>Ga0187780_10002332_pt1 | contig 14272 bp, 15 predicted proteins | sample 1015_Q2_SP10_20__FD_132429 | JGI IMG/M metagenome (GOLD analysis project Ga0187780, IMG submission 132429) | Tropical peat soil microbial communities from peatlands in Department of Meta, Colombia - 1015_Q2_SP10_20_MG | ecosystem: Environmental > Terrestrial > Soil > Wetlands > Peat | place... | reverse complement strand
GACCTCCTCGTCGGTGGGACGCAGCGACATCACCAGCAGTCCGTCGACCCGGTCCGTGCGGGCGAAGCTGCGGAACGCGTCCTCGCGCTGGCTCAGCGACTCCACGTCGAACAGCACGAGGTCGTAGTCGCCGCGGACGCGGAGCTTGTCGATGACGCCGCGCAGCCGCTCGAGCACGGAGCTGCTCGTGAGGAACGGGGCGACCACGCCGATCATCTGCGTGCGGCCCAACGACAGGTTCCGCGCGGTCGAGCTGCGCCGGTAGCCGAGCTCGTCGATCGTGCGGTGGACGCGCCGGCGCGCGTCCTCGCTGACCAGCGGGCTATCGTTCAGCACGCGCGAGACGGTGCCGACCCCGACCTTGGCGTGGCGGGCGACATCGCGAATCGTCGGCTGACGAGCCCGCGACCTGGCTGGAACCGGATCCATCGGACAGCAGCGTAGCTCCGCAGGCAACGGTCCGGACTTGACTACGCGAGCTGCGCCAACCGTCCCTTGGGGGGTCAAAGACCCGTTCGAGAATGCCGGAACCCTCGCCTACAGCTTGTACTCGCGCAAGCCGTTCCAGTACTGGCGGGCGCAGAACCGCTCGAGCCGCCAGAACGCGAGGCCCACTGCGGCCATCAGGACGCCGAAACCAGCCAGTCCGCCGAACGTGCTGGTGACCGACGGAACGATCGCCATCAGCACGACCCACAGGGCGAGCCACGCGAGCGACCGCCAGGGCACCATGTGCCAGTTCCAATCGCCGGCGCGCCGTCGCTCTCCGAACTCGTCCTCGGGTGGCTCCCGGCCATGATCGGGCGGTTCCCAACCACTGCCGTGCACCAGGCCGAAGACGAGCATCTCACTCAGCGCCCTCAGATTCCGAGGCGACGATCGTGAGCACCCCTAGGAGCACCGACTCGCGGGACATGCGAAATACGTTACTCCCACGGGCGCACCGCGAAAGGGCGAATGGCAGGCGCGCCTATCATCGGGAACGATCGGCTCATCGGTCGACCGTTTCTGCAGCGACTTGAAGGACGCCGGCCTACCCCAACAGGACGCGCAGTCGGGCTTTGCGCGTCCGCGGCGCCGCCTCGCGCTGTCGCGGCTCGCGGCGCTGGCGCTGGCCGGGACGCCGCTGTCCCAGTCAGGGGTTGGCCGCCGCGAAGCGACCGCCGCCGTAGGAGCCGAGGTCGATGATGAACGCCAGCACGACGAAGAACCACTCGAATCCGGTCACGTGATGACCAGGGCCCCAGGACCAGAACGCGGCGTACGCCAACGTTGTCCACGGCAACAGGAAGAACCCGAGCAGGGGCAGGATCCAGCTGCTGAACGCATGGCTGAGGACATCGCTGAAGATCCACAGCAGGAACAGGACCAGCCGCGGGGAGATCAGGGCCAGCAGGGCGAGCAGACAGGGCACGTGCCCACTATCACGGCCGCGCCGCCGCCGGTCGTCACCCAAAGCGGGTGACGACCGGCTTCCGGGCAACTGGAACGATCGCGCGGATCAGTTGAGCGACCGACAGGAGACAGGCATCTCATGAGCGAGCCCGACACATTGCTGGTGCTTGCCGCTTCCTACGACGACGTGGCCGAGGCCGAGGCCGACTACGAGGCGGTGAAGGCGCTGTATTACGAGATCAAGACGTCGCATGAGTTCGATGCCGCGGTCGTCGCGCGTAACGAGGACGGCAAGCTCGAGGTCGTCAAGAAGCACGAGCAGCCGACCCGTCACGGCGCGGCCCATGGGCTCGGCTGGGGACTCGCGGTTGGCGCGGTGTGCGCGATCCTGCCCGGGATCGGCCTACTCGGCGCACTCGCCGTCGGCGGTGCCGGAGGAGCGGCGATCGGAGCCGTCACTGGTCACATCAAGGGCGGCATGGACGACAGCGACCTGAAGGGCCTCGGCGAAGTCCTCGACAAGGGCCAGGCGGGCCTGATCGTCGTGTACGCGACCAACATGGCTGATCAGGTCGCCGCGAACATCAAGGCGGTCAACAAGTTCGTGTCGAAGGAGATCGACGCGAACGCCGACGAGCTCGCGCGGCAACTGCAGGAGGCCGGAAGCGGCAGCTGATCCGCGGCGTCGGGACCGCCCGAAAACGCTGTTGCGCGGCCATAGCCAGTCCGTCATGCTCCGCTGGTAGGTCAGTAGCTAACGCTAACAACGGGGGTCATCCGTGTCTGCGGATTACGACGTGGTTGTGGTGGGCGCGAGCATTGCCGGGTGCACGGCGGCGACGTTGCTCGGAAGGGCGGGGAGGCGGGTCGGCGTGGTCGAGCAGCGGCCGGACCCGGCCGCGTACAAGACGATCTGCACGCACTTCATCCAGGCGAGCGCGACGCCGACGATCGAGCGGCTCGGGCTGGCGGAGCGGATCGAGGCGGCGGGCGGCGTTCGCAACGCGGTCGAGCTCTGGACCCGCTTCGGGTGGATCCGCCCGCAGCTGGGCGACGACTTCGTCCACCCGCGTTACGGGTACGACATCCGGCGGGAGAAGCTCGATCCGATGGTGCGCGAGCTCGCGGCGCAGGCGCCGGGCGTAGAGCTGCTGATGGGGCGGACGGCCACGGCCCTGCTCGGCACGAACGGCCGGCCGACCGGCGTGCGGGTGGTCGATCGCGAGCGGCGCGAGCGTGAGATCTCGGCGAGGGTGGTGGTCGCCGCGGACGGCCGTGACTCGCAGATCGCCGAGTTCTCGGGCGAGAAGCCCCGGGTGATGCGGCACGGCCGGTTCGGCTACTTCGCGTACTACCGCTAACCTGCCGCTGCCGACCGACTCGAGCCTGGGATGGCTGCTCGATCCGGATCTTGCCTACGCGTTCGCGCAGGACGACAGGATCACGCTGATGGCCACGTTCCAGACGAAGGACCGGGAGTCCTGGTTCAAGCGGGATCTCGAGGCGAACTTCGAGGCCTATTTCCGCGGCCTGCCGGACTGCCCGGACCTGGCGACGGGCGAGCGGATCTCGAAGATCCTGGGCAAGCTCGAGATGCCCAACACGACCAGGCGGGCCGGTCGTCCCGGACTCGCGTTCGTCGGGGATGCCGCGATGTCGGCCGACCCGGTGTGGGGCGTCGGCTGTGGATGGGCCTTCCAATCCGGCGAGTGGCTCGCCGGCGAGCTGGCACCGGCCTTCAACAACGGGGCCTCCGACGCCGACCTCGACGCCGGGATCGAGCGTTACCGCAGGCGCCATCGCCGCGAGCTGCTCGGCCATTTCCTGATGACGTCCGACTATTCGACCGGGCGGCGGTTCAACCCGATCGAGCGGATCCTGTTCACGGCCGCGGCCAGGGACGCCCGGTGCGCGGATGGGTTCGCCGGGCTCGGCAGCCGGTCGGTCCGGCCGAACGACTGGGAGTTCGCCCGCCTGGTCGGGCGCGCGATCAAGGTCAGCGCGAGCCGAGGAGGCGGGGCGCAGCTCCAGCCGCTGTCAGGCGCGCACTCGGAGGGGGCGCCGCCTCCCGCCGGCGTCGTCACGACGCGGCCCACGATCGACGGCCTCGTGACTCCGGTCTCATCAGTCGGCGATCCGGACTCGGCCGAGGGCGTCGTGTTCGTCCACGGCAACCCGGGCTCACGGCGCGATTGGGATGACCTGCTGACCCGCGTGGCGCCGTTCGCGCGCGCGGTTGCGCTCGACATGCCCGGATTCGGACGCGCCGAGCGGCCGCGAGAGTTCAACTACACGGTCGAGGGCTACGCGCGCTTTCTCGGGTCGGCACTCGATCAGCTGGGAATCGAGCGCGCGCACCTGGTCCTCCACGACTTCGGCGGTCCGTGGGGCCTCGAATGGGCGATCGGCAACCCGCACAGGTTTGCGAGCGCTGTGCTGATCAACACCGGCGCGCTGGTCGACTACCGCTGGCACCACGTGGCGAAGATCTGGCGCACGCCCGTCGCCGGCGAGGCCTTCCAGGCGACCACCACCCGGTCAGGGCTGCGGATGGCCCTGCGTCACGGGAACCCGCGCGGCCTGCCGCGGGCATTCGTGGATCGGATGTACGACCACATCGACGCCGGAACGACCCGCGCGGTGCTCAGGCTGTACCGGGCGACCGACGATCCGGGTGCGGGCGGGCGCAGGCACGCCGCCGCGCTGGCAGCGCTCGACCGACCCGCGCTCGTGGTGTGGGGCGCGCACGACCCGTACATCCCGGTGGCGCTCGCGCACCGGCAGCGGGAGGCGTTTCCGCGCGCGGAGATCGCGGTGCTCGAGGACAGCGGGCATTGGCCGTTCGCCGACGATCCCGACGGCGTCGGACGGCACGTCGAGCCGTTCCTGCGGGTGGTGGTCGCCGGGGAGCGGACCGGCGCCCACGCGCCCTGACGGGTCGACTACTCGTCTACGTACTGGGCCAGCTCGGCGAGCTCGACTGCGGCTCCGAGCGCCTTGACCATCCGTCCCGCCGCGGCCACGACCCGCGTGGTGCCGACGATCGGCGCGACGCCGGCCAGGACGCCCATGACCTGCTCGCTGGTGACGCCGACCTCGCCGGCGGCGCCGAGGTTCAGCATGTAGGACGCCGGCGGGGCGTCGACGGCGACGAGCGCCGCCACGCGGACCAGCATCAGCGTCTGCTCGTCGAGGCTCGAGGTCTCCATCGAGTCCACGGTCATCCTGCCGAGCAGGTCGAGGAGGGGGGTGTCGGATTCCTGCGCGGACATCGAGGTTCCTCTCGTTGGGGTCGGTGGCACCCGTGAGCATGCAGGCGGACGCGTGGCCCGTCGTCACCCGATTCGGGTGAACCGCCGGGGGTCGTGCCGTGCGAACCTGAACTGTGAGCCCGACCTCGCTCGAACAGCTGGATCGTCGCCAGCAACAGCGGGTCGTCGGGCGCACGGCGATCCGGATCCTGATCAGTGTCGTGCTGCTGTTCGCGCTTTATGGAGCGGTGCCGGTCGCCGACCGGACCGGCCTCGGAACGCTTGTCGAGCTACTCGTGGGACTGATCATCTTCGCCGCGGTGCTCGGCTGGCAGGTCCTGAAGATCATGGGCGCCGAGTATCCCGAGCTGCGCGCCGCCGAGGCGCTGGCGATCGCGGTGCCGGTCGTGTTGATCGTGTTCTCGTTCACGTACCTGTCCCTGTCGCGCGCCGAGCCCGGGAGCTTCTCCGAGCCGCTCAACCACGTCCGGGCCGTGTACTTCGTGATCACGGTGGTCAGCACGGTCGGGTTCGGCGACATCACCCCGAAGACCGACGCGGCGATGATCGTCGTGTCGTTCCAGATCATGCTCGACCTGGTGCTGCTGGTGGGGATCGTCCGGGCGGTGTTCTTCGCCGCTCAGGTCGGTATTCGCAGGCGGCAGGTCGAACGTGACGCGGCTACGAGCGAGTCCATCTCTTCGGGATCAGCCAGTCAAGGTTCAGGCTGAGCCGACCCGCGCTCCCGGCCACGAACACGCTGCGGATCCCGACGGCCAGGTAGCCGATCACCGCCACCCTCGGGAACAGGAACACGCCGAACAGGATCGCTGCGGCGTACAGCGCCGTACTCGCCCACCGGCGCCAGCCCGTGAGGCGCATGTGTTCGGGCGCCGGCGTTGCCGTCGTGGGCTCCATCTGAAGGTCCGGCTGCGAGCCGGCGTACCGCTCGGCGGCGCGCAGGAGCAATTCGATCACGAGCGCGGCCGCGCCGTAGAAGACGACCGCGGTGCGCTCGGCCGTGCCGCCGTGGTGCAGCGCCTGCGCCAGCACGCTGGTCGGGAATGGCAGGAACGCCGCGGTCATCAGCAGCAGGAGGTTCAGGCGCAGCAGGGTCGGGTCGATGAAACGCAGCCGCGAGAACAGCCCGTGGTGCGCGATCCAGACGCTCCCCACGGTCAGGAAGCTCGTCACGTAGGCCAGGTACGCGGGCCACTCGCGCGAGAGGGCCTGCCGCAGATGGTCGTAGTCAGATGGGGCGACGGTGATGTCGAGCACCAGCAGCGTGATCGCGATCGCGAACACCCCGTCGCTGAATATCTCCACGCGACCCTTGTCCCACCGCTGAGGGGAGGCGTCCTCGCCGCCGGCGCCGGTGGATGTCACGTCACCTGCGGCTGCCATAGACGGCGGCGGCGGTCACGACGGACAAAGCGACGAGGAAGCCAAGCGCGGTGACCCAGGTGAGTCCAAACTTGTTGTGCACGCGGATCGCGTACGCGAGGAAGCCCGCGGGGATCGCGATCGACAGCGCGAGTCCCGCGGCGCCGACCGCCTGCCTCCCGGTCGGAACACGCGCTCGCCATCCGCGTCCGGGCTCGGGCGGGCGGTCCTCGGGCGGCGGCTCGGCGGCGTAGAAGGCACGCGTGCGCTGGAACAACTGCCGGGAGTGCGTCTCGCAGCCCCAGGCCATCATGATCATGAACGTCACCGGGAAGATCCACGTGACCGCCCACAGCGCGAGGAACATGACGGCCCCGACGGCGTCTCGCACCCGCGCGGGCCATCCGTGGCGAGTCTCGCCGCTCGGAGGCCCGATGAACCCGCCGAACATGAGCATCCGCCGACCCGACTCGATCCACAACCGCAGCGGCCGGCGCTGCTCCGGCTTGAGCGGAATGCCCGTTGCCTCGACGGCCAGCAGCCCGGCCTGCGCTTCGTCCACGGTCGGATAGACGCCGCGCAGCGACAACAGCTCGGCCGCGGTCTGCACGATCCCCGGATCGCGGCCGTAGAGGGCCGCTAGCCGCAGGTTCATGCGCGCCTCCTGCCAGAGGTAGTTCATGTAACCGGGGATGAGCGCCATGTAGAAGGGCGTGCCCGCGACCATTCCCTGCAGCCGCGCGATCCTCGCGGTCTGCGTGCCGAGCCCGCTCACCACTTCGCCGAGGTCGCCGTCCGGGTGGGCGGCTCGCGCCGCCTGGGCCCACTCGAGCGACGGCTCGGCCAACCGGTGGAGGGCTTGAAGCGTCAGCCGCTCGCAGATGTGCTCGGGGTCGCGGTAGGCGACCCTGACCATCTGACGCGGCACGTCGGTGGCGACGCGAACGCCACGGCGGCCGACGTCGGCCGGCTCGGATCCGTCTGGTTCGTCTGCGTTCGCGTTCGCGGGAAGGTGATCTGCCGTCACGAGACGACCGTCGCTTGACTGCAGTCCGGCGTCATCACCCGATTCGGATGAGTACGCCTGCGGCTCAGTGGCGGAGCTGGGGATCGCTCGAGCGTCACCGGCGGGGGCGGCGGTCCCATCGCGTGCACGAGCACGCGGGCGCCGCGATCATCCGCGCGCGGAGGCGATCCGCTGGCAGCGCCAACGTCAGGTGGGGCGCCTCAGCCGGGCAGCGTCACCCACAGCCTCGGCGCGAGCTTCACCAGGGACTGTGGGTCGAGGTCGGCGACGGTGCCGGCGCCGGCCCCGTGCATCGCGATTGAGAGCTCGCGCCACGCCTGCGCCACCGCGGCGACGCGCGCGGTCGGTCCCCAGCCGACCGCGGCGCGGAGCTCGTCGGCGCGGGAGCGGACGTCGTCCTGGGTGAGCGATCCGAACGGGCGGTTGGCGCCGCCGACGTACACCTGCTGTTCGAGGATCCGGTCGGCGTCGCTCATGCCAGCAACGCCGCCGCGACCGCGGCCTGGCCGTAGGCGATCCCGCCGTCGTTGACCGGAAGGCGCTCGGGCACGAGCACGCGCAGGCCCGCGGCGGTGAGGGCGCTCCAGACCGACTCGAGCAGCAAGCGGCTCTGGAACACGCCGCCCGACAGCACCACGACCTCGATGCCGTGCGCCGCGGCCAGCTCAACGCACGCTTCCACACTGGCGTGCGCGATCGTGCGGTGGAACCTGCGGGCGATCACGCCCGGCGGTTCCCCGGCGCGGACGTCCGCGGCCACGGCGAGGATCGTCTCTCGGGCATCGATGACGAGCGGCGAGTCGGTTCCGCCGCGCACCGCAATCGGATACGAGCCGCGCTCGTTCGGGTCACTCGCCGCTTCGAGCTCGATCGCCGCCTGTCCCTCGTAGTTGACCTCGGCGCGGATGCCGGCGAGCGCCGCGATCGCGTCGAACAGGCGGCCCATGCTGGTCGTGGCCGGCGCCGCCGTGCCGGTCAGGCTCAGCCGGCGCACGTGCGCCCAGGCTTTGCGATCGACGCGCGGGGCCAGCGATGCGGGCAGATCCGGCTCGCCGTCAATGGCGGCCGACAGCCAAGAGCAGGCCATCCGCCACGGCTGCCTGATCGCGCGCTCGCCGCCGGGAAGCGCGACCGGCAGCAGCGATCCGACGCGACGGAACGAGCGCACGTCACCGAGCAGCAGCTCGCCGCCCCACACGGTTCCGTCGGGGCCGTATCCAGTCCCGTCGAAGATCGCGCCGAGCGCCGGTCCGGCCTCGCCATACTCGGCCAGGCATGCCGCGAGGTGGGCGTGGTGGTGCTGTACGGCGATCAGCTCGACCCCGTCGAGATCGAGCGCGTATTTGGTCGACAGGTATTCCGGGTGAAGGTCGTGGGCGACGAGCTCGGGCTCGACCGCGAACAGGCGACCGAAGTGCTCGATCCCGTCGGTGAACGAGCGGAGCGTCTCGTAGTTCTCGAGGTCGCCGATGTGGTGGCTGACCCAGGCGCGGGTTCCTCGCGCGAGGCAGAACGTGTTCTTGAGTTCGGCGCCGCATGCGAGGAGCGGACGGGGCGCGCCGGCGCCCGGCAAGGACAAAGCCGAAGGCACGTAACCGCGAGACCGCCGGAGAACCGTGATGATCGGGTGTCTTTCGGTGGTTGCCGCCTTGGGAACCGCGCGCACGACCGAGTCGTCGGTACGCGTCTGGATCGGCCGGTCGTGGACGAGGAACAGGTCCGCGATCCCGCGCAGGCGCTCGAGTGCGTCGTCGTCGCGGTAGGCGATCGGCTCGTCGGACACGTTCGCGCTGGTCATCACGAGCGTCTCCCCGACATCGGTCACGAGCAGGTGGTGAAGCGGCGAGTAGGGCAGCATCACGCCGAGCTCCGGCGCCCCCGGCGCGACCGATTCCGCGACCGGCGCGCTGGGCAGCCTCGGCGCGAGCACGATCGGTCGCTCCGGGCCGGTCATCAGCGCCCGCGCCCACGGACCGAGCGAGACCAGGGACTCCGCCGCGGCGACCGACGGGGCCATCAGCGCGAACGGCTTGTCCTCGCGGTGCTTGCGCGCCCGCAGCGCCGCCACCGCACGCTGGTCGGCGGCCAGGCAGGCCAGGTGGTAGCCGCCGATGCCCTTGATCGCGACGATCGCGCCGGACGCGAGCGCGGTCACGGTGGCGGACAGCGGATCGCTCGCGCCGGTGGACAGTCCGATCAGCCGAACGGACGGCCCGCACTCCGGGCACGCGTTCGGCTGGGCGTGGAAGCGACGATCGGCCGGGTCCTCGTACTCGGCCCGGCAAGCCGCGCACATCGTGAACGAAGCCATCGTGGTCAGCGGCCGGTCGTACGGCACGCCGCGGACGATCGTGAAGCGCGGCCCGCAGTTCGTGCAGTTGATGAACGGGTAGCGGAAGCGGCGGTCGGTCCGGTCGAACAGTTCGCGCAGGCAGTCCTCGCACGTGGCGGAGTCGGGGGTGACGGGCGCGTCCGGGGTCTCACCGCCGACGCTCTCGCGGATCGCGAACTCGGCGTCCCCGCTCGCCGAACGCTCCTCGACGACCACCCGCTCGAGCACGGCCAGCGGTGGCGCCTCCGACGGCAGGCGCTCGAGGAATCGGTCGACCACAGCCGCGCTGCCTTCGACCTCGATCAGGACGCCATGGGCGTCGTTCAGGACGAAGCCGCCCAGGGACAGCTCGCCGGCGAGCCGATAGACGTAGGGACGGAAGCCCACGCCCTGCACGGTGCCGGTCACGCGCACTCGCGCGCGGCGGCCGTCTACGTTCATCCCACTAGCTCCTGGAGCGCGTGATACGCGCTCGCCTGGGCCTCCTGGATCCGGGGGATGTGCTCCGACCGGGTGACCACGACGTGATCGGCGAGCTCCTCGCCGGCGACGCGCCCGCCGTCGTAGCCCACCATCGCGATCGTCACCAGTCCGCGGCGGCGGGCCTCCGCCAGCGCCTCGATCACGTTGCGCGAGTTGCCCGACGTCGACAGCGCCAGCAGGGCATCGCCGCCGGCGCCGTACGCGATCACCTGCCGGGAGAAGATCGCGTCGGTGCCGATATCGTTGGCGATCGCGGTCAGGACCGCCGGGTCCTCGGTCAGGTCGATCGCGGGGCGGCCGGCGGCGCGGAAGTCGGCCACGACGTCCATCGCATCGGTGGCCGATCCCCCGTTGCCGAGCGCCAGCAGCTTGCCGCCGTGCTCGAGGGCCGCCCGGAGCGCGGCAGCAGCGCCCACGAGCACGGACGCGTTTCCGGTCAGCGTCTGCTCGCGCAGCGCCCCGACCTCGCCGGCCTTCATCAGCACCGACCGGCGCACGTCCTCGACGACCGCGTCGAGGTCGTCCTCGCGCTCGTCGAGGAATGGGTACAGGAAGCTCGATGCGCCGGCGTCGTGCACCCGGCGCTCACTGCGGCCCTGAAGCAGGCCGCGGTGCTCGAAGAACACGTGCACGAGCTCCCACAGCACGTGGTAGAGCGTTTCGACCAGCTCCTGGCGGACGTAGGGGTCGCTCGTCGGCGGCTCGAACTCCCATTCGGCGCCGGCCGGCGCGAACGCGATCGTCAGGCAGCGACGCGTCCGGGCGACCGCGATCGCCCGCGCTCCCTCGCCGCCATCCGCGTCGGCTCCGAACGCGATCGCGATGTCATCCGGGGCCGCGAGCAGCGAGATCTGGGCGGCCAGGTCGCCACCCTCGCCGGCGAGGCCGATCGCCGGCAGCGCGCGCTTGCCGACGATCACGGGGTGCACGAACTCGACCGCGACGTGGCGCGCGTCCGAGCGCGCCGCCGGTGATCGGCCGAACGCGATCAGCCGCCCGCCGCGGGCGAACCGCTCCGCCATTACGTGACAAAGTCGCGCGAGCCGTTCGGCCGAGTCCTCGAAGAACCGGGCGTTCGCCTCCGTCCGCTTCGCCAGCAGCGCCTGCAGCCGCGCGCTCGGATCGGCGGCGACCGTCAAGCAATTGCCTCCTCGCGGGCGGCGATCCGCAGCAGCCAATCCCGCCACGCCTCGACGCCCTCGCCGGTTCGCGCGCTCAGGACGATCCGCTCGACGTCTGGGTGGACCTGATCGATGTTGTAGAGGAGCTTCTCGAGGTCAAAGTCGAGGTGCGGCAGCAGGTCGATCTTGTTCACGATCACGAGCTCGCAGGCCCGGAACATCAGCGGGTACTTCAGCGGCTTGTCCTCGCCCTCGGTCACCGCGCTCACCATCACGCGCGCGTCCTCGCCGATCCGGAACTCGGCCGGGCACACCAGGTTGCCGACATTCTCGACCAGCAGCAGATCGATCTCGTCGAGAGGCAGCGCCGGGATCGCGGAACGGACCATGTTCGCGTCGAGGTGACACTCGCCGCCGAAGCCGGCGCCGGTGTTGAGCTGCGTCACCGGCACGTGCAGGCTTGCGAGGCGATCGGCGTCCATCGACCCCTCGACGTCCCCCTCGAGCACGCCGACGCGCACCCCGGGCACCTCAGTGACCACGCGCTCGAGCAGCGTGGTCTTGCCGGCGCCCGGGGCGCTCATGAAGTTCACGACCTTGACCCCCGCCCGGTCGAAGTCCGCCCGGTTGGCGCTCGCGATCGTGTTGTTGGCGTCGAGCGCGTCCTCGACGATCCTCACCTTGGTGCGATGCACTGCGCCTCCTCAACCTCGATTGCCTCAACGTCGAACTCGTTGCCGCTCACGATCGCGACATCGCTGCCCGCGCACTGCGGGCAGCGGAACGCCGGGATCTCGATCTCCCATTCGTGCCGGCACGCGTTGCATGCCAGACGGACGTCGAGCAGCTGTTGCTCGAGCCGCGCGCCCTCGCACACCGTCCCGCGCGCGACGAACTCGAAGTAGAACTCGAGCGTATCCGGGATCACCTGACGCAGTTTGCCAACACGGAGCTCAACCACGAGCACTCGCCGCCCTTCGGCGTGCTTGACGACCGTGTTCACGATCGCAGAGCTCAGCGACAGCTCATGCATCAGTGGGGGACCACGGCTTACTCCGCCGGCGCCGCGTGCGCCCCGGACTGGAGTTCGGCGACGGTCTCGACCACCAGATCCACGGCCCGAGCGATGGCGTCCCGCACCGGCTCCGATAAACCCCAACCCATCTCCTCCACATCAGCGGGCTCGCACGCGATCACGATGACCCGGCCCGGCCACGCCCCGACCGACTTGACGAACCGCAGCACGGTCTGCGGGTCCATCGCGTGCGGATTGATCACGTCGCCGTCCTCGATCCCGCCGGGAACCGACTCCTCGTCGGGCTCCATCACGTACAGGGTCCCGGGCTCGCCTCCCTGCTCGGAGACGTCGAGGATCACGAGCGCGTCGTAGCCGCGCATGACCTCGTAGGCCAGGTCGAGCCCGCCCGTGCCGGCGTCCATGACGTCGACCCCGGCCGGCAGCGGGCGGTCGGCGAGGCGCCTGGCCACCTCGCCCCCGAAGCCGTCGTCGCGGAGCCAGGCGTTGCCGACGCCGGCGATCAGGATGCCCCATGGTCGTGGGATCGTCGGCGGCGCCTGACGGCGGCGCCTTAGTTCGTCGGTCATGGGTCGATCACCTCCACTTCGGGGGGAAAGAAGTACAGCAAGCGCCCGGTCTCCCGCATCAGGTCCTGGCCCGGGTCGTCATCGATCGTGACGCCCAGATGGGTCCTGCCGTCGTAGTCGGTGAGGATTCGCTCGATCGTCGCGGTGCGGCCGTCGAGCATCCGCGCCTGAATGTCGGCATCTGCCCCGGGACGGATCACCACTTTCAGACCGCGCGCGAACCGCACACCGTCGACGATCGCCTCGGGCTGTCCGTCGGCCGGATTGGGCAGTCCGAGCGGCTCCCTCGGTGGCTCTTCGGTTACCGGGTCGCGGATCTCGACGCGACCGTGCAGCGCGATGATGTCCTCCGGCATCGCGGCCGCCGCGCGCTCGATCATCTCGCGGACAGCCGGATCGGCGCCCCCGATCTCCGCTCGCTCGTCGTCGCTCAGCACCTGCACGTGGAGCAGCAGCGCCTCCTCGATCTCGGTCGAGTCGAACAGGCCGCCGCGGCTTTCGGGAGCGATCCGGGGATGGTCGGGGAGCGCGTACGAGGTTCCGAGGATCGCGTCGTCGGTCTCGCTCGCCAGCACCGGATATGTGTTGACGCTGGTGGGCGCGCCGTCGAGCGGCGACCGGAACCTTCCCGCCGAGATGCGCACGACGATCTGCGTGGAGATCAGCGATCGGGCCAGCGCGCCGGCGCGGTCGAGTCCGGCGGGCGCGTCGGTCGTGTTGTGGACGCAGCAACGCACGAACACCGACCCGTCGCGGCGCAGCTCTGATCGCACCGTGAGCCGTCCGCCGTCGAACCGCGTGCTCATCCGCTCGCCGAGCGGCACCGGCCCGAGTTCGACCCGGCGTTCGGCGGCCTCGTGCCGCTCACCGCTCGGAGCGAGGTACCGAAGCGTCGCGGACAGGGTCCCGCGCGCGTCAACGGGGTCGGCGACGCACTCGAGCCGGGCGTGGTCGAACGCGCCCGGGCACTCGACCGCGTACGCAGGCGGGTACACGATCCCGAACAGGGTGGGGGTGGCGTTCTTGGTCGCGCCGGGGGTGTAGGGGTAGAGCGCGTACCCCTCCCACAACAGCGACGTGATGAGCTCCTCGAGGCGGTCAGTCATGTTTCAACAGCGCGCTGACACACGCATCGAGAGTGGCCAGGCCGCGCTCGAGCTTCTCCTTCTGGAGCGCCTCGAACGTCTGCGAGCTGACCGCGATCCAGGCCGTTCCCGGGTAGTAGTGCTCGATCGTCTCCCGCCACACCGACACCGGCATGCGGAAGTCGATCGACTTCGACCACGGGATCAGCACCATCTGCAGACCGCCGTCGTCGCCGGGGTAATAGATCATCCCGTTGAAGTGGAGCGCCAGCGGCGCCTCGCCGCCAGGAAGTGAGTGCAGGTACTTGGCCGCGGCGAGCTCGAGGTCGTAGTGACACGCGACCCCGACCGCGACCGTCGTCGTCCCGGTGAACGCGGGCACGAGCACGTCGAGCTTGGACCACACGAGGCTGTGGGTCGTGACCGCCCACCGCTCGGGTGCGCCGAACAGCTCGACCAGGCGCTCGCGGGTGGCGGTGTCGTAGCTGCGCCGGGCCGGGTCGATCATCAGCTGGACCGTGAGCGCGAGCATGTACACCTCGCGGCCGTCCGGCTCTGACACCTGGAGCTCGATCGTCAGCATCGGCGCG
>Ga0187780_10002331_pt1 | contig 14281 bp, 26 predicted proteins | sample 1015_Q2_SP10_20__FD_132429 | JGI IMG/M metagenome (GOLD analysis project Ga0187780, IMG submission 132429) | Tropical peat soil microbial communities from peatlands in Department of Meta, Colombia - 1015_Q2_SP10_20_MG | ecosystem: Environmental > Terrestrial > Soil > Wetlands > Peat | place... | reverse complement strand
CGGCCATGAGCTCGGGCTCGCTCGGCACCCGACCAAAGAGCTCGCGTGTTTCGGTAGGGTGCTCCCGGATCCACCAGGCGGCGGCTGCGATGCTGGCGGCCACCGCGCCGACGATGGGCGAGCGTACGAAGATCACGCGATGGGCCGGCGGCGGCTCAAGGTTGACGGCACGGTAGAGCCCATCGATCGCCACGCGCATCGCATCACGATCGGCGTCCGTCATCGCCTCGCAGTTGAGCGCGTTGGCGATCCACCTCTGGGCCCAAGGCCCGAGCTCGGCCTTGTGCTCGGGGTGATCGTCGAAGGAGTAGAGCTTTCTGGAGGCCATGGGATCAGTCCTCCACCCGCCGGACGATCTCGCCGGGCTGGTACTCGTGGTGAATCACCACCTGGTAGCTACCGGGCGGCAACTCGACGGCGGTGTGCTCCTCGTGCTGGAGCGCGACGGGGGCTGGGCCCATCACGCGCATGAAGCGCGCCTCGGACTCGGAGCGGTAGAGCGAGGCGGTCCGCGAGGAGATGCGGTGCGCGTGACCCGTGACCTCGCTCTTGGCCAGGACGATGCCCCGGGCTGGGTCGCGCTCGATCTCGATGAGCCGCTCGGGTAACTCGGGTACGGCGATCAACAGCACATCGCCCTGGCGGTACATCTTGCGGTCACTCTTCGGTACAGTCTTCGTGTTCATTCTCATTCTCCTTTGGTTTGGTATCACGCCTTCTTGGTAGGGCGCGACCGTTGCCCGCCAGCGATCCACCGCATCAGCGACTTGGGGCAATGCAGGCCGATCGCGTACATCTGTTCGACATCCCCGAGTGCCCACAATTCGGCCCCGCGCTGGGTGAACCCGGCGAGATACTGGCGGATCGCCGCCCGCTCCGCCCACGCCTCGAACAGCACGGAGGCGCTGAGACCGTGGCGAGCCGCGAGCTGCTGCAGGACCGCTCGCATCACGACTCCTGGAACGACACGCCCTGCGCCTCCAGCGCAGCGCGTACGCGCGGAACGCTGAGCAGGCGCGCGCCCACCAGTCCCTTCAAATCATCGCCCCAGTCGAGCACGGCGGTGAAGACAGCGTTCTCCTTGCGCCGGTCAGCAGCCATCCGCTCGGCATGCTCGCCGCTCTCCCATCGCGATACGGAGACGCTTGGGTGGATGGTCCATCGGTCGCTCGAAGAACCAGGGATCAGCATGACCACGGCCCAGCGCCCCGTGTTGTTCCAGTCGAGGCCCTCCGGCCAGTTGATCGGACGGTTCACCACGTGAAGTGCAACGAGCGTGCGCGGCCCAGTGGTCTCCTCGTGGATGACGGTTTCGCAGTCGGCGCACTCCAGGCGGTAGGAGGGCCTTGGGAAACGGGCCACGGTGGTGATCGTGATCATGTGGCCGTTCTCGCGGATCACGCGATCGGCACCCGGCGTCGGACCAGGGAGATCGGCCTCGGTCATGGCTCATCCGCCGGTGCGTGCTCGCTGGGCCGCGCCGTGACAGCGATCTCCGGTCGTGGCCGCGCGATCCGTTGTGCGAGCCTCGCGAGTTCAGCCGGGGTCAGCGCGACGAGGGCCCGTTCGACCATCCCGGCAGAGGGCTGAAGCGACGCGTGCAGCAGGCCGAGGGCATAGGCGTCTCGCGCGGTGCGGCCAGCCAGCGCGATGTCGATGTCAAGCTCCGGGCACCATCGGGTGTGCCCGGCGGTGCGCAGGCAATGGTTGCATCGGATCACAGGACGAAGATCCTCTCTGTCGACGTTCGCGCCGCCTGCATCGTCTCGATGAACTTGTCGACTCGCTCCAGGTAGATGGCGAGCCGGCCGATCCTGGGGAAGGTGTTGTTCTGCGGGCACCCGCGATCATGGAATGGCTTCCCGCACGTGCACGGGTCGCGGTGGGGCGCGCCGATATCGATCAGCAACGACGATGGCTTGTCGTTGACGCCATTGTTGAACATCGCGATCGCCACGTTCTCGACCCATCCCAAAGGGATCCGCCGACGGGGCTCGCCGGGACGCCCGCAGCTCTCCGTGGCCAGGTCCGCATCGAATAGCCAGGACTCGGTCGGGTCGTGCCTTCGACGTTCAGCGTCGCGCGCCGACCAGGGCAGAAGCACCCTGCCGGGTACGGGACGTGAAAGCACCTCGTCGTGTTCCCACCGCGCCCGCCCGCGCGCGGCCATCCGCGCAGCCCGGACCGCTACGCTTACCGGCAGACTGTGCGGTGGACGGCAGAGACCATCTCCGCCGTTCGGATCACCCCAGAGCAGCGCAGCCGGGATAGCGGCCTCGTGTGGTCGTGTGGCCGGATCGACCCACGATACCAGCGCCGTGGATGACCAGTCCGCCTCGTGGTGAATGTGAACAACGCCGTCGGTGCTCTGCATGTTCGATCTCCTTGTCGATTCAGCCCAGTCCCAGGCTAGCCTGCGCCCCCAGCGGCGAGCATGCCGCTGGCAACCTCGACGTGGCCATGTGGAGCGCTACAAGGCCTCCCTCCGTCCGGGGGGCTTACCATCGCAGATACACACTGGGCGCATGGTGCCCGTGGCAGGGGCCTTCCCGGACACGTGGAACCCCGCCTTCAGGAAGCAGCGCCCGGGGTCCCGCTTGTGCTTGGTCTTGGTGGGGTCGATGAACGTGATGATGCCCTCGGGCGGCGGCTCCCAGTAGAAGCGCGTGGCCGCCAGAGCCTCGCGGATCAACTCCGAGGACTGGTAGAGCGCGCGACCGCCCTCATCGCGAAGCTGGTTTCGGAACGCTGAGCACACCCAGGCGCCGGGCCAGGCGTGTTTGACGTACTCGCCGAATGGCCAGGAGGTGACCCAGAGAGCCGCCTCGAGCTCGTGATGGTCGTGGATGACCAAGCACACGCACCGGCCGGGTGGCACGAACTGGTCGGCGCCGACCTTCTGGCGGTTGTAGTGGTTGTCGGCGATGCGGCGCCCGGCGGGGTCCGCTCGCCATGACTCGCGCCAGCGCATCAAAAACTGAGCTCCAGTTGGACGTCGAAGTCGTCGGCCTTGGCGGCGTCGCATTCGCACGAGAACGGAGCACGAGCGGCAAGCTCCTGCGCCACGATCAGGCGGACCCGGCGCTTGGGCAAGTCCACCGTATATGCCTCGCCGCGAGCAATGGCCTCGCGGATCTTCAGACGCTCTGGCGCCTCGGCGAGCACCTGGCGATATGACGGGCGTCCCCGGCGCATGGGGGCGTACTTCTCTTCGATGTCGATCCACCACGGCGCATCGGTCTCCTCCTCCATGAGCGCCGTCGCGAGGTCGCGCTCGTCCTTCAGAAAGCAGCCGGTACAGTTCCCCATGTGCTCGGGGACCTCCAAGTCAAACGGCTTGGTAGCCCAGAAGCGCAGGACATCATCCTTGGTCACCCCGGCTTCGTACAGCGGCGCGCGCTCGTCCGTGTCGAGGCGGTCATTGCGCTCTCGCATCTTGGCGACGCGCTCGGGCTCGTCGAATCGAAGTCCGGTGTACTCGGTGTAGTCACGCTGATGTCCCCATCCCAGCGAGGCGCAAAACTTCCGCTGCGTACGGATCTTCAGGTACGCGGTGCAGATCCTGCTACGGGCCCAAGGAGCAACCGGCCCGAGGCTTTTGTGCTCGGCGCGGTATGTTCGGATGCACTCGAGCAGATCTATGAACGGTTCGCCGCGCCGCGAAAGATGCTCGTGTTCAACGATCTCGAACGTCGCCTGGACCGGCGGCTCGCCTCGGGCTGGCGCGCGGAACTCCAAGCGAACGATCGGGCGACCGAGATCCTGCTCCAACCGAGCAATGAAGTCGTAGGTCTTGCGAGCCTCCCGCCCCGTGTTCTGGAAGCACAACACGGACTCCGGCAGGCCGTACGCCATCATGGCGCTCGTACGGCCACCTGATACGCCCGCAATCGCGTGATACGCGATCATCGCTTCCTCGGCGACCGCCGCCCCTTGTGTCCGGCCAGCGAAGCGACCAGCGCCTGCTCGATGCCCAGCGCCTCATCCATCACCGTCGACTTTACAGCGTCAAGTGCCAGCCGTTCGACATCCGCGAACGACAGCCCCGTGAGTCTCTTCGGCCATGCCCCCCACGGTGGCGGCGACAGCTTGGTGACCGTCCTGGTGTCGTGGCGCTCCACCAGTCGCTTCAGGAGCGCCGCCGCCTGGTTGGCGCTGGGCCTGGGGAAGGTCACGATCTTGTCGAACCGGCGCTCCAGGGCCACATCCAGCATGTCCTCGTGGTTGGTCGCGGCGACCAGGAGGGAGGGCGGGGGGCTTGCCTGCACCGCGAACTCCTCCAGCATGACCAGCAGCGAGTTGGTGACCCGCTTCATCTCGCCGACATCGTGGTCGGCGGTGTCCCGGGAGCGACCGATCGCGTCGACCTCGTCCAGGAACAGGACCACCCGCTGCGATCGGGCGAAGTCGATCACCTTGCGGAGGTTCTTGGCGGTGTTGCCCAGGAACGAGTTCACGAGGCCATCGATGCGTACGACCACGAGCGGCACGCCCAGTGCCAGCGCGAGCCCGCCGGCCGCGACCGTCTTCCCGCACCCCGGGGGTCCCTGGAACAGGAGGCGGTTGGCCGGGCGAAGGCCGCGCGCCTGGAGATCCGTAGCGCGGAAGTTCTCGGCCAAGACTCGGTCAAGCGCTTCTCGAGGAGCGTCAGGCAGCACGAGGTCGGTGAGCGGACGCAACTCCTTGCGGGCGGTCATCAGAACTTGATCCTCTCAGCCACGTGCCACTCACGACCGTCGAACATCATCCGCTCGCCATGAGGGAGTTCCGCATAGAGGAAGCGATTGGCAAACACGTAGCATCGCGTCTGTTGTCGAACATCGATCTTGATACCGCGCTTGCCGCACCACTCCTGAAGAAGATCGATCGCGCGACCGAAGTGCCCGCCATCCTGGCCCTGAATCCTCGCCATCACCCTGTCCCACTCCTGCTGGGGCACCCTGAACTCGAACCCCCGGAACATGAATGTGATGTCCACGCTCACCTGCCCATCCGCTCGCCGAACGATGTCTAGCGTTGCCATTCCGCCGCCGGTGACGCGCTTGGTGGCCTTGTCGGTTGTGATGTATTCCGTGCCCACCCCATGAAGATGGGTGATGACTTCGTCGACAGGGATCCTCGCCATGATCGTTGCTCCCCTAGCTGTGCGAGGTCCAGGATGGCGCAGGCAAATACGCTTTCTTGTCGGTCTCCTTCTCGATCCGTGTCGAGAACAATCCCTTGAGTTTGCCGTATGCCGGAGCAAGGTCACGCGGGCAGAGTTGGCGACCCATGAGCCACGCCACATAGATCTCCGCAGCGGAGACAGTCATCAGGCATTTCGTGAAGAGGTCGCGGTCCACCCGCTGAGTCTTCGCCGAGTACGCCGTCAGGTGGATCCGGCGATAGAGCCACATGCACAGGGTCAAATTCAGGCTCGACCACAGCCGATTGTTCTGCGGGTCACGGCCCCAGGCGGTGAACGCGCACTCCATGAACTGGATCAACTGTTCGCAGTCGTCCATGGTGAATTGCTCCGCGAGTTGTGCGGCCGACACGCCTCCGGTCCTGGGCGTGTCGTTCGCCGAGCCGTTCCAGCAGCGCAGGAGTTGCGACATGGCGATGACCGGCGAGCGCTCGTTGCGCCGCACGTTGTCGTAGCCCACGTAGGAGCACTTCCGCCGCAGCTTGGCGATCGGCTCGCAGGACGCCTCCATCCCCCGCACGATGTCATCGGGCTTCAGGTTCACGAGGCGGCTGTTCACCCGCACGAACTCGTCGGCCATGTCCGCCATTGAATCGAAGTGGATGATCCGCACATCGACATAACCCGTCGGGCAGCCGCTCAGGTAGAACGCCTCCCTGCGGTGCTGGCCATCCACGAGCCAGCGCTCCTTGTCGAAGATCCCGATCGTGAAGGTGCCCGAGATGACCCCGCCCGACTCCTTGATCTCAGCAGCAGCGGTCGTGACCTTGTCATTCACGCGGAGCGGGCGCTGGAACGGCGGCGAGCGCCAGGTCTTGGCGGTCGCGGCCGTGAACTCCCACGTGTCCGTGGTGGTCTGGGTCTTCTTCTCGGCGTCGGTCGCTGGCTTGGCGATCTTGAGGTCGGCCATGATGAACTCCTTCAGTTGCGGCGAGGGAATTTGTCTTCGGCGTCGGCCCAAGCATGTTCCATGTCGAAGGGAATACATCCGGACGCCGCATCGTGCCCCGGAGGGATCGAGGCCCCCTTGGGGACAATCCCCCCGAGGATAAAGGCGAGAACGAGCGCGCCGCCCGATTCGATGTCCTCTCGGTCACACACCGCGATCATGACCTGATTGGCGGGACCGGGCCATGTCTCGCCCATGAACTGCCTGGCCGTACCCAGCGCCAGAGCGGCACCCGGGTGATGTTTGTCCACGTAGTCTCGCATCTGTCGGTTGGTCTCCAGGCGGACACGCTGGTCGGTGTGCGGAGGTGGCCTGAAGTACATGAGCGATCCGACACGAGCAAGCGGGCACAGATGGAACGGGGATAGATACTCGGTCGCCATGACGAACTCCTTCTACCGTGACAGCGGCAAGCTGCGTTGCGCCGTGCGCTCCTTGGCGAGCTCGGCGTACTTGGGGTTGATGTCGAACCCGATCCAGATCCGCTCGTGCTTCTCGGCTACCTGACCCGTGGTCCCCGAGCCGAAGAACGGGTCCAGCACAAGGTCACCAGGACGCGAGCAGGCCAGGATGCAGGGTTCGATCAGATCAGGCGGAAAGGTGGCGAAGTGGGCACCAGCGTACGGCTGGGGCGTGACGGGCCAGACCGAGTGCTTGCCGTGGGGGTGTTCACGGATGTAGGTAGCCACCGCTGCCCAGACCGTCGCCTGCTCCTCGGCGAACTTCAGGCGGTCAGCATCGCGCACCGTCCAGACCGAGCGCTTGTTGGCGCCAGCGTGCTCGCCATCCTCGTCCAGCTTCGGCCTCCGCACAGGGACATCGCGCGCCCAGTTGTGGGAGGCCACCTTGCCCAGCGTATCGGTACCCTTGGATTGGCGCGTGGTGCCGAAGGTTGTAAGCGTCTTGGGTGCAAGCGGCCCACGAATGGCGTCCGCGTCGTAGTAGTAGTCCTCGCTCTTGGCGAACTGAAACACGTACTCGTGGGCTCTCGTGCACCTGTCGGTCACCGACTGCTCGTCCTTGGACAGCGCTGGCCACAAGGCCTGCATCTCGTCCAGGTGGACCTTCTGGAGCGAGTCGTCCTTGCGCATCTGCGCGGCGTGCAGCAGTTCTTGTAGGCGCCGATACTTGAACATGGTCTCCGACTCCGGCACCACTTCCACACCTCCCCTGGGGCCGATGGAGAACATGGTGAGCGCGCCGACCTTGCGAGATCCCTTGTGGGCGATCTCGGTCTGCACTAGCACCATGAAACAGTCGGGCCCCGACCCGATCGCCCGCACGATCCCAGTGATGAGCCGGACCATGTCGCCATCGGCGTCCCGCGAGGAGCCCTTGGTCATCCACATGCTGACGGTGACCCGCTTGCCGAGTAGATCTGTGATGATGTCGTTCATCGCGAGGCCCTCCGGCGCGTACTTGTGCGAGCGTGCGAATCTCTCCACAGCGCGTATCTATGGCGCGAGCCTATCGACAGCATGGCGAAGGCCAGTGCGACGGCGTCGCATGCGACCATGAGCCAGAGTGGTTGTACAACCAGGGCGATGGCTCCGATGCCCACGAAGTAGACGACCATCAGCGCCGCGCAGGCGACGCCGCTTCGCAGGTACGGCCACAACGCCAAATCGATGTGTTGTGTGATCTTCACGTTGCCTTTCCCCTGGCATTCTGTCAGCCCCAGATGACGACGATGCCAACCGATGATCGAGGCCAGATCTGCCAGCTCACGGGTTGGTCCAGATCACGCCGTGCTTAGCATCGTCTGTGGCGGCGAGCGCCGACAACTCGGGCAGGAGCACCAGATCGTGCGCGATGTCGATGTCGTGGGTGTAGTCGTCCACGTCCGCGTAGTGGGCCGCCCGCCGAAGCTTCACGATATGGTCGGCGAGGTCGCCGCGTTGCATGCCGCTGATCCACCGGCGGAGTTGACCGGGTTCCGGATCGTCGTCGAACGGGGGATGTCGCAGCAAGGCGTCGCGAAGGTTGGTCAGCATCCAGTCTTCGTACGGCCTCGACCACCCGGCGCCCCACAGATCGCCCTTCGACAGGGAGAGATTCCGGCTGCCGACGAACCCGTACTCCTGGGACATGTCCCAGATCTCCAGCAGGCAGTCCCAGGAGTACACGACATCTCCCAAGAGCACGATGGTGCGCTGGTAGCGGCGCCCCTGGGCGTCGCGGAGCTCAAGGTAGCGAGCGATCCCCTTGAGGGCGGAGTTCCCCGGCACCGGCAACTCGACGCTTGTGGTGTAGACCCGCCACTTCGCGATCTGAAACAGGGCATCAGTGAACGCGGACTCGGCCACCACCATCACCGTCACCGGGCAACCGATCTCGCTTAGTTGCCGCAGCGTCCGCGACAGTATCGGTGCGCCGCCGCACGCTGGCAGCGGCAGGAGTTGCCTGTGCCCTGCATGGTTTCCCAGCCGCCGCTGCGCCCCCTGCGCTAGGATGATGACTTCGATAGAGTCCGTCATGCTCAGCGCTCCACGAACGGCTGCGGGACCAAGCCAGCGATGTTGTCGCGCGAGATCGTGAGTTCACTCTTGAAACTCACGCCCTCGCGCAAGGTACCCGATCCGCCGTGCATCCAGATCCGATCCGTGCGGAAGACAATGGAGTCGACCAGAAAGCCGGGTTCCCATTCGGTCCTGGCATCGAATGACCGGACGCCGACCAACTTGTCGCCGAGCTTCAGGAAGATCGGGCACCTAAGTGTGACATGGTACTCAATGTCGGTTTCGGGCTTGGGCACAGAACTCCTTGTGATCAGTAGGCGACGACGTTCCCACCGCGCCGGCCGATGGTACGCGGGGCGTTGGGCATGTAACGAGAACCCTTGCCGCCGCGCATTCGACCACCGAACCGGCAGGGCTTGGTGAGCACCAGGACACCGCCACCGATGTGCGGAGGCGGCTGGAAGGCCCGGCTTCCGATCTTGGTGTACCCCTGAGAGACGAGCCATCCCGATCGGCAACGGAACGCCTCCTCCGGCGTCCCGTGCGCATGTCCCTGCGAACTCGAGGTCAGCCCGGAGGATGTTGAGATCTTGGTGCCGCGGCACGCGGAGGAGGGCACGCCGCAGGTATACTTGTAGCCAATGGGCCCGGTTCGGTGTTCATTCGCCATGGGTTGCCTCAGTGCAGCGAGATGGCCGGACTGCCGTGCGCCTGATCCAGGTACGGGTCGAGCCGCACGCGGATCTTCTCGATCTCGTCGGCCTGCCACTGGATGTGGCGAAGGAGCGCCAGCGCCCTGCCGCTGTCGATTCCATTTCCATCGGCGGCGCGATCTGCGATCTGAAGGAGCTCCATGGCGGACAGTTCCGCCGGTGTCAGTTCGATGTCCATCTTGGTCATTGTCCTTTATGCGGGTTGGACGGCGTAACCAGTTGAGCTACCGCTACTTGAGATAGCGCTGAAGTTGCGCGTGCGACATGGTGAGCGCTTGGCGGTTCTGCTGATCCGTCACCCGAATCGGCCTGACTGCCAGCACCTTGATCGTCTGGATCGCCACCACCTCCATCAGTTGACCGCAGCCCTCACCGGGGTTCTCACCCCGGCAGATCACCTTGTGTCCAGTATCAAGGAGCTGCTGCCCATCGAGCTCGCGAAAGTCGTTGGGCCGTCCGCAGTGCGGGCACGGCACCCGGTCGACCGTTCCCCGACTCCAGGCAGCCTGCTGGCGGGGCTGGGTAGCAGCCGGGCGACGACCGGGGGGCAGGCGGTTCACTTGCGCCCCCGTCTCCTCAGAATCCCCAGCGCTTCGTAGATCCTGATCCTGACCCAGGTAGCCGGCTTGATGCCGTCTTGACGGGCCCTCTCCTTGATCAGATCGTCGGCCGCTGGTGAGACCCGGGTGTGCACGCCGACCGATAGATCGGACGCGTCGTCCGAGCCATCGTTCGCATCCGTGTCCGGTGTTCGCAACATGTTCTACAAAACTATACGCGAGGGGAGGCGAAGTCAAGTATGATCCCCCGATGGCAACCATCCATGGTGACTACTGGCAGTTCTACGTGGAGGGGAGGTGCGAGAAGCGCCTGCTCAAGAACGACATCGACGAGGAGGCGCTCGCGGAGGAGATGGTGCGCATGGGTACGCCCTTGCGCGACACGATCCTGACGGCTGCCTCTCGAGCCGCCGCCCCGCTTGAGAGCGGCAAGGCCAAGCGGGAATGGATCAAGACCAACGAAGACGAGATCAAGGCCGCCGGCGGAGATGGAGATGCAGCCTACGCCGCGTATCTGCAAGGGCGCGCGGACGAACTCGCCTACGCGCTCGAGCAGCCTGTCGTGGAGGAATTGGGCCAGCGGTTCGGAGGGGATGGCGCCGAGGCAGACCACGCTGATGAGGACGACGAAGAAGACGACGAGGAGGATGACGAATGATCATGGGTCCATGGCCGATGTCGGCCGACAAGGTGAAGTACGAGATCCCGCTGGAACCGCCCTATCTGACGCCGATGTTCAACGGCGAGAGGGTAGCGCTGCGCGTCAGCGCCGAAGACGCTGCCAAGCTCCGGACGCCGGAAGGATACAGTAGAGGCCCAGGCGACTACGGCATCATCACTGACCTCGATACGAGTAGGCAGTACACGCTCAAGGGCCGGGCGTGTCGTTTCAAGAGGTGCTACTGCGACGCAGAGATTACGACGACTGGATGATGCGCTGCGTTTCCATGGTCACGGCGCGCCGCACCGCGACCACCATGACATCCTCGTAGTCGAAGAACTGCTCGATCATCTTCACCGGCGTACCAGGTCGGATCGGCCGCTCCTGCGCCGGATCCGGTGACATGAGCCGGAGTCCTCTCTCCGGGGTCTCGGAGAGCGATCCGGTCAGCGTGACCGGAACGCCGCGAAGCATCACCCCGCACTCGATCGCGGGCGCCTGGTCGGGCAACGGGGAGGGGTTCTCCTTGAAGAGGCGCTGGATGGTGGCCCAGCTCGGACAAGGGGGAGACGGAGGAAGCGTTCCAGCAGGGATCAAGGTACCGAAGCGGTCGATGGCGGATTCCATCTTGGCGACGACGCCCGCGAACATCGGATCTCCCTCCATCATCCCGATTACGCGGCGACCGGCCACTTCGGCGTCTCCCCGCAGGATGACCTCCAGTAGTTCCATCAACCCGGACATGGCCTCAGTCATCGAGTCATCCTGAAGGAACTCGATCTCGCGAGGAAAGACTGGGCGCAATTCCTGTAGCGTCTGACGGATGATGGTCCTGCTGCTGAGACCCGCCTGGCGCATGGCGTCGATGGCCCCGGCGGCGGTGGTGACAGCAGCAGCCAGCTCGGTGGTCAAAGCGGCAAGGCGCCGCTTCTTGGAGAACTCGTCTTCGGCCTGCTCGGTGTTCATGCTGTTCCTTTCTTGGGCGACAACCGCCATTAGACGGCCGTCGCGTACTCGGGCGGCGTCATCTCGGGTAGGTAGCGAAACACGACGCGCCATACGGTTGGATTGGAGGCCCACGGCACATCGGGGTTCGCGGTCTCCCAGCGTTGACGATACGATGCGATGGCGGGCTCGAGGTCGGCCATCCTTGCTTGGATGATTGCGGCCGTCGCGTCGACGCGTGGCATCAGATTGAGTCGCGCCATGTCATTGAGCGCGGCTGCTGCAGCAGGCCCTGGAAGAGGCGTCAGACTGTCGACCAACCGAACCCGGCCGGCTTCAATGATCTCCACGCGCATGCCCGAGCGCTCGTCCTCCCGGAGGATCGTGAGAACGTCTCCGCGCTTGAGTTCAACCCCCGGATCGCAAGGGATGTGGACGAGCGTCCGCTTGTGGGTGGCGATGTCCTCGTTCCATCGCGGGAAGACGATTCGGTACTCAGCCATCTCGAACTCCTTCTTGTCAGTGGAATGCTACGGCATGACCACGGAGCGCAAGACCTCGTGGTCGGTGACGGGTAACGGAATGAGCCAGGGGGTTATGCCGTTGGCGCGGGCGGCTGACCAGTAGTCCAGCGATGGAGCGTTCGCGACCACGATCTGTTCGTATCGCAGACCAGCGGCAAGTTGCAGCGCGCCATGGGGCATCCAATCCGTCAGAAGTACGTTGTGCTTGCCCTCCGTGTAGAGCTCCACGCGGCGGCTTCCGATCTCGCCAGCGGGATCTACGGTTCCGTCTGGACACCGCGTGGGCATCGTCACACGCTGCTCCCAGGCCCATCGCTCGGGCTGGCAGCACACCACGTTCACGTAGTCCTCGGTCATGGGCGTGGCCAGAAGCTGCGCGTAGTGCTCCCATCGGCCAGACAGGCCACCTGTCATGGACCCGACCCGAACCGGAGCGATGCGGAGCAGGCCACTCAGGTACCCCAGCGCCAACATCCCGATGGGGGAGGAGTCGGTGGCGGCCATGTAACGGATGAAGCGGCGGGTCATCACTTCCTCCAGAAGAGGAACCACGCCGCTACGGCAGCGATCGCGATCTTGACCGGCGTGGATAGGCCACCTGTCGCGCTCTCCACGGCCGCGTCGTCACCGACGTACATCAGTTGGTCGACGCCCCGGGCGGCCGGCTTGTGGTACGTGATCTTCACGAAGCGTCTTTGGACGGATCTGAAGGAACGCCGATGGTCAGCGTTGGGATCCGCACTGGCCCATCCGGCACGTTCGGGTAGATGCCCATCATCTTCTCGATCTCGACGAGGGCGGCCTGGATCACTGCGGTCCGGTCGATGTTCGGCGTCTCATCGTCCAATCCCGAAAGAACGGCCCCTCGAGCGATGCAGTCGCCGATGTCCCGCATCGTCAGACCGGCGACAATCTGTCTCCCGCGCTCGCCATGCGCGGTCCACGGTTGACCATCGTAGGGGCGATCGCGAGCGCCGCCAAAACCGGGCCCGGCGAGGAGGCGCGCCATACTCTCGGGCGTGTACTCGCCCTCGTTGTCGAACACCAGCACTGGAGTTCCTTCGATCTTCATGCCCACCACCATGCCACAACTCCTCAGCAGGGCGGAAGCGGAACGGCCGGCTCGTACCAATCGGAGCAGAACTCGCTGGGAGGACAGGGGATCAGCCGGGTGCCGTAAAACGCCCGGTAGTTGGGCTCCCCGCAGGTGCCGTACCTCCCACCATGCACCGAGTAGAACTTACAGTTGGCGCACGTCGCTCCACCTACCGGCACCCGCATTGCGGGGCGGTGACCCAGCGGGACCGTGACTCGCTTCGCCATGGAGCGAGAGTACCGTAGCCGAAGGCGGTATGGATCGAGTAACGTGACAGCGGAAAGCGGAAAGGAGTTCGACATGCCCGACGATCCGGTCAACCCGGCTCACTATCGCGGCGACACCGTCATGCGGATCATCGAGGACTTCGACCTCGGGTTCTGTCTCGGGAACGTCGTCAAGTACATCCTACGCCACGCGGCGAGGGCTGGTCTCGAGGATCTGAAGAAGGCGCGCTGGTACCTCGATCGTGAGATCACGCGCAGAGAGGCGGTGGCCAAGTGAAGATCCTCGATCACGGTAGCGTCGAGTTGATCGAGACGTGGGGATCCGACGAGCGGATCGTTGAGGCTGCGCGCATGTCGACCGGGAAGGGGTTCCTCGGTTGGGGGCCGCTATGCCCGCATTGCGGTGCGGTGGTCGCAGGGAACCGGGAGGGCATCGGCATGGCGTACCGATGCCCGGAGCACGGGCTCGTGGAGGCCGAGCACGGCGACGAGAAATTCCTCGCATTCCTCTACGACAATAAGCACGCCACACCATTCGAGATGGCAGGGGCGATCGTCGAGGTGGAGGCGCCGATCCTTGTGTTCCGCGAATGGCACCGGCATCGCACGCAGTCGTACAACGAGATGAGCGCGCGGTACACTCCGCTACCTGACGTGAACTACATCCCGACGGTCGAGCGCCTGATGCTCAACAGCAAGACCAACAAGCAGGCCGGACGCATCGCGGGCGCCGCTGACATGACAGAGCAGAACGCTGAGATCTATCTTGATCAGCTGCGCGAGGCATATGCCGCTGACGAGCGGCTGTATCGCCTCGCCCTCGCGGCCGGCGTGCCGAAGGAACTGGCCCGCGTCCATCTGCCTGTCGGGCGCTACTCGCGGATGCGCGCCTCGGCCGTGCTCCGCAACTGGCTCGCGTTCCTCACGCTACGGATGGCGCCGAATGCGCAATGGGAGATCCG
>Ga0187780_10002330_pt1 | contig 14282 bp, 15 predicted proteins | sample 1015_Q2_SP10_20__FD_132429 | JGI IMG/M metagenome (GOLD analysis project Ga0187780, IMG submission 132429) | Tropical peat soil microbial communities from peatlands in Department of Meta, Colombia - 1015_Q2_SP10_20_MG | ecosystem: Environmental > Terrestrial > Soil > Wetlands > Peat | place... | reverse complement strand
ATGCACCTGTACTCGACGCCGCATTCGCTCTCCTGGATCATTTTCACCAATTCCGATGCCGGGGGGTTGGAGTGGAGCGGGCCCGCAGCATACGTCAAGATCCGGGACGGTCTGTATTTCATGTATTGGCTCGAGGAGGCGTGTAACGGCACGCTCGGCACCATCCTGGTCAACTTGCATACGATGCGCGACGTTGGGATCGGCTATCACTGCGGCACAGAGGGCCTGAACATGAGCGCGCTCGGGGCACACGAGCGGCTGGCGGGCCGATTCGACATAACGCGCTTTTATCAGGTGAAGACATGAGGGAGGACAACATGAGCACGGACCACTCTTCCACGCGCCGGTCCTTCCTGAAGGGCGGCGCACTGCTGGCCGGGCCGCTGGCCGCCGCGGCACCCGCCGCGTTGCTGGCGGACGCGGGGCTGAAGGCGCGCCTGGCGAGGCTGGAGGACGAAGCGGCGATCCGCGAGCTGCATCAGACCTGGCTGCGGCAAGTCAATTCCGGAGAATCCGGCGCCGCTACACCGCCGTTCGCTGATACCGAAGGTGGCGCGTTCGACCGAGCCGTGCGCAGCATCGCGGCGGATCCCGCCGGCGAACCGGACACCATCGCAGTCGTGCCGGACGGCCAGAGCGCAACCGGGCGGTTCCCATGCACCGTGGAAATCGAGACCACGATCCCGCAAGACTGCACGCTGGCGCAGATGGCGCACGCGCAAGGCGGCGGCTTCGTCCGCCGCACGGAGCGCCGGGTGCTGAAGGTCAAATATGTCAAGGCTGGCAGCGCGTGGGCGATGGCGAAGGCCGAATTCGTGTTGGCCTAAGTCTCTTGTGTCGATTCCTGTCCCTACCCAAGAACGTCATCTACGGGCTTCCAGCGACAAGAGGGCCGCGCGAAATATCCATTCCCGCCCGACGTGAAGCGAAATCTTGCTGCAAGGAATAGAGAAAAACGAGCGCTGCTTCACGGGTGTTGAATCAGTTCCAGGCGGTTACCAGCTGGATCAATCGCAATCCCTATGACGATGCCGGTATTTCCGAATGGACGAGGGTCGCCAGCCATCGAGCCGCCCGCTGCCTTGAGAGCGGCGACTATGGCCGCCATGTCCTTTACGTTCAGGATAATGTGCGGAATCGGGTCCTTCAGGTCATCGGAATCGCGATGCATGATCACGATCGGCTCGCTTTTGTTCGCCTTGGCGGCGTCGGCCGTCGCGCCGAAATTCACAAATATCTCCGGTCCTACGGGGGCATTGATCCGATTGACCTCAAACATGCCGAACGCGGCTTCGTAGAACTTCGCTAAAGCCACAGGGTCTTGCGCGCCGACGCGCACCGAGTTAAGGGTTACCTGTGCGTGTGCGGCGCCCGCGAATACCAGCGCGGCAGTTAGAGCTATTAGGGTTGTGTAGATTCTCTTCATTGAAGTCTCCGGTGGCGCGGCTCATTCACGATAGACCGGGCCGGGATCCACAGTGCACCTGTCCGCCGTCAAAGCGATGATCAGGTGTGGAATCGTATCTGCCAAAGCGTCAAAGATCAACCAGGTTCAATAGGTTTCAAGGGCCAAAGCACAATGCCCTTCCACGGACACCGCTGAAGGTTTTCCTTATCGCATGTTTGGGAGCCATTGGGCCGGTCAGTACAATGATTTGGGCGAAATTTCGGCCCCGAACACTCGCTGATCGCCGAACGCATTCGGATGTGGTATATATGGCTGCGCGTTCGCATAGTCGCTCGAGCACTGAAAGGATTGCAAATGGAGAAGCACACGCATCCGCTGCCGCCTCACACCCATCCTCTAAGAGCCCACCAGCACCCCAAATATGACGCTCGGATCAAAGCTCTAGAAAAACGCGTCAAGAAGCTTGAGAAAGATATGTCTGGGCTCGTCCGCGGACTCAAGACCCACTCGCACTGATGGCGATAAGGCCTACATGCTTCCTTTGATTTCGGCCTGGCTCGCTGCGTGTTTCCCTACTTCTTCGGATAGCCCACGGATTGCGCCAGGATGATTTTCTGGTTGGGCCGCAAATGCAAGGTCTTGGCCAGCGCAGGCTTGTCTATGCTGCCCCGCACCACCGTGGCCAGCCCTTCGGAGGCGCAGTAGAGATAGACGTTCTGCGCGATGAATCCTACGTCGGCGGCGGTGGACAACATCACGTCTGAAAATTCAGCACGGCCGGTTTTGGAGAGGTCCGAGACATAGACGAGGTCCACAGCCGCGTCCTTTACAAATGACTGCGTGCCCGTGGCCGCCCGAAAATCGCCGGTCAGCACCGGGTTGAGCACGTTGTCTTTGGCATCGTAAACGTACACGCCTTCAGGAGCCGCCACGTAGATGCTCACCTCCTGCCAGTTCTGGGCGGAGGGCGCCGTGCGATGCCCATCCGGCCTGTTGATGCCGAAGGCCGCCCAGAGCAGGTTGGAGAGCGTTTGCGGCGGAAGCGTGCCGGGGCCGAAATCGCGAGTGGATTTCCTGTCCTTGAGTACTTGCATCAAGGGACGGCCGTCGTCGGTCTGCGGCGGCGGGAGTTTGATGGGCTGGAGACCCTGCGCTGCCAAGCTAAGGGAGAGTCCGATGATTGGCAGCACAAGCGCTATAACGAACGATGTTATGCGTTTCATAGGATGCACCTCGGTCAGAGCGGGAATGGCTCGCTGAAGTGTCAGCGGCCGATGACGCACAACCTGCCTACTTGGCGCCCCGCCATACGACTCATACTACTCGAACTCAGAACTACAGAGAACTTAGTCGGCGGCAATTTGGGCCGCGATGCGCGCTGTTTTTTTACTCCTGATATTTGGAGGGAGCCAGGCAACTATGTTACTGTTGCGGTAATTTCGCGAGAGGTGAGCTATGAACCGGACTTTGGTGGCGGCGGTCCTGGCAATTCTCTTGTTCGCGCCGAGTATGGTAGCCCAATCCCGGGTATCAGAATCTGGCGATCAAGCGGCCAATGCGGATTCCCAGAGTGTCCACGAGCGCGTCATTACAGTTAGCAGAAGTGGTGAAGCATTTGCCAAGCCTGACGTGGGGATTCTGATTATGAGCATTCGCTCCTCTTCCCCGATTGCTGATGAAGCGGTTGCGGAGAACGGGCGGAAAGCCAAGGCGGTGGAGTCGGCCCTGGCGCACCTCGGGTTTGCGCCTGGAGCCTACCAGCTTAGTTCGGCGATTATTGGGCAAGCCGGCGGCCCTCGTTTCCCCGGTCAGCCGGACATTACGGCGTACGACGCGGTCCAATACGTCTATGTGTTCTTCGAAGGCGCGGACCTGACCGACGTGGCGCATCTAACGGAGAGGTCGGGAGCGGTTATTGAGGCGTTGCGCAAGGCCGGCGCGGTTCCCGCCAATGCCGGAGGACCCCAGTTTGGCCCCGTTGTAGCCACCGCACAGGGGGCACTGATTATTTACACTATCAAAGATGCGAGCCAATACGAACACCAGGCTTTGCAAGTGGCTATAGGCCGCGCCCGAGATGCGGCCCAGGACATCGCAACCGCAGCGGGAGTTCAGATCACCGGTTTGCGGAATGTAAAGAGTGGCTACCTCTCCGGCAACGTTATGCCGCGGTCGGGACCTAGCCCGCTGGAAGGTCTGAGGTACCGCTGGTTGACGACCAAAATTGATGAATTGCAGATCATTGCCAACGCTACCCTGGAATTCGACTTCAAGTAGGGAGTCGCGTCGGTTCCCTTCATAAGCCCACGGCAGGCAAATCCGACCCTAGCAACCAGTTTTCCCCTCCCGCGTGCTTGCCATCCGCGAGCCCTACGCCGGGCTGACATTTTCAAGCTCATGTGTATCTCGCTGCTAACATGAAGCTTGTAGGCGGGGCAAGAAATACGGTAGCGCCGTCTGACTCTGGTTGACGTCCAAGCGCTCTCCAAGACAGTCCAGTAAGTGCTCAAGACCCTTCGAAGCAGATTCGGAAGCAGCGCGCTGAATCACGCACGAGGGTGACGCCAGTCACTGCACTTTTGGCGCTCATCGGGTATAAAAAAATCGAAAGTTTAGGGTTGCCGGCACACGTGAAGTGTGCCTGCTTTGAGCCCGAGAAAGGAGCCTCACATGTTCAATCTGATGGAGCCACGAAGCTTCTATCGCCACTTGTGGGACTTCCGTCGGGATTTCGATGAAGTCTTCAATCGGATGATGGGAGCGACCCCACTTCCCGAGACCAAGGTCTTCGAGGAAATGTGGATGCCCGCCGTAGAGGCGTTCACGGATCCGGAGGCGAAGAAATTCTACCTCCGGGTTGCGGTGCCGGGCATTGAGCCGAAGGACGTGAAGGTCGAGGTTCGGGAGAACACACTCACCATCTCCGGTGAGCGCAAGCAAATCGAGACCAAGAAGGAAGTCAACTACCACATTCAAGAATTGACCTACGGCGCATTCGAGAGGGTGCTGCCTCTTCCTGAGGGCGTGGATACCGAAAAGCTGGTCGCGGAATTCAACAACGGTGTGCTGGAAATCAACGCACCACTGGCAGCTGTCGCGCTTCCACGGCGCATTGAGATCAAGCCAGCCCTGAAGAAGGCCGCCTGATCGCGGGTTTGTTTAACCGTTTCACCCCGGGGCGTGGTAAAGCCCCGGGTTTTTTGTTCCCCGGAAATTGACTTGGCACTTTGTTTGGTTGGAAAAGCCCCTTAATCACGTACATGAAAGGGTTTCGATTCCTCATTCTCGAAACCCACCGATCGGAGCAAAGAACCGCAGCTTCGACATTGGCCGACAGGAAGTCGAAGTGCAAACGGGAGAGAAAGGAGGCTTAGCCTCCGAGTTCAGCTAGTCTCATCTTCGAGAACGGGACCGCATACGCAGCAGGGGGATTGTGGAAGATCGTCGCTGCCGCCTTGCGATAGAACTCGACAGCCTTGTCCTTATCGCCCAGTTTCTCGTAGGTCTGCCCGACCAAGCACTGGATGAAGGAATCGTTCTGGTTCGCCTTGAGCAGTTCGTCCAGCGCCGCCTTGTAATCTCCAGCATAGAAGGCGACGTAGCCTTGCAGGTACGGAAAGAACTGCGCCTGCTCCGGGATGTTGCCCTTGTCCAGGATGGCCTTGGCAGCAGCGATATGCTTTTGGGCTTCGTCGGGGTTTCCTCTCCGGGCAGCGATGCGAGCTTGAGCGTGCTCCCATCGGAAATCCCACAGGTCTGTGCGAGCCGGTTTGATATCCGGCTCTTTCAGGCCGGTTTCGTGGCCGGTCTTGTACCACTTGTAGGCAGCATCCAAGTCGCCCGAATCTATGCAGACACGGGCAGCCTCGTCGGCAATCTCGCCCTGCTGGTAGAAGTTCTTGACGCTGCCGTAGTAATCGAAGACCTGCTGCTCGTATTCCGCTGACTTTCCGCAATTCCGTTCGAAAGCGAAGGATATCGCCATGGACCGCTGCGCCATGGCCTTCTGCTCGGGCGTGCCTGCGCTCTCGCCGGCCTTCTGGAAATACTTGCGGGCTTCCTCACTATGCCCCATCAAATCGAGGACGCTACCCGCAGCGACGTTCGCAGGTAGAGAATCCGGCGAGGCCTGCAGGGTCTGGCGGTACAGGGCCAGCGCATCTTCGAGCTTCCCTTCCCGCATTAACTGCTGACCCTGCCGGATGAACTCAGGCTGTTGCTGCGGTGGGCCGGGAGCCTGGGCAAACACGGCGGGCAGGAAAACGAACAGGGCGGAGACGGCTGAGGCCGCGGCGCGGTGCATGGTTTTCACCGCCACGATTATCGCACAAAGCGGCGGGCTGGGATTCTCCGAGACAATCACTCCTGAAGCCCGGCCTGTGCCCCGGGTGCAAGACGGGATTCCAAGGGCAATTCCACGCGGCGAATCCCTTCGCACCGAAACATGCGTTTGCATTTTTAGAGATTTCGCAATACAACTTAGCCCCGGATGTAAGTGCAAACCAATGCCGAAGGAGAACCGAATGCGCACCAAACTTCTCGGGGTCGCGATATGCGTCGTTGCTGCGGTCCTCTGGGCGAACGACAAGATTCAACCGCTGAACACCAAGCTCGGCCTGTGGGAAATGACCGTGACTACAGGAGGCATGGGGCAAATGCCTATCCCGGACGACGTCCTCTCCAAACTAACTCCGGAACAGCAGGCCATGGTGAAACAGAGAATGCAGGCTGCGGGCGGCATGAGCGGCGTCGCGCGCACGTACAAATCCTGCGCGACCAAAGAAAAGATGGATAACGGCGCCGCATTCAGCGAGGACAAAACTTGCAAGCCGACTGTCGTTACCTCCACCAGTAGCAAGATTGTGGTCAATGTCGAGTGCGAGTCGAACGGGATGAAGGGCAACGGCACCATTCAGTTCGAGGCACAGGACTCCGAGAACATCAAGGGCACCGTGCACATGACCATGAACGCCAATGGTCAGACCCATACCATGAACTCAACCATTACGGGAAAGTGGGTGGGCCCAGCCTGCGGCAACGTGCAGTGATCTGGAAGTCGCCCGCAGTGGCGCTGCGCACTCTCGGCGCAGACGCGCTTGCTTTTGGTGCACGCCGTATGTAAGCTTCGGCCCCTCAGGTCAGACCGGGCGATTCATCGCCCCTGGAGAAGCACGCCATGGCCAGTCAACACACCAAGTCCTGGAACGTCGGCGACGTCAGGATTACCCGCATCTTCGAAACGATGGACCAAACGGACTGCTCGTTTCTACTTCCGGACGCCACGAACGAAATGGTCAAGAAGCACGACTGGCTGCGCCCGCATTTTGCCAGCCCCGAGGGACAGATCATCGTGTGGTTTCAGGCCTTCGTGGTGACATTCGGAAAGCGGCGCATCATGGTGGACACCTGCGTGGGTAACGACAAGATTCGCGAGTTCGAGCTGTTCACCAAGACCCGAACCGCTTTTCTCCAGGACCTCGCCTCGGTCGGGTGTCCAGCCGAGACGATTGACACGGTGCTCTGCACGCACCTCCATCTGGACCATGTAGGCTGGAACACGCGCCTGGAGAACGGGCGCTGGGTGCCGACGTTCCCCAATGCTCGCTATCTCTTTGGGCGCAGCGAGTACGAGTACTGGAAATCGCGGCTGCCAGAAAACGACATCAAGGTCGAGCACATCAAAGACTCCGTCCTGCCGATCGTGGAGGCCGGTCTGGCGGATTTCGTCGAGCCGGACCATCGCGTGGCCGAGGAGATGTGGCTCGAGCCGACGCCGGGGCACACTCCCGGACACGTCAGTGTCCATATCGCCTCGCGCGGACGTCAGGCGGTCATCAGCGGCGATATTTTTCATCATCCGTTTCAGTTAGCCGAGCCGGATCTGCCCTCCGCCTTTTGCATTGATGGCCAGCTTGCTTGCAAGACGCGGCGCGCGTTCCTGGCGCGCTACGAGGACCGGAAGGCCTTGCTGGTGGGCACGCATTTCCCCGATCCCACGGTGGGGTGGATCATCCGCGACGCGCGGAACTGGCGCTTCTCGTGTGACTAGGCGCCTTCCTTGTCTACTTTCAGGAAAACCATACTCAACAAGCTTGATGGGAAGCCGTGCGCTGCTGGCAGCGGGAAGCCAGACGCAGGACCAGGCCTAATGAGCACGAGATTTTTACGCAGCACGGGCACGTTCGCGCTACAGGTTGCCCGACTACGAGGGCCATTGCCATGACAGAACCGGGGAAATTCTACGGCTGGAAACTGCTGGCGGCACTTTGGTTGATCCTCGCCGTGAATCTGGCGTTTCCGATGTACGGCGGCGGAGTGATCAATGCCTACATGGCTACTGAACTGCACTTCGACCGCAGCACGCTGGGCTCGGGCTTCGGCATTTTGCAGTTGATGATCGGTCTGCCAGGCCCGTTGCTCGCACTGTGCATAAATAAGAAGGGCGTCGGCTTTACGTTGCGGCTGGGAGCTTTTGTGTCGGTGATCGGCGCGCTACTCATGGCTCTATTCGTTCACACCAGTACGCAGTTCCTGATCGTGTTCGGATTCATCGTGGGCGCGGGCGTGGTCACCGCCGGCCCCCTCCCCACGCAAACGAATATCTCACGATGGTTTGATAGAAGGCGGGCGCTCGCCATCGCGCTGCTACTCTCGGGTCCGTCTGTGGGCGGGCTGGTGGCCCCGATCGTCTTGGACCATCTGATCGGGCACTATCAGGGGAACTGGCGCGCGGCGTGGTGGTTGATCGCCGGGCTGAGCACATTGGCATTTTTGTTAGCTCTATTCTTTGTGAGGGAGAGCCCTTCCGACTTGGGCCAATTCCCGGACGGTGATTCCGGTCCGGCAGACCCGTCGGGTAACGACCACTCTCAGCATGAGCGACGAGTGTTTCGCACTTCGGATGACTGGACGTTCGCCGAAGTCGTGCGGACGCCAGCCTGGTGGCTACTGTTGCTTGCCTCGGTGGGGTTCAGCGCGGGCTACACTACCTTTCTTGCCCATGGCGTGCTTCATCTGAGGGGCTTGGGATACAGCCCGGCGCAAGCGGCCTCCTCGTATTCAGTCCTGCTATTTGCTTTGCTGGTGGGCAATCTCGTAGTGGCCGCCCTGGGTGACCGTATCGAGCCGCGCTTTCTGTGGGCAGCCGCGTCGGCTGCTTATGGGGTAGGGATGCTCCTGGTGCTCAAGGCATCGGGGCCAACCGGGCTAGTCGCTTACGCCATCTTTCTGGGAATCGGATTCGGAATGGCCTTCCCCACGATGATGACACTTCCTGCCAACTACTTTGGACAGAAGGTCTATCCCTGGGTGGTCGGGGTCATGATGATCATGGCCACGGCCGCCGGGTTCTCCGGGTCGTACGGGTCTGGCTATGCGTACGACCATTCCGGGACGTACGTCCGCGCGTTCTCCCTAATCGCCGTCCTGTGTTTCGTGGGGGCTGTACTTGCTCTCTTTATGCTGCCGCCGGCGCGCAAGACCGCGCGCCCGGTGGCGTAGTCATGACTTCCCTGCCAGGCTAGCGCTGCGTCACAGACACTTGTACAAGGCTTCAATCAGGCGGCGGGCTCGCGGGCCGTTGTCGGGCCGCGCGTGCCACTTGTTGACCGCATAACAGAAGCCCAGCTTGGTATCCCGATCGGCCATGCCAAGCGAGCCGCCCACGCCGTGGTGGCCGAAGGCCTTCGGATTGGGTCCCATCCACACGATGGGAGGAGAATTCAGCAGCAGGCCGAGCGCCTGATGATAGGTCCGCCCCATCATGACTTCGACCATGCTGTGCTGTTCCGTGGTCATCTGGTTGACCGCCGCCTCCGACAGGACGCGGATGCCGTCCACTTCCCCGCCCCGCGCCATGGCGCCATAGAGCCTCGCGATCGCTCTGGCCACGCCGTGGCCGTTGCCGCTGGATATCTCCGCCTCGCGCCAGGCCGGCGAGTTAATGACTGGCGCCTGCTCTCCTTCCGGCCATTCATTCCACGCTTGCGCCAGCATACTCTTGGGCGCATCCTTCATCGCCGAAAGCAGCGTGCCCTCGTAGCTTGGAATGATTTCCGCGCAGCGCGCCTGGTCCGCTTTGGATAGCCCGCCGATATAGAAATCCAGCCCGAGAGGCCGGCCGATTTCCTCCAGGTACAGGGTCGCCAAGGTCTTGCCCGTCACGCGGCGCACGATCTCGCCCAGAAGGAATCCCTGGTTGTGAACGTGATAGCCCGATTTTGTCCCCGGCTCCCACAAGGGCTTCTGGCGCTCCAGCGCGCCGATGATCGCGCCCCAGTCGAAAATGGAGCCGCGCGGAAGTTTTTCCGTGATGATGGGCAGGCCCGCGCGATGGTCCAGGGCGTAGCGAACGGGGATTTTTTCCTTGCCGGCCTGGCCGAATTCCGGCCAGTACTTGGCAATCGGCGCATCGAGCTCGACCAGCCCGCGATCGAGCAAAATACTAAACGTAATCGCGGCGACCCCCTTGGTGACCGACATCATGCACACGAGGGTGTCGCGCTCCCAGGGTTTGGTGCAGGCTTTGTCCTTGAATCCACCCCACAGATCGAGAACGGGCACTCCGTCTACCACCACTGCGGCGCAAGACCCGACCTCTTCCTCGACGCGATAATTCGTCTCAAAAGCTTCGCGAACCGGCGCAAATTTCGGATCGCAGTAGCCTTCTACCGGGAATTCCCGGCCGTCCTTGCGCACTACGGTTCGGACCGTCTCCATCTTTCGAGTCGCGCTCTGGCTGTTGCTCATCCTCGCCCTCCTCTGACTGGGCAACCAATAATTTCGAATATTTCGTGAAATTGCCGGGCTACTTTGGCGCGGCTATCCTACTACATCCCATGGATATTTCACTCGCTGTGTGCAGCAACGATGGCCGCCTGCTCTGACGGGCCGTGAGGCACCCAACGACCTTACAAAATTGTTGTCGCCCGGCGGCCGTTGTCTGCTGGTAATTCGAACGAGGTGCTTCCGGAGACACGATTGTGACGTGAAGAGGTTGCTTGGGGACGAGGTGAAGGCCTAACCTCAAATTAGAAGAAGACGCTGGCGACCGCCACGAAGAGATTGCTTTCGTTCAAACCTATCGAGGTGCCCTTATGACTGACACAACTATGGCGGCGCCCACCGACGTTCCCGAACACCAACACTGGCTGCGTATCGCCCGTGCTACCTCGTTCGGCTCGCTACTGTTCTCCGTCACCGCTGTCGTTTCGGGGGCCTTCCTCGAGGCTCGCGAGAACGGCACCGAGAACTTGTGGCTGGTGTTGTGGACGGTGCCGCTTTGGCTTCCCTTCCTCTGGATGTTTCTGCAGATGAAATCGAAATCTGCGAAGCGTCAGAAGAAAGGGCTGGCGCTCGCGATTGCTTACGGCGCTTGGGCGCTGCTTATCGCTGCTCCGTCGGCGCTGGCATCCTCGGGATTGGTGTTGCAAGCGAGCTTCGCCGCTTTTGCTTTGTTACAGCTTTCCCTGGTCGTCAGCTCGATAAGAACCTACCGAGCGATGGAGAAGGAGCGCGGCGACATGGGTATTCTGGTCAGCCGGGTTCTAATTGCGTCGGTCTGCATAGGCATTTTGTGTTTGGCCGCTATTTACATTCCGAACAGCTATCGCGCCAGAGTCGCGGCGAATGAGTCTTCCTCCATCAGTGCGACACGCACGATCTGCGTGGCACAGTCTAGTTACGCGGAGAAGCACCCTCAGAAGGGCTTCGCCGCCGCGCTGTCTGAGTTAGGCCCGCCGCCCGGCGCCGATTTGATGGATCAAGATCTCGCCAGCGGCAGAAAACACGGTTACAGCTTTCAAATGATTGCTGCGCCACCCGACGCGAGCGGAAGGATCCGACAGTACGTCGTTCTCGCACGCCCGCTCACATTTGGGCAGAGTGGAAAACGCAGTTTCTTCGCCGACCCGTCTGGTGTCATTCGGTCCACTGCCGAAGACCGCGCCCCTACAGCCCAGGATCCTCCGCTCTATTGATCCCGCTCTAAATAAGGTGGGCAACGCAGCTCCGCATTGAAACGCAGTCCTGCGCCGTTCAAGCCCCTACGTATACGCGGAAACAATTTGACTTACCAAGCGGTTCGGAAACATAGTACGCGAACCCGGCGAGCGGGAGAACTGCATGCCTGAAAAGTACGATGTCGTCGCCATCGGTTCCGGCCACAACGGGCTCGTGGCCGCAGCCTACATGGCGGTCGCGGGCAAGCGTGTCCTGGTGCTCGAGCGCAACGCTTGGTGCGGGGGCGGCGTCGTCACGGCGGAACTCACCGGTCCGGGTTATCTCCACGATCGTTTCAGCACCGGCCATATCTTCATCCAGGCCAACCCGCTGATTAAGAATGATGAGCTAAAGCTGCTCTCGCGCTACGGCCTGAAATACATCTACCCGGACGTGCCCTTTTTGTGCGTCTTTGAGGATGGCTCGACCATCGCCCTGCATCGCAACCGCCAGCAGACTTACCAGAGCATTGCGACGTTTTCAAAGAAAGATGCGGACACATTCCTAGAATTTGCCGAGACCGCCATGGCTTATCTCCCGCTCGTGGCGGCTTCGCTCTATACGCCGCCTGTTCCTCTGGGAGCGAGCCTGGCGATGCTCGATCAAAGCGCGGAGGGCCGGCAACTCTTCGCCATCATGCACAAAAGTCCCTACGACCTCATTCTCGAAAACTTCGAGAATGAAAAGGTCCGTTTGTTCTTCATGCGCATGGTCTCAGAAAACCTCACCGGCCCGGAGGAGAAGGGCACCGGCCTTGGCATCTTCGTCTTTCTCGGCTTCATGGAGCAGTACGGCATTGGTTTGCCGGTCGGCGGGAGCGGCATGCTCACCACGGCGCTGGTTCGCTGCATCCAGGATCATGGCGGCATGGTTCTGAACAACACCTCCGTCGAAAGAGTTCTTGTGAAAGGCGGCCGCGCGGTGGGCGTTCGAGCCGCGGACGGCATGGAGTACATGGCGAATGATGCAGTGATTGGGGCCATCCATCCGCATCTATTGGGCCGCATGGCGCCGGGGCTCGACGCCGGTGTAGTCCGCGCCGCCGAGCGCACGGAGCTTTCGGCCAATTCCTGTCTGACGATTCACGCGGCGCTGCGCGAACCGCTGCGCTTCAAGGCCGGTCCGCATGTGAATCGCGCGTACTTCACCGAATTAATGCCCAGCAATCTGGACACACTGCGGCACTTTTTCGATGCCCTGCGCTATGGCCGCCTTCCGGAGACGTCGCTCATCGGGCTGGTATCGCCGTCCACGTTCGACGCGACGCGCTGCCCGCCGGGAAAGGCTACCTTGCACGTTTGGGACTACGTGCCCTACGCTCATCCTGACGGCGGGCCGCCTTACTGGGACAAAGCCAAGCAGGAATTTGCGCAGACGCTGTTGTCCCGCATGGGGCACTTCATCGAAAACATCACGGCGGACAACATCATTGACTACGTCGTGGACAGCCCGCTCGATCTCGAACGGGCCTCGGCCAGCTTTCAAAAAGGCGATCTGCACGGCATCGCGCCGTACATGTACCAGTCCGGCTCTCACCGCCCCACTCCGGACTTGGGCCGGAATACCGTGCCCGGAATGGAACGGCTTTATTTGGTCGGGCCTTTCCAGCATCCGGGCGGCGGCGTGTTCGGGGCTGGCAGGGCGACAGCTATGAAGATGTGCGAGGACCTGAAGCTCAACTTCGACAAGATTGTTCGCGCATGATGAAAATTTACGGGCAGGACAACACGGAATTGATGCAGATCAGTTCGCTTGAACGCGACGGCAATCAGCTCGTGCTCCGGGGAAAAGTATTCGGGTCCATGCCTATCACCGCGAAGCTGACTCCGCAGGAGGCGCGAAACGGGCTGAAGTTGCTGAATCTGAGGCTGGCGGCTTTCTTGCTGACATTTTTGTTGCGGAAGTAGGGCGCGAGCGGACTCGACGCGCGGAATCGTCAGGGCGGAATTTTCTCACGCCCGGTCAGTTTTCTCGCTGAGCAAGCGACAGCATGACGCGCCGGTTTTGCAAGTCTTACAAACACTAGGATGGAGGTCACATGGCAAGCGAGAAATTCGAGCGGGGCATGAAGGTGCGGCGCGAGGTGCTGGGCGCCGCGTATGTAGATCGTTCTATGGCGGAGGCCGATGATTTCTCGCGGCCGATGCAAGAGCTGGTGACCGAATATTGTTGGGGAGAGATCTGGACGCAGCCCGAACTGCCGAGAAGAACCCGCAGCCTAATCAATATCGCCATGATCAGCGCCTTGAACCGGCCTCATGAATTGAAACTGCACATTCGCGGCGCGCTGAACAATGGCTGCAGCAAAGAGGAAATCCGCGCCGTGCTGATGCAGGTGGCTATTTACTGCGGTGTTCCGGCGGCGATTGACGGTTTGCGAGTCGCCCGGGAGGTGTTGAAGGAGGAGGGTATTTAAGTGCCTGACGGGGGAGCGGGGCGACCATCGCCGATTGGCTTTGTTGGCCTCGGCAATATGGGCACGCCCATGGCCGGCAATCTCGCGGCCGCGGGCTACCGCTTGATCGTAGCGGACGCCCGGCCCGAGCAGGTGAGGCGTTTTGTCGCCGCTCATCCGAGCGCAGCTTCTGGGTCCCTTCGCGAGATTGGCAGCCAAGCAGGCGTAGTCATCACGATGCTGCCGGAAATAGGGGTGGTCCGCGAGGTGGCGTTGGGCAAGGACGGGCTGGCGTCCACGATGCCGGCAGGGGCGCTGCTCGTGGATATGAGTTCCTCATCTCCGCCTGGGACGATTGCTCTCGGCGCTGAACTCGCCAGGCGCGGCATCCACATGATTGACGCGCCCGTCTCTGGCGGAGTGCCTCGCGCGGTTTCCGGCGAATTCTCCATCATGGCGGGCGGTGACGACGCCGACATT
>Ga0187780_10002328_pt1 | contig 14284 bp, 13 predicted proteins | sample 1015_Q2_SP10_20__FD_132429 | JGI IMG/M metagenome (GOLD analysis project Ga0187780, IMG submission 132429) | Tropical peat soil microbial communities from peatlands in Department of Meta, Colombia - 1015_Q2_SP10_20_MG | ecosystem: Environmental > Terrestrial > Soil > Wetlands > Peat | place... | reverse complement strand
GTCCTGGGCACGAGAGCGGACAGGGTATCGGTCGTCTCGCCTGACACAGACCTGGTCCCCGATTCAGGCCCCACGGTCGCCTCACGGAGCACCGTGTTCGGGGGCAAGGCGATTCTTCTTGCAACCGAGAAACTGAGAGGCAGGCTCGCCGGGGTGGCGTCCGAAATGCTCTCTTGCCCCGCGGACGAACTCGTCTTCGAGGGAGACTCGGTACGGAGGTCGGGCCATGAAGACAGTCGTTTGGAGTTCGGCGAGCTCGTTTCGGAGTGCTTCAAACGAGACATCAGGCTGAAGGAGGAAGGGAAGGTTGTCAAGGCCCTGCCTGCGTTTGACCGGGGGGCAGGACACGGGGACCTGGCGCCCGCCTACGCCTTCGGAGCCCACGTCGCCGAAGTGGAAGTAGACATGGAGACGGGCAAGGTGGACGTAGTAAACTACACCGCGGCGCACGATTCCGGAACGGTGGTTTCGCGGGAGCAGTACGAGAGCCAGATATTCGGGGGAGTGGCGCAGGGACTCGGATACGCGCTCATGGAGGAGCTTATCCTCAAGGACGGAATCATCAGGAACCAGTCTTTCCTGGACTACCACATCCCCACCGCGGCCGACATCCCCCGCATCAAGACCATCATTGTCCAGGCGCCTGATGATTTCGGGCCATTCGGCGCCAAGGGGGTGGGTGAGGCGGGGATTGAACCCGTAGCTGGGGCGGTTGCGAACGCGGTATACAACGCCCTGGGATTCCCCATCCGCCGGTTCCCATTCACACCGGAAAGGGTCTCCGAGGCCATCGAGGAGAGGGCATCCCGAACATGAAATCCTTCCAGTATCTCGCGCCAATCCCGGCCTTCGAATATACGGCTCCCCGAACCCTCTCCGAGCTCTTCGAGACCCTCGACGGTCATGGCAACGAGCTCCAGGTCGTGGCCGGGGGAACCGACCTCATGATAGCCATGAAGGAGAGAACCGTGGCTCCGAAAATCGTCGTGGACTTGGGTCGGCTCCGGAAGGAGCTTGGGGGCATAGCTGTCGAAGACCGGGTTCTGCGCATAGGCGCGCTTGCCACCTTCTCCCAAATCGAATCAAGTCCTTTCGTCGCAAGGTACGCCAACGCTCTCCGTCAGGCGGCCGCGAACGTGGGAACGCTCCAGATCAGGTCTATCGCAACGCTGGGTGGAAACCTGGCGACCGCTTCTCCTGCCGCCGACTCTGCTCCCCCCCTGATCGCCCTTGGGGCCACGGTCACTCTCCTGACCAGGTCCGGGGAACGAGTCTTGCCCGTCCAGAGCGTCTTCGCCGGGCCAAAGAGGAACGGACTTCGCGCTGGGGAAATCGTATCTTCCGTGGAGATCCGGGCGAACGAGGAAGTTCGGAGCGCCTGGACGAGGTCTGCGGTGAGGGATGAGAACGTGCTGTCCACTGTCTCAGTGGCGGTCGCTTCTACAGTAAAGAACGGCAGATTCGGTCCGAGCAGGGTCGCGTTGGGCGCGGTCGCACCTACGCCGATCCTAGCCGAGAAGGCCAGCGGGGCGATGACAGGGAGCGAAGCGACAGTAGAACAGGCAGAGAGAGTGGCGGCCTTGGCCTCCGAAGACGCCAGACCGATATCGGACATCAGGGCCAGCGCTCATTACAGGAAGCGCCTGGTGTTGGTGCTGACCAAGAGACTGATTCTGCAGATCCGTTCGGAGTCGATGGTGCTTTGAAAGTGAAGGTAAGGTTCAGGCTCAACGGGGCGAGCAAGACCGACGAGATAGAACCCAACCAGACGCTCTGCGACTATCTGCACGACATTGCCGGGACGACGAGCGTGAAGAAGGGGTGCGACACTGGGGAGTGCGGGGCATGTACGGTGCTGTTGGACGACATGCCTGTCACATCTTGCCTAGTCTTGGCCCCTCAGGTCGACGGCCGCGAAGTGGTCACGACCGAGGGACTGGGGACCAAATTAGCTCCCCACCCCGTCCAGCGAGAGTTCGTGGAAAAGGACGCAGTGCAGTGCGGGTACTGCATACCCGGGATGATCGTCACCCTGTCCTGGATCTTCGAGCATGCGCCCGGAGCCTCGGACGCCGAAATCAAGCGGCTGATGTCCGGGAACCTTTGTAGGTGCACGGGATACCTGCAGCAGATCGAGGCCCTCAAGGCAGCGAGAATGAGAAGGTAGCCGGGAACTGGCCTTTACATCTATAAGCTAAAACTCTCGGCCCGTTGTCATGCGTCCCCAAGACCTACACGGCAAAGACCTGATTTCCACACAGGACTGGAAAAGGGAAGAAATAGACTTCCTGATGGACTTCGCGACGGAAATCAAGCGCAAGTACCGCTCGAACTCTGTCCCGGAACTCTTCAAGAACAGGACCTTTTTCATGCTCTTCTACAACACTTCGACCAGGACAAGGTCCAGCTTCGAGGCAGCGGCGACCATACTCGGAGGACACTCGCAGTTCATCGACTTCGCCACGACCAGGGGCTCCGAAGGGGAGTCGATCAAGGACATGGCGAAGATGTACGAAAGGATGGGGCATGCCCTTGGCGTCAGGATTCTGGAATCAGCCGTCGACTTCGTGTACGGCAAGGGAAACGCCGCGATTCGGGAGTACGCCAAGTACGCAGACATTCCTGTGGTGAACATGGCAGACGATGTATACCACCCGACCCAGGCGATAACTGACGTGTTTACCCTGAAGGAGAAGCTTGGGGCGAAGCTGGAGAAAAAGAAGTATGTCCTTCTCTGGACCTACAGCGATCACATCAGGAGCTGGGGGAGCATGCAGGACGAGATGCTAATCTCGACCAAGTACGGCATGGACACGGTCCTCGCCTACCCCGACGGGTTCGACCTCGACGAGAAGATGGTCGACGCTGCCAGAGACAACGCCAAGAAGTCAGGGGGGAGCCTACAGGTAATCCACGACCCGGTCGAGGCGATGAAGGGGGCCGACGTCGTCTTCCCCAGGAGCTGGGCAAGCCACGAGTGCGTCATGACTGGGATGAACCGTTTCACGAAAGAGAGGGAGGTGGCGATGCACGACGAGCATAAGGACTGGCGCCTGACCAAAAAGCTCACGGACACCATGACCAATGGCGGGATCGTCACCCACGTCCTCCCGGTGTTCCGAGGCCAGGAGGCAGACGATGATGTCATGGACGGGCCGAGGAGCGTCATCTACGACCAGGCCGAGAACCTCCTCTACGTGAGAGCGGCGGTGCTCGCCCTCCTCGCAGGCACCGCGAAGTAGAGCCCGTGCCAACGAAACTGCACCTTAATCTACTCGACATTCCGCGCCATACGGCGTGACCAAGTCCAGGGTATTCTTCATCACGGACGTGCACGGCTCCACGAGATGCTTCAAGAAGTTCCTGAACGCGGCGAAGTTCTACAAGGCCAACATACTGGTGCTCGGCGGCGACCTCACCGGCAAGGTTCTGATTCCAATAGTGGACCGTGGGGACGGCACATACGGGTGCACATTCGAGGGCAACGATCTGTCGCTCAGGAACGGGAAGGAGGTTGACGAGGTGGTCGCGAAGGCGGACAACGCCGGCCTGTACACGCGAATCATGACACGGAATGAGTTTGACCAGGTCTCGGCGGATCCGAGAAACGTCACCGCGACCTTCAACAGGGCGATGTTAGACCGCGTCACAGAATGGATGCACCTCGCGGAGGAGAGGCTTGGGAGTACCGACGTGAAGTGCTACATCTCACCCGGAAACGACGATCTCTTCGACGTAGACCCATTGCTCAGTTCGTCAAGATACGTGATCAACCCCGAAGACAAGGTCGTGTCCATAGACGGGGAGCACGAGATGATCACACTGGGGTACACGAACCATACCCCCTGGCATAGTCCAAGGGAGGTCGACGAGGAAGAGCTGGGGAGGAAGATAGAGAGCCTGGCTGCCGGAGTCAAGAACATGAGGACCGCCATCTTCAACATCCACGTCCCTCCGATAAACACCCCCATCGACAAGGCCCCAATGGTCGACGAGAACCTGAAGGTTGTGGCTAGGTCGGGGCAGGTCCAGATGATTTCCGCTGGTAGTACGGCCTGCAGAGCCGCTATCGAGAAACACCAGCCGATGCTTGGCATCCACGGCCACATCCACGAGTCACACGGCTTCGTTATGATAGGGAGGACCCTCTGCGCGAACCCCGGGAGTGACTACGGTGAGGGAGTTCTCAGGGGGTTCCTAACAGAACTAGAAGGGGACAAGATAAAGTCCCACATGCTGACGACAGGCTGAAGGCTACTCTGGCGGGATTTCTTTGTAGGCCAAGGAGATGTTGACTCCCCTGGCTTTGTGGTAATAATACGACGCTGCGTAAATTACACCGCCCAGGATGAACGTCCCGACCACGAAGTACACCGTCAACGAGTTGAGGGACCACTGGGCAGCGTTGGTGATGTACTGGTATGTCAGGAACCCGAAGACGCCGATGTTCGCGATTCCTGCAACTATGAGAATCAGCTTCGCCATGCCCTTCTCCTTCCTGATGGCCCAGACAGCGGCCGCAAGGCCAACGAAGGCGAAGTAGATCATGGACGCGATTGTCGCGCCGAAGAGGCCTCCCAACCCACTGTAGTAGAAAGCCGCCAGCGCGACCAGGACGACCGTGACGACTAGGGAGATCAGGAACGCCTTCACCGGCGAACCGAACCTCGGGTTCACGTCAGAAATGGGGGATGGGAGGAACCTGTCGAACGACTGGGCGAGCAGATACCTCGATATCACGATCACGCCATAGGCGAGGACGCTCAGGTTCGCCAGAATCCATCCGAGTCCGATGAGGCCCGCGATTATGTTGTTGTTGGAGACGCCCATGGCTAGGGTCCAGAAGTTGAATGGGGGCGTAAAGTAGCCGAACACCAGGGGCGGGTTGGAGTAGGCACCATTGATGAAGGCCTGGCCGCCCACATAGTACATCGTCGCCAGCGCACCCGTAACAAAAGCGAACACCAGGAGGGCTGATATGGGGACATTCCACCTTAAGGCCGGCTTGCCCTTGATTTCGCTGGCTACGGCAGGCGCCGCGTTGAGCCATGGATAGATGAACGCCGCCATCAGAGGAAGGAGGTAGATGGTGTTGCCGAAGTTGAATCCGGTGGATCCCTGACTCGATATGATGTTGTAAGCAGTACCCGTTCCATTGACCTCCAGCATTGTGCTGTTGAGCCCGAATCCATTGATGTAGTTCTGGACTCCGCTTGAACCTGCACTCAGCAGCTCCGCTATGGCCAGGAGTAGTGCGAAGAAACCGAAGATGGTGAGGATCGAAACCAGCCTGTACCCTGCTTTGGGCCTCACGATGTTAACCCCGATCAGAGCCGCAAAGATCACGGCACCCACGACCCACTGGGCCCCTGGGCTCGCTCCGGATGTCCCGCTTGGAACAGCGAGGCCCAGGTAGGTAGTGCTGGACGAGTTGAAGAACAACCCGACCGACCCGATGGCGAAGACCGTCGAGAGGACAATCAGCGCGAGATAAGCGGTAGTCTCGGTGGTGTAACCCATGAACGACAACAGGCTCCCCGCCGGGCCACCTAACGTCCTTGACACCCACACGTAATCCCCCCCGGTCCTGGGCATCCTCCTTGACATGATGGTGTAGACCGCGATCTGCGGGAAGGAGACGATGAACCCGATCACCGAGAGCCACACTAGGTTCACGCCCGTCATATCGTGGCCCAGCATCGGGACGAGACCAGAGATTCCGATGACTCCTAGGAGAGCACCCACGGACATGTTGCTCATGTTCATGGCGATGCTATCGAAGAATGATACGTTCTTGACCAGACCAGTAGCTTCACGGACGAAAACGCCGGGCGCAGGCGCCGGCGCAGTTGCAGCTTGCCTCTCCTTATCGCTCAAGGGTAGGTTTGCTCGGCCGCTATCTCGTTAGGCGATTATTTAAGCACCACCAGCCCTCTGTTAATTCTGTGCTTACCTAACGCGTTCGGGTTAGCATGGTCAGAGTGCAGGGAGTTGCAGGTCAGAGGCGTGCGGACAGGAGATAACAGCCATGAGTAACCTGGATGCAAAAGCTTCTTAGACTTCGGCCAAATGCTCGTCCCTGTCAGGTTGTGAATTTCGACTGAGCACTCCAGCTGTCCCGCTTGAATCCCTCGGAGATGAGGCTGAGAGAATTCTGAGCACGGCAGAGACGAGAGGCGTCACCCTTCGCCTACTAGGAGGCATCGCGGTGGTTACGCGGTGCCCCTCCGCATCAAGACCGCCATTCTCAAGGCGGTACGCGGACATAGACCTGATAGCCCGCAGGAAGGAGACCGCGAAGATCAACGCACTCTTCAAAGACCTGGGGTACAAGCCCAGAGAACGGTTCAACGCCCTCCACGGCTCAAGGCTCATCTTCCATGACATGAAGAACATGAGGCGGGTCGACGTCTTCCTAGACGTATTTCAGATGTGCCACAAATTCGACTTTCGGGATCGGCTCGGGCTCGAACCAAGGACAATCTCGATGTCGGACCTGCTGGCGACCAAGCTCCAGATTGTAGAGATTAACGAGAAAGACATCAAAGACATACTAGTCATCCTCCTTGACCACGACGTCACGGGGGAGGAGTCTGCAGACAAGATCAATGCGTCCTACATTGCCAAGCTATGCGCCGAGGACTGGGGAATATACAAGACATTCATCACGAACTTGGAAAGGATACCCGAGTTCGCCCAAAGGCTGAGTCTTGATGACGTACAGAGAACCCAAATCACGGGGCGGGCTGAATCGGTAAGAAGAGCCATCGAGAGCGCCCCGAAGTCGATGGGGTGGAAGATGAGGGCGGCAGTAGGTGAAAGGAGGCGTTGGTACGAACTCCCCGAGGCGGACGTGCCAGTCGCCGAGTCGAACGCGTCCACCGCGGGGAAGTGAATCCCCGGGTTCGGAGATTTCTTGGAGACTTTAAATCGAATGCGGAGTCGGTCGGTTGTGGTGAACTAACCTGTCGATGGTCTCAGGCTCATTGAGTCGGCTGGGCCTGTACCTCCAAGACATGCACGTCCGCGAGATGGTGAAATACTCCCAGATCGCCGAGGCGCATGGGTTCGAGTCCGTCTGGATTGCCGAGTCGAGGCTCGCGAGGGACGCCATCGTCCCCGTTACGGCGATAGCGACAGACACGAACAGGATCAAGATCGGGGCGGGGGTAATCAACACTTGGACGCGAAACGCCGCCCTCGTAGCCCAGACCTTTGCCACGCTCGACGAACTCTCCGCTGGGAGGGCAATCCTAGGACTTGGCGCATGGTGGGACCCTCTGGCCAAGAAGGTGGGCATAGACAGGACAAAGCCTCTCCAGTGCATGAGGGAGTACGTTCAGGTAATCAGGAGCCTCTTGAAGGCGGAAGAGGTCACGTTTCAGGGAGAATTCGTGAAAATGGACGGAGTCAAGTTAGACACACTCCACGGGACGGGGGCCGTACCGAGGAACGTGCCCATTTACATTGGGGGTACGGGATTTCAGATGCTCGAGCTTGCGGGGGAGGTAGCCGATGGTGTCCTGCTGAACTACCTCGTCTCTCCGAAGTACAACGTGAAGGCGTGGGAGAGCATCAGGCGCGGGGCCGACAAGGCGCACAGAAACCCGGAGGAGATTGACTCTCCCCAGCTCATTGCATGCTCGATGGACGAGGATGCCGATAAGGCGGTGGAGCTGGCCAAGAGCCACGTCACGATGACGATCGGTCAGCAGCCGCACATAGCGAAGGCGAGTGGAGTCAGCGAGGACCTCATCAGGGAAGTGCAGGAGCGCATGGGGGGCTGGCCTGCGAAGCCAGGAGGAATCGAGAAGGCAGCCGAGATCGTGCCTGACGACGTGGTGCAACTGATAACTGCCTCGGGCTCACCGTCCGACTGCGAGAGGAAGATCAGGGAATACATGGCTGCTGGTTGCAGTTCTCCGCTCCTCCTCCTTCTGAGCCATAACATCGAATACGCTGTAGAGTCCCTGGCGTAGGCAAGTTGTCTTCGAAACTCCTGGTGAAAGGGGGAGTCGCCGTCACCATGGATCAGGAGCGCAGGGTCATCGACAACGCTGGAGTAGCTGTAGTTGATGGCAAAATAGTGGCAGTCGGCCCGCATGAAGACGTGTCGAGGGGATTCGGCGCGGACGAGGTGGTCGACGCCAGGGGTTGCATCGTCATGCCCGGCCTCATTTGCAGTCACACCCACCTGTACGGCGTCGCGCTACGAGGTTCTGCCCTGAACATAGAGCCGCCATCTGACTTCCTTCAGATTCTGCAGCGAGTGTGGTGGCCCGTCGACGAAAAGCTCACGAACGACGACGCATACGCGACGACGCTCGCCGCTGGCGTCGAGTCGCTGATGAACGGGACGACGTGCTACGCAGACACCTACTCCGCCCCCAATGCGATCGAAGGGTCACTTGACCAAATCGCGAAAGCGTCCAACGAGGTTGGTCTCCGCGGACTCATCTCTTTCGAAGCGACGGAGAGGAGGAGCGCCGACGAGGGAAGAAGGGGGCTGAAGGAGAACCTGAGATTCATTCAGAGGAGGGACAAAGGGAGGGCAACTGGCATGATTAGCCTCCACGCATCCTTCACCGTTTCAGACGACCTGATTTCACGCGGGGTGGAAGCGAGCCGGTTGCGCAGGGTACCCATCACGATCCACGTTTCCGAGGGGCCCAACGACGGCTACCATAACATGGAGAGATACGGGAAGAGGAGCGTCGAAAGGCTGCAAGAAAGGGGCCTACTATCCCCCAGGGCCGTCCTGGCGCACTGCGTCCACCTCGACGAGAGGGAGATAGAGGTGATCGCAAAGAGCTCGGCCAGCGTTGCCCACAACCCCATGAGCAACATGCTGAACGCAGTGGGTGTCGCCCCCCTGATGGAGATGCTGGACCGCGGGGTCAACGTTGGCCTCGGCAACGACGGCTACGTCTTCGACATGTTTGAGAACATGAGGGCAGCCTTCCTGCTGCAGAGGGTTGCCCGCAGGAACCCGAACAGGCCTTCGCCCCAGGAAGTGGTGGAGATGTGCACGGTCAACGCCGCCAGGGCATACGGGCTGTCTTCTCTGGGATCGATCGAGGCCGGAAAGAAGGCGGACATCATCGTGATGCGACCATCCTTCACCGCCACCCCCTATTCCGGCTCGATCTACGGGTACATCGTCAACAGCCTGAGAGGGGCCGATGTCAGGGACGCGATGGTGGATGGCCAGGTCGTCATGAAGAACAGGAAGGTGCTCACCCTCGACGTTCGGAAAGCGGAAGCAAAGGTCCTGAAGGCCATGTACCGCCTCTGGCAGCGGCTTGGTTCCTCACCTCCCAAGGCGGTAGAGCCGCTGGGGCTGGACACCCGTCACCCGAAGCACAAGTAAGACAGACATCCGTAGCCTAGGAAGCCGCACGCCTCGGCACGAACTTTCCCCGACCCCTTCCTCCGACGAACTCCCCGTCCTCCATTACTACCTCCCCCCTACTCACAGTCAGGACTGGATAACCTTCAGTCGTAATGTCGTCGTATATGCTGTAATCAATCTTCGAGTGCATCGCATCGGCGTTCATCCTTACCCGCTTGGCGGGGTCGATGACGACGAAATCTGCATCCGAGCCGAGGGAGATGGACCCCTTTGACGGGGAAAGACCGAAGCGCATCGCGGACGCCCCCGACGTGAGCCTGACCAAATCGAACATCGAGATCCTCCCCTTCCTTACCCCTTCAGAGTAGAGCAGCGGGATTATCGCTTCGGTGCCCGGAACCCCGTTTGGAATCTTTGTGAAGTCCTCCTCCCCCCAATCCTTCTCGGCACTCGTGAACGGGCAGTGGTCGCTCCCAACCGTTTCGATTACCCCGCCTGGCGCAAGCCCCTCCCACAGGGCCGCTCGGTCCCCAGGCGTTTTCAGGGCTGGCGACATAACGAAGTTCCTCCCGTCCTCTCTCCCGTAGACTTCGTCCGTCAGCACGAGGTAGTGCGGGCAGGTCTCTGCGAATATGTCCGTCCCCCTGTGCCGGGCATCTTCGACTTCCTCCTTACCTGCCCTGCTCGAAAGGTGGACGATGTAGATTCTTGCGGAAGCTGCCTTGGCCAGTCGGCTGACCCTGGATATGGCTTCGGCTTCGGCCGAAGCAGGCCTGCTCAGGGCGTGATACTTCGCGCCCGTGTTCCCCGCCGCCAGGCTATTCTCGATCAGCCGTTGAATGATTGACTCGCTCTCGGCGTGGACGGCGACGAGCCCGCCGGCTCTGGCCACCTTCTCCATCACCATCGAGATGTCGGCATCTTCGAGCATCAGTCCCCTCTTCTTGTAGGCGGTGTAGACCTTGAAGCTCGGCACCCCCCTACGGACCACTTCAGGTATCCTGTCAATCTCTGGGAGGTTCTGTCCCTTGAACATCATATGGAGCCCGTAGTCGATTGTCACCTTGCGGTCGGCCCTGCTCCTGTAGTCTGCCAGCGCCCCTAGGAGAGTCTGGCCAGGCTGGGTGTCCACGAAATCGATTATGGTAGTTATTCCGCCGCAGGCGGCGGCCACGGTCCCCGAGTAGAAGTCGTCGGCGGACGTGGTGCCTGTGACCCGGAGTTCCATGTGTGTGTGGGCGTCGATTCCTCCGGGGATTACGATCTTACCCCTCGCGTCGTAGACCCGCGCTCCTGAGGGCTCGAGATTCGGCGAGATGGATACAATGGTGCCGTCTTCCACTCCAATGCTGGACTCGAATGATTCCGAGCCTGTGATGATTCTGGCGTTCTTTACAAGGAAATCCAACGGCAGGGGCTCCCTAAGCCCTGACCCCCGACCTGGAGATAAGCTCGTCCTGGCGTCGCTGCGCTTCGCCTACAATCTTCTCCTCGTCCAAAGTAAGCGCCCTCCCGTGCCGGAGCAGGAGCCTCCCGTCTACCATCACGGTGTCCACATCGCTCCCCATGGCGGAATAGACGACATTCGATACAACCTCCCGGAAGGGGGTGAGGTGCGGCTTCTTCAGGTCTATGAGAACCAGGTCTGCTTTCTTGCCCACCTCGATAGACCCTATCTCGGACCCCATGCCCATGGCCTTGGCGCCCCTAACTGTGGCCATCTCAAGGACTGTCGGGGCGGGCATGGTCTGTGGGTCGAGCAGTCGTCCCTTCTGAATCACCGCGGCGATCTTCATCTCTCGGATCATGTCGTACGAGTTGTTGCAGGGGGCGCCGTCACACCCGAGCCCGACGTTCGCTCCAGCCTCAAGCAGCTCGGGTATCTTCGGGATGCCAGAAGCGAGTTTCAGGTTGGAGGAGGGGCAGTGGGCTACGTTCGCCTTCGTCTCCGCCACCTTCCCAATATCGCTATCTGTGAGCCAGACCATATGGGCAAAGAGCGACGCCGGCCCCGCCAGCCCCACCTTCTCGATGAACTCGAAGGGTGTCATCCCAAAGTTTTGTTTGGCGTACCTCGCATCCTCTTTCACCTCCGCCAGGTGCATGGTCACCCTCGTCTTCTGCTCCTCCGCAAGGTCCGCAACCTCCTCGTACAGCTCCCTACTGCACCCTCCGAGCGACCTCGGAGCAAGCCAGGTCCTTACCAGGCCTCCCTTGATTCCGTTCCACTTCTTGACCATCGACTTGGCCTCGCTGACGCAGGCTTCCTTCTCTTCCACCAGCCCGGCCGGCATTATGCTCCCCTTCCTGCCATACCCTGGACTGTCCATGATGGTTTTCGCCAACGCCCCTCTCATGCCCGCCTTCACCACTGATCTTGCAATCTCTTCGAATCCGTAACGAGACACCACATCCACCCCAACGAATGAGGTGGTCCCGCTCCTTATCATCTCGAGCATGGAAAGCTCTGCGCTCACCCTGCCGTCTTCCTCGGTGAAGCACCCCTGGATGGGCCAGACCCTCTCCCTGAGCCACTTCACCAAGGAAAGATCGTCGGCGCATCCTCTCAGTAGGCTCTGGGCCAGGTGTAGATGAACGTCGATCAGTCCAGGTATCACTACCATCCCCTTGGCTGAAATCCTCTGCTCGGCTTTCTTCCGTCGCCCACCTCCTGGCCCCCTGATCTCGGCGATCCTGTCGCCCTCCACTAGGATCGAGCCCCCCTCTATCACCCTCCGGCGAGGGTCCATGGTCACCACGATGGCGTCTTCGATGAGGACGGAGCTAGGCCTTGCCAACTGGCAGGATCAAGCCCTCGGACCGACTACGTGGGTCCCTGACTCGCCCTTTAGGGCCTCGGTCAACTTGTCGAGCGCTGCGATAATGGCCTGCTCCCCCCCACTCTCGACGAAACGGATGGCTGCGGTCACCTTCGGCGCCATGCTCCCCTCCTTGAATTGACCTTCGTTGAGGTAGTTCAGAAGCTTCCCGGTAGTCACCTCTGTGAGCAATTCCTGCTCTGGACCCCCGTAGTTGACGTAGGCGCCATCCACATCGGTAAGTATCACGAATAGGTTGGCGCCTATCAACGTTGCCAGTCGCTGCCCTGCCAGGTCTTTGTCGATGACAGCCTCGACCCCTCTCGCTTTCGTCCCTTCCTCGACAATGGGGATGCCGCCACCTCCGGTCGAAACCACAACGAATCCCGCATCGACCAAGGTCCGAATCGCGAATCTCTCGGCAATCACCTTCGGGTCCGGCGATGGGACCACACGCCTGAAGCCGCGACCCGCGTCCTCCTTGATCGTGATGCCCGGAATGCGCTTCGCCAAGTCGTCCGCCTCCTGCTTTGTGTAGAACGGACCCACCGGCTTGGTCGGATGCTCGAAGGCCTGATCGTTCTTGTCCACGGTCACTCTCGTGACCACGGTCACGACATACTTGTCTGTGCCCCTCGACTTCAACTCGTTCCTCAGGGCCTGCTGGATCATGTACCCGATGAAGCCCTGCGTTTCGGCGCCGCAGGCGTCAAGAGGGAACGGTGGCACTATGTTCTTCGCCGCATCGTGTCTCAGGAGAGTGGCCCCGACTTGGGGTCCGTTGCCGTGGGTCAGGACGATCCTATACCCCTGCTCGATGAGGTCCGCTATCTTGGTCGCGGTCTTCTCGACGTTTCCGTACTGGTCCTCGAACGTCCCCTTCTGAGTCCTCTGAAGGAGCGCGTTGCCTCCTAACGCAATTACAACGAGTTTGTCTGGCAAGAATCGAAGTCCACCTCTCCGAAGTCCCGGCTATAACTGCTATCCAAGTGGATTGTCCCCTGGCCGACTTCTGGGCGGACCTGCGTTTGGAAGGCTCCGGGGATAGCACAGACACGTTCAATTCGCATTCTGATGTGAAGCAACATCCGAACGGTTATCTACGAAAAGGCTACCGACACATCATTGGCCGAGTACAAGTACGTGAGCTGGCCCGAGTACGGGAACCTGGCTGAAGCCCTGGCCGAGAAGGTGCGCTCCGGGGGGAAGAGGTTCGACCTTGTAGTCGGGATAGCGCGCGGAGGCATGCCGGTGGCAATGGTGGTCTCTGACCGCCTAGACGTCAGGATCGACTTCATCAATGTTAAATCATATTTCGGGATCGGTGAACGGGGAACCCCCAAGATACTTTCAACTCTGACGGAGGAGATTGCAGGGAAGAACATTCTGATCGTTGACGACCTGGTGGATCAGGGTGACACCATGAAGGTTGTGGAGGGATACCTGTCAGGGCAGGGACCAAAGCTCTTGGAAGTAGCCGTCCTTTTCAAGAAGCCCTGGACCAGGTTCGAGCCTGATTATTATCTGGAGGTCGTGGACAGGTGGGTCGTCTTCCCCTTCGAGCTGAACGAGGTCAACAGACTCAGGATTGCGAACGGAGACGCTTCATTCACGAACGCCCAGGCCCTTCACATCGCTTCTCACCCGCCTAACGTTTAATTACACAATTCCGAGGCAGACGAAAAAGTACGTCTTGCCCTCCGCCATCGAACAAACCGTGAAGGCGCTCGTCGAATTCGAATCCGCTCTCGATTCAGCAAAGGCCGAGGTTTCAGAAGCAAAGAGGAGGGCCATGAAAGATGCTTTGGACTGGGCAGATGTCGCAAGAACCTCCGCCGTTGCAGAGGCCACTGAGATCGCTACCCGACGCGTGGCAGAAGCGAAGGCAGAGGCCGAGGCACAGGCGAAGAGTATCAGAGAAGAAGGGGAATCGGAGCTGAAGACATTCGAGGTTTCCATCTCTCGCCACAAAGCGGAGGCCGCAGAGCTCACAGCGTCCAGATTGTTGGGTGAATCCAAGTGAAAGTAGTTGCAGTCGGAGGCAAAGCATTCGTCACCGGGTTCGTCCTGTCCGGAGCGAGCGGGGAGTACGTGCCTAGCGCACCCGCCGCTC
>Ga0187780_10002327_pt1 | contig 14289 bp, 10 predicted proteins | sample 1015_Q2_SP10_20__FD_132429 | JGI IMG/M metagenome (GOLD analysis project Ga0187780, IMG submission 132429) | Tropical peat soil microbial communities from peatlands in Department of Meta, Colombia - 1015_Q2_SP10_20_MG | ecosystem: Environmental > Terrestrial > Soil > Wetlands > Peat | place... | reverse complement strand
TTTAGTTGACCTTCGGAGGTCTGCTGCGTCTAATAAGGGAGAAGGAGCCAGAGCGTGCCTCCAACCAAATCCGCGACCCTGACCGAAGCTGAGTTGCGGCTGATGGATGTGCTCTGGGAAAAAGGGCCGTCGACGGTGCAGCAGGTGCTCGAGGCGCTTCCCAAAAAGCCTGCGCTGGCCTACAACTCCGTGCTCACCACCATTCGCATTCTGGAAAAGAAGGGCTACCTGAAACATATCAAAGACGGCCGCGCCCACGTGTACCGGCCGGTGGTAGAGAGGGAAGAGGCCACGCGCTCGGAGATCAGCCACCTGGCCCATCGCTTCTTCCGGAGCTCGCATGAGCTGCTGGCGCTGAACATTCTGCAGGACGAAGGAATCGATCAGGAAGAGTTGGGCCGCTTGCGCCAGCTTTTGGCCGATCACGCGCGGAAAGGTAAGCAGCCATGACCGGAATGCAACTGAACCAGGGTGCCGGCTGGCTGGCTGGACGGCTGTTGAATGGTATCCCGGCGAGCATTGTGATCGCGTGTGCTGCATGGATCCTGCTGCGGCTGGTGGGCCGGAAGAATTCGAGCATGCGGTTTGCGGTGTGGTTCTCGGCGTTGCTGGCGATCGGGGCCGCGCCCCTGATTGGCGGTTTGAATTTCGGCAATGCGGCGGTAGCGCGGGCGGCGGCAATTAACGCATCCAGTCTCTGGGCGGATGTTCTGCTGAGCGTGTGGGCGGTGATCGCCGGTGTTGCGATTCTACGGATTGGGGTGGGGCTGTGGGGATTGGGAAGACTTCGGGCGCGCCATCCGGCGGTCGATCCGGCCACGCTCGATCCCCTCATTCAGCGGACGCTGAGTGAATTTCAGTTGTCAAGAAAAGTCACCCTTGCGATCTCTGAGGAGTTGCGCGTTCCCACGGCAATCGGTTTCCTGAAGCCGATGGTCATTCTTCCCCAGTGGGCGGTGAGCGAACTTTCTGCGGAAGAGCTGAACGCGATCCTGATTCATGAACTCGCGCACCTCAAGCGCTGGGACGACATGAGCAATCTTGCGCAAAAGGTCATTCGCGCCATCTTCTTCTTCAACCCTGCCATCGTGTGGATTGAGGGCCGGCTATCGATCGAGCGGGAGATGGCTTGCGATGAGGTTGTTCTTTCGCGGACGGCGAACCCGCTGGCCTACGCCCGGTCTCTGGTGGCAGTCGCCGAAAAGAGTTTTGTACGCCGCGGGCTGGCGCTGGCCCAGGCCGCCGTCGGGCGCTTGCGGCAAACCTCGCAGCGAGTGACAAAAATTCTGGATGCACGCCACCCGGCAGCTACGCGAGTGGGAAAATCGGCCTTTGCCGTGATGAGCATGCTTGCGGTGAGCGCAGCCACTTTGTCGCGCGCTCCGGAGATCATCAGCTTCGAGGAGGCGCCGCAAAGTTACGCACACCTCACAATGACGGCGAGCGTGGAAAGTCCGAATCCGGGCGGGCTGATTCCGGCCAGCTTCGATCCGCGCCGCATAGAGAGCAAGCCGGTTGTGCATCCTGAGCATTCGTTGACCGCGCGACGCGCTTCGGCGCGGCGGCCAAGACCGGCAGATTCGAGACCCTTGTTGGCCTCATTGCGCACGCAAAATCGGCTCACGATGCAAACGGTGTTCGTCGTCCTCGAGACGCGTGACGGCGCGATGGCGCCACAGTGGACGCTCTGCGTCTGGGGTGTAACGTTTGTGAACTCGCAGCCGGCTGTGGTTGCGCCCGCAATTCCGGCGCGATCGATTTAGGGAAATTTTTTTGCGCATTTACAACTAAACAATTAGTTAATGGAAGGAAAAATGAACAGCTGGATCAACAAAGCTCGCACCACTCTTGGGCGCCGGCTTGCCGTTTCCGTACTGGCCGTGGCAACGCTCGCATCCTTCATCACTTATGAAACCATCAAACCGGTTCACGCGACCGCAGCTGTGGCGCCGGCAGCCGCGCCGCTCGACGAGAACAGTGTCAGCCCTTTGCTTTCGCTCGATCGCGCCATGGAAACTCTCGCGGCACGCGTGACTCCCGCGATCGTCAACGTCGCGGTTACCTCGAAAACCAAGCCAGACCTCGCCGAAGGCCAAGTGCCCGACGATATGCAGAATTTCTTTGGGCAATTCTTCGGCCATGAGATGCCGCGCATGCGCCCGCAACCGCAGATCGAGCACGGCATCGGCAGCGGCGTCATCATCTCGCCAGACGGCTACATCGTGACCAACCGGCACGTGATCGATGGCGCAGTCGACGTTCGCGTCACCATGAGCGATCGCAAGATTCTTTCCGCCAAGCTGATTGGATCCGATCCCCTGACCGATCTTGCTGTCATCAAAATTGACGGCAAGGATCTGCCCAGCGTGCCTTGGGGCGATTCGACGGCTCTTCGCCCCGGCCAGACCGTGCTGGCATTCGGCAATCCTTTCGGCTTCCGCTTCACTGTCACGCGGGGGATTGTCAGCGCGCTGAACCGGCCGAATCCGTACTCCGATGATCCGCGCAAACCCGGCGGCTTTATCCAAACCGATGCTGCGATCAATCAGGGAAACTCCGGCGGCCCGCTGGTTGACGCTCGCGGGGAAGTTATCGGCATTAACACCTTCCTGATTTCGCCTTCGGGTGCGTTCTCAGGGATGGGCTTCGCGATTCCAGCTCAAGTCGTGCGGCCGACAGTGAAGACCTTGATTCGTGACGGCAAAGTTTCGCATGGGTACATGGGAATCGGCATCACCGACGTCACACCGGAGAACGCGAAGTTCTTCGACTTGACGAATGCGAATGGAGCAGTCGTCAGCCAGGTGGAACCGGATTCTGCGGCGGCCAAGGCGGGATTGAAAACTGGCGATGTGATTACAGAACTCAACGGAAAGAAAATCAGCGATGCCAGTGATCTGCAGCTTGAAGTCGGACAGATGAAGCCGGGTTCCACGATCAAGCTCGGTCTGCTGCGCGACGGCAAAAGCCTGGCCGTGCCGGTGACGCTCGAAGCCATGGGCAGCCGCGACAAAGAGGGAAGTGAAATCAGTGAAAACACTCAGGGGAAAGTGCGCTGGGGACTTGGGCTGGCTGACGTAACTCCCGAAGTTCGCCAGGAGATACAGGCGCCGAGCAACATCGAGGGTGCCGTGATCGAGCAGGTAAAGCCGGGCAGTCCGGCCGATGAGGCGGGTCTGCGCCGGGGCGACGTGATCACTCAGGTCAATCGCAAAGATGTGCAGAACGCTTCTGAAGCGAAGGACGCTCTTACCAACGTGGCCAAAGGGCAGGATGCGCTGGTGCTGGTGTGGTCCGACGGCGGCAGCACCTTTCGCGTGCTGCACTCCCCCGGAGCGTAGCGGGATTCCACCCAGGCAAAACCGGCTTGGGTGGGGCACCCCGGATGAGACGGCCGAAGTTCTCCGGAATTACTTCATCACGCCACGCTGTGCAATTCCGATGTTGTCTCGAGTTGTATTTTTGACGAGGTACATCATCTCGTCGGCTTGGCGGATGATGTCATGTGGACTCTTGGCATCGGCAGGGTAGGTTGCCACGCCGATCGAAGCCCGGACATTGAGGTTGAGTCCTTCTTGTCGACAAAAGCGGCTGGCGCGCAGGCTGTCTTGCAAACGGGTTGCCACGACAAGCGATGAATCCTTTCCCGTTTGGGGCAACAAGACGACGAATTCGTCCCCACCATAACGAAATGCGTAATCGATCAACCGCAGCTGGGCTTTGATCAGATAACCAACTTCTGCCAGCAGCTTGCTCCCGATCAGGTGTCCATGCGTGTCGTTGACGTTCTTGAAGTGATCGAGGTCGATGAACAGCACCGTGAATTCATATCCAAACCGCGCTGAGCGATACACTTCGGTTTCCAGAACCTTATACAGGTGGCGAGCTTTGAAGAGTCCGGTGCAATCATCGGTGATCGTGAGTTCCTGGATTCTTTCGACTGCACGCGCATTCTCGATAGCGATGGCGGCGTAGTCGCACAGCGACTGCAGAAAGTAGATCTCCTGGTCGCCGAAATGCTGCATATCCACATTCACCAGTTGAATTACCCCAAGCACACGCAGCCGCGAGCGCACTGGAAAACAGATGATCGAGCGCGTCTCCCAGCGGGTCATTTCGTCGATGCGCTTGGCAAACCGCGGATCGGTGTAGACATCCGGCACTATCAGCCGCTCACCGTGCCTGGCGACGTAGCCAGCGATGCCTTCGCCCACCTTCAGACGGACGTTTTTCAGTGCCTCGGAGGCCGTTCCCACCGCGATCGCAAAATAAAGGTCTTGCCGCTCCTCATCCACCATGAGCAAGGACCAGGTATCGGGGCGGAAGTATTCCGCCATCTTCTCCATGATGGTTTGCAGGATGCAATCCAGGTCCAGAGACGAGGTCAGGGCCTTCGCCACATCGTGGAAAATGGCCAATTCCTGGCTCTGACGGTTGCTGTCGGCCTCGACGACCTTGGTCATGTACTTCAACCCCAGGCGCTAAGCGGGAATTCCACGATTATATGTGGCCGATGGAACGCCGGGGTAGGAACCTTGGTAACCAGCTAGTGTCCCGATCGGGAACGAGGGGGGGAAATCCCACCCTTCGAAAAGGGCGAAGGGTGGGCAAGTCCGTTCTGCCTTTGACTGGAACTATAGGGATTCAGAAGGTCAGCCGCAGGGCAAGTTGCCCGATCCGCGGTGTCGGCCCGCGGAAGGTCCCTGTGGTGGTGATCTGCCCAAAAAGCAAGCTGTTGATGTTGGTTGCACCGTCACCATGGGTGGGCTGGGCAAACTCTGGATGGTTCAACGCGTTGAAGAATTCCGCACGGAATTCCAAGCCAATGTGCTCAGTGATCGCCGTCGTCTTGGCAACCGCGAGATCCAGGTTCGTCAGCCCAGGGCCGCGTAGGGTGTTGCGATGCAGTCCGTACGTGCGGTCTTTGGGATTGTTTACTGGATCAATCTGCGGAAAACAGGGATTGGGGACGCCGCCATCGTAATAGTCATAATTTTCCAGAGGCACATTCGAGAAGCTATTGGGATTGAAATAGAAGTTGCCTGTAACTGGTGTCGTCGTAATCTGGCAAGTCCCAGTTGGGCTGAAGTTGTAAGTAATTTCGTTGATGGTGCGCTGATGGCGGGGATCAAAAGTCTGGATCGGGCCGACCACCGCGGCGTTGGTCAAGTAGGCGTCCCCCGCTCCGGATGTTCCCGGGTTTGCGGGATCGACGCTACTAGGTAGCGATGCTCCAATATCAAAGGGAAAGCCAGTGCGCCATGTAAGAATCGGGTACAGGCTCCAGCCTTTCGTCAGGCGTTTCGGTCCGCCGCTCCAGGCACGGTCAAACGGCAAATCCCATCCGCCGCTTAAGCTGATACGATGGCGAACGTCACTGTCCCCCGAGGCATAAAAAATGCGCGGATCGTAAGCAGGCACAGTCGAGTTGCGCTGCTCGAATCCGGAAGCATTGTCTAAATTGTGGGCGAAGGTGTACGCAAAGGTGTAGTACACAGTGCCCAGCTTGCTCGTCTTAGGCTGGCGAGTAAGGCTGGCTTCCAGCGCGCTGTAATTCGCGTTCGCGACATTCTGAAATTCCGGAATCTGGCCGAAACAGTCAATCTGCACGGTGGTTCCACAAGTGCTGTTGCCCGGCAATTGATCAAGCACTCGAGTGGTTGTTCCCAGAATCATGGGATCGATGTCTCTTACCGATGTAAGCCCGTGCGAGGAGCTGCCCACGTAGTTGGCTTCGAAAACAGTGTCGGCGATCAGATTCCGCTGCACGCTCAGGTTGTACTGATAGACATAAGGTGTCCGTAAGTGCGGATCGTCGACATACAAAAAGCCACTGCTGCCGATGGGCACAAACGGGGCGAACGAAACGTTGGATCCTGGGGGCTGGGAGGGGAAAGAGTTCGGAACGCCCGCAGCCACGAAAGGCTGCGTCATGTAGTTCACTGCTGCGGAACCCGGACCTACGGGATTGAAGAACAGGCCAGCGCTGCCAACGAAGGGTGGTTGGCCGTTGTACTGGAGATTATCTTCGCCTTTGAGAATGTCATAGAACATCCCGAAACCGCCGCGGATGCTAGTCTTGCCATTTCCGCGAGGATCCCAGGCGAAGCCGAAACGCGGAGCGAAGTTATTCTTGTCAGGAAAGTTCGTGCCTTTCGGCACGCCCGGATCGCCGGGAAAAACCAGGCCAGTCGGTGCATTTACGAAACGATGTGATTGTAAGCCGGGAATGACGGAGAAGCTCCGTCCTTCCGTGTCCAGTTTCGGCGTGCTGTACTCGTAACGTAATCCGAGTGTGAGAACCAGATTCCTGTGCGCGTGCCACTCGTCCTGTCCAAATACATAAGTATTTTTTTGCCGGATGTTGCTTGGCGCCTTTGCTCCCTGGAAATAGGCACCCGGAATCCCCAACATAAAATCGGCATACGGATTCCCGGTGGCGTTGGAACCCTCGCCAAAGTAAAAATCGAACTCGCCGTTAATAATGAAATCGTAAGCCAGGTTCTCCTGATAAGGTGTGAAACCACCGCCAAATTTCCAGTTGTGCTTGCCGCGCGTCCACGTAACCGAATCCGTCCAGGAGAAGGTATTTTCGACATATCGCGTAGGGCCATTCTCGCTGTTCCCGAGTTGAAGGCCGGTATCGAAATAGAGATTCGTAGGTCCGGTGGGAACATCAGGCGTCACCCCGATGCCCAGCGATGCAGGAGTTGGCAAATGGTTCGCGGGAACATCGCTGACATAATTACTACGGTGCGTCACAAAATGGAATTCATTCAGCAGGGTTGGCGAAAAGACGCGAGTGTATCCGATATTGGTGAAGTAATAATTTGCCTCGGTGCGGCTGGCAAACCCCGGCACGGTAGCAAAGGGAAACGGATTCAAGGTACCGCTGTAGGGATTGCCCTGGCGGTTCAGACCAACGGTTGCAGAGATTTTATCTTTGCCGCTCAAGTTGAAATCAAATTTGCTCGTCAATTCGTCACGGTCGTCTTCCGCCCCGAGCGTCGTCGAAAGCGAGCCACCGGGGGCGCTGGGAATCAGTCCTGCTTTGATATAGTTCTGAGCCACGCTGCTGATCTTCGTGGGATCGATAATCGCCTGCGCCGCGAGAGCTGGGTTCGATTGAAAGTAGGGATTCTGTTGCAGAAACAACACCACGCCGGGGTCGGGTGCGCCACTGGCGGATTGAGAGAAGTTTCCCTGCACTTCCAATGGAGTGAAAACCGGAGCATCAATATCAGGCACGGCGCTTACTTGTCGCTGTCCCTGATAGGCCAGGAAAAAGAAGACCTTGTCTTTGACGATCGGACCGCCCAGCGTCGCGCCGTACTGATTTCTCTTTAGATCGAGGCGCGGAATTCCCTGCTGAATATTAAAGAAGTCATTGGCATCGAGCACACGGTTGCGGAAGAACTCGAACAAGCTGCCGTGCAAATGGTTGGTGCCTGACTTCGTTACAATGCTGATGATGCCGCCGCCATTCCTCCCATATTCTGCTGTGTAGTTGCTGGTTAGAAGCCGAAACTCGGCAATGGCATCCGGATTGGGATCCAGAAGGTTGCTGTTATCCAGCAAATCGTTGTTGTTCCCACCGTCCAGCAGGAACGTAACCGAGTCTGTGCGCCCGCCCGCAATGCTGTAATTGCCGGCACCACCGTTGTCATCATTGCTCTCGGTAATGCCTGGCTGCAGTAGCGCCAAGTCCAGGGTGTCCCGGCCGTTCAAGGGCATATTGATCAGCTCGCGCCCGGTGACCGACTGGCCCAGGGTCGAGTTCACCGTCTCAACCGCCGAAGCCTGTGCTCCAACCTCAACGGTTTGTGCGGTCGCCCCAACTCGCAATTGAATGTCGACACGGAGCGCCTGGTTGATAAGCAGGTTGTATTGGCCGCTCTCGACTTTGCGAAATCCCTCGTGCTCGGCGGTCACCTTGTAATTGCCAATCGGCAAGGCCAGCACCTGGTAATACCCGTCCTGATTGGTCAATGCGCTGCGACTAACCTGGGTTGCCATGTTTGTGACCGTGATTTGGACCCCGGGAACAACCGCACCGGTCGGATCAGCAACCGTTCCAACAATTCGTGCTGTGGCTTCTTGTGGGAAGCTTGAGCCTGGCATCATCAGCACTGTTGCGGCCAATAAGAGCAGCATTCGCGAGGGCTTCATGAAGGTCTCCTGGAGATTTTGCTTTCGGGCGACTCGGGAATGAGCGCAGGATCAGAGTCCGGCTTCGAGTTTGCCGGGATCTATGAGGTGGGCGAGAGAATCAGGGTGGGATTTTGTGGTCATCAAGGCATGCCCCCGAGGCGACAGCTGATGGCCCAAATGCTGGCAGAGTTGAACCGTCGAAGTCAACCAGAAACTCATCGGTTTGGAGACTTGGTCAACAAATTTGGGGGTGGAAATGAGCATCAGTAAATCTCCCCGTCGGCCTGAGTGGAGCGAATTACGCCGTCCTCCACCGAAAGCGAATAGGCCACGTGGCCGCTTGCTTGCCACGTGGAGAGATTGAACTGCTGCCCAGCTAACACCTTGTAAACAGAAATATTGTGAAAACTTAGCGCTTTCCCGGGAAGACAGACTTTGGGCGCCTCGTTCACGCTCAGGAAATACGCAGCACTCGTCCCGACAACGGAAGCGATACCATCGGTGTTCACGAGAACCGCGGTCTTTTCATCAACTCCGATGGCGCGGGGCTTCGCGGACCAACCCGCCTGCACAATACGAGCCAGGAACGCCAGAGTTCTCCCCATCCGGTCGCGCGCCTTGAAGTGGCTGTCCGTGATCACGTTCCGTAGAATGGGAATATCGAGGAAATCTCTTCGGACTATCACCTGGTCGGCATAAGGATCAGCAAGAGCTTTGCCCGAACTCAGATTAGGACCGTCGGGGTGGTCGTTTTCTGCCGAGTAAACGTACGCGCCCAGCACGGCCAGTCCGGCGCTGGTTCCACCCATGGGAATGCCGCGGACGATTGCGTCCCTGAGCTCACGTTGAACGGGCGTTTCAGTCCAGTTCTTGATGTAACGTGACTGATCGCCGCCGGCGATAAATATTGCTTCGGCGTTGCGAATGATGGCGGCCGTTTTCTCATCCTTCGCCGCAGTCGCATCAGAAATAATCAGCGTGGCAACTGAATTGGTGTGGCAAAGGCCGTTAATATAGGAATTGTAGTCATCATCGCCTCGCGCCCGCAGGACCAGAAAATCGCCGCCGAGGGCATGGTCGCAGAGCCATTTGAATGCAGGATCAAGGTCCGATCCCCCGCCCAATAAGGCGTAGCCGGCAACGGGAGTTGTATGAATGTCCGCAGGGTGACCTGAGCGAGAGTATTGCGCAATCGCCCGAAGGTTGATAAGAAAAACCAGGCCAAGCAAAATAGCCGGGTAGTTCGCTTTAAACCGTCGCATCGCGGAAAGAATCGTATCACTGCCGCTTGTGGGGCTGATTTCTCGGGTGCATCGACCGCAAAAATCCTGCAGCGGCGCAGCGGCGCGTAACATAAAATGGGCATCGTGAGCGTCCCCATTGCCCAGGAGTCCGGCCACGACGACAATCAGCGTATTGTTCTGTTCGGACCGCGGTTGAAAGAGCAACGCGAGAAGCGCGGGATCACTCTAGAGCAGATCTCAAAGTCGACAAAAATCGGTGTGCGCTTTCTTGAGGCGTTGGAAGAAGATCAGTTCGAACGTCTTCCGGGCGGCATTTTCAATAAAGGTTTCGTGCGAGCTTATGCCCGCTGCGTCGGACTCGATGAAGAACAAGCGATAGCAGATTACCTGGCTGTGACCGAAGCGAATCAGCCCGCGGCCGTCAGCGTAGAAGAAGCTCCAGTTCTGGAACCGCCTCCGCAACCGAAACGCGAACGCGCAGCCAGTTTGCCGTGGGGAATTTTTGCGACTGTGCTGCTGATCGTCGCGTTCAGCTTCGCGGTCTGGGGATTCTTCTTCAGAGCAACCAGCACCCGCGAGAAGGAAGTTTCGCTGCCAATCCAGCGGCAGCCTCCGGCGCCCGCCACCGTGCCAGTCGCGGCGCCAAGCCTTCCCTCGACCCAGCCCAATTCACCAAAACCTTCTTCTAACGCCCAGACGCCAAGCGTGCCGCCGGCCTCCACGCAACCCGCGACGCCTGCAACTTCGGCTGCAACTCCACCGGGTAACTCCACCGCAGTACCGGTCTGGCGAGATATCGTGCTAAAGATCAAGGCGAATGAGGAGGCATGGCTTTCCATTACGGTCGACGGAGAAGTAACTAGCGAGCTTACGCTGCCGGCGTCTGGAGAGAAGATTGTGCATGCCAAAGATCAGATTGTTGTCAAAACAGGAAACGTGGGAGCGTTGGATTTTGAATTGAAAGGTAAACCGGTGCCTGTGCTAGGTGAACTCGGTGAAGTGAAGACCCTCGCCTTCGACGCCGCAGGTTGGCACACCGTCCCGAAGGTGCCTTCACCTCCCGAATCGAAACCTGAGCAGTGAGTCCGTTGTGCCGTAAGTTGGTGATTAGATTACATGATTTGCCGTTTACGCCACGCGTGCAACCATTGGGTGGAAATGCCTGTATTGTCGTCCAAAACCGTTGCATGCTGGTTACATCTCTGGTAGGCTTGCTGGGACTGCACGATGTTCGCTTCGTCATCTTTGTGCTCTGATCTCGCCCCCGCCAGAGGCACCATCACCAGGATCTAAAGGAGAAGTTACTTGCCACAAAATCGTTATCTCTTCACTTCTGAGTCCGTCACCGAGGGCCATCCCGACAAGATTGCGGATCAAATTTCCGACGCCATTCTCGACGCCTGCCTCGCCGAAGACCCGGCCAGCCGCGTGGCGTGCGAAACCTTGATGACCACGGGTTTGGCGTTTATCGCGGGCGAAATCACGACCAAAGCCTACGTGGATTTTCCGGCGATCGTGCGCGGTACCGTGATGTCGGTTGGTTACACCGACGCCGCTTACGGCTTTGATCATGAGACTTGCGCAGTCATCTCTTCGATCCACGAACAGTCTCCCGACATAGCCATGGGCGTTGATCCCGGTGGCGCCGGCGACCAGGGAATGATGTTTGGGTATGCGACAAAAGAAAACCCGGAATTGATGCCAACGCCGATCCTGTTGGCGCATCGATTGACGCATCGGTTGGCGGAGATTCGCAAGAGTGGGCAGCTGGATTTTCTGCGGCCCGATGGGAAGTCACAGGTGACCGTCGAATATGACGCGAACAAAAAGCCGGTGAGAGTGGATGCGGTCGTGGTTTCGACACAGCATTCGGAGTCGGTGGACAACAAGAAATTGCGAGCGGAAGTGCTGCAGCATGTGATTCAGCACGCAATTCCGGCGGAAATGCTGGATGCCGACACCAAGTACCACATCAATCCCACGGGACGATTTGTGGTTGGCGGACCGATGGGCGATACCGGCCTGACCGGGCGCAAGATTATTGTCGACACGTACGGTGGCATGGGCCGGCACGGCGGCGGATGTTTCAGCGGAAAAGATCCGACGAAAGTCGATCGCTCGGCAGCGTACATGGCGCGGTATATCGCGAAGAACATTGTTGCGGCGGGCCTGGCGGATCGGTGCGAGGTGCAATTGGCCTATGCGATCGGCGTCGCCGATCCGGTCAGCATCCTCGTGGATACGTTCGGCACAGCGAAAGTGGATCCGACGATCATTCCGGATCTGGTGCGGGCGCACTTCAAGCTGACGCCGAAAGGAATCATCGAATCGTTGAACCTGCGGCGTCCGATTTACAAGAAGACGGCGGCATACGGGCATTTTGGCCGCAACGATCCGGACTTCACCTGGGAGCGCACAGACAAAGCGGCGAAGCTGGCCAGCGATGCCGGAGTGGGTGAGCCGGTGGAGCAGGCGGTGAGAAGGTAGGGGACATTGGCGCGACGATTCGCGCGGCGGAGGTCCCTCGTTTCACTCGGGATTTCGGCGCGCGGCTCAGACGCCGCGCAAGCGCCTCAACTGCGCTTCGCAAAAGAAGGCTCGCTCACGATGACCAGGCGGATACCTAGTCGTTATTCGCTCCTCGGAGTGACAAAGAAATAATCAATACAACAGAAGCGGCGAAGCCGCAGGAGACGTATGGCAACGATACCGACACAAGCACAGTGTGACATCAAGAGCATCGATTTTGCTGATCTTGGCAAGAAGCGCATTGATTGGGCAAACCAGTCGATGAAGGTTTTGCAGATCATCCGCAAAGAATTCATCAAGAACCAGCCGCTGAAAGGGATTCGCGTGTCGGCGTGTTTGCACGTGACGGCGGAGACGGCGAACCTGGCGATCACGCTGCGAGATGGCGGCGCCGATGTGGTGTTGTGCGCATCGAATCCGCTCTCCACGCAGGACGACGTTGCCGCCAGCCTGGTGCGCGACCACGGGATTTCCGTGTTTGCAATCAAAGGCGAGGACAACGATACGTACTACAGCCACATCCTGGCGGCCATTGATCATAGGCCGCACATCACCATGGATGACGGAGCGGACCTTGTCACCGTTCTTCACACCAAGCGCACGGATGCGCTGGAAGGCGTGATCGGCGGCACAGAAGAGACGACAACCGGCGTGATCCGGCTGCGGGCGATGGCGAAGCAAGGCGTGCTGCGCTTCCCGATCATTGCAGTCAACGATGCTGACACCAAGCATCTGTTTGACAACCGCTACGGCACGGGGCAATCAACAATTGACGGAATCATTCGCGCCACGAACTATCTGCTGGCGGGATCGAAATTCGTGGTTGCAGGTTATGGATGGTGCGGACGCGGCCTGGCGAGCCGCGCGCGTGGCGCTGGAGCGGAGGTGATCATCACGGAAATTGATCCGACGAAGGCGCTGGAAGCGGTGATGGATGGTTTCCGCGTGATGTCGATGAATGAAGCGGCCAAAATTGGCGACGTGTTCTGCACGGTAACGGGAAACAAAAATGTTTTGGCCAAGGAGCACTTCGAACTGATGAAAGATGGCGCGATCATTTCGAACTCCGGCCACTTCAATGTCGAAATCGATATACCTTCGCTGGAGAAGATGGCTTCGTCGAAGCGCACGACGCGCAACTTCGTGGAAGAGTATTCGATGAAGGACGGGCGCAAGATCAATCTCCTGGGCGAAGGCCGGCTGATTAATCTGGCATCGGCGGAGGGACATCCGGCGTCGGTGATGGACATGAGCTTCGCCGACCAGGCTTTGTCGGTTGAGTTCATGGTGAAAAATGCCAAAACGCTGGAAAAGAAAGTTTACAAAGTTCCCGAGGAGCTGGATAGGCGCGTGGCCAAGCTCAAGCTGGAGTCGATGGCGATCAAGATCGACAAGCTGACGCCCGAGCAGGAAGAGTATCTGGCGGGTTGGAGCGAGGGGACGTAGGCTGTGTGGCGCGGGCGCCCTCGCCCGCGTATCTGTGTGGCCCAGACATTCTTATCCACGGATTTTCGGGGCGGCGTGAGCCGCCCCGATTTATTTTGAGGCGTTCCCACATCGGAACTGAGAATGAGGGCGTTGTGATGTTTGAACTAGGCTGGACGCGGCCGTCTTTCTAAAATTGTGTGGGGCCCGTGGTGTAACGGGAGCACATTAGCCTGTCCAGCTACAAGGTGCGGGTTCGAATCCCGCCGGGTCCACAGGTTCCTCTCTGGTAGGGAACCTTTTTTAGGGAGTCTGAGGACAGGCAGGCTCCTCAGTAACCTTGACTTCGAGTTGGAGGTTGCTCATACTGATCTCGTAGCTGGACAGGTTACGCCCCGGACGAAAGCGGTCCGGGGTTTTGCTTTGTGCGGGGACGGGCGTTTCGCCCGACCTCGTCGAGCAGCCCAGTGCCACACACGCGGAATCGCCCGGTCAACCATCGATTTCCTGATCTGTGCCGTGGCTCATCAGCGGCAGTGGCAGGTATTCACGACCGATCGCGACTTTAAGCGCTACGATCGGGTGCTGCCGGTAAGACGGTATGGATCGACCCCACAATAGCTGCAAGAGCGAGTGGCTCAGGTTCGCGTTCCGGTCTTGGACGCTAACCTGGGAGGGTTGGGTTCGGTGGTTTTTCGGCATGGCTGAAGCCATGCCCTGGCCAAAGGAGGAGGGCGTTGCCTCCCACCCTACATCGCAAAGAGCGCTCGGTTAGGGTGCGGCACCCAGACATGGTCAGTCAGCGGCCTGGATTTCAGCGGCAAGGCGTGGGAAGAAGAGTTTGAAAGTCGTACCGCGGTTCTCACCCGTTGTTTCGCTACTCACCTCAATATAGCCGCCGATCTTGGAGACGATGCCGTGGGTGATCCACAGGCCAAGG
>Ga0187780_10002326_pt1 | contig 14289 bp, 16 predicted proteins | sample 1015_Q2_SP10_20__FD_132429 | JGI IMG/M metagenome (GOLD analysis project Ga0187780, IMG submission 132429) | Tropical peat soil microbial communities from peatlands in Department of Meta, Colombia - 1015_Q2_SP10_20_MG | ecosystem: Environmental > Terrestrial > Soil > Wetlands > Peat | place... | reverse complement strand
GCCATCTATCCTTCAGACGAAGCCGCCTTCGACGGTGACGGCTACGTCCTCACAGTCAGGGAGGACAGGACCCTCCATTACCTCGAGCACAGGAACATGATCTCAAGGGAGATAATATTCGCGCCCCCGGACTGCGTTGCACACCTCACGTCGAAGAGCAGGTTCGGCAGGCTGGGACTCTCCTTCTTGAACTCGGTGAAGGTCCACAGCGGCTTTGTGGGGAGGCTCGCCCTCGAGCTCGTGAACTTGAGCAACGAGAGGGCTCCCATAACGATCCGGCAGGGCGACCCTCTGATCCACATCGAGTTCCTTCGCAGAGAAGGGGCTCCGGAGCCATACAGGGGGAAGTACATGTTTCAGTTCATGGATGAAAGAGAAACAGCGATGTACGTAGACATCCTGTCGAGGAACTTCCCGTCCCTCTACTCAAAGGAGAGGCTGGAAATCGAAACTAAGAACAGACTGATAAGCGAAGAATAGCCTAGATGCCCAGGGCTGACCTCAGGCCCTTGTACCTGTTCCTTATGGTCACTTCAGTGACGCCCGCGGCTTCCGCCACGTCCTTCTGGGTCTTGTCCTCCCCTTCGAGGGTGCACGCGACGTACAGAGCGGCCGCAGCGAGGCCCATGGGGTCCTTGCCTGCGGAAATCCTTGTCTCCTCGGCCCTCTTCAGGATCTCCAGCGCCCTCCTCTTGGTCTTCTCCGAAAGCCCTGCCTTGGAGGCGATGCGCGAAATGCACTTGGTCGGGTCGACGACGGGCATCTTGATGTCCATCTCCTTCAGTAGCAGCCTGTAGCACCGAGCTATGTCCTTCTTCTTCACGTTGGAGACGGCCGCCAGATCCTTGAGGGTCCTGGGCGTCTGGGTGTCCCTGCAGGCGGCATAGAGGGACGCGGCTATGATTGCCGAGATCGACCTTCCCCTCACCAGCCCCCTCTCGAGCGCCTTCCTGTAGATGTAGGCCGCTTTCTCCACGACGGCATCTGAAACGGAGAGCTTGTCCGAGAGCCTGTCGAGCTCGCTGAACGCCTGCCTCAGGTTCCTGTCGACGGGCTCGTGCACCTGGCTCCTCGAGTCCCAGGTCCTGAGCCTCTCCACCGTGGCCTTCATCGAAGCGGAAAGCGACTTACCGGATGCGTCCTTGTTTATCCCTCCAATAACCGTGGCGAGCCCCATATCGTGCATAGCGATAGAGGTGGGGATGCCTCCCCTGCTTCTGTCATCTTTCTCCTCTTTCGAGAAGGCCCTCCACTCCGGGCCCACCTCCTCTATCTTTTCCTTGACCACGAAGCCGCACGAACCACAGAAGAGCTCCCCTCCCGCAGAATCTACTATCATTGGCCCCTTTCCGCATCTGGGGCACTTGTCCATGGCCTTCTGCAGGCGCATCAGTCTCGAGAAGTCTTTGTCACTGAACATGGCAACCACTAGCGAAATACTTACAAGCAACTCTCTCCCGACCCCATATATATGTGTTGCGGGCGATTTAGAGACATTTCACCAATATACACGCGAATTGTAGAATTATTCGCAATGATTGCGAATTTTAGGGGTTTCGAAGCTCAAAGGAGCGGAGACATCTCCACCAACATCCTGGGACCATGGGACAGATGAAAGCAAGCAGAGGCCCCGCCCCCACAGTCCTGAGGCCGATTCTGGACACATACATGGATTCGGCGGTCGCATTAGTCGGGTGCACATCTCGCGGCATCGGCAGGTACTCCTGCGAGCTGGACGCACTCGTCGTGACATCAGAGCGGCGACCCCCGACCTCCATCCGGATTGGAGACGTCTTCGTCGACCTCACCTTCGCGCCTGAGAAGGAGGTCCTCAAACCGATCGACCCCGAGCGTGCGATGTCGATGGCGACCGCCAAGCCCGTTAGAGATGCCTCACTTGTTCTTTCTACGAGCTCAGCCGCCAACTTCGCGGTCTTCGCCGAGTCCGCAAGGCAGGCCAGCGGAGTCCGCCTTTCATCCGCTCTGAAGATCCTGGGCAGGGCGGAGGCTTCCCTCTCGAAGGGAGCCCTCATCGACGCCGATTTCTGGCTGCTCGCAGCCTCCTACGAGTTCGGCTACGCGCTCCTGCTTACCAAGGAAGTCCTACCTTCACCCAGCCACCTGCTTTCTCAGCTGCGCGAGGCGTCGAAGGGGAGTCCGAGGGGATTCGAAGGGCTGTCGATGGGAGCTGGCCTCGAAGCCGCAGGGCGCGCGGGCTGCGGCGCCAGGCTCGAGGGGATTGCCGTGCTACACGATCTCTTGCGCGAGGGAGCCAGGGACGCCACAACGGGATCGAAATGGCCGAAGGTGCGCACGGAGATAATGGTCGCGAAAGCTCAGGAGCTGGTGACTAGGGTGGAGCTGGCAGAGTGTTACTCGTTCCTAGGCCAAGAACTCGTCGACGGCGCGACGGCCCTTATGAGGCGTCACCCGAAAAGGAGCCTGACGTCTCTGACCGAAGGGGAGGATAGGCTCCTGGGCGAGAGGCTCGTTCGACAGTTGGGGCTGGCAAGAAGCGAGAAGGCAGTGAAAACGGGCCTCATTGCCTTGAAGCAACAGGTTTCGGTCCTTGCGCGTAAGAGCTGACACGGATCGAAGAGTTAGACTTCGCTTAAAGGCTTAAACCCCATCTACAATCGCCTAACTGAGATGGAAGAGAACATCAACGATGCACTTGCCAAGATCGCCGGCAACGTTGTCGCAGCCCCGGACGCCGGGAGGGCGATGAGGGCGTGGAGGGAGAAGCTTTCGATCAAACAGAAGGCCCTGGCGGACTCCCTGGGCATCTCGGCATCGGTGCTGAGCGACTACGAAAGCGGAAGGAGGCCTTCGCCGGGAGTGCAGTTCGTAAGGAAGTACATCGAGGCGCTGGTCAGGCTCGACGAGGGCAAGGGGAGAATCGTCTCGCACCTGCTCTCAAGTGACAAGGACGAGGCAATCCTCTCCATTGGAGAGTTCACCTCCCCCGTGGAGGCGTCAAAGATACTGGACGCGCTGGCCGCGAAGGTGCTCGTCGGCGACCCCAGCGCCGTGAAGCTCTACGGCTATACCGTGGTGGACAGCATTAAGACCATCTACGCCCTGTCGGGATACGACTTCTACCGCATATTCGGGGCCACCACCGAGAGAGCCCTGGTGTTCACCAAGGTCGGAATGGGAAGGAGCCCGCTGGTTGCCATACGCGTCTCCCAGCTGAAGCCTCGGGTCGTGGTCATCCACGGCCCCAGCGAGGTCGACCCGCTGGCCATGGAACTGGCAAAACGGGAAGGGCTCGTGCTCGCCCTCTCAAGTGCGCCCACCGAAGGGGAGCTGATCTCCTCAATGCGCCAGGTCGCAGGACAGCCGGTCGTTCCCTGACTGGCAAAGGTCTTCGCGACCATGACCACGGGCAAGGAATGCGATCCGCCATCGCGAGCACTAACCTCCCGGGGGGCTACACCAGGGATAGAATGAGTCGGGAGGCCGTCTGTTCGCCCCGGAACTGGCGGGGAGCCTCCCTCTTCCCAATCTTGGACGCCATGAGGCCAGAGAGTCTCTCGAGGTCGGCGAAGGAGTAGCCGAGTGCGGCGGCGTTTCTCTCCTGCTCAGCGTGATGCCTGATGGGGATGACGATTATGGGAGTCCCCGCCGCAGCGGCCTCGTCGATGGTGCTCTTTCCTGCCGTGGATACAACAAGGTCAGCGGCGGCGACGAGGTTCTGGTTGTCTGGAACGACCCCCAGGTCATAGACTCGCACACCCTCGATCTTCCGGCCCCGGTTGCCGGTTACTGCTAGGACAGCGTCGGATAGTCCCGCGCCCCCCATGGAATCCCGCACGCGGTATGCCATCTCCACTCCCAGCCCGCTCCCGCTCGTGGCAAAGAGAACCATCCTCCCTTCGGGAATTCCGTAGGTCGCCTTGGACTCGGCAGGGGACTTGGTGGGCGCCCTAACTATGGGTCCGACATACCTCCTGTTTCCAGCGCCAACTCCGGACTCGGGAACTAGGAGGAGTTCCACTGATTCCTGCAGCTTCCTGTACCACCTGTCCACCCTGGCCTCCACCTTCCGGGCTACCCACGTCCGTGCAAACCCCAGCGACAGCTCGTCGGCGATGAACACTCGCTTCGTGCTTCGTTCCTCGGCGGCCACCATCCCCGAGAACTCTTCGTCCCCCACCACCAGATCAGGCCCATAGTCCTCAATCAGCCTGAGAGTTCGCGGAACCGTCCTCTTGTTGGCCAGCCACGACCTGAAGTACCACAGAGCGACCCTGCTCATTTCGCCGTTGGAGATGTGCGGCACGGGGTCTTCGACTATGTCATCTACTCTCACCCCCCTTTCTCGGATGAACTCGGCGGCCCTGCCCCCCGAGAAGAGCCTGACCTCAGCCCCGCTCCGTTAGAGTTCGGCGACAAGGACCATGGATCGGGTCGCGTGCCCGAGCCCAATGGGGCTTACCCCGTAGAGGATCTTCGGCACGGGACTCGAGCCGCCGAGGGGCGTATTTAATTCGGCGAATCCTCCGGCGCCCCCAATCTTGGCAGTAGAAGGGGGCGTGGCGGGCGAATGCTGACCCTCGTCGCCGCGGTCGCAGAATTCTTCCTGGTGGTGGCCTTTGCGCTGGCAGCCGTTCTGCTGAACACCATTGATGCTCAGGGATTCCTCGCGAGTGCTGTGGTCGGATTCGCGGTCATGTACGGGGGAGGGTTCCCGTGGTTCGTCATCGTGGCCGTCTTCTTCACCCTTGGGGTGGCCTTCACCCTTTACAAGTACGGGTACAAGCGGCGTCTGGGGAGCGCCCAGGAGAAGGGGGGCGCACGGAACTGGCCACACATCCTCGCAAACGGTGGCCTCGCCTCGGTCGCGGCAATGTGGAACCTCCTCAGCCCGGGTGCGGTACCCGCCGTTGTTTTCTTGGGGGCGATCTCCACTTCCGCAGCCGACACCGTCGCGACGGAGCTGGGCCTGCTCAGCCGCAGTCAGCCCAGGCTGATCACAAGCCTCTCCAGCACCGTCTCCCCTGGGACATCCGGGGGGGTGACGCCCCTCGGCCTCGTGGGCTCGATGTTCGCCGCCCTGGTCATCGGCATGATGGCCCTGGCCCTGGGGGTGCTCACTGATCCCCGCCTCGTCCTGCCCATCTGCGTCGTGGGGGGAGTCATCGGCGCCCTGTTCGACAGCCTCGCGGGCGCGACGATACAGAGGAAGGGATACTGCGTCGTCTGCCTCAAGCCCACGGAGGCGCTTAAGCACTGCGGAGAGAGGACCAGGGCAACCAGGGGGAAGCGGTACATAGAGAACAACATGGTGAACGTGCTCTCGACCGTCGCGGGCGCGGCAGTCGCCTGTGCTACTTTCCTGGCGCTGGCCCCTCTAATCTAGGGAATCGTGTTATCGCGGCGAGCCTGGATTCGAGTTCTCTGATCGGGACCCTCTGCTGCTGCCTGGTGTCCCTGTCGCGAATCGTAACCGTTTCGTCTTTCAGGCTGTCGTAGTCCACGGTGAAGCAGACCGGCACCCCCGATTCGTCTGCCCTGGCGTACCTCCTCCCGATGGAGCCGGATTCGTCGTAAAACACGTCGAAGTCCTCCCGCAGGTCTGCCACAATCGACTGCGCCTTCTCCTGGAGCCCGTCCCTGTTGAGGAGAGGGAAGACACAGGCCTGGATTGGAGCCAGGTATGGCTCCAGGGACAAGGTCCGCCTTTCCCCTTCGCCCCGCATGGAGAGTTCGATGACCACGTAGGTGCTCCTGTCGATTCCGAGCGAGAGTTCGAATACGTGAGGGAGGACCTTCTCTCCCCCGTCCTCTACGGTAAAGTCCGTGCCGCTCCCCTTTCCGTGCCCCCCGAGGTCGTAGTCTCCCCTGTAGTTGCAAGCGACGAGCTCCAGCCATCCAGACGCTATCTTGACCTCTAGGTCGTAGGCGGCCTTGGAGTAGAAGGCCTTGTCCTCGTCCGAAAGCATCCTCAGCCGCTGGGAACTTCGGGGAACTCCGGCTGCTTCGTAGAACCTAGTGATTAGGGCAAGATAGTGGCCGATGAGAGCGTTCGGTACCACCCCCTTTGCAAGTGCTTCTGCCACGCTCATCTGGGAGTCACTCCCGTCGGGCATTGTGAACGAAAGGACCTCCTTCTTCGCCCACTCGAACCTCGGCGACTCAGTCTTCTTCGGGTTGAAGAACACCTCCACTTCCGCCTGATTGAGCTCCCTCAACCTCAGCAGCCCCTGGCGCGGGGCAATCTCGTTCCTGAAGCTCCTCCCCACCTGGGCCATTCCCACGGGGAGCTTTGACCTCTGTGTCTTGAAGAGGAGCGGGAAGTCGACGAAGATGCTCTGGCACGTCTCGGGGCGGAGGTATGCTTCTTCCCCTGCGGGCCCTATTCCAACCCTGAACATCATATTGAAGCGCGTGGTGCCGGAGAGCTGCGAGCCGCACTTCGAACACTTCACTCCCTCCTTCGCCATGAACGAGTCGTATTCCGAGTTGCTCAGTTTCTCTGGGACGGCCTTCCCCGTCTTATCCTCGAGTAGCTTGTCAGGCCGGTAGACGGAGCCGCACTTCGGGCACCTCACGAATGGGTCGGTAAAGCTGGAGAGATGTCCCGACGCCTCGAACACCGCCCTGGGGAGAATCTGTGCCCCGTCAATTTCCAACATTCCGTCACGCTTAACGATCATCCTCCGCCACAGCTCGACGACTCGCCCCTTCAGGGCGACGCCAAGTGGCCCGTAGTCCAGGAAGCCCGCAGGCGCGTTGGGATAGCTTGGAGCTGTCTTGAAGAAGAAGCCCCGCTGCTGCGCCAGTCGAGCGACTTCCTCGGAGGACATCCGGGCTGGCCTGTTAAAGACAGAATATATGCTATGCTTGAGCGTCCGCGCCCCGAGACTGCCACACAATCCTGTGAGAAACTGTCCGCCAGAGGCGGGCTTACGGACCGGGATCCGCGCCCTCTCGAACCAGGGCGTAGTTCTGCCGCACCAGCGCAATCCGTAAGTAAGACTAGAGACGTTTCTCAGTTCTCAATGGAGCCAATCGCAATTGCGTTCCCGGTGCTCCCCGGGAAGAGCGAGAAGGCCAGGCAGTTCATCAAGTCTCTCAAGACGGAACACGCGCGAGATTTTGCGGCACTGGAGAAGAAGCTCGAGACCACCAAGGAGGCGGTGTTCCTCCAGAGCACTCCTAATGGAGACCTGCTCATCGATTACTACGAATGCGCCCACCCGCAGAAGTCAGCCGAAGCGATGGCAGCGCTGAAAGACAAGTTTGCTGTCTGGATGAGAGGCGAGATCTCGGACATCACTGGAATCGACATTGAAGCGATGGCGAAGGAACCGATGCCGGAGCAGGTACTGCTTTTCGGCTTCTGAGTAGCCCCCTTCCTTTTTTCTTGTTTGGGTGTGCCAAAGTGAGCCTAATCGCGCCCACGGACTACCACCCTCTCCTAGGCCTGCACGCTGACCTCCCGGCACCGACGAGAACAGCCGCTCCCCTTGAGCTAGGGGGGAGGAGCGAAATGAAGGCAGGCGTTGGCGCCCCGCTTGCGGTTCCTGACCTGACGGTAGACTGCTTACCTGATTGAGTTCTTGATCAGGTACGCGCCGATTAGTGCCATTACGGCGGCGTCAAGGATGTTGGGAAACAGAGGGAATAGGACGTACCTACCAAGATATCGTGAGAATCCAACAGCCAATCCAATCGCCAGACCACCCAAAAAGAAATCCATTCTGTGTCTTATTGCAAACATGGAAAGGGTCCACTGATATCGGAATCATCGACGTGTTATTTACAGCTAGTCCCTACTCTCAATATGGATTGTCTCTCCCTGCCAGGTGCGTGCAAGTCATTGGGCAGGATTTGAGTCAAGTTCCTTGAGTCGTGCGTGAGGTTGCTGTCAGACTCGTTCGTGCGTAGGTGCCGCTCTTGAGTGGCTACTCGGCTGGTTTGACCCAGGGCCCTGGCTCGCGCAGTCTCGTGCGCGTGGAACCTCTCGAAATGCTCTCCGGTCTGCAGATCTGTCATGCCGCAGGGTGAAATTGAGGTCCCAGAGATTGGCTTGGGACGGATGCACACGGACGATCTAAACTACGATGAATTTGTATCCGTATGGGCCCTCAAAACAGATACGACCACGCTAGATTCGGGGCGTTTCTCTCTTGATTTCTCCGAATGCTAACTAGACAGTGTCATGAGGGGGTGTGCGGGGACTCTTTCCAGCAAAAAAGGGCGGGGCTACCCAGATCCCTGCGTCTCTAGAATATCGTGGGCAGCTTGTCCGTTACCTGCGTGATCCAATCCAACGTGCTCGCCAGGTGGAACTCAAAATCGTTCCACTGAAGGAGCCCAGACTCGTACACGAAATCTCTGACCGCTTCGGCAGAGGGTCCTTCCAGCACAAAGAGGACCTTATGGCCAGGGTCGAGATGTACCATCAGTTCCGGTTTCAGCTGATGCTTCTGCATCAGAGGAGGCAGTTCTTTTTCAAGAGCGTCCCCCCTCTTCCTTGCTGCCGCTGAGGCTGATGGGCATGTGTTGGGTGGATGGTTGGAGATGAGTACGTACTTCGGCATTCTTCGGGCGCGCCCTTCCGTCATCGTCTTTAACCCTTGTGCCGAGGTAAGGTGAAGCGCCCCGCGCGCATTCCAAGCTACAACCTTGGAATGAAAACGGACAGGGACAACGCCTAGAAAGAGCCCCAGCCGACTGAAAGCCGGGAGCCGTGAACTCGGACAATGTCTGAGGTTACGCCGAAGCCCAGGATACTGACACTTTCTGACCTGATATTTGGCCTCGCTCTCTCGATCAGCGCCCTCACCCTCATAGGCCATCAACCTACATCTGCGACCGATCTCTTCGCGTCACTGGGCCTGTACGGCTTCAGCTTTCTGATACTAATCAGCGTTTGGCGCCTGTACTCGTCGATAACGTCCATCCTCCCCGCAGAGACCACTCGGCTCATCGGGCTGACTTACGTTCTGCTCTTCTTGGTCTCCATAGAACCCTACCTCTTCAACGAGCTCTTTACTGTCACTACATTCGGCGACATCATCAGCGACGTCTATGCATGCGACCTTGCAATCATGTTCATCATCCTCGCAGCGTTCAATCACACGCTCGCTGGCGAAGAGAGGAACCTCGCCGCTAAGAGCCTCGTGGGACACTACAGGACGTCGAGGAACCTCTGCCTGCTCGTGGCGGTCATCTTCCTCATGTCAACGGTCCCTCTATTCGGTTCGACCTACGTCCTCAGCGCTTCGTCCGGCGGGGCCACCGTCGGCGTCACAATCAGGTCACTCCTGTGGGTCGCATCTCTGTTCGTGGGTTGGACACGGCTCTACCTAGTTCGGAAGACAAACTGAAATCACAACCAACTCGACCAAACGGCTTAAATCGCTCTCAGGACAAGTGTTTCCATGTCAAAGCAAGAGAAGCGCGTCACGGAGACTTCCCCCGAGCTGACGAAGGTACTCTTCGAGAACGAGAAAATCAGCGTAGTTGAGCTGACCGTGGAGAAGGGGTCGAAGGCAAGCAAGCACCACCACCCGCAGTACTTCGTGTACTCCATCACCCCCTTCGAGTACGTATCTACAGCAGAGAGCGGGAGGCGAGAGCACCGGAGAATGAAAGCAGGCGAGATTGACTGGAGGGATGGCGAGTCCCACGCGGTGGAATTCGTCGCCCCAGGTCGGGCCCTCGTCGTCGAACTGAAGTAGGGCGAAGCATCAAGTTAGCTTCGGGTACCCCTCTGTTGGGGAAGGGTGCCGTCCCAGGTTGCCAGCTTAAGTGGAATGGCTGGACGTCAGCCATTCGATGACCGTGAGGACTTCGACGTGCGGCTATCGGGACGAGAACTGGCCGGGAACGCATAGCTGCACCCGACATCTTGGACACCCGAGGCGGCATCGATGTTGGTGCGGCAGCGAGCATGCGCCGGACAGGCAAGAGACCGGACGATGGGAGGATTACATGGCTCCGGAAAAACAATCAACTGGTTGAGGCATTGGGACTAACAGCTTCGGGAAGTATCGCTTCCAAGCCAGCCGTAGCTAGTCGCCTCTGGCCCGGCGATAAGGGCTTGTGAATTATCCCTCTACAATAAACTTGTAACCGTATACGATCTGGCCGGAATCGCCGTCCACTATTGCCCTTCTGACAGTCGCCCGAACGCTCGCGCCTGTCTTCACACTCTCCCCAGGGGAATCGACGATCTGGGTGAGAACCCTGGCACCATTTTCCAACTTCACTACCGCGAGGTAGAGAGGCGCCTGGGCCTCGAACCCAGGCAGCGGCTCGTGCAGCACCGTGTACGTCACTATCTTCCCTGTCTTCGGCATCTCCTTGTCCCTTATGTTCTCAGAGCCGCATCCCTTGCACTTGTACACCGGGGGGAAGAACTCGTCACCGCATTCTGAACACTTGCTCCCTATGAGCCTGTAGTACCTGTCCCTAATGCGCCAGGACTGGATAGACATCTAGGCCGCCCTCCCGAACACGTGCACCGCAGAGGTGGTGTCCACTCCCCCGACGTTTTGGGTGACGGCGTACTCCGCCCCCTCCACCTGGTTCTTGCCTGCCTGGTCCGTCAGCTGGAGATACGCTTCTGCAATCTGGTATACGCCCGTAGCCCCCACGGGGTGCCCCCTGGCCTTGAGTCCGCCAAAGGTGTTAATCGGGAGCTCGGAGCCCAGGTTGTACTTGCCCTCCTGCGCGTCCTTCGAGGCGTGCCCCCTCTTCGAGTAACCCATGGCCTCAAGCGACAACGCGCCTACCACGGAGAAGGCGTCGTGTACCTCTGCCAGGCTGACTTTTTTGGGTGCGAGCCCCGCCTGCTCCATCGCTCCCCTGAAAGCAAGCCGCGTGGACTTGAAGTCGAGCATGTCCTCCCTCTCGTAGAGGCTGAAGGCGTTCGTCGCTATCTTTCCCCCGAGGACCTCGGCCATCCTCCTCCTAGTACCCGAGGCTGCCTTCTCGCTGACGAGCAGTACAGCGGCGGCTCCATCCCCCACGGGGGCGCAGTCGAACAGCCGAAGGGGGTCGGATATCACCGCGGACCGGCTGACAACTTCGGGGGTGATCGCCTTCCTGAACTGGGCGTGGGCAGCGGTAACGGCGTTCGAGTGGTCAATGACGGGGATGGAGCTGAGCTGGTCTCGGGAGACGTCCATCTGCTCCATGTAGTACCGAGCCAGTAGGCCGTTGAGGGCCGCGAAGGTCGCTCCAACGAACTGCGTATACTCTGCAGACTCGGCCATGGCGAGCGCCAGTGACACCTCTTCGGGCTCGAGATCCCTCATCTTCTCTACACCCACCACCAGGGCGGATTCCAAGGCGCCCGACCTCACGAGGTTGTAGCCGACATTGAAGGCCGAGCCTCCCGATGAGCAGGCAGCCTCCACCTTGAAGGCCGGTGTCCCCTCGAGGCCCAGCCCGTCCGCGACCATGGCGCCCAGATGCTCCTGGCGGGCACCCACGGCGCTGAACATGTTACCGACAATGATCTGTTCCGGTTTCCTCTTCCCGAAGGCCTTCAACGCTCCTCTGGACGCCTCGACGGCTAGGTCCAGGATGGACGAATCCCACTGGTCGCCGATGGCGGTCATGCCTACCGAGTTGATGTAGACCTTCGATCTAGACACGAGATCGCCTACTTCCCTAGCTTGTCTCTGAACTTCGTGTAAGTGGAATAGTCGATCTTGACGCTTCTCGCCATCATCGACTTCACCGTGGGGTTCACTCCCCGGCTCTTCCTTATGCCCTCGAGCACGTCGATGCAGAAGGCGTCCGACCCTGCCCCGGACCCGAAGCTTGCGAGGAGTATCTTGTCCCCGGGGCTCGCCTCGTCGAGCACTGCCGCCAGCCCGATGGGAGAGCTGCCGGCGTATGTGTTCCCTATCATTGGGTTGAGCAAGCCTGTCTTGATCTGGTCCATGGTGAACCCGAGCCTGGTCGCCACCTCGACGGGGAAGCGCGGGTTCGGTTGATGGAAGACAGCGTACTTGAAGTTGGACGGCTTGTGCCCCGTCTCCTTGAAAAGGGTCGTCACGGAGCTCTCGATGTGGTGGAAGTAGGCGGGCTCGCCAGTGAACCTCGAAAGGTGCCTGGGGTAGCGCTCGTGGGCCCTGCGCCAGAAGTCGCCCGTGTCAGAGACGTATGAAGTGCTGCAGTCAATGACAGCGATCGCGTCCTTCGACTTCCTGCCGATGACGTATGCCGCCCCACCGCTGGCTGCGGTGTACTCCAGGTCGTCCCCAGGCCTCCCCTGGGCGGTGTCCATTCCTATTGCGAGTCCCGCGTCAATCATGCCTGACCCGACTAGCCCCGTTATGACCTGCATCGCCTCTGTCCCAGCTTTGCATGCGAACTCGAGGTCAGCCGCGAGAGTGTGGTGCTGCCCGAGGGCCTGCGCCACCATGGTGCTTGTTGGCTTGACGGCGTACGGCTTCGACTCGGTACCGACGAACACGGCACCAAGAGACTCCACTTTCGCCATCCTCATCGCCTGTCTTGCCGCCTCTATCGCCATCGTTACCGTGTCCTCGTCGGCCGCTGCTACGGCCTTCTCCAAGTTCGGCCCCGACCCTCCACCTTTCCAGACCCTCGCGATCTCCGTCGTGGGCAGCCTGTAGTACGGAATGTAAGCGCCATAGCCAAGTATCGCCGCCCGCTCCTTGCTTTGCATGAGACTCATGAGAAGTCAGCGTGGCCGACTCAACGGCATAATTAAATCATTGGCCGAAAATAGCCAATCGACGAAGTCGGATTAGGTGGGCCTCAGACCGCCTTGATCTGCTTTACGACAGCCGGCCGTGCCTTTCTGAAAACCCTGTACCCGCATATGCATTTTACCTCCGGGAGCTTCGCCAGCTCTTCCTGGGTGGTTCTGGTCCCGCACCTGACGCACTCGTACACAGCCCCTGCGAATACCCTGGCTGGCTGTGAGGGTTGCGCCGGTGTCGCTGGCTGCGGCTCCTTAGGTGCCTCTGCGCTCAAGTCTAGAATCGGCCGAGATTCCTCGTATTTCTGTCTTGCCCTCGTTGAAACGGAATCGCATCAACTCAGAGGGCCATGCGCAGGACTGCAAGGAAGAATCTCACGGCGTCAGCGAGGCCGAGCTTCGATTTCCCGGCCGATCTTCTGGAGAAGGTGAAGGGCACTTCCACGACTCTCCACGTGCCCTTCAGCAGGTTGAGCGTAGCCACCTGGAACTCGAACCCTTTCGCTGGGAGGTGGGCCTCGGCGACCGCCTGAGCCGCCGCTCTCGAGAAGGCCCTGTAGCCAGAGGTGGCATCCTTGACCCTCAGGCCCAGCATGATCCGGGCATAGGCGTTTGCCCCCCGGCTCACGGTCCTGCGGGTTAGACCCCACCCCGGGGCCCCTCCTTGCGGGACGTATCTGGAACCCACGGCGACGTCCGCACCGCCTTCTATCGCATTCAACAGGCTCGGGAGCGCAGACGCAGGGTGCTGGAGGTCCGCGTCCATCTCCACGAGCACGTCCGGGCCGAAGGAGGCGATGGCTTCCTTGAAGCCGTCCTGGTACGCCGAGCCTATCCCCATCTTCCTCGGCCTAACACTGAGGTGGATCCAGGGGGTGTGTGAAGACAGCCGCGTCACCTCGTCGGCGGTCCCGTCAGGACTACTGTCGTCAACAAAGAGAAGCGTAAGATTCGGAACGCCCACTCCCTCGAGACTCGCCACCAGGGGTGCGACGTTCCCCCTCTCGTTGTACGTGGGTACCACCACGCAGACCTTTGCAGGTGGCGGCAACCGCGCCCTCCTAGGCCAGCATCCTGACCGCTCTCAGAAACTCGTCGGCGACCCGCTGCATGTCCGGCTGCGAGACGCCCGGATGGACTGGAAGCGATATCACGTGCTTGGCAGCGTCCTCGGTCTGTCTGAGGGTCTTTCTGCCGTAGCCGAGCTTGACGTACAGAGGGGCCCTGTGCACCGGGACCTTCCAGTAGACGGCCGCCCCGACCCCCGCGGCATTGAGGGCCTTCACAACTTCGTCCCTCTTCTTCTTCAGATGAAGGGTGTAGAGGTAGTAGACATGTGTCCTGTCGTCCGAGTTCTGGGTGAACTCGACGCCATGAGCCGAACTCACGCTCTCGGTGAGGAACTTCGCGTTCCTTGCTCTAGCACGCAGGAATCCGTCGAGCTTGTCCATCTGCACCGAGGCAATGGCCGCGCTTATTTCCGGTAGCCTGTAGTTGAAGCCGAGAACGCGGGTGTCGTACCCGTGGACCATCCCGTGGTTCCTCACGAGTCTGAGCCTCTCTGCGAGTTCGTCGTCGTCGGTGGAAATTGC
>Ga0187780_10002325_pt1 | contig 14294 bp, 11 predicted proteins | sample 1015_Q2_SP10_20__FD_132429 | JGI IMG/M metagenome (GOLD analysis project Ga0187780, IMG submission 132429) | Tropical peat soil microbial communities from peatlands in Department of Meta, Colombia - 1015_Q2_SP10_20_MG | ecosystem: Environmental > Terrestrial > Soil > Wetlands > Peat | place... | reverse complement strand
TAGCGCGTCGTACGAGAAATTCTGCGAACGTGTCGTGTCCCGGTTATTCGTAATTCCTGCCACGTTGCCATTATCGGCCGAGCCAAAATTGTAACTGAAATCAAGAAGGGCGCCCGTCTGACCTAGACCGGAACAACTTCCAAACGACAGGACACCGCTCGTAGCTTGTATGGTGGACGGCTGCAAGCGGGCGTTGAAAGTTTGAGCAAAGGTGATGCCTCCTCCGTATGAGACCCAACAGGGTGCGCCCCCTGCCCAGTAGTGAATGGTGTTCGCGTAGATAACGAGAGTTGTTTGATCCGTTTCGGATGTAGGTCGATTACCCGCGTTATAGCCGTAGGTGACGACTCGTCCGCTCGGATACGTCATGCTCGTCGGGGAACCGAGAAAATTGTATTGATACACGGCCGACTTGGTCAGCGAGTACGTCGTTCGCTGATCGATTGCTTGCCAACCTGATCCCGCAACGATCGTGTAGCTCCATGCCTCAGAGCCGGCCGCGTCCGTCATACTAGTTCGATGACCGATGTTGTAGCACGTTGTTTGACCAAGGCAATTCGCCTGATCGTACGCGTAGGTCGCAACCGGAGACGGCATGTTGCCGTTTGCGCAGCTTTGTTGCGTGTAGCCTTTCGCGGTCATGCGATTGAGAGCGTCGTAGCAATAAGTGAGCGTGACCATGGACGTTCCCTGCTGATTTTGCGCGGGCTCGTTTTTGTACGTTAAGTTTCCGTTTCTGTCATAGGTGTAGGTTGTTGGCACGTAGGTTCCGGGAGGCGTCGGAGACCAGTTCGACTCGGGATTTGTCGAACTTGTGAGCCGTGAGAGACCGTCGTATTGAAATGTCCGCTGACGTGAACCAGCTTGCGTAACTCCGGTCAGATTATCGAGTGGATCGTGTGTGTAGGTCGTCGAGTAATTCAATCCGCCCGGATTCTCAATTATTTGCTCCAGTCGCCCCGCGCCATCGTTGCAACTCTCTCTCGTTTTTCCTGCCTCGTCGGTTGTCGTGGCGCAATTGCCTGAATAGGTTGGGGAAATGTACGATCCGTCTGAGTGCGTTAGTTTCGTCAGACGCCCGAGTGGATCAAAGGTTGACAAATCGCCTGGCTCCGAGCTAGGGCACACGGAACTCGACCCGCTGCTTTGGTATGTGTATGACGTGAAGTCGAGGCGACCCAGACTGTCGTAGCAAGTATCCGTCTCGTCGTAAGGTAATGCTTCTCCATTTGATGCGAACTGATGGACCGTGCGACCGAGACCATCGAGGAAGACTGATCCTGTTTTGTTGTGTCCAGATGTGTCGATTTTTTGGCTGAAATTCATTTGATTTGGGCTCGGGTATGTGAGAGTCGTCTGACCACCGTCCGCGTAACTGATCGAACGCATCCGCCCCATAATGTCGTACGACTCCGAGGTCGTTAAATTGTTTGCGTCGGTTGTCGTGAGGACGAGCCCGGTGTCGAGATCGTAGGTTTTTGTGGTGGTTTGATTTAGCGCATTCGCAACGCTCGTAGGGTATGCGCCTATATAGGTCGATGAATAATTGTAGGTCGTCGGATTACCGTTGCCATCCTTGGCAACATAAACCATGCCGGTGTCAAAATAGGTGTTCGTTTGGCTTACGTATGTCGAACCTCCGACAAGGCGGCTGATTGTTGTCGGATTACCCCGAGTTCCGGACACGGAAATATGCTGCGTGGAAATCCCGGACGACTGTAGGCTGAATTGGTCGTAGGAATAGTTTGTTTGGGCCTTTAGGTTACCCGAGCCATCGTAAACCGAGACTTGGGATGGGCGATCCGCGATGTAAGGCGCGAAATTTGCATAGCTCGTTAATGTCTTGCGGAGGAGCGATCCAGGAGCGCCGTTGCCGTAGTCGTATTCGTCCTTCTCGATAACGTTTCCGTAGCCAGTCTGGTCGTAGACTGTGTTGACTTCCGATTCCTGCCCGCTCGGTAATAGCGTGTAAACCGAACTCTTGGTGATTGGAAAAGATCCACCATTGTTACAAGTGGCCGGAGTCCCACTCGGTGTGGCTCCGTTGTAGCAGTATAGGTTGGTTTGCAGAAGCGTCGATGAGTCAGCATAGACCTGAGTTTCGGTCTGCATGGCGTTGAAAATCGTCGTAACGGTTTTATTCCCTTGAGGATCTGTTACGGTGGTTGTTGTGGGTGCTGAGTTCAGGAGGACCGGCGAATTCGCCCGCGCGTATGTCCAGTAGTTCGATCCTGTGTCCGGCGTGGAACGCAATAGCGTTGCTGAGGAAGTGGCGGATTCATCGCACCAGACTCCGTTCGCGTTCGTGCCCCCGGTGTACTGATAGGAAATGGTTCCACCGGTCGGCAGAGTTATCCCTGCCAATCGGCCCGTTGTATCCCCAGAAAAACCAGGCGTGTTCTCATACGTAAACAGATATCGATCGTTCGTGTTTGTCCCCTGGTCGGGCAAATCGATCTCAGAAATGAGTGGTTCGCTAGTCGGTCCAAATTCACCCACCTCGCTGCATCCGAAATTCGTTTTCACCGTCCGCTGCTGGTATTTGATGGTGTACACGGCCGCTTGTCCGTTAGGGCCGAGGGTGCTTATCTGAATTGGGTTAGTCGGAGTTCCGCTTCCACTGATCGTGAAGACAGATTGCCCCATCGTGTCCGTAATGTTCTCAATCTCGCCGGACGATCCTGGATTGGGCATGACTGACTGGTTGCCATTTGTATCTGTCATCACGTCCGTGTTGCCTGTACCTAAGTAATTGATGTTCGTGCCGTTCCTGGCATACAAAATGTCGGTATCAGGGCTCGTGTTAAGGTCCAGGTTGTATCCTGAACCATCGACCGCGGGGCCAAGTTGATAGATAGTCTGACTCCCACAACTTCCCAGATAGTACGTAACGCTGCCGAGTCCATGCACTGTCTGCGACCCATCGTAGTATGCTAGCTGGTTATAATAGATCTCGCCCGTGATGACATAGACGCCATTTTCCATCGTATAGCAGTACTGCTCGATGCCACCTGGACCGCCGACAGCGCCCCATTCAGGAAAAGTAAAGCCGCCTCCGGCTAATGCCGGCGTGCCATTAGGTATATCGAATCCCCAGTTGCCGCTCGCAGTGGAATACACAAGATCGCTGTCGTAATTGAGATTGAGATTTGTAGATAACCCACGACCTGGCTTCTGCACAATTGGAATGCTGAAATGGATATCAAGGTTGCTAAGATTAATGGTGTCAAAGGAACTCCCGCCGAAACTACCGAAGGGCGGATATCCGGTCGGTGACGGCGTATTTTGCGCACTGGACACGACGGAGCAAGTCGCCAATAGAATCACGCAGATGGTTAGACGCGACGCAGTTTTCACCGACTCTCTCCTATTCGATCGCGAATGTGGTCGCCGGTACGCCGGAATTCATGGTGAGACCACTGAATTGAAGATCGAGTCCTAAACCGTTGTTTATGTATCTTTGCACGTGAAACGGAATCCGAACTCCGTTCACTGTTTGATATTGGGAGAACCGAATTTCCTCAGCGATATCGACGAAAAGGTTATCGCTAGAGTGAATGTCGAAGGCGAGTGCGATCGGGAGAAAGGTTGTCGGATCGAAGTAGAGGTCGATGCCTGACAGATGTTTCATTATCGTCACGAACTGACTGTTTGGAATTGTCGTCTGCGGAAATGTCTCATACGCAAAAACATGCAGTACAGCCTCGCCTTCGTGTGTTTCCTCGCCAATGTAGGACAACACGTAACTCGGCACGTGGCTGACTCGCTCGAGCGTGAATGGAGGGAAGAACCACGTAGGGTCGGACCGCAAATTATTCAGGGCCATCGGATGCACCGTGCCGTTCGGGTCCAACGTCGCACCAACAGGCTGAGGAGATTGCGTTCCCGATATCGTAGATGCCGAGGATGTTGCAAGTGGTGAACCGGCGTGATTCCTGATCTCATTTCGATTACCGCCCGGAAACGTCATGTCGATGCGACTATCTCCCAGCGCCGTAGTTCTTAGGAGCACAGTGCCTGTCTCGTTGTTGGAGCCTGCGACGCGCTGAACTGTACCAGTCAATGTTGCGTCGCTAATTAAAGCATTGCCCGTGAGAGCGGCGAGGGACTTTTGTAGGAGTGCGACGGCCTGTGGATCGCTTGTCGGCGGACTCGATGTCGAGGTTGTCTGAGCTAGAGCCGGAACGGAAACCAGACACAGGATTAACACCAATCGGCGGAACGAGAGAGTCGGCATAGATTCCCCCAGAGTTGAATCGTCGCCGCAGAATTAGGCAAAAAACGGTATGATGTCAAGTTAATACACTATTTCATGCGGTACATACTGTGGAAAAGCTGTGTACTTCTTAGGATACTAAGCAGAACTCACCTCCTGATAGCGCTAGCACGGACGCGCATCGGAATTATGTTCTTACGTTGTCTTTACTGTTAAGGCGGGTTAACTATGCGGGAACCGCTGCAAAAGGTAAACTACCAGCCACTCAGTGTCAAGGAACCGGCTCCGCGCCATGAATCGGAACTAAGGAGACGCGCCGTCGAAGCGAGAACTCGCAGCCAACTTTTGGGATAGGTTCGGCTACCGCCTCGGCGCGTCTCGCCGCCGACTGTAGAACCGCATCCCAACTTCGTCAATCCGAAGAACTGCTTAATGCTGGGTCCGCAAAACCCGCATCGTATTGAAAGATTCCACAAGACGCCCGATAGGGACATTTGTCCTATAGTCAAACGTACCTATCTCTTCTAGGCTCAGTCCTCTCTCGTTCTATTCACCTTGGTTTCACCGACACCAACGGAGGCGAGATAGCGCATGAGGTCCTACGTCGCATTCAATCGGCGACTTGCAAAGCAGTACGAGGTGTGGATGGTTGCGATGCACTATGCGCAACAAACGCAGTGGATCTACAAGAGAACGCTTCGGCGCTTTCTCGAATTCGTTGGCAAGAAATCCGTTGCGAACGTGAAGCACACCGATATCCGACGCTACATCGCCTCGGCGTCCGAGGATGGCGCCACTCTCGATTCGGTCTATCGCGACCTCGGGATCCTTCGGCAGCTCTACGACTTCCTGAATCTCGGTGGAGTAGTGCATTACGTTGCCCCTCGTTTCGTAAGGCTTCGGCGACCGTGGCGCGGCAGCCCGCGTCCGCTTGCCCTCCCTACCACAAGCGTTGTCGAAAGACTGGTTGTTTCCGCATTGGAATTGCAAACCCTGGAGGCTTACGAGACAGTTCGGTCTGCTTATGCAGCGTTGCCTCCCAAGGATCGCGAGGCGCTAAGGTCAACTCGAAGCCGCCGAATAGTCCTAGATGCGGTTCTTCAGGGGGGGCCTGCCAGAAACCGACCTTAGCCGCACCGAGCACCTCCCGCAAAATTGGTTGGACTGGCTTAGGGGTTTGTTGAACCAACCAGAAAGAAAGGGTTGGTACAAAGTAGCTGAAAGAGGCGCATCTGAATGGCCGATATCTGAGCTCATAACAGAGCCAGATCGGCTCGCCGAACTTAATCAAGCCATCTGGAATCTGCAGAATAGCCTGCAGTTGCAATTCGCATTGCCGCATTTGGTCCGTTCTCTCCAAGAGGCTTCAGACAGACTGTCCGACCACTTAGCACCACTTCTCCAAACCATTATGGGAATCCTTCCTTGCGAAAAATGGCGGAAAATGCGGATATCTTCCTTATTTCTACTGGTAGCGCAAAGCACGCTGCCACCACTTTTATTCAAGAAAATCGCCCACAGGACAAAGCTACGATACTAGTAAATAGCAAGGGGACCACCGGCATGCTAAACGCTCTACTCGCTCATCTGAAAACGGAGCAGTAGCCTTCCGCTCTTGCGACCGCTTCTCATCAATGAACTCTTCTGTAGCGCAAACCCACAACATGTCTCACCTAATGAAAGAGATCATGTACAGCTGACCGACGTTACAGTTGCCCGTGCCGCGCCTCCCTCGGCTTCCTCGCGTTGTTGAATCGCTCGCTTCTCGGCTTCTTCCTGCTGTCGCTTTAGTGTTGCCTCAGCTTCCGCCTCTTGCTCGGCGTCCAGACATTCGGTAATGCTTCGTGACGATTCACGAAGCTCTCAACCTGCTTTCACGACGCTGTTCAGAAAAACTACAAGATGGAAGCGGTGCGTCAGGCCGGATGGAACCGAATTGAGCTCAGTGCGCCGGAGGAAATCCAGATTGACGGGGGACCCTACACCGACTCCCTAAAGTACCCCCTCCCATTGGACCGAAATCGCCATGATGAAGTGCCAGCGGGAGTGGGCGGTGCCAAGAGGACTCTCCATATCGCCTCGAAAGAATGCTTATTCCCACCAGGATTCCGCTCACTCAATCAGCCCGTCCAGCCGACCGAATGACCATCCTGTGGCCTGCGCGACGCGCCGATCCAGGCAGTTGCCAAGCATTTGCCGTGGGTTCCACTTGCACCCATTGCGCGCTTGCAGAATCAACGGCTTGCAATCCGATATCGGAATTTCGAACACGTTTTCGCACATCGGCGTCTGATTACGGATCGGTGCGACGCGCCGAGCGCAGTTGCCTTTTCCCAAATTATTGCCTTGATCTCGGAACGCAGTGACGGAAGGGCACCGACGATTCGGAGAAAAAAGAAATCGAGATCGAAGACGCGAGTCGGGCTCGCTATGTCACCACATGGCTGACAGGCACATCGAACGGTTCTAAAGCACTTACGCCAAGCAAACCCGAATGATTTGCGAATGCTTCTAGCGGTCGCCTTCGGCCCTACTGCGCGAACGGATATGGCTTGGCTTGAGCCGCCGAGACTTCAGGCGCTTTACGCCTGTTGCCCTTCTTACGCAAGAGCTTCAAGGTCGCTGTCAGCATCTTGAGGAGTTGGATTCTTTGGTCTTGGGTCAAATCCGGCCTAGCGAGTTCTGCCTGCAAATCGTGGTAATGCTTTTGTCGGTATGTCATTTCACAATTCCCTGTTCTATCCCTACACTTACAAACTTCCTGCCCTAGCTGATTCTTTTCGGAGAGGTGCAGCATCTTGCTCGTGTTCACACCCGAACTCCCCTATCCACTTTCTGAACAACAACAGGTGCTGAACACCCGCTAACAGGTGTTGAACGTGTGTCCAGGCCCGCGACGCTCATCCACGGTGGAGAAGTGGAGATGGTGGAGCAAATATCGGAAAATCGCCCTAGAGACACTTTCTAGGAGACTTTGCGAAAAATGCTGCAGTTGCTGCAGCGCTGCAGTTTTTACCAATCCACGGTCGGCTCCTCATCGAGGTTCGGGTAATCGAGCTTGGAGGTTGAATTTTCTTCAACAGATCAGTGCTTCAGAAGTGGGTCTGAGCAGTGTGTTGGGACATAGTGTCCCAAACACCCTGCTCACATGACCGATTCGTGACTAATTCTAGGGGTCGCTGCTCACATGCTCACATCATATTTTTCAACAAGTTATGTGAGCAGCGAACTTTTAGTGAGCATGTGCGCCGTCGCACTAAAAATAAAGGTGCCGCTGCGCACTAAAACTGCGCACTAAAAGCTGGCCTGAATTGGATAATAGCGGAAGGTCTTCCGGTGCTTACCCTGTTCTTCCTCGACCTTCCAACGGTGCTCGGCACTGCCCTTCCTTAGCAGAGCCTGACACGTAGGTCTCCCGATGCCCCGCTGAGCGGCTAACGGGAACAGCTTTCGTTGGGTCAACCCTGGATTTTCGGCAATGATCTGTTCCATGGTGGTCAGTTCATCGTTGACCTCTTGCTTATGCCGTTCGGAAGGACTTTCATCCCGGAGAACCGTAGCCTTGTACCGGGTGCCGTTCTCCGCCTGGAAATCGATGCGGATATCCATCTCCCATGTACCGCACGCTCGGAACCTATCTTCCCGAAGCTGAATCACTCCGTCACCGGTCTTGGTGACCTTTACCGACATGTCCGTTCCAGCGGGGATTGCGGTCGAGCCGCGAGCCACATCGCCATACTTGTTGTTGTGATGCAGAACGATCACTCCGGCACCTAATCTTGCGAGTTGCCGAAACCGATACATGATAGGCGTCATCTCGGAGGCGTCGTTTTCGTTTATCCCTTGGAGCCAATCCGTCAGGGAGTCGAAGATAATCACGCCTTTTTCCCTGGCAGCAAACTCATCCAATCGAGGATCGTCCAGCGATGGTGTTGGGTTGCGTTCCAGCCAATCACCCCAGTAGTAGATCGCCTTTTTAGGAATGCCGAGCTTTGATCGGCGAAGTCCGATCTCTTCCTTGGGATTTTCCCGGTCGATATAAAGCACGGGAGTCTTCTGCGAGACTTTCCGCCCTAAGACTTCCGTACCGCGAGCAAGACCGCTTGCGAGAGTAAGGCCGATCAGCGATTTCATGGCTCCGTATTTGCCTGATAGCATCAACACGTTGCCGCAGGGTAGAAGTCTGTCGATAACCCATTGAACCGGATCATCGGGAATGTCCGATGCAAATGGGATGTTCTTTACTACCCACGAAGCCATTGCATCGGTCTTCAAATTCTCAAAAGTGTCTGCGAAGGTCCCTAAGCCGCCTTTGCAGGCGAGCGCCAGTTCACCAACATCCTTGTGATCGAGGAACGAAATACGAAAGAGTTTCTCGGGTGGAAGGAGTTTGGCGATATTATCCATGCAAACTTGTCCAGCACCGTCTTGATCTCCGACGAGGAAGATTCGCTTCGCTGTCGTCAACTTCTTCAAAACCTCATGCTCGATCTGCTTTTGCGTTGCGCTGATGACACTGACGGCGGTGTATCCGTTTTCGTGGAGAACAGCGGCGTCGAGTTCCGATTCCACGACATAAACATCATCGCCCGCTTTCACGGCGTCGATATTGAACAGCCCTTTTTGGGAAACCGAGTTTTCTTGAATGAATTCCTTGCTCTCTATATTTCGGCCCTTAATCGTGTAGAACGTATTGCCTAGACGATATGGGCAGATGAGGAATCGATCGTTTCCGATCCGAAATCCCATTTCATTCAAGGTTTTCGCGGTCGGCGTAAGACTGTGTGGCCGACTTGCGGACAATTTTTCAACGTCGGCGTCGGTGACGGCACGGCCCGAATCGGCCCACTTCTCCGCTGTCATCGGCAGGGCGGGCTCCTGCTTTCGGAGCGGCAGTGGATGAGGAGCCTTCACATCGGCTTCCACGATTTGCCGTAGAGTTTGAATCGCCGTTCCTGTTTTCACTCCATCGAACTTCTTGACGAAATCAATAGCGTCGAAAGTGGTTTGACATTCCGAAAAACAGGTTGCTACGAATGCTCCGTCCGGCTTTTCTACAAGATGAAAACTTTTGTTGCTGTCGCCATTATGAAAAGGACAGGCTGAATAACCATCTTCGTCGAATTGGATTCGCTGCAGGAAAGGAGCGGCACCGACCTGCTTCTTGAGCGCCTGCAGGTCGTATTGCGGCTTTTCTACTTTTGGAACGACGAATGGTTTACGGGACTGCGTGCTGCTAGACTGCGTGGGAACTGCTGGTGCTGATGCGTTCATTTTTAGCTACCTTATTACTCAAAGCTTCTTTAACCGTGCTGAAACGTTGAGGTACTGCTCCTGCGAGTTGGTACTGAAACTGCGAAGAGTTATTTGAGGTCGGATTCGCCGCATGCGCGACAATCAGGCAATGCGCGATAGATCATGTCGTAAGCGATTTCGTAAGCGCGACTCGTCCCGAGGATCGGATCGCCCGCTCTTGCATCGCCGACGAGTTCGACCAATTCCGGCTTGAACTGCTGGTACCAGATCGAATTTGCACAGAAGAACTCTTTGGTCTCTTCGTCTCGAACGGCCTTAGCCCGTTCATAGAGCGCGAGCAGACGTGGCTCGGCCTTGATAAGTTCTGACCACATTGAAATTTCCTTTAGGTATTTCTAGTGACACAAACTGCGGAACTGCAAACACAGCGGGCTCTGGATCATTACGTGCGGAGTACAGCGAGGACCACGGGCGAGAACTACGCCATCTGTTGCTGAACTTGGTTGTTGACCAGACGAATCTGATCGGCAGTCAAAGGAAACACTCGATGCTTTCCTTCTTCCATGAAATAATCGAAAACATCACGCGGCATTTCGAAACTGATTTGCACTTTGTCAGGTCCAAGCAATTCGGCCTTCGCAGCAACGCGAAATTCGCGCGATCCTGGCGTTAGGATTAGAGAATCAGTTGGAATACATTGCATATTTGTTTTCACGTTTATCTCTCCATTACAAATCGCTTTGGGAAACGAACGACACTTATTCGGTCGCTTCGTGGAGCATCAAGGCATCGACAGGTTCGCCAGCGATATCGGTAACCACAGCGTGACGAAAGCCCTGTTTCCGAAGAACGCCGCAAACGAAATCGGCCTGGGTATAGGTCAAATGCTTAGCCCAGCACGGATAGATGGTCATGTCTGGCTGTTTATCGAGCAGTAGCTTTCCGGCTGCATCGACCTTGTAGCCTTCAAAAAACAAACTGGGCTTTACCTCACACAGAAACATGGGGGCGGATAGACTGAGTTGCATGGTTGTCACTCCTGCTTTTGATACTAGTGCTGATACGGCTGACACGCTCATGGGCAAGCTCCTAGGGCAGAGATTTTTCTTTTACCTTTCCACTTATGGGAGCCGTTTCATCGAAATGAATGCGGGTTGCTTGTAGGTCACAGAAAATACGGGAGAAAAAAGTTTATCAGGCTGCCCGCTCTAGGGCCTTGGCGATCTGCCGCTCCCAATTCTGACTGAACTGGTGTCGCTTGACGGCAGCATAGGCGGAAAAGCGTTTTGTGGCTCGTTCCACCATCTTTTGAACCCTGGGTCTTTTCGAGGGGTCTTTGAAAAGGGCGATGGCGATGTCACGCCCTGACCCGCCGAGGATCGACCGCACAAAACATTCTCGATCCGTCGCGTCAGGGATGATTCTGCTCAACGGTGAATTGAAAAGTGCGTCAAAACCATCTTCCGCACTCGAAGTGGTCTGGATCGAATCAGCCGCCGCTGCATAAGCCGAGGCGTCAGCCATCGCATCAGCCATTGCAATCTCATCCAAACGTGGGTCTTCCAAAGGAATCGTGTGTATGCTCTTAGAACTTCCGTTGGGATGAGCGAACATCTCCCACAGTTCGGGCGTCATCTCACTCGGGTTAATACTGGCGATCTGGCAAGCTTTGAGTCCCGATTTTTTGAGAAGCGCGGTCTGCTCCGGTGTGAACGGGCTCGCTGGCGACCTATCGGGAACCACCGATGGCTTCGGATTCAAAAGCCGCCGCATGGCCCGAACGCTCAGGTTGTGCCGCGTTTTCCCGTGAGTATTGAGGTGGTGGAGCGAGATAAAGCGCTTCAGGCATGCGGGACACTTGTACTGCTTCGAAGTCTCCCCAAAGAACTTTAAGATTCTTCGCGGCTTCCAGTGATGCACGTCCTTGACGTGGTGTTTGAACTCCCTCTTCCCAGTGAAGGAAACAGCACAATCAGGACACCGGATGGAATCGCTGGGTCCTGATGGCTTGAACGCTTCCTCTCTCGCTTCCCGAGCGTCTTCGTATTCCTTCGGCGTAAGCACTGGTAGGAACTGGCTCGGCTTGGCGGTCGGCTCCCCAAACTCCTCCGATTTCAGGTCGGTGTTGATGTCGAGCCGATCCGACAGAGGCTTTGGAACCGACGTTGGCAACGGTCGAGGCGCTTTCATATGTCAACCTATTGACAGAATACCAGAGTTTTGGTGTAATTGCAATATACATGAGGCAATTACGCTACGCGACCGAAGTTAGCATTGCCTACGAGGGACGAATCCCCTCTAGCGTTACGCCCTCACACGAGGGTGCGATCCTGCCCGCCCCGAGCACACAGGCCAATGCGCCATTCGGCTTCGATGGAACTCCAGCCGATCCCGGATCATGGAAGCAGCCTCCCCATCTAGCGCTGGCGAACTGGAATTTCGACAGCGTTGAGAGTCTCTGTGCGTTTACCAAACACTATGGCCCCTTGTGGCTGAATGAAGGCGAGTTGGTTGTACGAACCACGGAGGTCGAGAACCTTCAAGGCGTGTTGCAAAAAGCGTGGGGGAAACAATTCGATTCCGAGTCGAGAGAAGCGCGGGCCTGGATAGAACGGTCGCTCGACATCATCAAGGTTGGAATCGGAATCCCAAAACTAAGACTGACGTTCAGCAACCTTTGGCTGTACATCTGCGCTCTCTTTCAAATCGACTACCACAAGAATCGCCTCGGGATTTGTCAAAACGTGGCTTGCACTAGCCCGTACTTTATAAAGACACGTCGTTCTCAGACGCACTGCTCCACCGAATGTCGGAATCTAGTGAACGTTCAGCGTTGGCGAAGCGATCCGGCCAATCGAAAACGAGAAATGGCTGCCAGAAGGAAGGCGCGGAGGGAAAAGCGATGAGAAGCGTACCCCGGCAAAATTTCGGCGTTTACGATGCGGCTGCGGCGGCGGGCATTAGCGAAGCACTGCTTCTGTTGTGGATCGAAACCAGAAAGGTGATCCCATCCATCGATATGACTTGGCGGCATCGATTGGTCAATGGCGGTCGCCCAGTTAGGAATTACGTTTTTACCGCTTCTGATGTTTTGCGTTTGCGAGCCACGGTCGAAGACGCTGCTCTTCAGAAGGCTGAGATCGAGGCGAACCACAAGTCAGGAACCGACTACACGCCGCAAGAGTTGGCAGGCTTGTGGGCAGTTTCAGTTGACACGATCCGCGAGCTTTTTCGTGACGAACCCGGAGTAAAGCTGTTTCAGCCAAAGCCTGGGAAAAAATATGCAAAGCGGCAACGCCCAACGATCATGCGAATTCCCGAAAGTGTTGCCGAACGTGTTGCGCGCAAGAATTCCAATGTTTAACCGTCTAACCGAAGGAGATCACAAATGGCGCTCGAACTCTACCGAAAACACAACCGCAATAAATGCACATCAAAGGACACGCAGAAATGCAAGTTGGTGAACGGCGAAACTCGTCCATGTCCCGCGATGGCGCGTGGCCTGCTCCCCGAAGGCGTCAGCGTCAAGGTCGCTAGAACGGGCAAGGTCGTTACAGGCTATTTTCGAGGCGGATTGAAAGACCTTCTCGGCAATGACGTTGGCATTGTTCGCGACATGCAGAGAGCTACCGAGATGGTTCGTGAATTTGAGAAATCTGGAAAGAAGCCTGAGACTCCTTCTTCGAAATACGTCACAATTGAGCAACTCCGGGATCAGTTTATCGCCAACAAAAAGGCAACCAATCGCCGAAGCGGGACGCTTCGGAAATATGAATTCTTGTTTCGTCAGCTACTAGCATTCACTGAGGAGCGAGGCATTCGATTCATTCACGAGTTGACGCCCGCGAAGATCGAAGAATTTCGCAACACCTGGACTGATGCGGCTCTGACTCGCCAGAAACGCGATCAGCGACTCCGTAGCCTATTCAGATACGCCCTCAATCACGAAAATCTTCAAAGCAATCCGATGCGGGGCATTGAAACAATCAAGGTCGCGGACGATGACAGCAAGGTTCGCGACTTCAGCGAGGATGAAATGCGCCGCATCCTAGAAGCAGCCAAGGTTGATCGCGATCCTCGCATTTTTCCTCTCGTTTTGTTGATGCGATACAGCGGGCTCGCAATCGCCGATGCCACGATGCTTCACACGTCTGCAATTAAAGGCAGGCAGTTGGAGATTCGGCGCGTGAAGACCAACAAGAAAGTTTCGGTCAGGTTGCCGCAGTTCGTTGTTGACGCGATTCTAGGGATGAAGAGTCGCGAGCATGACGGCTATTTCTGGTGGAATGGCGAATCCAAATTGGAGTCCCTCTGTGATCTGTACCGCGACTGGCACTTGCGGCGCGTCTTTGAAACGGCGAAGGTTGACGGCACGCCGCATATGATCCGACACACGTTCGTTCATTCGCTGCTGAACCAGGGTTGGTCCATGCGCGAGGTCGCCACAGCCATCGGCGATAAGCCGTCCACCGTTGAGCGTTACTACAGCAAATGGAATAGCAGGGAGCAGGAAGCGCAGAACAAGCGTATGGATGCTGCAAACGAAGCAGACCCATTGCTGAAGGCCATTGCTGTACGGGGTGATCTGCTGAAGGCTCAGATCGTATCCATGCGGCAGAAGAAAACGGCCTAATTCGATGTGCGAAAAATGGGCGAATTTTATAGACCCTTCAAAAGCGTGCCATTTTATTGAGGAAATGATGGAGGCGCGGGTGGGAATCGAACCCACGAATGAAGGTTTTGCAGACCTCTCCCTTCCCACTTGGGTACCGCGCCAAGGTCATACAGTATAGCGAAACTCAGAAATCGTTTCAGCACTCCC
>Ga0187780_10002324_pt1 | contig 14296 bp, 14 predicted proteins | sample 1015_Q2_SP10_20__FD_132429 | JGI IMG/M metagenome (GOLD analysis project Ga0187780, IMG submission 132429) | Tropical peat soil microbial communities from peatlands in Department of Meta, Colombia - 1015_Q2_SP10_20_MG | ecosystem: Environmental > Terrestrial > Soil > Wetlands > Peat | place... | reverse complement strand
GATTGTTCTGCTTTCCGCGCCTTGGCCTGCCGCTACTGGGGTACAGCTTGCGACCCGCGGCAAAAAAAGCGATCAGCTAAAATGTTTTTATGACACTCAACCCCGAGGCCGCAAGCCCCGTCGCGGCCGTGCAGGCGGGCCCCGCAAGCGTCCCTGTCCAGACGAAGCGTAGCGCGATGCAAGGCGCTGGTGGCCGTTCGTCCGAATTGCCGCGCGTAAACGACGTGGTCGACGCCGTGCTGGTTGTATCGGTTCGATCCTTTCGTGATCGCATCGAGCACATCCAAAGGGAAATGGCGCGCTTTGGGATCGAGTTTGAGTGGGTATTTGATTTTGATCCGGATGCCATAACTCCCGAGCTTCTGGAGCGAACGTTTGCGCCCAGCGACCTGCGGCTCCCTCACCAGTCGGCTGTGCTCAAGCATATTGCCACTTGGCGCATCTGCGTGGAGCGCAAGTATCGCCGGGTGCTCGTGTTCGAGGACGATGTGGTGCTGGCGCCGAACTTTCCCGAGGTCTTGGCGCAGGCCATGGCCGAGGTGGATTTGCTGCGCACGCCCTATCTTGTGTATCTGGGCTGCGGCCACAACCGCTACGCGCCAGGTGCTCGCAGCTCACCCACGATGCTGGTCGCGGGCGGCCCGCTGCCGGCGGCCGAAGCGATCGTGTTTGATCAGCAGTCCGCTGCGATGCGCTTGGCTTGGCTCGAGCGCAACAAGGTCACACGGCCGCCCGATTGGCTGCTGCGCGAAGTCGATGAACAATTGGGCATCCCGCACTATTGGCTGCGCGAACCGGTGGTGGTCCAAGGCAGCATGAACGGCAAATTCGCCAGCGTGCTCGATCAAAAACGTCGCGGCCGCGGTCGACTGTACGCGTGGTTGCGCTTTCGCTGGGATCGCTGGCGACACCGCACGGTCGGTGGTCGTATCGTACCTACCGACAACAAATAGGGGCGGCGTGTCCGGCTCGCTCGAGGCAACGCTTGCAGCTCCGAACGCGGAGCGCTGGGCGCCGGTGGCCCGCGTATGCATGCTCCTTTCCGCGGTCGGTTGTTTTATTTCTCCGCCGCTTACCAACATTGGCGCTGCCCTGGGCTTGATAACCCTTTTTTTCATCCCGGGCGCTGCGAGTGCATTGCGCGCGGCGGCGGCGCGACCCATGGGAGTGTGCGTATTGGCGCTGCTTGCCACGATGGCGCTGGCGATGTGTTGGTCCGATGCGCCTTGGTCGCGGCGCTTTGGCGAGTGGTGGAGCTGGCGACCAATGCTGCTGGTGCTCCTGCTAGCGCCCTTGTTTGGCTCTGAGCAAGCCAAGGACCGCTTCGTCTTGGCGCTTGTCGGTGTGCTGGCGCTGTTTGCCGCGGCCTCGTTTTTTGTTTTGCTCTTGCCAAATCCGGTCATTATCGACCAGCCAGGCGTTATTTTGCGCAACCACACCACGCAGGGCATGGCCCTTGTGGTCGGCAGTATTTTGGCGGCGATGATGGCATGGGGCCGGCCGGTTTCGCCGCGGCTGCGACTCATTCTTGTGGGCGCGCTTATCTTGTTTGTCGCCAACCTCGCGTTGGTCACGACCGGACGAAGCGCCCACGTGGCAATTCTCGTGGCCGGCGCCCTGTGCGGGTTTTCCCTGGCAACCGCGCGATGGCGCTGGTGGGTCGCCGCGGCAGTGGTGCTTCTTGGCCTCGGGGTCCTGGCCTCTTCCTCCATGGTGCGCGATCGCTTTGCAAAAGCGTACGAGGAGATCGGAACCGCCAATACAGTGACGACCGAGACCGCTATCGGTTCGCGCATCGTCATCTGGAACATCACGCGCGATTTGATCGCGCGCCACCCCTTGCTTGGCTACGGCATGGGTGGCTTCCCAGCGGCGTATGCGAAGGCGCTTGAGCAACGCCACGATTTGGCCTGGCGCGCCGAAGTTCAGGATCCGCAAAACGAATATCTTCGCGTGATCGTTAATGCGGGTATCCCTGGCGTACTGGCATTTGCCGCGTTTGTGCTTGGGCTGTTGCGCCAGGAGGCTCAAGCACCCTATCGCGGTGCGGCGCGAGCGCTGCTCATCGCGTGGCTGTGCACCAGTGTGTTTAATTCGCACTTTCAAACCTTTGCCGAGGCACACCTTCTGGCTTTGGTGCTTGGGGTGCTCCTGGCAAGCGAAGCTGCGCCTCAGCGCTCCTCTAGCCGCGCGGTCACTGCCGCCGCAACGTCTTCGTAGCTGGGCCAGCCGTCGGCCCCGCCAACGAGTCGCACGCCGGAGCCCATGGGCCGCGTTTTTCTGGGGTCGGTAACACCAAAAACGCCAACCAGGCGCGCGCCCACTGCGGCGGCCAAATGCCCCGGGCCGCTGTCGTTGGCGATCACCAGGCGGCTGTCGGCCAGCAAGGCGCCAAATGCGCCAAGATCCAAGGGCCCAACCATGCGCGCCGATGCAACCGCATTGCGGGCTGCGGCCTCTTCGCCCGGGCCAGGGCAAACGATAACCTCGTGCCCGCGCGAGCGCAGCTCCTGCGCCATGCGGCCAAAACCATCCCAGCTTTTGACTTGGCCGCGATGGCGACCGCGCGCGATGGGGCACAACGCGATGTAGTTCGTCCCTGCACCCGCACGCGCAAGTGCGGCGCTTGCGCGCTCACGCGATGCGGCCGAGAGCGTAAGGCGCGGCGGTGGCGCGTTCTCTGGCGCAAGGCCGAGCAGTTTGCCCGCCAGGTACAGGTAATACTCGACCGTGTGCATGCCATCGGACCATTGTGGTGGTACCGGGCAGGCCCGGTGCAGCAGCATGCGGCGGCCATCGGTTGCATAGCCAAAGGCTCGCAATCCGGCGAGGCGAAAATCCAGGGCGCTGGAGAAGGAATTGGTGAGCAGCAGCGCGTTGCGCTCCCGCGGATTGCTCGCGCGAGCTGCGCGCAGCGCCGCGATTCGATCCAGCCGCCTGCTGGAGAGCGCGATGACGGGCCAGGCATATGCGTCAAAGAGCTCCTTGGCCCAGGGGCGTGCGGCAAGCGTGAGTTCGATTCCTTGCGCAGCGAGCCGATCCAGGGTCGGCAGACTCATGCAGGCATCGCCGAGATGGTTAGGCAATCGAACGATCAGGGAGCGCATCAGATAGTTTGGCAGCGAAGAAACGAATTTGCGTAACCGCAGCAAGACCGCGATGGGGGATCGCATACACTAGCGCACGCGCTGCCCAGGTGGCGGCGGGCCGCATTGTACGAAAACCACTTGTATGAACGCACCCGAGCGCGCTTATCGCTTTGCCGATCCCAGCTTGCGGCGCATGGCCGCAATGGTTTTCCGGCATCGGGGGATCTTGGCCCTGGCGGTTTGCACGATGCTGATCGATTCGTCGTGCCAGGGGGTGATCGCGCGCCTGACGAGTCTGTTATTGGCGCGGGGCATCGTGGAGAGGGACCCTGCCTACGGCTACTGGATGCCCGTGGCCTTTGTGGGCGTGTTTTTGGTCCGCGGACTGGCTGCGTATGCCAGCTCGTTTTTGGTCAGCGCGGTCTCCCAGCGGGTGCTTGTTTCGCTGCGTCAATCGATGTTCGAGCGTCTGCTGCGCTGGCCGCAATCTACGTTGGAGAACACTCCGTCGGGCTTGGTGATTTCAAAATTCATCAACGAAGCGAGCAACGCGTTAAATCTCGCCGCGGAGGTCCTCACCACTGTAGTACGCGAGTCGCTCACGACGATCGCGCTGCTCGGACTGCTGCTGTATGACAACTGGCGACTTACGCTGCTTACCGTCATCGTCGGCCCGCTTATTGCCATCGTGCTGCGCAGTTTTGCCGCGCGGCTGCGGCGGTTAAATGTCGAAAGCCAGGCGATGCTGGGCGAGATGACGCGCGCCGTTCAGGAGGCGCACGAGGCGAGTCGCGTGATCAAGGTCTACGATGGTGCGCGCTATGAGACCGAGCGCTTTGAGCGCATCAATCAGCGCCTGCGCCGGTTCGCAATGAAGATGCAGGTCGCCTGGTCCGCGGCTACCCCGGCCACACAGCTCATCGCGGCGATCGGATTGGCGATCGTCATCGGTATCGCGATGTGGCAGGCACGCAACGGGTATTTGACCGCGGATCAATTCATCGAGTTTCTCACGGCGGCCTTGCTGATTTTGCAGCCGCTACGTCATCTGGCATCGGTCAACAGCCCGATCGCGCGCATGTCGGCGGCCGCCGACAGCGTTTTTGCCATGATTGATTCGGCAACAGAGGAAGAGACCGGGACGCGCGAGATCGATCGCGCGCGCGGGGCAATTGAATTTCGTCACGTGGGCTTTCGCTACCCGGGGGCAAGCAGCGCGGCCCTGGAGGACATCAATCTGGACGTTCGTCCGGGCGAGACGATTGCGCTGGTTGGTCCATCGGGGGCGGGAAAGACGACGCTCATTAATCTTATTCCCCGCTTTTTGCGGCCCACGAGCGGCGAGATCCGCCTAGATGGCATTGCGCTGTCGGAACTGACGCTGGAGAGCCTGCGACGGCAGATTGCGCTCGTGTCGCAAGATGTGGTGCTCTTTGACGACACGATCGGGGCCAATATTGCCTATAGCCGCAGCGGCAATGCCACTGCGGCGCAGGTGCGCGCTGCGGCCGAGGCCGCCTTTCTCCTGCCTCTGATCCAGTCGCTGCCCGCCGGTTTTGACACTCGCATCGGCGAAAATGCCGTCAAGCTCTCGGGCGGACAGCGCCAGCGCCTGTCGATTGCGCGCGCGCTGCTGAAAAATGCTCCCATCTTGCTGCTAGATGAGGCGACGTCGGCGCTGGACTCCGAATCCGAGCGCTTCATCCAGCTTTCGCTCGAGCGCCTGATGAGCGGGCGAACGACCTTCGTCGTCGCCCATCGTCTCTCGACCATCGAGCGCGCGGACCGCATCGTCGTGATGGAGCACGGCCGAGTGATGGAAGTTGGCAAACATGCCGATCTTCTGGCCAGCAACGGGCTGTATGCGAATCTATATCGCATCCAGTTTGCGGCGTAGCCCGTCTGGGCCGCCAGCGCGCTAGATCAGCACCACGTCGTATTGCTCTTGGTGGTAGAGCGTCTCGACTTGCATCGAAATGGGTTTGCCGATGAAGTCCGAGAGCATGGCAAGGGACTGCGACTCCTCCTCAAGGAAAAGGTCGATAACCTTTTGTGATCCAAGAATGCGAAATTCGCGTGCATCTCCGAACTGGCGCGCCTCGCGCAAGATTTCGCGCAAAATCTCGTAGCAAACCGTGCGTGCGGTCTTGAGCTCGCCACGGCTGTTGCACACCGGGCAGGGCTCGCACAGCACGTGCGCGAGCGATTCGCGCGTGCGCTTACGGGTCATCTCCACCAATCCAAGCTGGGTGAACTCGCTTACCGTCATTCGAGTTCGATCACGCGCGAGCGCGCGGCGAAATTCCGACAAGACCGCGTCGCGGTGTTCCGGGTTTTCCATGTCGATGAAGTCGACGACGATGATGCCGCCCAAATTGCGCAAGCGCAGCTGCCGGGCAATTGTGTGGGCGGCTTCCAGATTGGTCTTGAAGATCGTGTCATCGAAATTGCGTTTTCCGACGAACGCTCCCGTATTGACATCGATTGTGGTCATTGCCTCCGTTTGGTCGATGACGAGGTAGCCTCCGCTTTTTAAGTCCACGCGCCGCGCCAGCGCCTTTTCGATCTCGTCATCGATCATGTGCAGGTCAAACAACGGCCGCTCGCCCGTGTAATGCGCCAGTTTGGACTGCACCCCGGGGACGAACTGTGCGGCAAAAGACATCAAGGCGGCAAAGTTCTCGCGTGAGTCGATCTGGACCGATTCGGTCTGGTCGGTGACGAGATCGCGCAACACGCGCTGCGCCAGGGACAGTTCCTGATAGAGCAGGGCGGGAGGCGCCGATTGCGTGCTGTCGTAGCGAATCTGCGTCCAGCGCTTGCGCAAGTACTCGATATCGTTGCTCAGGTCCTCGGCGCTTGCGTCCTCGGCGCTGGTGCGCACGATAAACCCGCCCGATTCGTCCGTGGGAACCAGCCGCGTTAGCAGCTCGCGAAGCAGCGCCCGCTCGGCCTCGTCCTCGATACGCTGCGAAACCCCGATGTGTGACTCCTGGGGCAGGAACACCAGATTGCGACCGGCCAGGCTGATCTGGGTCGAAAGGCGCGCGCCCTTGGTGCCGATCGGATCTTTGATGACCTGCACCATGAGCGCATCGCCTTCGTGCACCATGTGCTCGATCGGCGGCTTCTCGGCGACGTATTGTCGCGTTTCCCAGATGTCCGCGACGTGCAAAAACGCTGCGCGCTCCAAACCAATGTCGATGAACGCCGATTGCATGCCGGGCAAAACGCGCACCACCCGCCCAACGTACACGTTGCCGACCAGCCCGCGGGTTGCCGTGCGCTCGACGTGCAACTCCTGCACCACGCCAGCGAGCAAAATCGCGACGCGCGTCTCCTGGGGCGTGATGTTGATCAGGATGTCTTCGACGGACATGGTGGCACCACGGCAAATTGCTGCGCCGGCCTGCGCTGCGCGAGCGCGGCCTACAGCAAGCGCACCCCGGCGCGCGCCAGAAGCGCTGCCGCTTCCGCGAGCGGCAATCCGACGATGCCCGAGTAGCTGCCTTCGATGCGATCGATGAAAAGCGCCGCATGCCCTTGAATCGCGTAGCCGCCGGCCTTGCCAAATGGCTCCCCGCTGGCGCAATAGCGTGCGATCTCGCCTGGATCGAGCACGCGTAGCGTCACCCGTGACGTCGACAGGCTAGTCCAAATGTTGTTGGTGCGCGCGCTTGGGACCGCAAGCGCAATGGCGGTTAGCACTTCGTGTGTGCGCCCGGACAGGCGCTGAAGAAACTTCGCTGCCTGATCGGCGTCCTGTGGTTTGCCCAGAATCTCGCCATCGATGGTGACTACCGTGTCGGCGCTTAACACCGGGCGCGAGAGCAGCGAACGGGAAACCAGCGCCTGCACGCCTTGTTCGGTTTTTTCGCGTGCGACGCGCACCACAAAATCCATCGGTGCCTCGCCCGGCTGCGGCTGCTCGCGGATGTCCGGCCCGCGCGGCGGCGCAACACGCAGCAACAAGGTCTCAAAGCGCGCGCCGACCTGCCGCAACAGTTCGCGGCGCCGGGGGCTATGGGAGGCAAGGTAAAAGTCCGCCATGTGTTCAGTTCCGAAACGATTCTAGCCCGGCAGCGTCGCGCGTTAGCCGCGATGATAGGGGTGTGCCGACAAGATTGACCAGGCACGGTAGATCTGCTCGACCAATACTACCCGGGCCAGGGCGTGGGGCAGCGTCATGCTGGAGAGGCGCAGACACAAGGCCGATTGCTGCTTCAAACGCGGATCCAAACCGTCGGCGCCGCCAAGAATAAAGGCGATCGGGCGCGCGGCATCGCGCCATGCCGAAAGCGAGGTGGCAAATTGGGTACTCGTCCAATCGCGTCCGAGCTCGTCCATGGCAACTACGAAGGAACCCGCAGGCAAGACTGCTTGCAAACGCGCGGCCTCGGCCGCTCGAGCGCGCTCCAAAGCCTGGCCCTTGCGCGGCTCCGGCCTGACTTCGCGCAGCTCGATTTGAAACTCCTTCGGCAGACGCCCGACAAATTCTTCGACGGCTTGCTGTGCCCACGGCGGCATGCGCTGGCCGACCGCGGCGATGCAGATTTTCATCGCCGACGGCTAATGGCGGTGCACGGACTTACCGCGCTTTGCCTGGGCCGCTTGCGCGGGTGCGCGCAGCTTGACGTTTACCGGCCGCTCGCCCCAAATCTCTTCTAACGCGTAGTACGCGCGCACTGCGGGTTGCATGATGTGCACGACCACCTCGCCCAGGTCCACGAGCACCCACTCACCGCTTTCCGCGCCCTCGATGCTGACAACAGTGCCGCCCGCGTGCTTGACCTTCTCCGCGACGTTGGCCGCGAGCGCGCGTGTGTGACGATTGGAAGTGCCGCTGGCGAGCACGACGCGGTCAAAAAGATCCGACAGCCGTGTCGTGTTAAAGACCCGGATGTCCTGCGCCTTAACGTCTTCCAGGGCGTCGACTACCAGGCGCTGGAGTTTTCTAATTTCCATGAGACGGCTGATAAAGGTGATGCTCCTCAATGTATGCGAGCACCGCTTCGGGCAAAAACCGCGCCGCTTGCTCTTTCTCACCAGCTGCCAGCCAATGGCGAATTTGCGTGGCCGAGCAATCCACCGGTTGCATGGCAAATTCAATGACTCTGCCGCAGGCACGGCCCTGCAACTGCTCGGCCGTTGCGCGGTATCGCTCGACATACCGACTCATCTTCTCATCCAGAACATTGGCCGATCCGGCGCGCCGCGCGTACGCAAGGTGGGCCAGATTGATCAGCTCCTGCCACCGGTGCCAGGTAGCAAGCTGGCGCAGTTGATCAAAACCCAGTATCCACACCAGCGGGCGCCGCGGTCCGTATTCGTCGCGAAACTGTTGCAAGGTGTCGATGGTGTAACTTGGCCCCACGCGCTCAATTTCGCACGTATCGAGCTGCCAGTTCGCGCGCCCTTGCAACGCAAGGGTCAGCATGCGCAGGCGCTCGGTGGCCGGCGTAATCGAACCTTTTTGCCAGGGTTGGCCCGCGGGAACAAAGCGCAATTGCGCTAGGCCCAGCGCTGCCTGCGCGTCCGCAGCCAGCTGCAGGTGTCCGGCGTGAACCGGGTCAAAGGAGCCTCCCAGCAAGCCCAGCGGGGCGCCTGCCGCATCGTTCATGCCGCCGATATCCAATCGCGCGGGGGCAAAAAGTCCGTCAACAATCGCGCCTCTTCGGTTCCCGGCTGCGGGGCCCACTCATAGCTCCAGCGCACCGACGGCGGCAGCGACATCAGTATCGACTCGGCCCGCCCACCTGACTGCAGTCCAAAGAGGGTTCCTCGGTCGTAGACAAGATTAAATTCCACATAGCGGCCCCGGCGCATGGCCTGAAAATCGCGCTCGCGCTGGCCGTACGCCAGCGTGCGGCGACGCTCGACGATTGGCACATAGGCCGGCAAAAAATTATCGCCGACGGAGCGCAACAGCGCAAAGCTGTGCTCCGGGCCCAGCTCGTTGAAATCGTCGAAAAAAATCCCGCCGATCCCGCGCGCCTCGCCGCGGTGCTTGAGAAAAAAGTACTCATCGCACCAGCGTTTAAAGCGTCGATAGTAGTCCGGTCCAAACGGTGCCAGGGCATCGCGACAGCAGCTGTGGAAGTGGCGCGCATCTTCTTCAAATCCGTAATAGGGTGTCAGATCCATGCCGCCCCCAAACCACCATGCACCGCCTTGATCCTGAGCGCCATTTGGCGCGTGGGCACGAAAAAAGCGCACGTTCATGTGCACGGTTGGCACGTAGGGATTGCGCGGGTGCAGCACCAAGGAGACACCCAGGGCATCAAAGCCGCAACCGGCAACGTCCGGATGAGCGGCGCTGGCTGACGCAGGCAGCCGATCGCCGCTGACCTGAGAAAAGCCAACCCCGGCACGCTCAAAGAGCGCGCTATCTTCCAGGATGCATGTTGCCCCGGAGCCGCGCAGCTGCCCGCCTTCGGGCCGCTCCCAATTGCTCGATGCGAAGCGTCCCCCATCGAGGCGCTCGAGCTCGCGCACGATGCGCTGCTGCAACTCCAGCAGGTAGGCGCGTACGGGCGCGGTGTCGATGGAGTCTTTCATTGCGCGCGGTCCGCGTAGTCGACCGCTGCTGGTTCGTCAGGCAACACGTTGTGCACGATGTGCGTGAAGTCCTACGGTGAAGCCGGCAAGGCGCGATTGCCGATGTCAGTGCGAAATTGTGCGCCGTCAAATTGCACCTGTGCCACCAAATCGTACGCGCGTCTGCGAGCCGCCTTCAAATTGTCGCCAAGCGCCGTGACGCACAGCACGCGCCCTCCACTGGTCAGCAGACGGCCGTCGACCCGGCGCGTGCCGGCATGAAAAATGACTGCATCATCTGTATCCGGCGGCAGCGCGGAAATCACGTCGCCCTGACGGGGTTGCTCCGGGTAGCCGTGTGCGGCCAGAACCACGCCCAAGGCAGTGCGTCGATCCCACTGCACCTGGCTTTGGTCCAGCCGCCCCTCAATGGCATCTTCCAGTAGTGCGGCCAGGTCGGATTTCATGCGCATCAGTATGGGTTGGGTTTCGGGATCACCCATCCGGCAGTTAAATTCCAGCGTGCGTGGCTGCCCGTCGGTGCCAATCATCAACCCGGCGTATAAAAAGCCCGTGTACTCAATCCCCTCGGCGGCCAGGCCCGCAATCGTCGGATCGATGATCTCGCGCATGATCCGTGCGTACACGGCGGGTGTAACCACCGGCGCCGGCGAATACGCCCCCATGCCACCGGTGTTGGGGCCAAGATCACCGTCGAGCAATCGCTTGTGGTCCTGCGAGGTGGCCAGCGCAAGCGCGTGCCGGCCATCACACATCACGATGAAACTTGTCTCTTCGCCCTGGAGGAAATCCTCGATGACTACACGCGCGCCTGCGCCCGCGAGCTTGTCCTGGCCTAACATCACGTCGATCGCGGCGTGCGCCTGCTCCAGCGTGTGCGCCACGACCACGCCCTTGCCCGCGGCCAATCCGTCGGCTTTGATGACAATCGGCGCCCCGTGCTCGCGCACGTAGTCATGCGCCGAGGCTGCGTCGGAAAACGTCCGGTACGCGGCGGTCGGAATCGCGTGGCGCAGCATGAACGCCTTGGCGTAGTCCTTGGACCACTCAAGTTGAGCCGCGGCTCGCGTCGGACCGAAGATCCGCAAACCCGCCGCGCGAAAGGCATCGACGATGCCTGCGGCAAGTGGCGCTTCAGGTCCGACGACGGTGATCTCGATGTGCTCCTTGCGCGCAAACGCAATCAGGTCTTCTTGCGACTGCAAAGCGACATTGCGAAACGCATCGTTTGATTGCGTGCCGCCGTTTCCCGGCGCAAGGTAGACGCGTTGTACACGCGAGGACTGCGCAAGCTTCCAGGCAAGAGCGTGCTCACGACCACCAGAGCCGACAACCAGGACTTTCATCGCGACCCGCCCGCTGAGCGCTCGCCTGGGCGATTTGCGCCGGCGTTTCTCATGTGTCGAGGATTGCCGACGTATACACGTGCTGCGTGTCGTCCAGATCTTCCAGTGCATCGAGCAGATGGCGCAACTGCTCGGCTTCGCCACCGTGCAAAACGATTTCGTTGAGCGGTTTCATCGTGACCTCAGCGACCGCTGGCTTTAGGCCCGCACCTTCCAGGCCCTTGCCCACGGCCTCGAAGTCGCCGGGTTCGCAGATCACTTCAATGGAGCCGTCCGTATCGCTGATGACATCCTGCGCACCGGCATCGAGCGCCGCCTCCATGACCTTTTCTTCGCTAGTGCCAGGTGCGAATATGAAGTGGCCGCAGTGGCGAAACTGAAAGGCAACGGAGCCGTCGGTTCCCAAATGGCCGCCGTACTTGCTAAAGGCGTGGCGCACTTCTGCAACCGTGCGCGTGCGGTTATCCGTCATGGCGTCAACGATGACAGCTGCGCCACCCACACCGTATCCCTCGTAGCGAATCTCGTCGTAATGGGCCCCGTCGAGCTTGCCGCTTCCGCGGGCGATTGCCTTGTTGACGGTATCTTTGGGTACATTGGCCGCGGAAGCCTTCTCGAGGGCCAGGCGCAGACGCGAATTGGACACCGGATCGGAGCCACCGCGCGCGGCCACCGTGATCTCGCGAATGATTTTTGTCCAGATCTGACCGCGCTTTGCATCCTGGCGGCCCTTGCGATACTGGATGTTGGCCCATTTCGAATGCCCGGCCATTGCAGCTGTCCTTGCCCGGTGCGTCCGGGAAATGAGAATCTCTAGGGGGCGGCAATACTAACATCCGCCTTGCCAAGGCGCGGAGAATTGCGTGGCGGGTAAAGCGGCTCGATCGAAGGCCGCCTAGTTGGTCTTTTGCGTGCCATGCACCGAGGCGTAGACCTGCCGGTATACGGGTCCCCAGAGCGGGTGGCCGATCTCGGCCGCGGAGAGTTGGAAATTCGGATCGGCTGTGAACGCGGCGCGGAAATTTGCTTCGCACTCGCTCAGACGATTAAACGCACAGGCAATAAAGGCAAGATACTTGCGGGCGACCGCGATATCGCGAGGATCGCGCAGGCCCTTGGAGATGGCATCGTGCAAGGAGTGATCGGCCGCGTCAAAGGCTCCCTCTTCGTAGCTGCGAAGGCCGTTGGCCAGCGCATGCTCGGCCGGACGCTGCAGCAGCTCGGCCACACTGACGGTTGTGGGCTCTGACGTTGCGCAGGCGCCTAGGCATGCCGTCAACATAGGCAAAAGCACAGCACCAACCAGGCGCAATCCGGGCACTTTCGCTTGGCTATGTGTCATGGGAATTGATGGTCAATTTTGATGGGGCTGCTGCTTTGGACGTCGATATCGGTTTGCCATGGTTGGACGTTTGCATGGCGTATTTCGATATGGTGATGGCCGCCGGAGAGCTCGACGCGGGTTAGCGGCGGAGCGACGCCTGCAGCCTTGCCGTCGATGAACACTTCGCCCCAGGGCCGGATGTCAAACGATACCGGCGCATTGATCGAAGCAAGGGCTTCGGCGGGCATTTGGTTGGTGGTGCTCGCGGCCGGCGAACCCGTCAAGGGGTTCACCGCGGCTTCTTGGCGGTGCATATTGCCCAGCAAGACTCCCAGAAAGATCCCGACCGAGAGCAGTGCGCCCGTGGAAAATAGCGGGAGCCGATTGCGTATGGCCCATGGCCGCAGGCGCTCAAGTAATGCATGCCAGTCGGGCCCCATAGGATCCGATAGCGCTTGGGCCGCACTGGGTGGTGCTTCGGCCTTGGGCGAGGCCTTGGCCGGGGGCTCGACAGCTGGGGACGTCGCGGGTGCCGCCGCGGGCGCACTCGCAGGCAGGTTGATGTCAATTGTGGGCGCCGATTCGCGCACCGTTGCTGCGCCCTCCGGCCCTAGTGTCGCAACGTGCACGGGAGAGCGTTGCGGCGGTGCAGCAAGCGGTATTCCCAGCGTGTTTGGCGCGACGTTGTCGGTGCGCTCGTTCCAGATGAACGAGGTCAGGGCATCACGCAACGCCCCCGCGGTCTTAGGCCCGCTACCCGATCCGAAACCTAGTACTTGATCGACAATGCGCGCCAAAACAGCCGGTGTATCGGGTCGCGCGGTCAAGGTTGGCGAAGCAGCGTTGCGCGCTGATGCGTTGCCGTTGCCATTTCGCGCTTCGGGTGCGCGTCCGGCTAGCAGCATGTACAGCAGTTCACCGATTGCCCGGATGTCGCGCTGGCGTGTCTCCTCGGTAATCTCGTTTTGGAAAAACGGCAGCAGGCGCGATGTTCCCGCTAAGGCCTCATCGCCCGTTGCGCCATCGTCGATCCAGCCGCCAAAGCCCGACACCTTGGGCGATCCATCGCTTAGCAAATACACGTGCTGTGGGCCCAGGTGTCCGTGCGCTACACCGTTTCTGTGTGCGCACTCCAGCGCGTCGGCAACGCGTGCACCGATACTTGCGCATTGAACGAACGCGGGACGAAGCCCGCCGGCAATGAGTTCATGCAAGGGTCGGCCGTTAATGCGCTCGATGACCAAAAAGCCAAACGCGTGGCTTAGGCCCGCATCAAAGACCGTAACAATGTGCGGGTGCTGCAGACGGCCCGCGGCCTGGGCCTGGCGCACAAAGGCCTGCTCCACGCGCCTGCGCTCTTCCGAGGAGAGTTTGGGGCCGGCCGGCAACAGTTCGACGGCCTTGATGACCAGCTGGCGGTTCATCACCGGATCGACCGCCGCGTAGGAGACGCTGTGACGTTCGCGTCGCAACTCACGAAGAATCGAGTAGCGGCCGATTACGCGGGTTTTCGGTGGAAGCGCTTCGGTCATGTTCTGGCGCGGCGGTTCAGATGCCGGGGCCATTTTGCGCGAAGTTGTAGTGGCTTGCATCGCAGCGCTCAAAACCGGTGCTGCAAGACGAAAGTCTTGCCGGTCTCGATGTCGACCTGGACCGCGTACGCAGGAAAGCTGCTATTGCGCACTTCAACCGAGTGTTTGCCGGGGGTAAGGTCGATATGGTTTAGTGGAGGAGATACGCCCACGCTCTTGCCATCGAGAAAAACCTCGCCCCACGGAGCTATGGCGAGCGACAGGACACCGGGCTCCGGCGGTGGCGGCGGGGCTACCGGCGCAGGCGCCACGACGGGGCGCGTGCGGACGGCAACGGCGGGCCGGTGCATTTCCTTTGCGGGCTCCGGCGGGGCGGTTACCACAGGAGGCGGCTCCACCTTGATGGGAGCGGGGGCCACGACCGGCGGGAGCGTCTGGGCTGCGATC
>Ga0187780_10002323_pt1 | contig 14309 bp, 11 predicted proteins | sample 1015_Q2_SP10_20__FD_132429 | JGI IMG/M metagenome (GOLD analysis project Ga0187780, IMG submission 132429) | Tropical peat soil microbial communities from peatlands in Department of Meta, Colombia - 1015_Q2_SP10_20_MG | ecosystem: Environmental > Terrestrial > Soil > Wetlands > Peat | place... | reverse complement strand
GCGAACCCCCGAAGGCTCGCTTCCCCGGTTGGGATGCTTTTCCCGACCCGGCTGCACTGACCACGTAACTTACTGTTGTAGAATAACTTATTGACGAATCCCCGCCGCTTATAGCCCGTTAGGGGAGTGCAGGAATGCCAAGGCAACGTGCTATTATAATCGAACTTCCCCCGCAACCTGGATACGTTCATTCAGACGAACGATACCTCGAATCTGAACCCCCAAGGAAGGCTTTTCATAACTTATGTTAGACACTGCTATCGTTGGTGCCGGTCCCTATGGCCTTTCCATGGCTGCCCATTTCAAGAACCACGGCATTTCCTTCCGTATTTTCGGCCGTCCCATGGACAGCTGGCTGGCTCACATGCCGAAGGGCATGTGCCTCAAGTCGGACGGTTTTGCCTCGAACATCTACGATCCGAACGCTGAGCTCACACTCGAGCGCTTTTGTGCCGAGAGACAGATCGAGTACGCCCACACGGGTATTCCCGTGCGCCTGGACACCTTCAGCGCCTATGGTCTGGCGTTCCGCGAACGAATGGTTCCCGAGCTTGAGGAGAGATTGGTGGTCAGTGTGGAACGTTCGTCGCAGGGATTTCTTCTCCGCTTAGAGGACGGCGAAACGATTTCCGCCCGGAGAGTCGTACTGGCTGTGGGAATTACTCACTTCGAGTATGTGCCAGAAAACCTGGCCCTTTTGCCAGCCGAATTTCTCTCGCATAGTTATCGCCACCGCGAGCTCGATGGGTTCAAGGGACACAGTGTCCTGGTGATTGGCGGTGGCTCCTCGGCCACGGATTTGGCCGGATTGCTGCATGAAGCCGGCGCGGACGTTCAGTTGGTCACGCGCAGACTGGAGCTGAAGTTCCATACCAAACCGACCGGCAAGCCTCGATCTTGGTGGCAGCAAATTCGCCATCCGCAATCCGGGCTCGGTCCTGGTATGCGGTCGCGCTTCTACTCCGATTTTCCCATGCTCTTTCACCCTCTGCCCGAAAGCTTCCGGCTGGAGATCGTTCGCAAAGCGCTGGGTCCCTCCGGCGGGTGGTTCGCCAGGGACAAGGTGATTGGCAAGGTTCCGCTATCTTTAGGCTGCACGCCCGAACAGGCTCATATCCAGAATGGCAGGGTGCATCTTAAGGTCCGCGACAAGAACGGTGCCGAGCGCGAACTTCAGGCCGAGCATGTAATCGCCGCGACGGGGTACAAGGTGAATCTGGATCGCCTGCGATTCCTCAGTCCGGAGATTCGTTCCAAGCTCAAAGCAGTCGAGCGCACACCGGTGCTCTCGACCAGCTTCGAATCCTCCGTGCCTGGTCTTTATTTCGTAGGAGTGTCTGCGGCCAACAGCTTCGGACCGGTAATGCGGTTCGCGTTTGGAGCGGGCTTCGCCGCTCGCACGGTGACCGACGCAGTTCGGCAGGCGCTTTCGCGTGAGCCGGCGCTCGTGCCGGTGCGCAGCAGCGTTGCCAGCACGGCGGAGTAGAGAACGAGTCATCGAGATCGGTGGCATGATCGACATCGCTTGGTTACGGGTACTGAGATGAAGAGAGAAACCATCGCCATTCACGGTGGTTGGGAGGGCGATCCCACTACGAAGGCTGTGGCCGTGCCGATTTACCAGACCATCGCCTTCGAATTCGATAGCGCTGAACATGGAGCGGCCCTGTTCAATCTCGAGGTGGAAGGAAACATCTACACTCGGATTGGAAATCCGACCAACGCCGTGCTGGAGAAACGTGTCGCCGCTCTCGAGGGCGGAGTGGAGGCGCTGAGCGTCAGCTCCGGAATGGCGGCTATTGAATACTCGCTCATCAATATCGCGGAGGCCGGCAACAACATCGTTTCTCTGCCTCAGCTTTACGGTGCCACCTACACTCTGTTAGCTCACATCTTGCCCAAACGGGGAGTCAATTCCCGTTTCGCCGCGAGCGATGATCCCGAGGACGTTGAAAAGCTGATCGACGACAACACCCGGGCGGTGTATTGCGAGACTGTGGGAAACCCGGCCGGCAACGTTGCCGACATCGAGGGGCTGGCGCACGTCGCCCACAAGCACGGCGTTCCCCTGATCGTGGATAACACCATTGCGACGCCCATTCTGCTGAGGCCAATCGAGTACGGAGCCGATGTCGTCGTGCATTCCATGACGAAGTTTATGGGTGGGCACGGCACGACCCTCGGGGGAATGATCGTCGACAGTGGCAAGTTCCCCTGGCGCAAATATCCGGAACGTTTCTATATGCTGAACCAGCCGGAGATTGCCTATCACGGTGTCGTCTACGTGGAACATTATGGAGAGGCGGCCTACGTGGCGCGCTGCCGCACGGTCTGCCAGCGAAATACCGGCGCCACCTTGTCTCCCTTCAACGGCTTCCTGCTGCTGCAGGGAGTCGAAACCCTGGCCTTGCGGGTGGAACGGCACGTCGAGAATGCCCGAAAAGTGGCGGAGTTCTTGCGCGGGCATCCCCTGGTGGACTGGGTCAATTACGCGGGATTTCCGGACAATCCCCTATACCCGATGGCAGAACGGTATCTGGGATCGAAGCGCTGCTCCCTGCTGACGTATGGGGTGAAAGGGGGCTTCGAAGCAGGCAAGCGATGCTTCAATGCACTGCGCCTGTTCAAGCGAATGGTCAACATGGGCGATGCCAAATCGTTGGCCTGTCATCCGGCATCGACCACCCATCGGCAACTCACGCCGGAGGAGCAAGCGAAAGTAGGCGTCACCCCGGAGATGATCCGGCTAAGTGTAGGCATCGAGCACATCGACGATATCATCGAGGATCTGTCGCAGGCACTAGAGAAGTCGCAACGGGAAGTAACAGAAGGCATCGCGATCAGCGTGGGGGGCATGTAATGCCGCTGGTGTTCGAGGGAGGACGAATTCCGACCCGCTGGCTGGAGAAAAGGGGCTCCCGCGGGGTAAAAGGGAGCGACTATTTGTCGCCCATGCATGGGGTCAAGATCGCGCTCGTGAACAACATGCCAGACCCGGCTTTGGAAGATACAGAACTGCAATTCTTCGAACTGCTCGAAGCCGCCTCGGGCGACCTTTCTCTGTCCGTCAAGCTCTATTCGCTGGCGACGATTGCTCGAAGCGATCGGGTGCAACCCCACCTGGCCAAGTTCTATTCCGGGGTCGACCATCTTTGGAAAGACCACTTTGATGCGGCCATTATCACCGGCACCGAACCGCTTCAGCCCGACTTGCGGCAAGAGCCATACTGGGCCGAGTTGGTCCAAGTTATGGAATGGGCGGAGCGCCATACGACCTCCACCGTCTTGTCCTGTCTCGCTGCCCATGCGGGTGTCCTCCACAGCGACGGGATTCAACGCCATCGCTTGAGCGACAAGCGCTTTGGTGTGTTTGACACCCGCAGAGTCCACGAGCACGCACTGCTTGCGCACCTAGCCGATCCGGTCAGATTCCCGCATTCGCGATGGAACGAACTGCGGGCGGACGAGTTAGAAGCCCGCGGTTACGTTGTCTTGACAGAATCGGAGAGGGCGGGTGTTGATGTGTTCGTAAAAAACAAGGGGCAGAGTTTGTTTGTACACTTCCAAGGTCATCCCGAATACGGCGCGCACACCTTGCACAAGGAATACCGACGAGATATCAAGAGATTCTTGAGGGGAGAGAGAGAGACCTATCCCTCCATGCCTGAGGGATACTTCGACCCGGTTGCGGCCGCGGCGCTCGGAGATTTTGAACAGAGGGCCCGGAGCGATCGTCGAGAGGAAGTCATGGAGCATTTTCCTCCGGCAGCTGAGGGAACGTTGGAGAGAACATGGACTGCATCCGCCAATGGCCTGTATCGCAATTGGTTGCGCTACATAATGTCGAGAAAGGCGGAGGCAGCGACATATCCACACCCGACCGAACTCTATCCGCAGCAACCCGGAAAACGATCCGCAGTGTCGTGAACACAACCGCCCGTCCCTGTGTGCCCGCGAGACTTAGCAAAGACATCGTCGCGGCGAACCCGTGGCCTAGAGCCAAAGCCAAATGATTAGAAGCGCATCCAACCCGAGACTTCGCCCCGGCGACCTTGTAGAAGTGAAGAGCGCCGGCGAAATCCTTGAAACTTTGGACTCCCAAGGAACCCTGGATCAGCTGCCATTTATGCCCGAGATGGTGGACTATTGCGGCCAAAGACTTCGGGTAGCGAAAAGGGTAGTGAAGACCTGCTACTACGGAGTAGGAACCGGCATGCGCAGGTTTCCTGCAGATGATGTCGTCATACTCGAGGGAGTGCGTTGTTCGGGCGCCGAGCATGATGGCTGCCAGAAAGCGTGCACGATTTTCTGGCGCGAAGCCTGGTTACGCAGGGTTGATGGAAGCGAGAGTCCGAGACTGGTTCCTGCCGAGAGCAGCCGCCAACAGCTGCTCGCCCGCCTCAGGACAAAAACCGGACCCACGACATACTTTTGTCAAGCCAGCGAGATACTGAATGCGACCAATGAACTGTCGCGGAAGGATCGACTCTCGACCTGTGTTGCCGAGGTGCGCTCGGGGAATTGTGGCATCGTAGAAATGGGGTACCGGATCAGCGTCTGGCTCTTCTGGAAAATTCGGAAAGTTCTCCTGGGCCCCTACGGACATGGAACCAAGGGACCCACGCCGGCGGAGAGCCTAGGATTACGATCCGGCGAAAGGGTTGAAATCAAGCCCATGGGGAACATCCGCAAGACATTGGACCACAAATCCTTCAACCGCGGACTGTTCTTCACCCCCGCCATGGGCCGGCACTGCGGAGAGCAACACCGGGTCGATCGAAAATTGAATAAAATCATTGTAGACGGCACGGGACAGATGCGGACCATGCGGGATACGGTGTTCCTCGAAGGCTCGTTCTGCGGATGCTCGTGTGTTGCCTTCGGCGGTTGTCCCCGCGGAGAATACGCTTACTGGCGGGAAATCTGGCTTAGCCGGCGGCAGGAACATCGAGACCTGCCCTCCGTCACTCTCGATAAAACTGGATCGTGATCGAACCATCCTTGGTTGGGGAAGCTTCAAAAATTCCCCGACCATGTTCGTCGCCTTTCGATTCGCGTTCCGGGGAAGGATCGAATTGCACTCACCGAACAGGGCTCGCGATGAGGTAGAGGAACTCTTGCGCAAGCTGCCCGAACGAATCAGCGACGTCATCCAACCGTGGGCCGAAGCGTCGCCCGATCAGCTGGCGTTGGTCGAAGCTAGTGGCCGTTCGACCTATCGGCAGCTCGCCCAAGAAGTCGCTGAAACCCAAGCCTGGCTGCTTAACTCCGGGGTAAGGCCGGGGGATCGGGTCATGATCGTTTGCGACAACTGCCGTCGATTTGTCGCGACGCTTCTGGCCACCGCGGCCGTGGACGCGTGGCCCGTGCTGGTCAATGCCCGTCTGTCGGCCAGCGAGGTGGATGCGATCGAGAAGCATTGCGGGGCTCGTCGCGTCATTTACACCACGAGCGTATCGCCGCAGGCCAGGGAACATGCGAAACGGCGGGGGGCGGCTGTCCACGAATCGCCGAGCTTAGGCCAGGTCGCAATCGGTCCGCTCCAGCAAGACGTTCAGCCGGAACCTATCGACACGGAGGTCCCGGAGCGCATTGCCGCCCTGATCTACACCTCGGGCACGACCGGGCTTCCCAAGGGCGTCATGTTGAGCCACCGGAATGTTTTGTTCGTAGCAGCCGTGTCGGCCCAGATTCGAAGCTTGACCCCGAACGACCGCCTGTACGGTGTCCTTCCCATGTCGCACGCAGTGGGTTTGTCGGTGGTTCTTTTGGGTTCGTTGATTAGCGGGTCGACTCTTTTCTTGTCTCACCGCTTCGATCCAGCGGCCGCGCTCACGCTACTCGAGAAAGAGCAATTGACCATCCTCCTGGGTACGCCGGCCATGTTCTCTCTGTTGCTCGACTATACAAAATTAAAGGGATGGAAATCGCTGCGTTTTCCCTCGCTGCGCATCCTATCGTCTTCCGGAGCTCCTCTTCAGCCCGTGGTCAAATCGCAGGTGGAAAACCTGTTCGGCATGGCGCTTCACAACGGATATGGAGTGACCGAGTGTTCTCCCAACATCTCACAGGCGGTAGTTGGAGAAGTTCGCAGCGACACCTCGGTCGGGCGCGTGCTTCCCGGAGTGGAAGTTCGCCTGCACAGTCCCCAGGGCACCAAGGTGGCCGAACGAGAGGTGGGCGAGTTGCACGTGCGCGGTCCCAACATCATGAAGGGTTACTACCACGCCCCGGAGGAAACCGCCGCGGCGATCGATGCCGAGGGGTGGTTCAACACCCGCGACCTCGCACGCCTGGAAAATGGGCACTTATTCATTGTTGGACGTACCAAAGAATTGATCGTGCGCTTTGGCCTCAACGTGTATCCTGCCGAAGTCGAAGCTGTGTTGAACACTTATCCCGGAGTCGTCCGGTCGGCTGTGATTGGACGATCGGTGGAAGGAACCAAAGGGGATGAAGAAGTCATCGCCTTTGTGGAATTGGCGCCGGGGAGCGCCTTCGCCGAATCCGAGCTCGCGCAACATGCCGCGCAGCACCTTGCGCCTTACAAACGGCCGTCGCAGATCGTGCTCGTTCCGACCATGCCGCTGACTCCCACCGGAAAAGTGATGAAAAGTGAGCTAGCCAAGTTGGTCGAGAACGCTCCCACCCAGTAACCACCACGAAGCACCCGCCTCTACACGGGTACTTCGATCAGGCTCGGCCCGTCGCTCGTAAGTCCCGCCCGCAGTGCCTCCACAAATTCATCCAGCGAAGTAACCCGGGTGCCAGGCACGCCCATGGCCTTTGCCATGGATGCCCAGTCGAGATCGGGACGGTCAATCTCGAACATCTCCCGGGCTCGCGGCCCGGGATCGCCAATTCCCAGGTAGGAAAACTCGCGTTTCAAAACCGCATACGCACGGTTCGCGAAAACCACTGTGGTCACGTTGAGACCCTCCCGCGCCATGGTCCACAGCGCCTGCGCCGTGTACATGGCGCTGCCATCGGCTGTCAGGCATAGGACGCGCCGATCTGGACACGCGATGGCGGCACCCACCGCCAGCGGCAAGGCAATTCCTATGGAACCTCCGGTGTTTCCCAGCCACTCGTGGGGCGGAGCTCCCTTGGTTGCCCCCATCAATCCTCGGCCTGAGGTCATGGACTCGTCGACGATGACGGCGCGCTCCGGCAGGAGTGCGCCAACGGCGGTCGAAAGACCGGGAAGAGTGATGGGGCCGCTAGGAACTGGCGGTCTCTGGGTTCGCTCTACCAGGGGTGGAGTGCCGTCTGCGCACAAGGCGGAGGCTAAGGCCTCGAGTGCGCCGACGCAGTCTTCGTAAGGGGTCGCCAGAGTGTGGATGTCCGATTCCGGCGAGGCGAGTACCGCATTCTTGCCAGGAGCCGCAAAATATGCGACCGGAACCGCAGCCCCCACGAGAATCAGCTGGCGAAATTCCTTCAGTTGTTCGGTCGCTTGTTCCAGGATGTAATGCACCCGGTCGACGGTAGGGATCCCGGCACCGCGTGCGAAACGAGTAAAAGGGTAGGGCGACAGGAGCTTTGCGCCCGTGGCCGCTGCGATCCGTCCGGCGGCCGTCAGTCCCTGCCCATAGAGAGCGCGGCCTGCGAGCAGAATCGCGGTTCGCACGCCCGAGCGGAGCATCTTTGCCGTGCGTTCGATGGCCTGCTGAGCGGGCAGCGGTGCCAGCGGTGCCGCTCGGATTTCAGCAACCCTGCCCCCCTCACCCCAGGCAGCGTCGGCAGGAACGATCAGCGTGGCAATCTGGCCGGGCAGGGTCTGCGCGGAAAGGACCGCTTCGGCGGCATCCTGCCCTAATGCGGGTGTCGCGGCGGAGGTCCGTAGCCATCGCGAACAGGAGCGTGCAATCCCTTCAATGTCGGAGGTGAGCGGCGTATCGTGGTGCAAATGGTAGGTGGCATGCTGGCCAACGACGTTGACAATCGGAACCCGCGCCCGGCGTGCATTGTGCAGGTTCGCCAAGCCGTTAGCCAAGCCGGGTCCGAGATGAAGAAGCGTCCAGGCGGGGTTTTCCGCCATGCGGGCATAGCCGTCGGCCGCCCCGGTCACAACCCCTTCGAAAAGTCCGAGCACCGAGCGCATTTCCGGGACTTGATCGAGGGCGGCAACGATGTGTATTTCCGAGGTCCCGGGATTCGCGAAGCAGGTGTTCACGCCTGCGGCCAGCAGCGTACGAACCAAGGATTCTGCGCCGTTCATCGGTCTGTCAGGAAGGAAGAGCTTCACTCAGGTAACGGGAAAGCACACTCGCCAGTTCCTCGTAGTGAGTGGTCATAATTCCCAGGTGGTCACCCGGCACACTCTCCACCAGAAACTGTTTGGCCAAGTGGCCCCAGATGGCGGTAGGGTCCGAGGGAAAGTCTGTGGGATTCGCGGCTCGCACAAACCGTATTGTGCCGTCGTAAAACCTGGGCTGATAACGCTCCAACGCCACACGGGCGTTTTCTCGGAAGCGTTGCATCGTCGGCGACAGACGACCATCGTTTGCGTTGCCGTTCCCCATCTTCTTGCGGGAAACACGATAGCGAATCAGCTGAATCGCCAAGCGGGTGCGCTGCTTGGCCGACAACCGGCTGATGTGCGGATAAGAGTCCAGCATAGCCAGGAGTGCAACTTTTTCTCCCTCGGCAGTCAGCTGTTGCGCCATCTCCAAGGTGACCAAGCCACCGAGCGAATATCCAATGAGAAGGTAGGGTCCGTGTGGTTGCAGTGTTCTCACCGCCTCCAGGGAATAGTGAGCCATATCTTCGATGGAATCAACCGGTTCTTCCACGCCGTCAACTCCCGGTGCCTGCATCCCAAGGATGGCGCGAGGTGTGCGCATATGCTTGAGCACCTGAAAGAAATCCATTACCGTCCCGCCCAGCCCGTGAGTGATAAATACGGGAGGGTCCGAAGTGCCGGGTTTCAACTTTACCAGAGCCGGAACCCGTGGAGCACTCGGCTTTTCGAGCAGCTCCGCCAGAGCCGAGACCGTCGACGCCTGGTAAATCAACACGGGCGGCACCTCACGACCATAGGCGCGCGAAATCTCATTGAAAAGCTCAAGCGCGAGGGTGGAATCTCCTCCCAGGTCGAAGAAGTTATCCTCGGCGCCCACCGACGAGACTTGGAGCACACGCTGCCAGATCGTGATCAGCTTTTCAATCGTTGCCGAGGCGGTCTTAGTCATGATCGAGCAGTATGCTCCGTTGGAAAGCTCTCCTACGCTCCCGCCGCCGAGCGATCCGAATGCGCGAAAGCCCAGTAAAGCTCGCGAGCTTTCGTATACATTGGGCCGAAAGGCAGAGTACGGTCACCGATCCGGGTCGCCGGAACCACCTTCGAATAGTTTCCGGTAGAGAAGATTTCATCCGCGGTCTCGAAGTCATGGTATGTCATGGTCTTCTCGACGACGGTCACACCATGGTCACGCAAGAGCCCGATCACCCGCTTTCGCGTAATTCCCGCCAAGAATGTCCCGTTGGCGGCGGGAGTGAACACCACACCGTCCTTGGCCATGAAAATGTTGGAAGTTGCAAGTTCGGCAGCGTTGCCCAGCATGTCGCAGACGACAGCGTTGTCGAAGCCTCGGGAATGAGCCTCAAACAGAGCACGGGCATTATTGGGATAGAGGCAACCCGCCTTCGCATCGACCGGCATGGTTTCGAGTGTGGGCCGGCGGTACGGGGAGAGAGTGATGGAGAACCCCTTAGGCGTACGCATTGGCGCTTCATAGATCGAAAGGCACCAACGAGTGGATTCGGGGTCGTGGGCTTGAACCCAAGGTCCCTCCTGCTCCGCCCAGTACATAGGCCTGATGTACAGTGCCGTATTCCCGTCGAAGCGAGCGATGCCCTCCTTCGCTAGGGCGATCCACTTGTCGACCGAAACCACCGGCTTCAAAAACAGCTTCTTGGCCGAGTCGTTCACTCGCGCGCAGTGCAGGTCGAGATCCGGCGTTACACCTTCGAATGCTCGGGCACCGTCGAATACGATGGAGCAAAGCCAGGCGGCGTGGGTGCGCGGGCCCATGATCGGCACATTACCGTCCTGCCACTTGCCTTCGAAGTAAGTCGAAGTTTTCGACCAGCCACTTCCGGTAGTCAAACCACCCCTCCTGCCCTTACATGGCTTGTGCGAGCCTGGTCCGAGGCCGCGTCGTTCTCCTCAGATGAGAGCAAGCCAGTTTATCGGCTACGCTCGACTCGAGCAGTCTCTGGCCTCTCGATCAACGGGCACTCCTGTCGGCTGATGATCTCCGCCCCGCAAAAGGGGGGAGAGTACGTACTAGGGGAGGGGGATACTCGGGCACTAATTATCGCACTTCCTGCGCGGGTCTTCACCACGCATAAGTTATTGTAACAAATCAGGCTACGTCGGTCGCGACGCACTGGTACACGCCACTTTCGGGTAGTCAACCGCCGGAAGCATAACCAAAAATGGACTTTAGTTCCAGGAATTCTTGCAATCCTGCTTCTCCCCACTCTCGCCCGTTGCCCGACTGCTTATACCCTCCGAAGCATCCACCGAAGTCCACGCGGGCGCCATTGATGTGCACATTACCGGATCGGATGCGCTTCGCCACCCGGCGGGCGCGATCGACATCTCCAGAACTCACAAAGCCCGCCAGGCCATACGGACTATCGTTCGCGATCCGTACGGCGTCGTCTTCGTCCTCATAGCTGATGATCGAAAGCACCGGACCGAAAATCTCGTTGCGGGCGATGGTCATGCCGTTGCTGACATTCGCAAATACGGTTGGCTTGACGAAATAGCCTTTATTGATTCCTTCTGGGCGGCCGGGACCACCGGCGACCAAGGTCGCCCCTTCTCGGATACCCTCGTTAATCAGGCCCTGGACTTTTTCAAATTGCATACGGCTGGCGAGCGGCCCGATTTGGGTACGTTCCGAGAATGGATCCCCGACCACGCTCTCGTCGGCAACCTGCTTGGCCACGGCGACCGCGCTAGCCGCTCTGACCCGGGGAACCAACATACGCGTGGGCGCATTGCAGGACTGGCCCGTGTTCCGGAAGCAGGATCGCACCCCCTCCTTGACCGCCTTCTCGAAATCAGCATCGTCGAGCACAATGTTCGCCGACTTGCCTCCGAGTTCCTGCGTGACCCGCTTTACCGTCGGAGCCGCAGCCGAGGCTACTGCGATACCGGCTCGGGTGGAGCCGGTGAAGGAAACCATCGCCAGATCCGGGTGTGCGGCAAGCGCCGCCCCGACGACCGCACCCTCGCCATTCACCAGATTGAACACACCCGGCGGAACTCCGGCCTCATGCAAGATCTGGGTGAATAGAAAGGAAGAAAGAGGTGCGATTTCGCTTGGCTTGAGAACCATAGTGCAGCCTGCCGCGAGTGCCGGCGCTACCTTGCAGGCAATCTGGTTCATGGGCCAATTCCAGGGAGTAATGAGACCACACACTCCGATGGGCTCTTTTCGCATCAAGGTAGAGCCCGTGAGCTCCTCGAACTTAAAACGTCCGAGCACTTTCACGATTTCCGATAAATGCGCCAGACCGGACGGAACTTGGGCTGCCCTCGAAAGCGAAATGGGTGCCCCCATTTCGAGCGAAATGGCTTGCGCCATCTCCTCGCTCTTGGACTTGTAGACTTCGATAATACGGCGCAACAACGCCACGCGCTCGTCAACCGCTGTGTCGCCGTAGGAATCTGATGCCTTTTTGGCCGCGGCTACCGCCTTGTCTATGTCGGCGGCGTTGCCGAGAGACAGGGTAGCGATGGGCTCTTCCGTAGCCGGGTTGATTGCGACAGACTCGTGCGCTTGGGTGGGATTGACCCACTCCCCATTCATGTAAAATCGCCGGCAGTCCTTCATTTCTGGTTTCGAAACCGACGGGGCCTAATAGTCGGCCACAGCTGCTACCGGACCCGATCCTGGATGGGCGGTTAGTGCGAGTACCGCATAGGCCGTCGCCGCATCGCTCATGAAGCGTCCCGTGTCGGAGTTCATGCTCCTTCGGTGATTGACAGACGATCCAGGCCAAAAGCCTTCGGCCGTGTTTTGGTTGCTTCTCAGCCAGGACAGCGCGCGCCTGAGTTGGATGTTGTCGCTGGACACTCCCGCCTCTTCAAGAGCGTAGGTAACGACGCCCGTCGCGACTCCGTCGCTCTTCCCTTCGAGCGGCGTTCCATCCTCCCGGAACCACATACTCAACAGAGACTTGACACTCCAACCCCTCCAGCGCCATGCGATCGAGGCCAGTCTCCAACCGCCGTCTTCCTGTTGGCGACTGAGAACCTCCTGAATAATGGCGTTTTGTTGGTTGCGGTCGAGTAATCCGGGCAATTTCGTGGAAGCCCAAAGCAGAATGACGCGATTGATCGTGGATTGGGCTGCGCTTTTTCGGTGCAGGTAATCGCGCAACAGTTGCAGGCTAGCTTGAGGTTCGGGGCTCCCGGCATAGTTGTCCGGAGCCACTCCTACGGCGATTGCAGCCAGGCAAGCTCCATAGTAGGCGGAATCGTTTGCTTCCCAGGGCTCTTGATCAAACTGAAGCCACGGCCAAGCACCTCGGTTGCCTCCTGAGGTTTGCTGAAATCCCCACATATTCCGAAATGCGGTGCGGGTATCGGCACCGAGGTGTCCGCGTTCCGAGTCATAGCTGGCTAAGATGAGAGCATTGAGAACGGCCTCTGTTCCCCGGGATTCTTTGGTTTTCGGATCGTAACCCTGACCGCTGTAATAGGGTCCAATCTCATTCCAAAGCCGAACTCGCTTGATGACGTTATTGAGCAGTTGAAGCTCGTTCGCGGACAGCCCCTGTTCAGCCAACGCCGGGCGGAGTGCCGGCCGAGCAAGAGCATAGGGTAAGGCGGTATGGCAGGAGATACAGAAGGTACCGTGATCGCGGGAGGCTCCGTTCCATTGCATCCACCAACTCGCCCTCTCGTCGAGGTAGGCAGCGGCGGTCTTCGGGACCCAACTAGAGGCAGAAGGAGAGGAAGAAGCAGGATTGGTTCTTGAGACGGTGCAGGCCGTGGCCATTGCCAGGCAGCAAACAGCGGCCACCGAGATTACTCTGCTCGTTCCCTTCATCGTCGACTTCCGACAAAGATCCCGCTTTCATCGCGCGGCTACCCGGGGTTATCAGGGAAGTATCAGGTATGTGGGGGTAGGGCGCCGATCATTAGAATTTCTCATATTCGGGGGAAGAACACAATCCGGTCGCGGAAATGCCCCAGGAGACGGGTTCTTCCAGGCCAAGGTGGGATTAGGCCGTCTCCGCGGCTTGCGGAGCCGGCAGAAGTCGAAGTAGCCAGCAAGCAACCGAGACGATTCGTTGGATCGTCTGCCTGCCTACAAGCACAAACCACGCCAAGCGTCCGATACCGCTTTGGCCTGCCGTCCTCCACATGGACCGGAGCATGGCAAGACGGTCTCGATTCGTTACCCTCATCCGCACTCCCTTCGAGGAGATGATGTCGTAGGCCTTACTTTCGAGATAGGCAGAGCGGATATCCTTAAGCAGGCAACCTCCTAGGGATAACGAAACTTCATGCCGCACGGTTGCGGTGGCCACAAAGTAGGGGAGTTCCCCGGCTTCGATTAGGCTGACAAGCAAAAGGGTGTCTTCTCCCCGGCGCACGCTAACATCAAAGAAACCTTTCTCCGGGTCCACCCTCGAGCGTCGAATCGCGAATGCGGAGGTGTTCAAATATCGAATGCACCCGTCGGCTTGCACCAGCTGGTTTTGAAGAGTGATAAAACGCAATTCCTCAGTTTTGCCAACCAGGCTCGACCGATCCCCGGTCAGGTGTAGTTGAAAGGAATGGTGTTGCGGGAACCGAAAAACCGTTGAGCTCAGGTTGGCTAGACAATCTGTGCGTAACCGGCAATCTGCATCCACGAATACCAGCACGGAGCCTTGGGCAGCCTGTACCCCACAATTTCGTGCCGCTGGAATCCCTCGATGAGGCTGGGGGATGATGGTCAGCGGATAGCGGCCGCCCCATTGCCGTATGAATTCGGGAGCAGGTTCTAAACTCCCATCGTCCACGATGATGACTTCAAAGTGGGGTGTGTTCTCTTGTCTACCTAAAGACTCGAGACATTCACGAAGCGGAACCCAGTCATTGTAAACCGCGATGATGATGCTGAACGCCGGGGACGTTCCTGAACCTGACTCAGGCATAACCCTATGTCGCTATCTTCTCGCCGGAGGTCATACGGAGCGTAGGATTGCATAATCAGACCCAAAATCAAAATTACTCCCCGTGCGAGCAGCAGCCTTTGCCTAACCGAACTGACTCCAAGAGCCAGGCGGTTGAAATC
>Ga0187780_10002321_pt1 | contig 14313 bp, 10 predicted proteins | sample 1015_Q2_SP10_20__FD_132429 | JGI IMG/M metagenome (GOLD analysis project Ga0187780, IMG submission 132429) | Tropical peat soil microbial communities from peatlands in Department of Meta, Colombia - 1015_Q2_SP10_20_MG | ecosystem: Environmental > Terrestrial > Soil > Wetlands > Peat | place... | reverse complement strand
GCGAAGTACACGCAGCCGTAGCCGGTGGCTTCCGGACGAATCAGCGAGCCGCCCCAATTGAGGCCCTTGCCCGTGAGCACGCCGGTGAATTTGTCGGCGATGCGCTTGTACTGGCCGAACAGGAAGCCGATTTCGCGGCCGCCCACGCCGATGTCGCCGGCGGGAACGTCGGTGTCCGCACCGATGTGGCGCCACAGTTCAGTCATAAAGCTCTGGCAGAAGCTCATCACTTCGTTGTCGCTGCGGCCTTTGGGATCAAAATCGGAGCCGCCCTTGCCGCCGCCCATTGGAAGAGTGGTCAGCGAATTCTTGAGCACCTGCTCGAAGGCCAGGAACTTCAAGATGCCGAGAGTGACCGTGGGATGAAAGCGCAACCCGCCCTTGTACGGCCCAATGGCGCTGTTCATCTCAATGCGATAGCCGCGATTCACCTGCACCCGGCCGAGGTCATCGACCCAGGGCACGCGGAACATGATGACGCGCTCGGGCTCAACCAAACGCTCGAGAATTCGCGCGTCTTCAAATTCCGGGTGCTTTGCCAGCACCAGGCTTAGGGAGTCGAAGACTTCCTGGACCGCCTGGTGAAATTCGGGCTCCGCCGGATTTTTTGCCCGTACTCGGTTCATTACTTCTCCTACATAACCGCCCGGAACTTTCACTTCCGGCGGATTCATCACGAGACTGCCCATAAGTTTCCTCCCCCCTGCATGCCTCGTCCTGCGGTAGTGCTGGGTAAATAAAATGTCCGTGGATCCAAAACAGGCAGGGAACTTGCTACAAAAACTATTTTGAGTGATAGCGACACACCACACCGCCGGGCGGACATATCCGCCCGCTCTCTCCTCGATGGTTACCGCGTCACGACTGCGCGACGGCTTCGGGCAGATGCAACTGCTCGATTTCGAAGCGGCGCAACATCTCTTCCTCACAGGCGATGTGCTCGCGCAGCGCCTTCAACAAGCGCTGGCCTTGCAGCACAAGGTCGTCGGTGAAGGAAGAGGTCGTGAATTCCATTTCGCGGCGAAACTCATAGTTCGCACGATACAGGCGGAAGTGCTCGTCCTTGATGCGGGCGCGGTCGGCGGCTTCCGCGAAACGCAGGAGCGGCGAATCGGGATCTTCTTCTTCCTGGCGGCAGTGGTCGCAAACTTCGACGATTTTGGATTCCATGGCCTGCAACTGGCGAAGACCATGGCAGCGGACGTCGCAGTCGGGATCAGCAATAAGCTTGAGGGCATCTTCCCAGGTGTTCAGAAACTCCAGAATTTCGGCATGCTCGGTGTGGGCGGACTCGAATGCTTGACGTAGGTCCATGCGTCGCTCTCCTCGGCCCGTTCAGGGCGTCGACCCAGGTGCGCTCTCATTTCATGGCCACTCGCCCGACCAGGGGCGAGAACCAGCGGCGCGTCGTGCAGAGTTCCACCTGGTGACTGACGAACTTGAGTTGGAGCATCTATTTTGCCAACGCGGGAAAGGCCGCGAGGGTTGGGGTGGCCACAGGGTAGTTGGATCTTCTTTGAAAAGAAGAGGTTACGGGGAATTCGAACGGCGGCGCGAATCGTTGACAGTGAGAATTCGCCTGGCTTATCCCCGGCCATTGGATTTGCCCCAGGGGATTGCGGAATCTGGCGCAGAGGCTAGGGGGGCGTTGCTTGGAGGAAGCCTCGTAGTAGTACTCATCCGGGATGGATTGGAGCAGGGGTGGAAGGCGCGCTAAGGATGAAATCAAACCATTTGGTATTTCGTTGAGACGGCTCTAGGCTGAAGTTGTTTTTGAAGGAGTGCGGCGGATCGCCAGGTCGTTTTGTCAGCCAGCCGGTGAACCGGGATTGTCGGGAATGCTTTACGTCTGCGGGTGGACCTGGAACTGGCCCATCAAGTGATTGAGCTGGAGGAGTAGGGCGGGAGAACAGCAGCAGGCCCCTTTTGGAGTCCAGGTGAGTTAATTGGGACTTGTTTCCGGCTTGGGCAGATTGAGGTTGAAATACACGTCAATCACGGTATCGACCTCGACGGGCTTTCCGTTGAGAAGTGTTGGTTGATAGACCCATTGGCGTACCGCGTCAATCGCGGCTTGGGCCAGCAGGGGATGTCCCGAGATCAGCTCCAATTGCGCAATGGTTCCGTCCTTGGCAATGATGACATGTAATCGGACTACTCCTTCGATTCGTGTCTGGCGGGCAAGCAGCGGATAAACGGGTTGCACTTTTTTGACAATCTTAGCTGCCTGAACATTTCCGCCCACGCGAATGCGCGCCACGTCGCCGGCCACAGAGCCAGCCACGGAGGGCACGGTTGCCTCCATCTCATTGGTCGGAACACTCACGGATGAGATCATCTGAAGGCGACAATCTGGGGAAGAGTGAGTGCAGGAGAGCCTTGCGCGGCGCAGAAGCCGCAATTCCGTGGCTTCGGGAAATGGATTGGAATACGAAACAGTTTCCAGATCCTTTGCGAAGGGTGAAAGCTCGTCGTCGCCGCTGATGAACTTCACACCGCGGACCGCCGGCCCCGGAGAAAGCAAAATCCAAAACTCGGCAAAGCCCTCTGCCTGGTGAGAATTTTTCACGGCAATGGTGCTCGACTCTTTCAGCAGAGAGCGTCCTTCTTCAATCATGGCGTCGATATTCGCATTCGGCCCCGCTAGCGCGGCCAGGCGGTCGCGCGTTTCGGTCAGGGAGGAATCCGTTGACAACGCCATTTGGTACATGCGGATGGCGTCAGCTTTGCGCCCCAGCTTCTCGTAAATCTGGCCGAGGTGATCACTGTTGACACTGAGAGGGTGGATCATCCACGCGCACTTTACGTACTTTTCCGCTTCAGCAAAATCACCTTTCTGGAATTGGATCCATCCCCAGGTATCCCAGTAGGAAGCAATGCGTGAAGCTTTGTAAGAATCTTCGCGGGTCAGGTGATCCAAGGAAGTATCGCGCATCTGCAGAGCGGTCGCGGCAATGGCGGATTGCGCGTAGTTTTCCGCCTTCGGCAGGTCCAAATTGTCCGCGGCCATCTCGTAGGCCACGGAGTTCAAACGAAAGGGAACAGGCTGCAATTGCGCGGATTTCTCAAAAGCCTGAGTGGCCATTTCCGGCTGGTTCGACTTGAAATACGCGGGGCCCAGATTGAAAGCGATGCTTGGATCTTCGGGCGAAATCAGAGCCGCCTTTTCCAGCTCGGGAATCGCTTTGTCGAATTGCTTCGTCAGGAGGTAGACGCGGCCGAGATTTGCGTGAGCCCAGGGATCCCTGGGATTTATTTCGATTTGTTTCTGGTATTGCGGGATCGCGTCGTCATACTTTTTCTGATAGGCGAGCGATTGCCCCAGATTGTTATAAGCGCTGGGATCTTGGGGATTGACGGCAATGGCCTTGCGCAGGGCCACTTCAGCTTTGTCGTATTGACCGAGGGCGTTGTAGGTCCAGCCCAGGTAATTCCACGCATTTTTGTAATTGGGATCGGTCGCAACCACTTTTTCGAGCAGTTGCGCGCAGGTGGAGTAGTCGCGATTTCGCATCGCCTGGTTCGCGGCACGAAACAGAGATTGAATGGGAGTCTCCGCAGTCGCCACCGGGGCTTCTCCAGCCGGGGGTATTATCTTGACGTCTTTAGGTGTCGGGTTCGGTGGCTGAGGATTCTCCTGCGCGAGAAGAGGAAAACAAGCGAAGGTAAAGCAGGGAATGAGGTGAAGAATTCTCTTGGTAAGCACAAATGAGGGCAAGTGCGTTACCTCCCTCGACTGTCTGAATACTTACAGAGCGGAAACGCCAAGTATACGCCAGAAGGCGGCGCTTGTAAGTGGAGTGCGGAGTTGCTGGGGTGAGGGTGAGGTGTAATAATTTGTGCGTGTGTGCGTGTCTGGCGCGGCGTGAAGTGCGGCGCGGCACGCAGGAGAAGCGGGCGAGGGGGCTCTATGGGATTGCGGGATAGCTGGATCGAGAAGAGAGAAGCAGCGATGGCGGAAGCGAATGGGGCGCGGAATATGTCGCAGATGCATATTGCGCGGCAGGGCATGGTCACGGAAGAGATGCAGTATGTGGCGAGGCGCGAAAAGCTGGAGCCGGGGCTGATTCGCACAGAAGTGGCGCGCGGGCGAATGATCATTCCCGCCAATGTGAATCACCGGAACCTGGAGCCGATGGCGATCGGGATTGCCAGCAAATGCAAAATCAACGCGAACATTGGGAATTCCTCCACGTCTTCGAATATCGACGAAGAGCTGAAGAAATTGCACCACGCCGTCCACTACGGCGCGGACACGGTGATGGACCTTTCGACGGGCGGGGACATTCCAGTGATTCGGAAGGCGATCATCGAGGCATCGCCGGTGCCCGTCGGGACGGTGCCAGTGTACGAAGCGATTGCGCGAGTGCGGCGGCCGGAGGACTTGTCATTCGAATTGATGAAGGAAGTGATTGAAGAGCAGGCCGAGCAGGGCGTGGATTACATGACGATTCACGCAGGGGTGTTGCGCGAGCACGTGCCGCTGGTGCGCAAGCGGATTACGGGAATCGTGAGCCGCGGTGGGTCGCTGATGGCGCACTGGATGGAAAACCACAAGAAGCAGAATTTCCTGTACGAGAACTTCGACGAAATTTGCAAGATTTTCAAGAAGCATGACGTGAGCTTTTCGCTGGGCGATGGGCTGCGGCCGGGTTGCATTGCGGATGCGAGCGACGAAGCGCAGTTCGCGGAGTTGAAGGTGCTGGGCGAACTGACGAAAAAGGCCTGGGAGCACGATGTACAGGTGATGATCGAAGGTCCCGGGCACGTGCCGATGGACAAAATCAAGGAGCAAGTGGACCTGGAGATGGAATGGTGCCACGAAGCGCCGTTTTACACGCTGGGGCCGCTGGTGATTGACATTGCGCCGGGGTACGACCACATCACGAGCGCGATTGGTGCGGCGATGATCGGGTGGCACGGAGCGTCGATGCTGTGTTACGTGACGCCGAAGGAGCACCTGGGCTTGCCGAATCCGGAGGACGTGAAGCAAGGCGTGATTGCGTACAAGATTGCAGCGCACGCGGCGGACGTGGCGCGGCACCGTCCGGGAGCGCAGGACCGCGACGATGCGCTGAGTTATGCGCGGTTTTTGTTCGACTGGAACAAGCAGTTTGAGTTGTCGCTCGATCCGGACACGGCGCGGGCGATGCACGATGAGAACTTGCCGGATGATTTCTACAAAGAGGTGAAGTTCTGCTCGATGTGCGGGCCGAAATTTTGCTCGATGAATATTACGCAGATGGCCGAGGCGGAGTCGGGTAAGGACCAGGCGGAGCGCAAGCAGAAGTTCGCGGAGTTGCTGGTGAAGGTGCAGGGGGCGTGAGCAGTGACGGCTGACTCCTGGTCTTTGCCAGCGTGGAACAAATGGGACTTGCGGAGCGTATAGTTTATAGAAGCGAGTTGGTGTGCTCGCCTTGGCCGATTGGCGGCCGGGGAGGTGCGAAAGATGTTCTTCTTGATTTGCATGACGGTGCTGTACTTCCTGCCAACGATCATCGGGCGGCACAAGGCCGACGCCGTGGGGATTTTCATCGTGAACCTGCTGTTTGGCTGGACCGTAATCGGGTGGGTGATTGCCCTGATTTGGGCGTGTACGGCGGAGCGGTACGTGACGGTTCCGGTGAGGATGGTGCCCGCGAGTTCCGGGCGGTTCTGCTGCCAGTGCGGGATGCTGGCGCCGTACGGAGCGCATTATTGCACGGCGTGCGGCAGAGCGGTTTAATCCCTGACATCACGTAAGATGTAACAGTCGCTGTCCGTAGACGGCACCCGCTACAACGCGCCTCTAGAAAAACAGCATGGGGGAATTCATTCGACGCCAGAGCAAGCTGGGGCGCAGCATGCTGCGCTCCTACAAAGACACACCGACCGGCATCAGACTTCACGCTCGTAATTAGCACAGGCCAAGAATGAGTGAATCCAAACCTGAAATACTGCGAGAAGAGTTCAACCGGTGGGCGGAAGCCGGGAAGGGCGAAGGAATGGAGCAGGATCACCTGCCCATTACGCTGCCCGTTCTAAAAAAGATGCGGCTTGCCGCGACCGACAACGTCCTGGATGTCGGCTGCGGGGCAGGCTGGTTGTCGCGACGGCTGGGCAAGTTGGTGCCCGAAGGGCGCGTGGTGGGGATGGACATTTCCGACGAAATGATCCGTCACGCGCGGCGCGCCAGCGTGGACTTCCACAATTTGCTGTTTGTCGTGGGAGAAGTGCAGGAAATTCCCTGGGAACCGAATTTCTTTTCGCACGTGATTTCCGTCGAGTCTTCGTACTATTGGCCGGATCCGGCGGAGGGAGTTCGCGAGGTCTATCGCGTGCTGCGGCCTGGCGGGTCGGCGTGGATTCTTATCAACTACTACCGCGACAATTCACACTGTCACCAGTGGGGCCCGTTGCTGGCGGTGAAGACGCATCTGCTTTCGGCGGAAGAATGGACAGAGCATTTTCGCGCCGCGGGGTTTCACAGCGTGGCGCACGAACGCATTGTTGATCCTTCGCCGTCGCCTGAGGTCTATACCGGGCGATGGTTTCGCGACGCGGAGCACCTCCGCGCATTCAAGGCCGAGGGAGCCCTGCTGGTCCACGGCGTAAAATAAAGATCCGTGATTATCTTTTGGTACCCATCGCGTTGCCGCCCGGTGCTGTTAGCGTCCCGACTGTTAAGATGAGTTGAAGGTTTCCCGCCTCGGGGAGTAAGACAGATTCAGAAGATTCGGTTGCGCTTGCGAGCGTGCATGGGTAAGAGCATGTCCAAACTGCCGGTGCTGATCGTGGACGATTCCGCGGTCTCCCGCGCGTTGGTGAAAAAGACGCTAGAGGCGGAGCCGTACGCACTGCTTCTCGCGGCGAGCGGGCGAGAAGCGCTGGAACTCTATGAGCGGCATTCGCCGTCGATCGTAATCACGGACTGGATGATGCCGGATTTTTCCGGACTGGAACTGTGCCAGCGCATTCGAGCAAGTGCACAAAATCCTTACACGTACATCATTGTGCTGACGAGCGTCACCGAAAAAGAGAATGTAGTGAAGGGGCTGGCCGCGGGCGCGGACGACTACCTCACGAAGCCATTCGACGGCGGAGAGTTGCTGGCGCGGGTCGGCGTCGGGCGCCGTACGGTGGAGTTGCACAGGGAAATCGACGCAAAGAACAAGATGCTTGAGCAGTTGGCGTATACCGACCCATTGACAGGGTTGCCGAACCGCCGGGCAATCGAAGAGTGGGCGGGGAGGCAGTTGCGCGGGGCAGCAAGGCACGGATTTCCGTTCTGGGTGGTCCACGCCGATTTGGACTGCCTAAAGGAGATCAATGACATTCACGGGCACGAGGCCGGAGATGAGGTTTTGAAGAGATTTGGGGCGCTTCTGAAAACGAATACGCGCGCGTGCGACATGTGCGCACGGGTAGGCGGCGACGAATTCCTTCATGTCATCACACACGTGCCGGAGAAAGATGTTCCCCTCGCAGTCGAGCGGCTGCGGCGGCAGATTTCTTCCCTTACGTTTTGCCTTCATGGGCAAACCGTTTCCATTACGGCAAGCTTCGGGGTTAGCGGATTCGACGGCAAGGAGCCTCCGGGCTTTTGGGAGATAGTGGGACGAGCGGACCGGGCGCTGTACGCGGCGAAACGAGCGGGACGCAACCAGGTTCAAATCGAATCCCTCTGAAAATCATCCCACCCGGCAGAATTCAAACAACTCCAAACTGGTGACGCTTCGGCGACTATGGTAAGACTGAGCGTCGCAATTAGTGCGCGCATGGGGTCGATAATGTCTTTATTCAGCGGGGGGATGGCGGTGGTGACGGGAGCGGGCTCGGGCATTGGCCGGGCTCTGGCGCAGCAATTGGCGGCCGCGGGATCGGGGTTAGCGATTGCGGATATTGACGAGGCAGGACTTGAGCAGACCGCGCAATCTTTGGGAAAAAGCTGCGTGCTGGTGACGACGCATGTTGTGGATGTCGCGAAAGAAGAGAGCATGAAGTCTTTCGCGAGTGAAGTAAGTGCGCGGCACGGGCGCGTGACGCTGTTGATGAACAACGCGGGTACCTCGCTGCATGGAGAATTCGACGAAGTATCGCTCGGTGATTTTCGGTGGCTGATGGACATCAATTTCTGGGGAACGGTCTACGGGGTGAAGTATTTCCTGCCGATGCTGAAGCGCGAGCCGCGGGCGCATATTGTGAACCTTTCGAGCGTGTTTGGAATTATCGCGCCGGCGGGACAGGTGCCCTATGCCGCGAGCAAGTTTGCGGTGCGGGGATTTACGGAAGCGCTGCGGCATGAACTGCAGGAGAGTACGGTGGCAGTCTCGTGCGTTCATCCGGGCGGCATTCGAACGCCGATTGCACGGCATTCACGGTTGGGCGCGGGAGCATCGGCGGCCAAGCGGGAAGAAAACATTGCGCGATTCGAACGGCTGGCGCGCATCCCACCGGAAAAAGCGGCGGCGGTGATTTTGCGCGGGGTGGAACGGCGGTCGCCCCGGATTCTCATCGGAGTAGACGCTTACCAGATTGATGTTCTCCAGCGCTTGCGGCCCGCGACCTATTGGAAATCGATGGCCAAGCGATACGAGAAACGCGGCGCTCTTCCTGAAGCAGGCGCGGTGAAGGAACCCGACAATTGAAGTAGGAGTTGCAGCCAGGGATAGATATTCAAAGAGGCAGCCAGCTTAGGGCATATTTGGACGTCCTCGAAACCGTGAACTGTTTTGACGAGGGTTCATGCAGGGGATATACTCCGCGGATGCAGCGGGGCTCCGCTGCCGGAGTAGCGTGAGATGGGCGTACTGGACCAACGGTTCGAAAAAAACTTCATGATTACGTCGGTGGACTATGTCTTCAACTGGGCACGCAAGAGCGCCCTGTGGCCACTGACGTTCGGGCTGGCGTGCTGCGCGATTGAAATGATCGCGTCCACCACTTCGCGATTCGACATGGCGCGGTTTGGCGCGGAAGTGTTCCGGCCGTCGCCGCGGCAGGCGGACTTGATGATCGTCTCGGGTACGGTGACGCTGAAGATGGCGCCGGTGATACAGCGCGTGTGGCAGCAGATGCCGGACCCCAAGTGGTGTATTTCGATGGGGGCGTGCTCGAGCGTGGGTGGCCCGTTTAATGCGTACTCGGTGTTGCAAGGAGTGGATCGAATCGTGCCGGTGGATGTCTATATTGTGGGGTGCCCGCCGCGGCCGGAAGGGCTTTTCTTTGGATTGATGAAGCTGCAGGACAAGATTGACCAGATGACGCTGGCAAAGCGTCCTACCGAAGTGCGGCTGCGGCCCGAAATGGTGGAAGATTTCAAGAAGGGCGTGATGGTGGCGCAGACGCCGGAGCCAAAATAAGAAGCATGGAAGTAATGACGTAACGAAGCAAGGATTCAGAACAGCAACCCGAGATAGAAACTGGAAAAAGGAAAATAGAACATAGCGGAAGAGAACAGGAGAGTCCGCGACTATGGCGTTTGTGAGGACGGCAAAGACGAATGAGGTAAGCCCTGGGACGATTCGGGAGTTTCATGTCGAAGGCAAAGCTGTTGCGCTGGCGAATATCGGTGGAAAGTTCTTTGCTATCAACAACACCTGCTTGCACCGAGGCGGGCCGCTCGGGCAAGGGATGCTGGAGGGTAATTTTGTTACATGCCCCTGGCACGGCTGGCAATACGATGTGACCTCGGGGAAAGTGAAGCAGAATCCGGCGGTTGGGGTGGATTGCTACAAGATTGAGGTTCGAGGTGAGGATATCTTCGTAGACGCCGACTGAGGCTTCTCGTAGACAGTTGAAAATAAAAGACTTATTTTAGTCTTGCCCATATTTCGCCACTTCCTGGCGTCGGCGTCGCATTTTCTTTTGTGCGCCTAACCCTAACATTTTGTTTCGCTTTTCGTGTGCCAGCGTGTATAGTTCTGCCGATTCGAAGACTCGATGGTGACAACGACGACCGCCCAACGACACTACTGGATCTTCAGCGCAGACCCTCACCACTATCACTGGGACACACTTTTCGTAAAAGGCAAGGAAATGTGGCACGGGGCGGGAGCCAGGCCGGACGCGATTCGTGCCTTGAAGCAGGTGCGCAAGGGCGACCGGGTGCTGTGTTATCACTCGGCCCCGGAACGCGCCCTGTATTCGATTGCGGAAGTCACGCGGGACCCGTATCCCGACCCGCACGACCACAAAGGCAAGAATCTGGTAGCGGATTTGCGCGCCTTCGAAAAGCTGCCGCGTTCGGTAACGCTCGCGGAAATGCGGGGGAATCCCGCGCTCAGGAAAATGAAGTTGCTCAAGAACGTGCGATTGATCATTTCTTCGATTAGCGACGCCGAGTATCAGGAACTTCTGCGAATGGCCGGGATAGTGGCCACTCCGGGAATCCCACTGCCCTGACGGCAGGCCACAGCGCAAATCCATGCTCGATCAGATTTTCTCCGGAAAAATGCGCGTGCTCGACTTGAGCTACGCGATTAATGACAAGCTCGTGCCATGGCCCGGTGACGAAAAGTGGTTTGAAGCAGAGGCAAACGCCACGGTCGTGAAAGACGGCTACTTCACGCGGAGCTTTTGGATGCTGGAGCATTACGGAACGCATCTCGATGCTCCCGCGCATTTTCCGCCGGGGAGGGCCACCATCGATCAGATTCCGGTGAAACAATTCTTCGGGCCAGCCGTAGTGTTCGATGTGTGTGAGCAAGGCGTAAGAAATCCGGATTTTCAATTCGGTGCAGCGCACATTAAAGAATGGGAAAAACGCAACGGACCAATTTCTGCTGGGACTATTGCGCTGCTGCGGACCGGTTGGGCGGCGCGTTGGCCGGATGCGAAGAGCTACCGCAATCAGGACGCAAGGGGTAAGATGCACTTCCCGGGGTTCTCGGCCGAAGCCGCAAAATTGCTGATTGAGCGGAAAGTGAGCGGGCTGGGCTGCGACACGATGAGCGTCGAGTACGGCGCATCGGAAGACTTTGCGTTGCATCGTCTCACGCTGGGAGCGGGACTCTACCATCTCGAAAATCTTTCAGACTTGAGCGCATTACCGGAAAAGGGAGCGTTTTTGGTCGTGGCGCCAATCAAGCTTGAAGGGGGCTCGGGCGGGCCTGTCCGGGTTTTCGCGCTACTGCCCTGAATTTTGATATTTTTCGCAAACATTTTGGCAGCTCCTTTCGTCTGAATTAGGTAGACTTCGGGGTGTGTCCTGGGAACTGAAACAAATGTTGAATTTTGCGCCGGGGTTGGCACGCTGCACACGGCGGGCTTCCCCGGGAAACCGATAGCTTTCTTGGAGGCAACATGCGAGTTCGGGTGGCGATACTGGGTGCGATTCTCCTGGCTTGTGCAGGAATATCACGGGGGGCGGAGGAAACGCCGCTGCTGGCGCATTCTCCGACGCTGAGCAAGACGCAAGTGGTGTTTGCGTATGGTGGTTACTTGTGGAGCGTGCCACGGGACGGCGGCGATGCGCGTCAGCTTACCACCGGGGGCCATGAAGGGCTTCCCGTATTTTCACCCGATGGGAATTGGATCGCGTTTACCGGCCAGTACGACGGAAACGTAGACGTGTTCGTGATTCCCGCGGAAGGCGGCGAGCCAAAGCGGCTTACTTGGCATCCTGGGGCGGATATCGCAGTGGGATGGACTCCTGACGGAAAGAAAGTGCTGTTTCACTCGGCGCGCGATGCGTATGCGGATTTTGATCGCTTGTATACCGTGCCGGTGGAAGGCGGCCCGGCGGAAGTTCTGCCCATGTGGCGCGGCGAAGACGCCTGGTTCTCGCCGGACGGCAAGCGCATCGCGTACGTGCCGAATATGGTTTGGCAAACGTCGTGGAAGCGCTATCGCGGCGGGCAAACGACGCCGGTTTACATCGTGAACCTCAGCGACCTGGCCCTGGAAAAGGTGCCGCGCGAGAATTCCAACGACAAGCATCCGGTTTGGTTTGGCGATACCGTTTATTTCTTGTCCGACCGGAATGGGCCGGTGACGCTGTTTGCCTATGACACGAAAACGAAGACCGTCAAGCAGGTGATTGAGAATAAAGGACTCGACTTCAAGTCGCTTTCGGGAGGGCCCGACGCTTTGGTCTATGAACAGTTTGGCGGGATTTATTTGTATAGCCCGTCGAGCGGCAAATCGAGCAAAGTCAACATTCGTATCGCCGGGGACCTGCCACCTACGCGGCCGCACTTCGAGAAGGCCGGAGACAAGATTCAAAACGCGGCCATTTCGCCAACAGGTATGCGCGCGGTTTTCGAGGCGCGAGGGGAAATCTTTACTGTGCCGGCCGAAAAGGGAGACATCCGCAATCTGACGCGCACGTCCGCCGTGGCTGAGCGCGACCCTGCATGGTCTCCTGACGGCAAATCCATCGCGTACTTTTCCGATGAGTCGGGCGAATACGCGTTGCACATCATCGATCAGACGGGAATGGGCGCGGTCAAGAAAATCAGCCTCGGGAATCCGCCGTCCTTTTTCTATAACCCTATATGGTCGCCCGACAGCAAGAAAATTTCCTATACCGACAAGCGGCTGACGCTCTGGTATCTCGACGTTGAAAAGGGGACGCCGGTGAAAGTCACGACGGACCGGTATGAGGACCCGACCACCGCGCTGACCGATTCGTGGTCACCCGACAGCAAGTGGCTCACGTACTCGAAACAGCTGGAAAACCACCTGCGCGCCGTTTTCGTGTACTCGCTGGAGACCGGCAAGGAATCGCAAATCACAGACGGCATCAGCGACGCGCGCTACCCGGTCTTCGACAAGGGCGGGAAGTCGCTAATTTTTGCAGTCAGCACCGACGTCGGCCTTTCCGCCGGATGGCTGGATCTTTCCAGCTTCCAGCATCCAGTGCTGCGAAACACCTATGCAGCGGTTTTGAAGAAGGGTGACCCGTCGCCAGTCGAACCGCAGAGCGATGAGGAAAAGGCAGCCGAAGAAAAGAAAGAGGGCGGCGATAAGGGCAAGGAAGCAGACAAGGCTAAAGAACCTGAGAAAGGCAAAGAAGGAGAGAAAAAGGACGAAAAGAAAGAAGAAGGCGTCAAGGTCACAATCGATTTGGATGGCATCGGCCAGCGCATCGTGGCGTTACCCATAAAAGCCGCCAATTATGTGGGTCTCGACACTGGCAAGGCAGGGACGTTATTCCTCACGGAAACAGTCGATGTGCCACGCTTTGGCGAGCCGCCTATGGGTACGGTGACAAAATTTGATTTTGCCACGCGCAAGACGGAGCCATTCCTCGGGGGAATCAACGGCTTTTCCGTTTCCGCCAATGGGGAAAAGGTTCTGTACCGTCAAGGACCCGGATGGTTCATCGCTGCCACGGCTGCCGCGCCAAAACCAGGTGACGGCGCGTTGAAACTCGACGAGATGGAGGTTTACGTCGATCCGCGGGCGGAGTGGAACCAGATGTATCACGAAGTCTGGCGAATCGAGCGCGACTATTTCTACGATCCCAATCATCACGGCCTCAACATCCCGGCAGCCGAAAAGAAATACGCCGCGTACTTGAAGGGGCTTGGTGGCCGTACAGACCTCAATTATCTCTTCGATGAAATGCTCGGCGAACTTACCATCGGTCACATGTTCATCGGGGGCGGTGATGTTCCAGAGCCAAAGCAGGTAAAGGGCGGTCTGCTAGGCGCCGACTACAAAATCGAAAATGGCCGGTACCGTTTCGCGCGGATCTACAACGGGGAAAACTGGAATCCGGATTTGCGTGCCCCACTAACGCAGCCGGGCGTTGACGTGAAGACCGGCGATTATTTGCTGGAAGTGGAAGGCCGCGAAGTGCGCCCGCCCGCTGAGGTATACAGCTATTTTGAAAATACCGCCGGGAAGCAAATCAAAATCAAAGTCGGACCGAATCCTGACGGCAAAGAATCGCGCGAAGTCACCGTTGTGCCTTTGCCGAGCGAATTCCCACTGCGCAACCGCGCATGGGAAGAAGACAATCGCCGCAAAGTCGACGAGTTGAGCGGCGGAAAGCTTGCTTACGTCCATGTTCCCGACACAGCGGTTGGAGGCTGGCTCAACTTCAACCGCTTTTACTTCGCCCAAGTGGGCAAGCAGGGTGCGGTCATCGATGAGCGCTACAATCACGGCGGCGAAGTTGCCGATTACATCATCGACATGCTCAAGCGCCCGCTGCGCAACTGCGTCATCGCCCGTGAAGGCGAAAAGTTTTGTTCGCCTTTAGCGCAAATCTACGGGCCCAAGACCATGATCATCAATGAGATGTCCGGCTCCGGCGGCGATGCTCTACCCTGGATGTTCAAGCAGGACAAAGTCGGACCGCTCGTCGGCATGAAGACCTGGGGC
>Ga0187780_10002319_pt1 | contig 14318 bp, 13 predicted proteins | sample 1015_Q2_SP10_20__FD_132429 | JGI IMG/M metagenome (GOLD analysis project Ga0187780, IMG submission 132429) | Tropical peat soil microbial communities from peatlands in Department of Meta, Colombia - 1015_Q2_SP10_20_MG | ecosystem: Environmental > Terrestrial > Soil > Wetlands > Peat | place... | reverse complement strand
GACAGGATGATCAGCATCGCTCAGCAAAGCGGCTATAACCCTGTTTGGCTCAGACATGAGATTGAAAGGGGAATCATGGCAAACAACGACGGCGAGTTTCTGCTGACGGTGGCCACTGACGGCGAAAACGGATGGTTCCGCCACTCTGGGGAAAACGCAGGCTTCTGGGGATGGTTCTTCGAACCTCTTCTTTATCTGCTAAAGAAGGATCCTGACTTTCAATCCATCAAGTTGACGACCATAAGCGAGTACCTTTCTGAGCATCCGCCAAAGGACACGGTGGCCGTTGAGGATGGAAGCTGGAATGTTCCGGACACGTCCGATGATGGCAGGTTTCTCAAGTGGACCGGGGGGGAAGAGAGGCAGAAAACTTGGGCACGCGTTCTGGAGGCCAGTGAATCGGTGCATGAGGCCGAGGAAAAGATAGAGGCCACGGCGGGGAACTGCCGGCCCGAAGCGAAGGATGCGTTGCAGAAGGCTTGGCGTTGGCTCCTCATGGCAGAAGCAAGCGATGATTTCTGGTGGGGCAGCAAAGATTGGCTCGATCGGTCAGCATTCTGCTCACTCAAGGCTAGGGAAAAAATCAACGAGGCCCGAACGCTCTGCGAAATCAAGTAGGTTTCCAAGAGCCGTTGTCATATTCTTTGAGTACCTGCTCGTAGAACGCATTCGTTTCTCTTGCTATTTTAGCCCAATCGTAGACTTCTAGGGCCTTCTGATACGCGTTGAGTTTGATCCAGTTTGCGTATCCTGGGTCGAGTAGGATTCTTGTTATTCCCCAAGCGACCGAATCCGCGTTGCCTGCGGAGACTTTCGTTCCTGTCCTGTCATGTTCAACGATTTCTGAGAGGCCTCCCGTGTTCGACACGACTACCGGTGTCTTTGCGGCCATCGCTTCTAGGGCGGTGATTCCGAATGGCTCATAAAGGGAAGGTACGACGCAGACATCGGCGGTTTGGTAGAGCTTTCTGAGGTTTTCTTCGTCGAGAAAACCTGTGAACATAGTCTTGTGCGCGAGTCGCATGTTTGCGACTTGTTGCATCAATGACTCTTTCATGCCACCGTCACCGACAATCACGAATTTTGCGTTCACTCTTGACAGAATTTTCGGAATCGCGCTGACCAAAGTCTGCGCGCCTTTTTCGTATACTAGCCTGCCAACGAAGAGCACGATCTTCTCTTCTGGCGACGCGAACTTCTTCCTAAACTCGGCTCTGTCAAACTCTTTCCCGTACACGGTGGTGTCCACACCGTTTGGGATGGTTCTCATTCTGTCTTGGGGAAGTACGTATGCCCACCTTACGTGTTCTGTCATGTATTGACTGCAGCATATGATCCTCCAGGATTCCTGGGCGAGCCAGTTTTCTGTCTGATGAATCATCCTCTCATAATCAGTGTGAAGTCCGTTCCTCCTGCCGATTTCGGTCGAATGTATCGTAGCGACTAGTGGTATTCTGAAAACGTGTTTGAGGCCTATGGCTGCGTTAGCGACTAGCCAATCGTGAGCGTGTATGATGTCGACATGGCGGCCCAGACTGCTGATCAGGGCTGCTGTTTCTTTTTGCATGTTCACGTTCATCAAGGAATCCCAAGTTGCGAAGTCAGGTGAAGGGGTCTTGTACGAATCCACTCTCACTACTTGCGCGCCGTTGACTACTTCACGTTCTGGTGTTCCTGGAAAATCGCATGTTACGATGTAAGTTTCGACGCCTAACTTGACGAGTTCACGCGATAGGTTAAACAGGTGGGCGGAGATCCCGCCTACGATCCTCGGTGGAAACTCCCACGAAAGCATCACGGCTCGAAGCTGCCTGGTCAATTGACAGACACTCTCAGACCCTTTTCATAGGCTGTGAGGACACCGTCTATCCATGATTCAGAATCTGGCGAAACTACCTCTATAATGTCGTCTGGGGCATTGTAATAGTGTTTCACTTCCTGCTTCATCCATTCGGATTTCACTATGATCCTCTGGGCATCTGAAACTCCTGAAGACTCGATGCTTCCTATAGACGAGCTTAGGGGCGCGGCACTGTTTCTAGACCTGTGAGGTTCAATGCTGTCTAACGAGAAGACAAAAGGGATCCCCAGCGCCCTTTTCAGGGTTAGTGCGGCCGGTATGAAATGCCAGTCGTGCACGTCGATTAGGTTGCCTTCGTGTTTCGTCGAGTAGTAGATGTCCGCAATGACCCGTTCAGCTTCTTGGTTTAGACTGAGCATCCATGTCAGCACGTTTATTTGTGGTCTAACCTTATCCGAGATCCTGTAGGCTTTTACGCCGTCTGCCCCTTGGTGAAGGCCAACCCAAGAACTGTTGTACGTGACCACGTGCGCATCTATGTTTTTCTTTACCAAGTCGACTGCAAGCCTGTTCACGTAGTACGCGAGTTGGCCGACGATTCTCGGGGGAAATTCCCACGTTAAGATAATTACACGCAAGAGGCGCGTGCTTCCTCAACTGAAAAGGGAGCAGACTCTTATTATTCCCGTGTTCGTCAGGTAGAATCTTCTGTTTCCTTCGTTATCGAAGAAGGAGGCAACGTATCCGCCGGAGATGTGCTGGTCCAGGTTCTGGTTTACTTCGTCTGTGCTCGTTTGAAGTGTCTGAGCTAACTCTTCGCTTTTTCTTGCCATGTCGCCGCTAGTAGCGCAGAGGTTGTGTAGGCTGATTAGGACCCGTTCTGACACGGGAAGATCATACTCGGCCAACTCTATCATCCTCTGCCTCTTTCAAAAAGTTGATTGACCAAATAACTTTTGTGCAATAGACCTTTAAGATATGTTCACGCATGTTGAGGTGACCTTTGATGACCGCCGACGAGCTTCACGTTCTCATGCTTAGCTGGGAGTTTCCTCCTCGGATTATAGGCGGGATCTCCTCGCATGTTTACAACCTTTCCATGGCGTTGGCACGCAGGAGGGTGAAGGTCGATGTGGTCACTTGTGATTTTCCTGGGGCACCGGAAAACGAGCAGGTCGGCGGAGTCAAAGTGCATCGTTTCAACTCAAAGAGTCCCTCTCCGAGCTTCCTCGGATGGGTTTTTTCGATGAATCACGCCATGGCTGAAAAGGCCATCGACGTGATCAACGATAGCGACGAGGAGGTGGACCTGGTTCATGCTCATGACTGGCTGGTAACGGAAGCGGCTATGAAGCTTAGGGATGCCTTTTCGAAACCGTTGGTTTCAACGATTCATGCGACCGAGTTGGGAAGAAGAGGCGGAATTCACAATGATTATCAGAGAACCATCAATGAATTGGAGGGACATCTTATTGATCAGAGTAATCAAGTGATCTGCTGCAGCAACTACATGGCCAACCAGATCTCATCTGCGTTCAATGTGCAGAATAAGAGACTTCACGTAATCCCAAACGGTGTAGACGTAGCCAAGTTTAGTGACAAGGTCGCCACTTTGCCCATTAAGCGCCGGTACGCAAAGAATGGAGAAAGGCTGGTGTGCTTCGTCGGACGACTCGTCCATGAGAAGGGAGTCCACGTTCTCATCGGTGCAGTGCCCAAAGTATTGGCTGCGATGCCGAACGTTAACTTCGTGATAGTCGGAGAGGGTGGAATGAAGGATTACTTGGCGAAGGAAGCGTGGGATTTCGGCATCGCTGACCACGTGTTCTTCACGGGGTTTGTTGATGAACAAACCCTGATTTCGATCTATAGGGCAAGCGATGTGGCCGTTTTTCCGTCCCTTTATGAGCCATTCGGAATCACCGCCCTAGAAGCGATGGCCGCAAAGACACCGGTCGTAGTAACCGAAACGGGAGGTTTGGCTGAAATAGTGCAGCATGAGATGACGGGAATCAAGGTTTACGTGGACAACTCTGATTCTCTGGCTTGGGGAATCCTGAGGGTGCTTAAAAACCCAGATCTAGCTGACAGAATCCGAAGAAACGGGTACGGAAAACTCTTAGGGGAATATGACTGGAACGCTATCGCTGAAAGGACTCTGAGAGTCTACGATCTTGCCTTGATGGCGAAGCTCAAACCCGCAGCGGCTCGATTGAAGTTTCCATTCCTGACGTTCGAAGAGTGCCCAGAGGATACCCGAATTCTTCTATCGATGCATATTCTCGGAGCAGTCGACAGGGAAAATGCCAAACGGCCGGCAGAGTTGGCAGAACTTCTTGGAATAAGCATTGCCAAGCTACACGGTCTGCTTCAAAAACTCTTGGACTCTGGCTACTTGGCATGCTACAGAGATGATCTGCGGCGACTCCGGTATTTCCTCACGAAACAGGGCATCGTCAAGGTGTGCTCTGCATTTTCTTAGAGTTGAAGAACTGTTTCTCAATGGAGAAAGGCTTCTCAGACTCGGTCAACCGTGATTGTACCGTAACAGTCAAGTTTCTGCGAAGTTGCTCACCCTGAACCTTCGAGGTTCTTATTCGCTGTAGTCGTCTACCCAATTCCTCGTCCCGAAGGGACAGAGCTGCCCACTGCGCGAAATCTCCTTTTCGGTTATGGAACTCGATGAGTGCCACGTCGATCTCTTGGATTGCCTTAAGGAAGCCGGCAAGGCTCCACGCTTTGATCCCCGTGAAATTCTCTTCCCCCAAGCCCTTGTAGAATAAGAATGGTTCGTTCGCGGCGCACACATACTCGCGCAGTTTTGATTCGAAGTCGAGCAGGGCTCCCTGTGCGGTCACGTAGGCGTCTGTCGCCGACTTGTAAGGGCTGAAGTACGTGTGCACTTCGCCTGGGGCTCCTCCGGCTGAGAACATGTAGTACAGGTGGTCGCTCGTCAGGAAGTATCGCCATAGTCTGAGGAATTCGTCGTCGTTTGATTCTTTAACGAGTGGTTCCAGATCCTTGCTCGTCGTATAGTAGGCCCACTGCATCGTGTTTCCGAGCCAGCCGCTCGTGTCCCTGTTGATGTCGGCCCAAGAGACGGTGCCGCCTAGTTCACCTACGTCGATTTCTCCAATGGGCTTGTATTTGCCGAGCACCTCAGACGGGGTTGACATGGAAAGGTTTTCATGCTTAAAAATTTCCAGAGGTACATTCCTGAGGAACTCGTGTATGCCTGTCTCTGGCCAGTGATGTTCTCCGAAAGTTTCGTAGTCTGGGAAGATCGTGACGCATTGGCCCTGAGTCTCTGCCAGCCACGCTGCGTACTTGTCAGCTGTTAAGGGCCAGTCACTCCACGTTCTTAGGGAAAACCGGAATGCAACATCGTCTGTAAGTTTGAAGTTTCTGAGAAGAACCCTGAGGTTGTCGCAGTTTTTAGCCTTGTAGACGTAGTTTGGAGACCTTCCCTTCAGGATCCTGTCAACTCCCTCAGTGAACATGGCGCCGTAGCCCATCTCGTCCACGACTCTTGCGATGGCGTTGTTGTAGATTAGCTCCGTGTTCTCGAGGGCGACGGGCTCAGAGTGGAACATGTCTTTCATCATTTGTCGGTGCATCTGAACTTGTTCTATGAATTCATCCCTCACTGGGTAGAGTGCCGCTAGGGAATGGTAGTAGGGTTGGTCTAGGAATTCGACACAGCCTGTGGCGCTTAACTGTTTGAATGATTCCAAGAGGTCTGGGCTGAAGCTCTCGCACTGTTCAAGGAAGACTCCTGAGATGCTGAATGAGACTTTGACCTTCTTCCTTTCTCTTTTGAACCTGTCGATCAGGTCGGTCAGAATAGCGTTTGCTGGAAAATAGCATTTCTTGGCCGCGCGGTCGAAGATCTCCTTGTTCTTATCATTGTCGAAGTAGAAATCGAACAGTTCCGCCTTGGTTTTCCTCTTGAACATGTTTCTTTCCCAGAAAAAACTCTCCCTAAGCCTGAACGGCTGATGCACTTTGAAGATGAAAAGCACGTCAACCAAAGTTTAGCACCGGGGTGAGTATGACAAAACGTGTGGAATTTGCTTAAGCTTTGCGGTTTTTCCGATAATGGTCCCTTCCGATCATTGCTGGTCTCACTGTATGAAGCCAAGTTCTTTCGAAGCTATGATGAACATCGCGTGACTCCAACACAGTGGTCTAACCGAAACCTGAAGGTCGTTGTCAAATATCTGTTCAGGCAGGAATTCCTTAGCTCTTGTCAATGGCCAGTCATAGTATTGAAGAGCTTTTCCTCGATTGCCCAGTTTCGCGTAGCATATGCTCATCCAAAAGTTGAGGATGGGCCAGGCGCCAGCACCCTTCTTTCGATGCAGGGTTCCCCACATCCACCCATCGTATTCATCGCCCTCATACCTATGGACCCCCCCGTCTGTGACGAGCTTCTTTTCGACCTGCTCCACTGTGGCTAATATTCGTGGGTCGTCCAGTCGAAAAAGGCTAAAAGGGTAGATGAGACCAAGCGATGAGGCGTCGATTCTTTCGTCGCTCAATTTTCCGTAGCTTCTTATGAAATAGTCCTTGCAGTGTTTCTTCAGTCTTTTGAACATGCTGTCGGCGATGGTCATCCATTCTTTGTTGGGAACGATCTCGTTTGCGCATCTCAGGCCTTTGATGCAAGCGGCGAGTGAATACGTGAAATTGTCCTCCAAGTCAGGGAAGGTGAACCTTTCTTCCCACAGGTCATTAGTAATATCGTCGAAGTGGTTTCTCTTCCACTTGGTGCACAGGCCGTCAGCCGCCTGTTTGATAAGTCCCTTGTACTTCAATGCTTTCTTCGGTTTTTCCTTAAAATGGTGCCAAACTGCCCAAAGGAGAGAACCAGTCTGGTCGGGCTGAAAATTCCCCGAGGCTTTTGGACCGTTGACAGAATAGTTCTGACTTATACAGCCCCCGTCTCTGAAGCCTTCGGCTCGGCTGATGCACCAGTCGAAGAAACGCTCCTGAATGTTCTCCATTCTTAGGATGTCCGCGCTCACGCACGTGAAAGATGCGTCCCTAGGCCACACGTACATGTAATCCTTGGCTTCTTTCGGGTAGTATTCCCTGAAGCAATTGGCTGCGACAATGGCTCCGTTTTCTAATGCACAATCCGAGATCACCTGTTTACTGGTCTCAACGAACCGCTTGATTCTTGGATCCAAACAAAACACCAGAGTCTGTCTAAGATTAGCGCAGAACTATTTAATCATAGGCATCTGAGGAAGCAAACGCGTTATGAGCGGTATTGCAATATGAGTTTTTTCTGGTTCCACCGTTGCCGCTAGGGTTTTCGTGCGTATCAGAGTTCTAGAAGAGTTCGATCCAGATCCCGTCTGGATCCTCTATGTAGGCCCATCGGCCGCCGTCTGCTTTCATCTCCAGGAGAGTTTTGTACCCTGATCTTTTCGCTTCTTCCAAGGCTTTTTCCAGATTGTCCACGTTGAAGGCAAGATGGTCTAAGCCTTCTCCAACAACATATTTTGTGTTAAACGGACTGTCTTTTTCGTAGTAGTTGAGTTCTAAAGTGAAGCCGCCTTTCTCGCTTTCGAGGCCGACAGTTTCGCCTTTGGTTTGGTCAATTTTGCTTCGACCTTTGACCTTCATGCCGAGCACTTTCGTGTAAAAATCAATGGATCTTTGCAGATTTGTTACTCTTATTCCAGCGTACGCGAACCGTGTATTCACCTATTTACCCCTCTTCTTGCACTCTTTAGCTAGCGGATTTCTAAAACTTTCTGTTTCCAAGCGTTATCGTGCGTGAAGGTTTAGTTGTTTGTCGCAGGTTTTCTGCACAGGTGTTTAAGAGCGCATTTGGTGGATAGAAAGACGGTTTGGTGGATCCGTTGTCTCGTAGTGAAGAGAAAATTGAAGGATCAGTTGAGAAGGAAGCCGACATGACTCTCATGGTTGAGGATGTAATGGTGAAGGAGGTAATAACGATAGACGCGAACGTGACGATCACAAAAGCCGCTGATGTGATGAACAAGTTTGAAATCGGCTGCTTGATCGCTGTTAGCAAGGGGAAGGTTTCTGGGATTCTCACAGAGAGAGACTTGTTGAAGAGAGTGGTTGCAGAGGGAAGGGATGCTTCTAAAACAAAAGTCAGGGATGTCATGACGACTCCATTAGTTGTTGCTGAACCGAAGATGGATCTTGGTAAAGCCGTGAAGTTGATGTTTCAAGAGAAGATTAAGAAACTGCCTGTGGTCGAAGGTGAGCGCTTGGTAGGTTTACTAAGTTTGACTGATGTAGCTCGTTTTCAACCTCACATGTTGGTCCTAGTTAGACAGCTTGCTGCTATGCAGAGAGCACCGAAAAGCATGCAGAAAGTAATCGACCGTTATGTTATCTAGCTCGCGCTAAGTATTTAAGACCCAAACAAGAGGGATTGAAGTTTGAGGATGAAGGTGGTGATTCCAAATGATGTTTGAAGAAGAGGAAGATTCTGACGAAGATGAAGACTTCGATGACGAAGAGGACGATGAAGAATAGTGGGCGCGCTATTTCATGCCGAGTTTTTGATTCTTTTCCAACAGCCCTAAGGCCTCTGCAACCCGTCCTCCACGTGTTTTTTCTTTTCTTGCGCTGTTAATCCATAGGACGAGGTTTCTTTTGTAACTCTTGGGCATCAAGTTTTCTGAGGCTTTCTTGTTGACTCTCAAGGCATCTTCCAAGTATGGCCTTACAACAAGTTTCTTTCTGTGGGCCCAGCTTCCTAGCGTTTGCTACATTTCCCCCTTTCTCTTTGGTGAGGGTACTTGGGGGCTAAATACGGCGAGGCCTATACCAATGGAGAGAGCCGTGTGATTATCGAAAGCAGGTTTGTAGTTACGCTCACGACCGCGGTGCCAACGTCCCCTTTGAACACCTTGGCCCAGAATGCAGAAATGATCGTGGATGGACAGCAGAGTGCAAGCACGATCCTGGCGAAAATTGGGGATGAAACAAGGGTTTTGTGGAGAGCGACAGCCTGCGCGCCCCCTCTAAACTCTAGGTCAATGCGCGCTGATAAAAGAGTTTTGACCGAATCATCCATCATCATCTCACGTGCGATTTCTATTCACACAACCATCATACAAGGTTAATTTCAACGACCTATCAGCATGATGCGGTCAAGTCTAATTGACATTAGCCTTTGGACCGTGTCTAACTTCTAGCATGTTTTATTGGGTCTTTTCATCTTGCTGGCTAGAAGAAGGCTCCTGCAGCTCTGTAGAGCGTCCGTATTGCTCGGTGCCAAGGCTGTCCTGCTCATGGTAGTTTTTTAACAGTCCTTGCGAACTCGATATGCAGTATTCTGACTGACAATTAACGGTCTAATCATTTCGGGCATGTTGATTCTTCCTTGGTCACTCCAAGCATTATCGTTGAGTATTTAGGAAAGAATCAGGTTTGCCTTCTAACGTGCGCTTAAAGTTTTAATAGCTGGATAATTTTCATCAGCAGTCGATAATGTGGATTGAGAGGAGAGGATAAGTCACAGTGCCCCAAGATATTCGCATAACGCTGCGCGTTTCCTTAAATTCACGATTGCGCACAGTCTCGCGGAGGCATTACCTTGGATGAGAACTCTTCTGACCAGGCAAAGGAACTGTCAATTAAGGCAGTTGCGGCGATGGAAAAAGGTGTCGAATACGCGGACGTGCTCTACGAGAGGGTTGAAGGCGTCTCTATAGCTAAAGATAATGCTGAAGAACGCGTTTCGACGCCTGCAGCTTTTCAGGGCGTTGTCCTCAGAGCTTACAAGCTGGGACAGTGGCGAGAGACAAGCACCCATAATCTTTCAACCGCACGCGTCGTGGAAATGGCGAGGAACCTTGCCCAGTTCGAACCTTTGTCCAGGAATTCTGTTAAACTGCAGGAACTTAAACCTTGGAAACTGGATGAAGAGTTGGACGTAAAGATCAGCCCTTCTGAAGTGGATGTTGAAGAGAAACTGGAGCACGTTCGGAGGATTCAGGGTGACGCCGTAAGCCACGACAAAAGGGTTGTTAACGCGAGGGTCCACTACTCGGACACCTTGTTGGAAAGAATCTTTGCAAACACTGAGGGCAGTCTGCTGAGGCAGGTAATTCCTAGAACTTCTCTTCAAATTCTACCGATCGTCAGAGAATCGGGCAAGATGGATTATGATTATCTGTCCTGCGGAGGAACCGTAGGCTTCGAAATCGTGAAGGACTTGAAAGAAAAGAGTGTGAACGAAACTGTTGACAGTTCAATCAGCCTCCTGAAAGTCTCTGCTCCGCCCTCAGGACATTTCGGGGTGATTCTTGACCCGGGAATGGCAGGGACGTTTGCGCACGAATCATTCGGACACGGTTGTGAAGCCGATCAAATTGTGAGAAAGAGGTCCTATCTGGTGCCCTACTTCGGCAAGCGCATTGGATTCGAGAAACTGAACATCTGTGACGATGGAACGCTTCGTGGCGGAAACGGCTCTTTCCTTTTTGATGACGAAGGAGTGAGAAGCAAGAAGAACTACATCTTGAAGAGCGGAGTTCTCAGGGGTTTTCTACACGAGAGATTCTCAGCATCGTTGATGAACGCTGAGCCAACAGGGAACGGAAGAAGAGAAAACTTCCTGCGCAAACTCTATGTCCGCATGACGAACACGTACGTTGAGCCCGGCGACTACAGTCTTGAAGAGATGGTAGAGGAGATCGACTACGGCGTTATGTTCGTGCACCCTTTTTCAGGGATGGAGGACCCGCTTGCAGGCGGAATGGAGTTGAAGTCCAAAAAGGGTTACGTAATAGAAAAAGGAAGAGTGGGCAGAGTTCTTTCGATGCTTACGCTTACCGAAAACGTTCCTGATTTTATCGCCTCGATAGACGCGGTAGGAAAGAAGGACCAGTTTGACATAGAGCATGGAACCTGCGGCAAAGGACATGAAGATTTGGTACCGGTCGGAGACGGCGGAGTCTACATCCGGGCGGAAGCAGTGGTGGGCCAAGGATGAGCGAAATCAATCAGATCCAAAAGATTCTGAAAGAACAACGCATCGGCCAATGGGACATCTACGTTGAAACGGCCGAAGAACATGAAGTTCAGCTCCGCAACTACGACGTTGAAGCTGTGAGGGGCCCCATAACAAACTCGGGCTACGCTGTCAGAGTGATAAAACCAAAGGACAAAAAAGTCGGCATCGGCATCGGAAGTGGAAATTCCCCGAGACCGGCGCACATTAGGAGATGTCTGGACACTGCTTCCATCGGAGCCAGAATCACTGAGTACCCAGGTTACATCTTGCCGAAGCCTGCAAAGTATTCTACGGCGAAAGTCGCTGACCCCAAAATCATTTCAGACGCTGAAACGGTTGTTAAAGATGAGACTGACGAACTGATTTCACTTCTTAGAAAGTCAAAAACGGTTATGCCAACGTTCGGGAAAGTGCGAACATACAACGTGTCGACCATGATCCTTAACAGCGAAGGATTGCACGCGGAGAAAAGAGAAACCTTCTTCTACATCGAGCTGGCGCTTAAAGCGGAACGGGAAGGAAAGCTCTCAGAGTACTGGCCTATGCGTTTTGTCAGAAGAGTAGGTGACTTGCATCTGAGCGAGGAGATTCCAAAATGGATGAAGCTTTCTGAGGACGCACTGAAGGCGAAGGTTCCAAAAACCATGAAGACAACGGTTATTTTTGCTCCTCAGATCCTAGGAAACATTCTTCCCGACACGGTTGGTTTTCACTGTCTTGGATCCTCAGTTTTCAGAGGAATTTCCAAGTTCAAAATAGGAGAACAAGTAAGCTCCACGGAACTCACAGTCCACGATGATGGAGTCTTCGATTACGCCCTTGGATCGTCGACGTTCGACGATGAAGGAACACCACAATCAAGAACGACCCTCATAGAAAATGGAGTGCACAAGAGTTTTCTTTACGACGCAATGTACGCCTCCGTGTTCAATGTTGACTCAACTGGGAACGGTCAAAAGCTACCAGCGTTTTCACTTGCATTCACCAGAGTTGACCTCAAATATGCGATGTTGCCTTCTGTGCAGCCAACGAACATTTCCGTCGAACCTGGAGATATGAGCTCAGATGAGATGATCGAAACGACAAAGGAAGGGATTTATCTGGAACAACTGTCCAGCGCTTCTTCCGATTCTGTTACCACGTCCTTCGGTTCAGAGATCAGAAACGCCTACCTAATCGAGAAAGGAGAACTATCAACACCGCTGAAAGGCGGCCAAATCAACGGATTCCTGCTCGACAGCCAAGACACAAAGGGTAACAGAACAAGTGGCCTGCTCAATCAGATCTCTGGCATCTCCCAAAAAGCCCAAATCTCCGGCAGATGCATAACACCCTACATCAGATTTGAAGGCGTCCAAATAGCTGGCAAATAGCCATCATAATCAACGGTGAGGACAGCGCGTCTAATGGGCGCGGACATTTCAGTACAACAGTGCCTTTTCCGTAGCCTTCTTGGAAAAGCTTAGTCTCTCTCTCATTACAATCTTCGTTCTGAGAAGGCTGTCTCTGTAACCATCTTCGCGAGTACTTTGGCCTTTTCAAGGTCTTCTTGAAGGGGACTTCCTATAACTGCTAATGGTTTTCCGACCAGCTTGAAGCCTAAGGCATTAAGCTGTTCCGTCAATTTCTTAGTTGCTTCGCCACTCCAACCAAAACTTCCGAAGACACCAACAAACTTGTCTGAAAGCTTCTTCGTCTCTAAGAGGTTTAAGAAATTCTTAACCCTTGGGAACAGGTCATGCTCATAGGTCGGAGTGCCGATCATTAGGGCAGGAGCATCTACTACCGCAGCTAACACCTCTACAGGAGCATTGCCTGTAAGGTCATAGACGAGCGCTTTACCTCTAGCCTCCTCTATACCTTCAACTATGCTCTTAACAAACTTCGTTGTCATTCCGTACATCGAGCCGACTGCCACTACCACGTTTCTCGTATAGGTAGGTCTGCTCCATGCAGCCCATTTATTAATAATTTCTTTAGCGTTTGCAGAATAGACTGGACCATGACTGGGCGCCAATACTTGCGTTTCAATATTCATGTCTTCAAACTTCCTTATTGCTTTCAGCACCCATTCTCTATGCCCGCTGAAGACGCCCGCAAAATATTGTTTGGAAGCATCATTCATGTACTGATCAACATTCTCCATATCAGATTCGAGGACTGAGCCTTCAGGAAGTCTTTTGAAAGAGCCGAAGGCATCGCAGCTAAACAATATTCTCTCCTCCATAAGATAAGTGCACATTGTCTCAGGCCAGTGAAGCCAAGGCGTCTGAATAAATCTGAGGGTTTTGCCGCCTAAATCGATCCTTACATCATCCCCCCTCACGAGCAAAATTTTTGGTTCTATGTGATAGAAGTTTTTCAACATGTTCAGAGCTATGGGCGTAAGTATTACCTGGGCTTGTGACGCTTTCTCAAAAAGCTTAGGCAAAGCACCCGTATGATCTGGCTCCATATGGTTAATGATCAAATAATCTATCTCAGACAGATTGACCAGACGTCCAATCTTTTCAAAGTGCTCTTCCTCAAATTTGCCCAGAACAGAATCTATCAACGCTGTTTTCTCTGAGCCTTTGACTATGTAAGAGTTATACGAAACCCCTTCAGGAATATCCCAAATTCCTTCAAAGAACTTCGTCTCAGAGTCGTTAACTCCAACCCAGTAAACGTCAGAAGAAACTCGAAGAGGCGCACCTATCAGCACAACATCACCAAACCTGCAAAATCATTCAAAGGCTAAAAAAGGAACTGCCAAATTTAATCTTTTTTGTCACTAGACGCGCTGCTGGGTTTGCCACTCTGGGCAGGGGCGCGCGGCCCGTGGTAACGCCATCCAAATAACATCCGGGCCTAATGAAGCCGTAAGCGCGCTTTCTCAAGAGCATGCTTGCTGACTAAGTTTATCTTGTGCTCGTGCTCTGAGTACACATGGTAAGTTTGACTATGACTTCTGGAAATGATTCAAAGTCTAACAGGTTGATCTTTGAGAAAAGCCCTTACCTCTTGCAGCATGCCCACAACCCAGTGGAATGGTATCCTTGGGGTACTGAAGCCTTCCAAAAGGCTAAGGCGGAAGACAAACCAGTCTTCTTGTCCATCGGCTACTCAGCATGCCACTGGTGCCATGTGATGGAAAAAGAATCGTTTGAAGACTCAACAATCGCCAACATGCTCAATGACACGTTTGTATGTATAAAGGTGGATCGCGAAGAAAGGCCAGACTTGGACGCCGCCTACATGAAAGTTTGCCAAATGATAGCGGGAACAGGTGGATGGCCTCTGCACATAATCATGACCGCTGACAAGAAGCCGTTCTTCGCAGCAACATATATTCCTAAAGAAAACAGGTTCGGACAATTAGGAATGAAACAACTTGTACCGCAAATCAAGCAACTGTGGGCGTCGAAAAGAAACGAGCTAATCGACTCTGCAGAGAAGATCACGGCGCTTATCAAAGCGAGAGAAAATGAATCAAGCCTGCAGCAGATTGAAGAACTCACCGAATCT
>Ga0187780_10002318_pt1 | contig 14319 bp, 13 predicted proteins | sample 1015_Q2_SP10_20__FD_132429 | JGI IMG/M metagenome (GOLD analysis project Ga0187780, IMG submission 132429) | Tropical peat soil microbial communities from peatlands in Department of Meta, Colombia - 1015_Q2_SP10_20_MG | ecosystem: Environmental > Terrestrial > Soil > Wetlands > Peat | place... | reverse complement strand
GGTCGGGGGTTCGAATCCCTCCCAGGACGTTAAGAACAGGGAAAAGGTTTAAGGAATAAGGAAAAACCGAAAGATTTAATTTTGGTTTTGTCCCATTTCTTGAACCTTTTTTTGTGCGTTTTTTAGCGTAGCCGTCGGATAGATTTGCGAAAAAAATGAAACTCTTTGTTGTTTTTTGGTTAACACATGGGCTTATATGTATCAAATTTTGATATTTGTTGTTAATTCAATTATTTCATTAGGGAGAAATACATTTTCAGTAATAAACTCCGATTTAATACATTTATCTGAGTCGGACATATATACGAGTTTGCTTTCGGTTTTTAGCAGTAAATTGGCTAAAAACATAAAATTAATTTGGGGCTCTCTTAATATATCTTTTTCTTTTTTAACTTCGACAAAGAAAGTATTTAACAAATTGAAAACAAATAGATCGGGGTTTTCAACATTGTAATTAAGAGTATTTAAATTTTGTGCTGCATTAACTAATAAAGCCATTCCTGATTCATGAACCATAGTTTTGATAACTTGATTGTACCGTTTGAATTTTGAATGATTAGATAACAAATTGAATTCATTATTGATTATATAGTAACCTTGTTTACGAAAGTATTGTTCTGCTTTCCACTCTCCAAATCCATATCCATTAGAAATACCTGGTCCATTCCAATTTAATGCATATTGGGGAACAGTCTCAGGGTTTCTGGCTTTCCAATTTAACAATTCTTCTTTTTTGTAAGGAATAGTTATTTTTTCAATTGTAATAGAGGGCATATTAGACTCCCATTTGGATTAATTTAGGAATATTTATTATTTTATTACTCTGGAAAATTTCTGCATGAATCCCACTGCTTACAAGCCTCTACATTCAAATCTTCGTCAAATTCAAAGTCACTTTCATCCTCCCAATGTAGGCAAACTGGACATAGTTTTACTGTCCCGTTATATATATGATCAGTAAACGTTTCTTCATCATAAATAAGTGATGTATAATATTTAGCGAAAATATCCATTAGGATTTTTATAATTGTTTTTTGCTCAGATTTAGTTTCAACACAGATGATATCTTTATAATTCATTAGACTTAACTCAAACTCATTATTTGCATCGTATGATAAGTTACGGAACTCAATTTTGCTTTGTTCAAGACATTGAATTAAGTCCTTAAAAATTTTTTGAAGAATCTCCTTATCTATAAACAGTTTCAATTCAGCCCAGTAAATTGTTACATCATAATATACAAAAGGTCGTTTGTTTTTTAAAATATCGTGAATTTCTTCATATAATATAAGTAGTTTTTCGTATAATCTTATAATTTGAGACTTATAATAGCTATTTTCTAAGTCACTTAAATAGTAGGATTTATAATCTTCAATAACTTCATCCATTTCATTTTCGATCTGTATTCTTTCTTCAATAGTTTCTAAATTATATTTCTCGCTTTCGAAATACCTGTAAGAAGATACAAGGTTCACATACTCAAAGGAATATAATTGATCAAACGCATCATCAGGAATACATTTTTGTGAACAATAAGTTTTTCTATCAGTAATTGAATAATAAGGTTCTTGTGTAATTATTTTTCTGCATTTTGTACAGGTGAACATTAAGAATCCCCCTAAGAACATATTCATTTAATTTATATGAAAAACAGCTAAAATATAAATAAGTGATAAATTAATATTAACATTTTCTATAGTAAATTTAACGAGTAAATGGTTCGTTAAGGGAAAAGATGGAAAAATATTATTTTAATTGAAGAAACAAGTAATAGCTTCAATAAGTGACATTACAAGCTAAGTATGCTTTCAAAATATACCTAAATAATATATTGGAGATGAAAAAAAGAAGCTCATAAGAACATTTCAAAAAATCATATGAAGCCTTTTTTTCTTGATGAAGTCGAATAGAATCGAGTTATTACTAAACCCGTGGTTACTTCAGCTGTTACATGTTTTTGTAAAAGCAAAAAATTAGAAAGAATGAAAGAGAACAATAAAAAAATTATCAAAGGGATGAAGATGAATAGTTACTAAATAACAACTTATGGAAGAAGCAGACTTTAACAGGGGGTGGTAATATTAAAAAGCTTTTTGTTTTGAAATTATTCGGACTTAGTATGTTGATTGGTGGATGTGGAAGTAATTCTAAGAGTTTTGTAAGTGAAAAAGAAATTCAGTTTCAAAAAGTTTTGTATGTAGGGACAAAAGAAAAAGTGGATAAAGTTGAAGAAAACATAGGTTTTATTCAAACTTATTCTGATACCGAAGCTAAATCGAATAAAAATAGTTTTTCAAATTATTACCCAAAAGGAACTAAACTTTATAAGATTTCAAATGTATCTGTAAAAGATGCTATTGCTGTTGAAATAAAGAAAAATAAATATATTAAAGCAGTAAAATTCAATTAAAAGCCTGTTAGATTATTACTATTTCATATGTGGTGAGATATAGGATAACTCATTTCCCATCTGACCAAAAGATAAGTGGGGTATATAAACAAACGTTTGTTGAAGAAGGAAATGCTAAATTCGATATTGAAATAATCTAAGTAGAACAAGTTTTTAAACTTTAATTAAACAAGTCAGTTTTTTTGAATTATGATTGTATATGAAACTGAAAGTCGGTATTAGAAGGAAGGTTGATTACAATGTCAAAAGTTACTCCATTTTTAATGTTTCAAGGTAATGCAGAAGAAGCTATGAATTATTACACATCTTTGATTGAGGATTCTGAAATAACCAGTATTACTCGTTATGGAGCAAATGAAGTAGGTGAAGAGGGAAGTGTTATGCGAGCTACTTTTTCATTGAAGGGGCAAGAGTTTATCTGCATCGATAGTAATGTTAAACATGACTTTGCATTTACACCTTCGTTTTCATTGTTTATTACATGTGATACAGAAGAGGAAATAAATAGACTTTATGAGAATTTAAGTTCGGGCGGTGGGGTTTTAATGCCGTTAAATCAGTATCCTTTTAGTAAGAAGTTTGGTTGGGTGAATGATAAGTTCGGTGTTTCATGGCAACTTACTCTCCCGAAATAAAATTATTATAAAGACGAATCAATAAGGTTGAAATATAAGGCTCTTAAGATTAGAAATAATCGAAAGGGGCCGAAGTATATCAACCTTTTTGTATGTTTGCTAATAACGTATTTATGGAAATTTTGTGAAGTGTAAAATTCAAAAAAATCATTTGTTGAGGAACGATACGTACTAGTTGAATTGTTAGAAATTTTTGCATCTCTAAATGCAATTGCTTTTATTTTCGGTTGCGTTACAATCGAAGGATCAACCTTTAATTTAAGTGAAAGTTTAATGATGATAACAAACTTAAGTTCAAATATTGTGTGATCAGTTATCACCGGTTAAAAGACGAATTAAAGTGAGGAGAGATGAAATGTCTAGTAAGAATCGCAGATTATTAACGAATGAATTTATCGAACAGTTTCCTGACTTTCCGGAGCATATGAATGCACTTGGTAAATTCGTTTATTATAGGACTTACTCCCGTTTTTTACCGAAAGAAGGCCGTCGTGAAACTTGGAAAGAGACGGTGAGACGTGCAACAGAATATAACATAGGTTTAGCAATAAAACACTTAGAGCGAATTGGATACGAAGTTGATTATGAAAAACATCGTAAGGAATCTGAAGCGTTCTTTGAAAATATGTTTAATTTAAGACAATTTGTTTCGGGACGTACGCTATGGATAGGTGGAGCATATGGCGATGTTGCCAATAAGTATCCGTTAGCGAATTTCAATTGTAGCTTCGTTAATATAAAAAGTTGGGAAGATTTAGCTGACCTGTTTTACTTACTTTTAGTTGGCACAGGTGTAGGTTTTAAGTGTACAAAAGCCTTCGCGGAAGGATTAGCACCGATTCGAACGAATGTTAATGTGATTCATGAACCTTTTACACAAAGATATCCTTTAACAAAAATAGCGGATACAAGTGTTCATATAATTGAAGAAGGAAAAAAAGCTGTCATTCACGTAGGAGATTCAAAAGAAGGATGGGTCGAAGCGTTACGATCATTCTTTGAGATATTAACGAAGTTTGAGTATGAAAATATAAAAACGATTAGTATTTTCTACGACTATATTCGTCCTAAAGGCGCTCGCCTAAATACATTTGGCGGTACAGCTTCAGGTTACGAGTCTTTAAAAGATATGTTCGAAGGGATCGTAAAAGTATTAAATAATGAAATTGATCCGAATTTAGAATGCCTGGAATTTTCTCATATTGGAGGAAATGTTGACTCAGCTAATATAGAAAAAGTTTCTGAGGATTCCTACCGTGTTTATCGAAAAGTTCGACCTATTCATATTCTTGATATTGGAAACTTAATTGGAAACAACGTTGTAGTAGGTGGTGTGCGCCGTACAGCGGAAATTTTCTTACTGGACGCAGACGACTATGAATCGATCTTTGCTAAATATGGCATTAACGGTATTTGGAACGAAGAAAAGCACAGAAAAATTATTGAAAAAGTAAAGGTTTTAGGACTAACAAAAACAACAAAAATGTTAGAGAATTTAACATTATATGATCCTAATGCAAGACCACTTCATCACCGAAGAATGTCGAACAATTCGATTGCGTTTGAAGAGAAGCCATCAAGCGAAGTTTTAAATTTAGTTTTCGAAATGATGCAATCGGAGGGAGAACCAGGGTTTGTTAACCTACAAGAAGCACGACGTAGACGCCCGAATGCAGAAGGGCTGAATCCATGTGTTGAAATCATTCTTGATAGTTATGGAGTATGTAACTTAACAACTGTTAATTTAGTTGAGTTTGTTAAAAAGGTACCTAGGTACAATCAAAGTGAAATGATTGGCTATACTTACGAATTTGACTATCCTATGCTAAAAGAAGCACAACGACATTCAGCACGAGCAGGTTTGCGAATGACTTTAGCTCAATTAGAGATTCCTCATTGGGATGCTGTTCAGCAGCGAGATCGCTTACTCGGTACTTCATTAACAGGTATTAAAGATGCGTTTACTATGGTGAATTATTCTGAAGAACAAGAAGCAGAATTGCTTCAAATGCTTGGACAAGTTGCAAGAGAAGAGGCTGATCGGTATGCGAAAGAATTGCGCGTTAGTTCACCTTTACTTGTTACGACCGTTAAGCCTGAAGGGACAATTTCGCAAGTGGCAGGTGGGGTATCAAGTGGTCTACACTGGTCACACTCACCTTACTATATTCGCCGAATCCGTATTAGTTCATCAGATCCATTAGCAAAAGCAGTCTTAGACCTCGGATGGTCAGTTAATCCAGAAGTCGGTACACCAGGGAATACTCATGAGGAACGGATGGCTAATGCACGCACATATGTAATTGACTTTCCGATTGCGAGTGGTGCAACGAAAACAAAGGATGATGTTTTTGTAGCTGAACAATTTGAAACTTACTTCAGATTCCAACGAAATTATACGGAGCATAATTCATCTAATACGATTCATGTAAGACAGAATGAATGGAATGAAGTTGAGTCAATTGTCAGTGATAACTGGGACAATTTTGTAGGGGTATCATTCCTTGCTTATGATGGTGGATCTTATCAATTAGCGCCGTACGAATCGATTTCTAAAGAGCAATATGTGGAATTATCAGCTAAAATGACCACGTTTGATCCATCAATTTTGCAACAATATGAAACGGGTGAAGACAGTGACTTAGAAGGTATGGACGGCTGCGAGGGTGGGGTTTGTCCAATAAGATAGGAAGTAGGAGATAGTGGAAAAGGAGACAAGGAACTAGGAAATAGGGAACAGGAAACATCACGAGTGAATTATTTAAAAGAAAATGGTTGAAGGTAAACGGTTAAAATGAAGTCATCTTCTATTTAAACAGGGTTTCCTTCAACCTTTTTTGATTTAAAAAAGGATTTTGAAAGTGGTTCAAAGAAACAAATTAATTAGAATACTTACTCTGTATTAAGAAAAGAAGGGGGAAATAGAAATGATCAAATATCCTTTTTTAGAAAATGGGGCAACAATTGGGGTGACAGCACCTTCTTCAGGTGTAGATGAAGAATTGCATAATATGTTTAAACAATCCTTTGAAAGAATGAAAAAAGAAGGGTATAAAGTTGTTTGTGGAGAGACGGTTTGGACACAGGAGAAGGCTAAGTCTTCGAGTGCCGAAAAAAGAGCAAATGAATTTATGAACATGATGCAAGATGAGAACATTGATCTGATCATTCCTCCTTGGGGTGGTGAATTATTAATTGAAATACTAGAAGAACTTGATTTCGAAAAAATTAATAAGAAATGGGTATTAGGATACTCTGATACTAGTTTATTATTATTAGCAATTACCTTGAAAACAGGAATAGCAACTGCACATGGAACAAATCTAGTAGATTTAAGGGGAGTATACTCAGATGAAACAACTGCAATGTGGCAGAAAGTTTTATCTACAGAATCCATGGCTTCAATAACTCAATATTCTTCGAGTAAATTCCAAAAGAAATGGCAACATGACACCCCATCTCCATGCGTATTTCATTTAACAGAGGAAACAAACTGGAAAACTGTTTCACCAGACAAAGTAAACATTAAAGGTAGATTACTAGGTGGGTGTGTTGATATCATTAGACATCTAATTGGTACCCCATATGGAAACGTACATGAATTTAAGAAGAAACATATAGAAAACGAGCCTGTCATATGGTATTTTGAAAACTGTCAATTAACCACTACAGATTTACGACGTTCATTAGTGCAAATGAAACTTGCAGGATGGTTTGAAGATTGTTCAGGTATTCTTTTTGGACGTAGTGATGGGAATCACCCAGTTGAAGATTATTTTGTTGAAGATGTCTATAAAGATCTATCGAATGAATTACAAATTCCAATTATTTATGATATTGATTGTGGGCATTTACCGCCTCAAATAACCCTAATAAATGGAGCGTTTGCGGAAGTTGAAGTTGAAAATGGCAAAGGAGTCATTTTACAGCATTTTAAACAGTAATGGTAAGGGGTCTTTATTTAGGAGGAATAAGGTTTGAGTTCAACCTTACATTTTCAAGAAATATTTGATCATTTAAAAAAGATACTACAAAAATATGAAGAAAAGCTTGTAGTAGTAACCGATACACCTAAGTACTATTATTTAGATTCAACTATAATAAATCCTATTAATAAGAAGCCGAATTTTTTCGGGGCAGTTAAACTGAATAAAAATTATGTAAGTTTTTACTTAATGCCCGTATATGCATGTCCTTCATTAGTAGATGATGTGTCTGATGATTTAAAGAAGCATAAGAAAGGCAAGTCATGTTTTAATTTTAAAAAATACGATAAATCCTGAAAGGGATGGTATTAAATGAGTGAGAAGGAATTAAATTATGGGATTGTCGTATTACTAGAGTTTTAACCTTCATGGCTAGCATTACCAAGAGAACGATGAAGAGAATTAGCTAGTGATTTATCATTTCCCGACAGAAGACTCCCACTTCAAGGAATGCGAAGGTTGTAGCCAAATGTAAGTGGGAGTAGTTCAAATTCTATTATTGATAAGTATTCTGAATATGTAAAAGTAAAATTCTTTGACGCTGATGCTTTTGGCGGAGGATATACTGATTTTGTAATATGTGAGACAGCCGATTTAAAGCAATATCACAATATGTGGGAAGAAATTCGTGACACTACTGCTTATTCTCAAGGTTATTTGAAGATTAAAGATGTTAAGATGGGAATACAAAGTGCATACCAGGCTTTCGAGACTGAAGTTCTAGGAATGGAGAAAGAATAACGATATTTACATAGATTCATTAAAAAATGGTAACCCAAAAGTTAAAATAGGGTTGCCATTTTTGTAAATAAAGAAAAAGTGATCGAATGAATCTATAAATTTATATATTTGATACCATTAATAGTAAAGTTGTTTTATTAATTTTTTAATTTAAATCTCTTGGTTAGTAAATTTGGTGATATTGAAGAAAATTGTAACACTATTGCAATTGCTAATATACCTACTGAAAGATATGGTAATTGTATAGGATGAATCCCTCTTTCTAAAAATATTCCATTCGTCATCGTACCAATTGAACCAGCAAAATAATTAATTGAGCTTAGCAAAGCAATCGAAATAGTAGCATGTTCTGGACTAATTTCGACTAATGTTTTTTGTTGGGTTGCTAATGAAGCCCAACCAGTAGCACCCCAAAGAATTAAACAAGTAACTACTAAAAAACTTATGTGATGAAAGATTCCCATAAACGTTAATGACAAAAACATGATGATCATTAGGTTAATTAAGATAACTTTAGGTTTTTTATAAACATCCATAATATAACCAATGATAAAACTTCCAGCAATACCACCGATTCCCCACATCCATATAAACATGATCGATTTTTCAAATCCATAGGCAGCCATGATGATATCTAAATATGTGTATAAACCTAAACTACAAAAGCTCAATATCATAGTTACCAACATTAATAGTGAAATATCTTTGTGTTTAAACATAACTAGTCTTTCTTTTAGTGTAGGCAAATTAGTCGACTTTATCACAGGGAATCCAAAGAGTATTGCGCATATTCCTAATAACCCAATAACAATAATAAACCAAATTGTCATTCGCCATTCATATACCGAGGAAATATAAATACCTAAAGGAACACCAATTACAGTTCCTGCACTCATCCCAAGTAATATCGTACTTAAGGCTTTACCTCTCTTTTTTTCGTGAACTAATTGAACAGCTGCAGCTGATGCTAAAGGTGAGTATAAACCAGCACCTATACCGGCTAGTCCTCTGGAAATTAATAAAAACATAAAATTATGAGTAATCGCTGTAATTATATTTGAAACTATGAAAATTGATAAAGCTGATAATAAAGTATTTTTTGTATTGATCTTACTCATTACGGTCGCAAATAAAGGTGCTGCTATGGCATAACATAATGTGAAAATACTAACTGTTTGTCCAGCTTTACCAATCGAAACTCCAAAGTCTTCAGCAATACTAGGTAAAATTCCAGCCATAACATATGCATCTACTCCTAGAGCAAACATACCTAAAATTAATAAATATATCTTTTTCAAAGTAATCATCCTTTTTATTTATTGGTTCAATACAATCTTAAAAGGTATAATGACATTAGTGAAATTAATATTTTGCATAAAAGGTATGAGGAGATTTCATGACGATATCAAGATATGAAGTATTTCAAAAGATAGTGGAAGTAGGTAATTTTACTAGAGCGTCTGAACAACTTAATATGACACAATCTGCAGTAAGTCATGCAATTACAAGTCTAGAAAAAGAGTTTGGCTACCCTTTGTTTAATCGAAATAAACAAGCTAAGATTAGTAGAACTGAGTTAGCAAATCGAATACTCCCTCATATTCAACAAATTCTAAACAGTGAAGCTGCCATTAAACAAGAGCTATCAATTCAAAATAATCAACTTGAAGGTACTTTGAAAATAGGCGCATTTACAAGTGCTGCATCACAAATATTACCAACAATGCTATTAAATCTTAAAAAGAGTTATTCAAAAGTTAAAGTGATATTGTATGAAGGAACCTATAGTGAAATTATGGAATGGATCAATAATGGTACCGTAGATATAGGATTTATTGTAGAGTCAGATAAAAATAACCGAATGAATTCAATCCCAATAAAAAAAGATGAATTAGTGTTGGGTTTACCAAAAAACCATACACTTGCTAATCAAAAAATAATTGACATTAAAGAAATAAATGGTATGGACTTTATAATGCCAAAAGGATCTTACCAAACATTAGTCTTAGAAAATTTATCTCTACATGATGTTTGTCCGAATGTTATTTTAGAAGTACTTCATTGTGACACTATTGTAAATATGGTATCACAAAATATAGGAATTACGATGGGTCCTGAGTTATTCTTTAAGTCATATAAAAATATTGAAATAAAAAAATTAAAACAGAAAAAATATCGTCAAATTAGTTTGGCATATAAAGAAAAAATACCCACCATTGATGCATTTTTATTATGTAATCAGTTATAAAAAAGAATTACATTTGAAAATACCATCTTTTTTTGATTTTCTAAAATAACATATGGTATGGTTTTTAAAGTTTAGTTGTGTACATAGGAGGTAATAGTATGAAAGAAAAACAATTTTGGGAAATCATTTCTCAAATGCACCATATTGAAGAACCTTATGATTGGGTAATTAATGAACTATCTCGTAAAACTGAGACAGAAATAGCTCAATTTGAAATACAGTTTGAAAAAGTTTTTATGAAGGCGTATACCTCTAACTTATGGGGTGCGGCATACATTATTATGGGCGGATGTTCAGATGATTCATTTGAATATTTTAGAGGTTGGCTAATTGGGCAAGGTGAGGAAGTTTATAATAAAGCTGTTAAAGATCCTGACTATTTAGCTGAATACATTTTACCAATCTATGAACAAGATGAATTAGTTCCAGAATTAGAAGAAATGTTAGACCTAGGACTACAAGCATATACTGTCAAAAAAACTGGTGATATCGAGTGGAACGATAAAATCTGGAACGATTTTAATAACATAGTTGAAGGCCTTGGTTATCATTATCCAAAAGTGGACATTGAGTTTGATTGGAAAGATGTGAATGACCTAAAAGATTGTTTTCCAAAGTTGTGGAAACGATTTGGAGAAAATCCATTAGGTTAGAGACTAAAAGTTGTTGTTATAAGGTTTTGTAATTTTAAAGACAGAAGATGATTGGAACGGAAGGGTGCTCGACTCCTTTGGGAGATGCGGGAAGGCTGAGACCCCGCAGGAGCGAATGCGACGAGGAGGCTCAGCTCACGCCCCAAGGAAAGCGAGCACCCTGGAGTGGAAATCTACACATACTGAATAGCAACAAAGTAAACAAATACAACCCTGTATTATGATATACTTTTTACTAATTATTAGTTCGAATGCTTTTAAAGAAGAGAGAGGTGAAAAAAATGGATGATAATTTAGTATTTTTCCCTAACTTAAAAGATCGGATCATCAAGCTTGGGAAAAAAGCATTAGAAGAAAAAAATTTTAAGCAGGCGTTGCTTTATTGTGATCAATTAAAGGAATTGAATCAACATACCTCACAAACTGAGCTAGCTGCAGTTGCTTGTCTTATGGAGCAAGCACGGCTAAAAGAGGCGAAACAAAGATGCGAAGAGCTAGTGTTTGGAGCCTTTGAAAGTGATGAAGCTATTGATATATATATTAGTTTGTTAGTTCAATTGTATGATTTTAATGCAGTGCAATCTACCATAAAAGACTTAATGAAGGAAAATAGAATTAGTAAATCTCAAATGGAACAATATGAATCCATGCTTTCTCTTTCATCCAAAGTAGCGAAAAATGAACAAGATCAAAGTGATGAAAAGGTTATTATGAGTTTATTTGATTCATCATCTTCTTATAGTGATCAGTTAATGGCTTTGAGTGAGCTTCGTAAAATTGAAAGTGCGAACTATGTACCTGCACTAAAGAAGTTTTTTTTAGATGAAAAAGCAAATCCGATTATTAAGAGTTTAGTTTGTTTTGTTCTTCAAGAACAGCAACTGAATACACAATTTATTGTGAAAAAGCTAGGCATGGAAATAACATGGAATCCAATAGAAGAATTAAATGAGCATGATGAATTTGTCAATCATGTTGTTAAAAAGCTAACTAGTATTTTGGAAAATGAGGATCCCTCATTACTTGAAATCGTATTAATGTTTTGGCAACATTTTATAACGATCTATTTTCCACTTCTTCCTAGTCCGAATAAAGTAGATGAATGGGCAGCAACAATGTATGTAATCGCTCATGAAAATTTTGATAGATTTATAGATGTGAATGAAATTGAGAATCAATTTACAGTTAAATTCAATGAGATTGAACCGCTTGTTTCACATGTAAGAGACTTTGAAAAACAAGGATTATTTGATGCATATACAATTACTTGACAATTTTCAGCTAATTATACATTGGGAAATATTGAAACAGAATGGGATTGTGTTATAATAGAGAGGTTGTAATATCAATTTACTTACTTTATACAATACAGCAAAAAAACAATCTCTATGTATAGATTGTCCATTGTATAAAAAATGATGAAGCACATAAGTGATTTAGACATATTATTTGGAGGGAAATAAACATGACAGCTAAATGGGAAAAAGTTGAAGCTAACGTTGGAGTATTAACTGTAGAAGTTGAAGCTTCAGAAGTAACTAAAGGCTTAGACGAAGCATTTCAAAAAGTTGTAAAAACAATTAACGTACCAGGATTCCGTAAAGGTAAATTACCACGTCCAATTTTCGAACAAAAATTTGGTATTGAATCTCTTTACAATGATGCATTAGATATCATCTTACCTGTAGCTTACGGTAAAGCAGTTGAAGAAGCTGGTATTGAACCAGTAGATCGTCCAGAAGTTTCTGTTGAACAAATGGAAAAAGGTAAAACATTAATTTTCACTGCTAAAGTAACTGTTAAACCTGAAGTAAAATTAGGTGAGTACAAAGGCTTAGAAGTAGAAGAAATGGATGCAGCTGTAACTGAAGAAGATGTACAAGCTGAGTTAACAAGACTTCAAGAACAACAAGCTGAATTAGTTGTTAAAGAAGATGGCGTAGTTGAAAAAGGCGATACAGCTGTTATTGACTTCGAAGGATTCGTTGATGGTGTAGCTTTTGAAGGTGGAAAAGGTGACAACTATCCATTAGAAATCGGCTCTGGTTCATTCATCCCAGGTTTTGAAGATGAATTAGTTGGTGCTAAAACTGGTGTTGAAACAGACGTTAATGTTACATTCCCAGAAGAATACCACAGTGCTGATTTAGCTGGTAAAGCAGCTACATTCAAAGTAACTGTACATGAAATTAAAGGAAAAGTACTTCCTACTTTAGATGATGAGTTTGCTAAAGACGTTAACGATGAAGTTGAAACTCTTGCTGACTTAAAAGCTAAATTAAAAACTGACCTAGAAGCTTCTAAAAAAGCTCAAGCAGAAAATAGCCTTCGCGATGCATTAGTTGAAAAAGCTACTGAAAATGCAGAAGTTGAAATTCCTGAAGTAATGTTTGAAAATCAAGTTGATAACATGATCAAAGATTTCGAACAACGTATTGCTCAACAAGGATTAAACTTAGATCTTTACTACCAATTCACTGGTGCAAAAGAAGAAGATCTTCGTGCTCAAATGCGTAAAGATGCTGAAATCCGTGTGAAAACTGATTTAGTAATCGATGCAATCATCGCTGCAGAAAAAATTGAAGCAACTGAAGAAGAAATGACAGAAGAACTAAATCGTTTATCAGAAATGTACAATATCCCAGCTGAACAATTACAATTAATGCTTGGCGGTATGGATGCTGTTTCTGCTGATATCAAAATTCGCAAAGCTGTAGAATTATTAGTTTCAAGCAGAAAAGCTGCATAATTAATAAATTCCTATGATAAATGAGCAAGGCACGAATATTTCGTGCCTTGTTTTACGATTAAAGACAGTTTGACTTAAATAGTACAAAGGTCATGATGTAGTTCAATGGGTTTATTTAACAAAGTGGAAATTAGATTTCCTGTACATACTATCTCTATTAGTTTTTATTGAATTACTCTCAAATCAGGTTGTTAACAAATACCAGTACCATTCTATTTTGTACTTAAGAATACATATGATAAAATTCTATATATGGTTTTTTTATAAAATCAAAATCATATAATAAAAAATAATCTTTTAAATAAAGGATTATCTAAATAAAGTTAGAATATATATATTCTAAAAATTTAAACAATTCAATTGAGTCTTTATCGTTGATTTGTTTAAGATGTATGCTATCATATAGCTACAAGTTACATAATTAAGTTAGTTTCATTACCATTTGGCACTTTTCAAAGTGTCATTGGAATGTGTAAAGATCAAGTTTCCGAACGGTGAACTTGTGTTTTACACGAATCGTCATACATACATATTGCTTACCGTTTATTTGAAAGTGTTTAATTTTAAAAAGGGAGTGAACATATGTTCAAATTTAATGAAGAAAAAGGGCAGCTAAAGTGTTCGTTCTGTGGAAAGTCACAGTCTCAAGTTCGCAAACTTGTTGCTGGACCTGGGGTATACATATGTGACGAATGTATTGAGCTATGTACTGAAATAGTTCAAGAAGAACTTGCAAAAGAAGAGGAAGTTGAGTTTAAAGACGTTCCAAAGCCAAAAGAAATTTGTGAAATTCTTGATGAATATGTAATTGGTCAAAATAATGCGAAGAAAAATTTATCAGTAGCAGTTTATAACCATTACAAACGCGTAAATTCAAATAGTAAAATTGATGATGTT
>Ga0187780_10002317_pt1 | contig 14321 bp, 12 predicted proteins | sample 1015_Q2_SP10_20__FD_132429 | JGI IMG/M metagenome (GOLD analysis project Ga0187780, IMG submission 132429) | Tropical peat soil microbial communities from peatlands in Department of Meta, Colombia - 1015_Q2_SP10_20_MG | ecosystem: Environmental > Terrestrial > Soil > Wetlands > Peat | place... | reverse complement strand
CATCTCGATGAGTACAAGGTGGAGAACCGCAGCCATCCCGAGCACATTCTCTTCAAGACCATCGGCAAGACGGACGCCGAGGTGGCCGAGATTCGCAAGAAAGCCGAGGGCGTGTTGCAGCAGGCCCGGCACGGCGGGAATTTCGAGGAGCTGGCGAAGAAATATTCGGAGGACGATGGGTCGAAATCCAGAGGAGGTGACTTGGGCTGGATTATCGAAGGCCAAACCGTGCCGGAATTTCAGCAGGCGGCCTTCAGCTTGCCCAAGGGCGCTATTTCCGACCTGGTGAAGACGCAATACGGCTTCCACATCATCAAGGTGCTGGACCGCGAGACGGCTCATACGCGCAGCTTCGAGGAAGTTCGCCCCGCCATTCTTCAAGCGGTGCTCGAGCAAGAGGCCAGCGACCGGGCGAACGAGCTTTCCGAACAAATGGCAGCGGCAGTGCGCCAGTCGAACCGCCAGTCGCTCGACGATTTGGCCAAGAAGTTCGGCCTAATCGTGGGCGAAACGCCGGCGGCCGCGGTCACCGAGCACGTAGGGCAACTCGGCAATTCCTCTGAACTGCACCAGGTTCTGTTTGAGCTGCACCCTGGCGAGTTGAGCCAGCCAATCCAGGTGGACTCGGGTTTCGCGATCGCTACGGTGAAGGACGTGCTCCCGGCGCATTCGGCGACGCTTGCCGAGGTGCATGAGCAAGCCCTTACCGACTACCAGCGCGAGAAATCCGTGGACCTGGCCCGCTCCAGGGCCGAAGAACTGGCTAAGCGCACCAAGAACGGCGAGCCTCTGGAGAAAGCCGCCAAGGCGCTCGGACTCGCGTTCAAGACCTCCGAATCGTTTTCGCGCAGCGGTTCCGTTCCCGATGTGGGTACCGGCAAGCAGTTGGCGGCGGCGTTCCATTTGGCGGATGGTCAGATCGGTGCGCCGGAACAGATTGGGGGGAACTGGGTGGTCTACCGCATGGTCTCTCATCAGGCCCCGGATCCCGCCGACCTAGCCAAACAGAAAGACGCCATCGAGCAGCAGCTCGTGCGCACCATGCAAGACGCGGCCTTTGCGGCTTTCCGCACAGCCTTGGTGGATCGCCTGAAGAAACAGGGGAAGCTGACGATTAATACTGAGGTCGTGAACCGGCTGACCCGGACGAGCTAGCAAGCTGAACAAGCTACGATGATTCTGTAACTAACTGAAACATAGATACTTACAGAATTCGCACTCCCTTCTTGTTCCCATTCTGCCGGTCGGCTAGAATATGTGCATCCGCAGGGACTGCCCCGAAGCCAGCGGGGCGCATCAGGCCGCCGGAAGCCTTCCCTTCCTATGGGCCCGCAAAGAAGAAATCGTTCACTGAGGAGAGCCGCCATGCCAATGAAACGGCCTAGGGCCAATACACTTCGAGCTATTTCTGTCTCAGGGGGCAGCCTGCAACGAGGCTCCCTCGGAAGCAAGCGGAGTCCCGTTTCGGCAATACGGAGCAAGATCAAGTTCCCAAGGGAAGGCGCCCGCGCAAACAAGTACATTTGCGCGATGGAACGCAATCAGAACGGTCGGTACAACGTGCGCATCCAGGCGCAGCTCGGCGCGGAGGGGCGAGGGGGCTGGACCTTGGCCGTCTACTTCCTGGCATCTTCGTTCAACGCGGCCATGAAGAAGCTGGAAGAATCCCTGCAGCACTTGCAGAAGAACGAAGAGAAATTGCGTTTCTGGGCCGTGGAGCGGACTGACGACCCGAACCTCGCCGGTGACCTCCTCGAAGGCTTCGGCCTATGGCTCGACCGGCGCCAGCAGTTTCCGCGCAAAGCCGCTGAGTTGGCTGTTTTCGGCGGGCGTCACGTTCCAGCTTCCATGCTGGCAGGAGCGCGGCGGATCCTGGCAGAGTCACTCACCCAAGAGCGTCCCGTGGGAAGCCACGCACTGGCGAGTGATTGAAAGCTCCTCGTCAAGTTTGAAATTCTCGTAGTAGGGCCCCGAACCGTTTTATTTCCCGCGAATCAGAACTTCGCCATGGGCCACCAACTGGTCATTGAGTGAGAGGCGGTACTTGTACGTGCCGGGATTAAGGCCGGGACGCGTGGTTCCGCTGGAAAGGCGCACGCCGGGAGGCGCCTGAAGAACGTTGGAGGCAAACGGGCAGCGCTGCGGGTCGAATTCCACCTTGATGTTACCGGCGTTGGAATACCATACCACCTGCTCGCCCGGGTCAATTACGATCGCTTCGGGCACCAGGCCCACCAACACTAATTTTTCCGCCATCCGATGATGTCCTTAAGAAGGATCCCCATCTAACGGGCGCAGTGCGCCGCCCGATTGCAAATGGAAACGATAGCACAGGCGCTCGGTTCGGGGCAGCGGTGGAAGGGCGGCGCTAACCGAGCGAGCGAGAGGAGGCGTAGTATTTCTCGATCATGCGCCCGGTCATCAAACCACCTTCGTACTCCGGAATAATCACCTCGTCCGCGCCTGAACTACGGATCGCATTGGCGTAACGCTGCTGGCCTGCGCGGGTGATAATTCTCAGGTCCGGATTGAGCGCCCGCGCGGTGACCGTAATGTAAAGATTGTCCGCATCGTTGTCTATCAGCACGCCGATGCCCCGTGCCCGTTTGATACCGGCGGTGAGCAGGACGTCATGGCGCTTGGCGTCCCCGTGGATCACGAGCATTCCCTCCTTCAGCAGTTCGCGATAGAGCCCCTCGTTGGTCTCAATCAGGACGAAGGGAATCCCGGCGCGCTGCAACTGCTCGATGGCTGTACGGCCCACCTGACCATAACCACAAATGACGAAGTGCCCGTCCAGCTTATCAATCGTCAGGTCATTAATCATGGATTTCCAAGCCTCCAGACCTTGCCTTCGAAAAAGCGTCGCCAGAACCCGCTCGGCGATCCAGAGCTCGAACGCAAACACACCCAAGTACACGAACAGGGCAAACAGCTTTGTGGAGTCCCGCACCTCGTGGTAATCAATGGCGTGCGGATGCGTAATCCAGAACAGGGCATCCGGCCAACGGAGCCCTTCGAGCTTGATGTACACCAGAACACAGAGGACGTTGAATCCGGCGAATACCGCGACCGGCAACAACAATCGGCGCACGAACAGCACGAGCGCACGGCTAACCTTAATGCGGATCGCCATTCTCGCTGCGCTCCGGGCAGGAAACTTCGCCCCTTGGTCTTCAGAATCCCTTGCCGACGCTTACGCGATTTCACGCACGGCCGCAGCAATATGCCGCGCCGAGATTCCGAAGGCGTCCAGAAGCTCGTCGGGCTTGCCCGAATGGGGCATGCCCCTCACGGCCAGCAGCCGGAATTTCGCGGGCGCGGCGCCGGCCTGCGCTAGTGCAGCCAGCACCGCTTCTCCGAGACCGCCCTCGGGCCAGTGATCCTCGACCGTAACAAGCCGGCCGCCCGTCGCGGCAATTTGCTCGGCCAGCGCATTGCCGTCGAGCGGCTTAACGCAGTAAAGGTCAATCACGCGGATGGGCAGGCCCTGGGACTTGAGTCCCGCCTCGGCCTTGAGCGCTTCGTGCAGCGTGACTCCCGCGGCGATCACCGTGACGCGGTCCTGCGCGCTCTTTCGCAGAACTTTGAAGCCCGGAACAGGAAACTGCTCGTCTCTGGAGTACAGGATCGGGGTTTTCGGCCGCGTGGTGCGCAAATAGTTGATGCCCGGCCGCCGCGCCATAGCTTCCGTAAGCCGCTCTGCTGAGACTGCGTCGCAGGGGTAAAACACGGCCGAGCCTTGTACGGCCCGGAACATGGCCAGGTCCTCGAGCCCCATCTGCGAGGGCCCGTCTTCGCCGATTGAAACGCCGCAGTGCGAGCCACATAGGTTGATGTTAGCCCGGCTGACCGCCGCCATGCGCACGCTGTCATAGGCGCGCGTCAAAAAGCAGGCGAAGGAATCCAGGAAGGGCGTCTTGCCGCGCGCCGCCAGGCCCACGCCCATGCTCACCATATTTTGCTCTGCGATGTAGCCCTGAAAAAAACGCCCCGGAAACGCGTCCCCGAAAATTTCGGAGAAGGTTGAATTCTTTACATCGCCGGAAATAGCCACAATGTGTGGGTTTGCCACGCCTAAACGCTTCAGCGCGTGCCCGTAGGCCTCGCGCGTCGCTACGGGTTTCGTCGGGTCGTAATCGGGCGGGGGCAGCGCAGGGAAATCCGGGGGCTGGGGCAACGACTGCCGCTCATAAGACGTGCCCGAATCCGCCGGAAGCTGAACCGGCGCACCTCCGATTTCTTGCAGTGCCGCAGCTAGCTGCTCTTTCGGGAGCGGCTTGCCGTGCCAGTTGTCTTTCCCTGCCACCAGGCTGACACCATGTCCCTTGACGGTGCGCGCCAGGATGGCCTGGGGACGGCCCTGGGTTGCCCGGGCGCGATCGAGCGCTGCGAGCACGGCGGCGACATCGTGGCCGTCAATAATCTCTGCGGCCCAGCCCTCGGACTCGAACTTTCGCCGGTAGGTCTCCATGTCGTGCCTGTACATGGTCGCTTCACTCTGCCCGAGTGCGTTCACGTCGGCGAGCACGGTAAGGTTGTCCAGCTTGTAGTGGCCGGCAAAAGCCGCCGCTTCCCAGATTTGCCCCTCGGCCATCTCGCCATCGCCCACCAGCACGTAGACGCGCGAAGGGCTCTTGTCCAGCCGCGCCGCAATGGCGAGCCCCGCGCCGACCGACAGTCCCTGGCCGAGCGAGCCGGTGGCGGCGTCTACTCCGGGAACGCGAGGAGTCGGATGGCCCTCGAGCTCGCTGGAGAACTGCCGCAACGTCATGATGTGCGACTCAGGGAAAACGCCAGCCTCGGCCAGCGCGGCGTAGAGCAAGGGAGCGGCGTGTCCCTTGGAGAGCACGAAGCGGTCCGCATCCGGGGCGTGCGGATTCCTCGGATTGAACTTCATGGCGTAGAAGAACGTCCCGGCCACGAGCTCCGCGGCGGACATGCAGGAGGTCGGATGCCCCGAGCCGGCGGCCGTCGTGGACATCAGCGAGAGAATGGTCAGCCGCCGCGCCTTCTCCGTAACTGTGTTGATGGTAGTCATAGACGTCCCTGCTGGCGATGCCGCGCTCATGCGCCTGGCTCCTTTACCGGGGAAAACTCAAAGCCTGCAATTCTACCCTGTTTCCGCTCCCTGCTGGGAACCCCTTGCGTAGCGGCTCCGGCAGCGGCGCCGAGGCCGCGACTATTTCCAGGGCGTGGGCATGTGGTACGGGACATTCTCGATGACCGCCTCGATCTGCCGGATCTTCCCGTTCTTTATCTTGAAGACTTCGAACAACATGAACGAGAAAGGGCGGTCGAAAGGCGGACTGACCTTGTAGGTCGTGCCGTCCACCAGCTTTACGTTGGTGACCTGGCCGGCGTGGTCGAAGAAGCCGGAAACGAGCACGAGGCCCTTTTGCTGGTCCACCACGACGAACCGGCGGTCGCGGCATCGGGTCACGAAGTAGAGCAACCCGGTCTTCAACTGCGCCTCGCATCCCATCTTGGCAACGCCTGATCCGTTCGGATTGTTGGCTGTGTTCACGCCGTTTTCCACACGCGCGCAGTCGGGATCGAAAGGTGCATAGATTTTTCCGGTATTGAGCTGAATGGTGTCGAAATACGAATTGGCGATGGCAATCATCTTGTCACGCGGAAGAATTTCTTCCGGTGGCACGTCCTCATAGAAAATCGGTTTTTCCTTGAGCCCCTCGGGATTGGGGAAAGCGCTGTTGGCCGCCTGCCGGCGCGCGACAATCGTCTCGATTTCGGTGACTTTGTGCTTCACCACCTTGAGCCGTGTCCCCAAAATGCCTGGATGACCGTCTTCCTCGACCACTCCGAAAAAGCCCACCTCGCCGGCCTGCGGATCGTCCATGTAGATTGTGTAGGAACCGACGCCGCTGGCGGTGGCCCAAAGTCCGTCGCCGAGTTCGAGCACAACGTTGTTTTCAGTGTACTTTACGCCAGGCGTATGCGGGAGCATCGAGGGATCGTGCGCGACAATGGCCGCCAGGAATTGATCCACGAAGCCGTTCAGGCAGGCGCGGTCGCAGTCATTGGCCGCGGGAGGGATCGGCCGAGCGCTTGCCGCCGACAGCCCCCAGAGAAACAGCGCCACAATGCCGAGCAGGAAAATTGCCGCGGCCCTGCTCACGAACTGCGTCCTGCGCATGATTCCTCCTTCTGGCATACGAGGTGTGCGGGAAGTCTATATCAGAACGCAGGTCTCCTGACAACGGCGGAATGGGCGGAGCCGAACAGCAATGCGCCCCCCTGAAGGCGGCCGCTACAACACCATCAAGATAGCGAGTAGAATAGCGCCCGAAATAAGACAGTTCCCTACTCCGGCGCGCTACTAGCCGGACTGCATGGGCGAGGCGAGAACCTCTCGTGAAAACTCGTGCCGAGCGCCGAGTTTGGTCCTCCCAAATTGTCAACGTCGCCGATGTGCGGCAGATGGCGCAGAGGCGTCTGCCGCGGGTCGCCTTTGATTACGTGGATGGAGGAGCGGAAGGCGAAGTCACGCTGCGCGAGAACTCCCGGTCTTTCGCAGAAGTGACCTTTCGTCCGCGCAACGCCGTGGCGCCGGGTTCTCCGGATTTGCGAACGAACGTGCTGGGGTGCGACCTGACCATGCCGCTTTTGCTCGCGCCCTGTGGGTTCAGCCGTCTGATTCATCCTCAGGGCGAGGTGGCGGCAGCGCGGGCCGCGGGCAAGGCGGGCGTCGGTTTTGTTCTCTCGACGATTTCCGCGTACCGGCTGGAAGAGGTAGCCAAGGCTTCCTCGGGCCCGCGCTGGTATCAACTCTATTTGGTAGGCGGCCGGGACGCCGCAGAAGCCGCGCTCGAAAGGGCGCAGCGAGCGGGATTCACGGCACTCGCCATTACGGTGGATACTGCGACGTTTGGAATGCGCGAGCGGGACGCTCGCAACGGGGCGGCGGCGTTGGTCGGCGGAAACCCGCTCTCGAAGATTCGACACCTTCCGCAACTGCTGGCGCGGCCCGCATGGTTGGCCGGCATGATTTTTCACGAGCGTCGCCTGGTGCTTCCTAACGTGATTGTGCCGGGCAAGGGACCCATGCCGCTGGCGGAGGCGCCGGCCGGCCTCGCGCAATCGGTGGTGACGTGGCAGGACTTGCGCTGGCTGCGGAACGTCTGGCGCGGACCGCTGCTCGTCAAAGGCATTCTCACACGTGAGGACGCGCGCCGCGCGGTTGACGAGGGTGTCGCCGGTGTCATCGTTTCCAACCACGGCGGGCGCCAGCTCGACGGCGTCTCTGCTTCGCTGCGAGCACTGCCGGAGGTTGTGGAAGCCGTGCGCGGTCAAGCCGAGGTCCTCATGGACGGCGGTGTGCGCCGGGGAAGCGACATCGCAAAGGCCATCTGCCTGGGAGCGCGAGCCGTGTTGATCGGCCGTGCCTACATGTACGGCCTGGGCGCGGCGGGAGAGGCCGGCGTTGCTCGCGTGCTGGCCATGCTGCGGGCGGATCTCGAACGCACGGTGACGCTGCTGGGGTGCGGCTCCGTTGGCGAACTGAACCGCTCTTTTCTGGACCTTCCGGCGCATTGGGCTACTGAGCCCCGCTGAGGAAGATCACACAGTTTTCGGCTAACGCGCTGTCATGGTGGTTGGCACATCGATAGGGGCGCAGCAAGCAGCGCCCCTACGACGTGCTAACTCTTCCCGCACGTCTGCTATATAATCCCGGCCCAATGGGGAGTGGGCAGGACCCAAGCGGACGCGCACAAGTGGATGAACACGTACCGCATGATACTTCGAACGCCGAAGAGAGGAGCAACGAAATGACTATGGACCGCAGAAAGTTCTTGGAGAGCTCGTCCGCTTTACTGTCGGCCGCGGCACTGGGGGCCGCGGCGGCGTCGGCCGCAGAAGCCGCCCCGGCGCCCAAGACCAAGTACCGTCTGGTTGCCACCGAGGAAGCCTTCTCCATTCCCGAGCAGGTGGAAGTCTTCACGCGGGCTAAGTCTACACTGTGGCATGACCCGGATGTGGAGCAGTGGGCGATTTTTCTTACCAATAAGATGTTGATTGGGCGGCTGCTCGATGTGGACAACGAGCGGCTGAGCATCATGGATCAGGCGGGGTGCGATGTGCATGTACTGTCGCTGACGTCGCCCGGAGTGCAGCTTCCGGACGCCGACACGGCGACCTCGCTCGCCGAGATCGCCAATGATCGCCTGGCGGAGACGATTGCGCGCCATCCCACGCGCTACGCCGGGCTCGCCAGCTTCGCGCCGCAAGATCCGGCGCGCGCGGCGAAAGAGATTGATCGGGCCATCAACAAGCTCAAGCTGAACGGCCTGATCGTGAATTCCCACACCAATTCCGAATACCTGGACAATCGTAAGTTTTGGCCCATCTTCGAAGCCGCCACTGCCGTGGACGCGGCCATCTACATTCATCCGCGCAATCCGCCCGCGCCTGCCGCCGAGTTCCTAAAAGCCGACGTGAACCTGTGGGCGGCGATCTGGGGCTACCAGCAGGAAACCGGGCTTCACGCCATGCGGCTCATCATCAGCGGAATTTTCGACGAGTTCCCCAAGCTAAAGATCGTACTCGGGCACGCGGGTGAGGCGGTTCCCTACTGGCTCTATCGCATAGATTACATGTATGCGAACGCGGCGTCTGGAATCTACAAGAGCGTCAGCGGACGCAAGCTCAAGCGCAAGCCCAGCGACTACGTGAAGGACAACTTTTACATCACCACCAGCGGAATGAACGACCATGCGGTGCTGCGGTACAACCATGGCGTCCTCGGCGCGGACCACATCCTGTTCGCCATTGACTATCCGTATCAGGAGTCGGTGGAAGCCTGCCGGTTCATGAACACGGCGCCGCTGCCGGAAGCGGATGTGGAGAAGATTGCCCACGGGAACGCAGAGAAAATATTCCGGGTGAAGCCCGCGGTCTAAGCGCCGTTCGCGGAGATACGGGCGGGGCGCGAGAGACTCTCTCAGCACCGGCAGACGGCTTCCTCGGCCATCGCGAGCGTGGCGCTGCTCTTGCTTCGAAGGAGCTACGGGTGGATGGTCACGTCGTAGGAGGCCACGGAGCCGTCCTGCGCGAGCACGGGGTCAATACGCCGGACCTGGAAGGTGCGGTCTCTCAGATCGTCCACGGTCCGCGCCAATATGTCGTGCGTTTCGCGCTCGAGTTCGGGCGTAGGCTTCGAGGTGCGCTTCTCGGGCGACAGGGCCTTGGCATCAACCCGGTAGGTGCGGGTCTGGCTGCCCATGTCCTCGGCGAGCAGTTCTACATGGGCTCCGGAGAGCGTAACCGACAGGGGCCGATCGTGAAACCACGAGCGAGGCGTAAGCAGCACGAAGAGCACAATCACCACGACCATCACATCGTAAGGCCAGCTTCCGCGCTCATATGACCAGAAGAGCGTGCGAACCAGGCCCCGCCACAGTGTGCGCATCCCCGTGCCCCGCCTATCCGCTCACCACCATGCCATCGCGCATGTGCAGGACGCGGTTCCCGTAGGTCGCTGCTTCGGGGTTGTGGGTGATCATCACGATGGTCTGGCCGAGGTCCTGGTTCAACTGGCGAAGCAGCGCCAGCACGCTCTCGGATGTCTTGGTATCGAGGTTTCCGGTCGGCTCATCGGCTAGCACGATTTTCGGCTCGCTGATGATGGCCCGGGCGAGCGCCACGCGCTGTTGTTCCCCGCCCGACAACTCCGAAGGCTTGTGATGCAAACGGTCAGTCAAGCCGAGAAGCTTGGTGACCACGTCGAAGCGGTGCGGATCGAAGCCGTCTCCATGGATGTGCTGGGCGAGGGCGATGTTGTGGTAGGCGTCCAGCGTGGGCAACAGGTTAAAACGCTGGAAGACGAAGCCGACCTTGTGGCGGCGCAGAAGGGTCCGCGCGGCGTCGGTCAGTTGCGTCAGGTCGTTTCCGTCCAGCAGCACTCGCCCGCTAGTGGCCTGGGCGAGACCTCCAATCAGATGCAGCAGCGTGGATTTTCCGCACCCCGAAGGCCCCATGATGGAGACGAACTCTCCCGGAAATACTTCCAGACTGACTCCCCGCAGCGCCGGCACATCCACCTTGCCGGTACGATAGACTTTCCACAGATTTTCGGTCTTGAGTATCGGCTCCAACGCCGGCTCCCGAGTGAGCAATCGCGCGGTTGTAGATGAAAATATTCTAGCCGCGTTTCGTGGTCCTGCCTAGCCAGTATTTGGCGCGCGTGAGTTTACGGCAGCGGGCAACGCAAGGAAGAAACTAGGTCGTCGGCCCGATTCCCTTGCGGGCACGGCATGCCGTGCCCCTACAGCAGAGCGCGGGGCAGCCGCAATCCGCTTCGCGATCTTCGCCGCAGGTCCGCGAAGGCCTCCAGCCCGGCTACTCGTAGGCGAGGGCTTCGACAGGGTCTTTACGGCTAGCGAGCCATGCGGGATAGGTGGCGCCGAGCAAGCCGCCGGCAACGGCAATCAGCCCGGCACGCAGAATCCAGCCCGAAGTGATGAGAACCGTCAACGAAGGAAATGCTTTGAGGAAAATCCAGCGCAGCAGGAAGCTGAGGCCGGTCCCACCCCCGATGCCGGCCAGGCAGAGGAGGGTGGTCTCGCTGAGGATAATTTCCACGATATAGCCTTTGGACGCGCCGATAGACTTCAACACGCCGATTTCGCGCGTGCGTTCGATGACTGTGGTGTACATGGAGAGGAAAATCACCAAGAAGCCGATGGCCACGGCGATGGCGATCATCACGTTAATAAAGACGTTCAGCGCCGGCAAGTTCGAGGAGGTCATCAAGGAAAGATAATCTTTGAGGGCGCGAACTTCATACCGCGGAAGAAGCTGGCGGACGGCTTCCATGACGGCGGGCGTGTGATCGCTGCGGTCGCACTTGATAAAGAAGAGCGAAGCCTTGTCGCGAGCGCCAGACATTTCCTGCAGCGTGGACATCAGCACGAAGAGCCGCGCCCCTTTGCCGTGCTCCACGATGCCGGCCACGTGAAAATCGTGTTCGAGGATGTGGAGCTTCTGCCCCAGCTTCACCTTCTTGGACCGAGCATAAACGTCGTCCACCAGAATATCGTCGGCGTCCTGCAGGCCTTGGCCTTCGTGGAACACGAACCCGCCCGAGACAGCGCGGAAGGCGTCGTTCTCAATCCCGTAGACGAGGTCCATCCCATTGACGGAATTGAACTGTACCAACACGGGAGCGACCGCCTGCACGTAGTCGAGCTGCCCCAGTCTCGCGCCGATGCTGATCGGCATCGGCGCCCCGCTGAACTGCATGAAAATCGAGGCCGAAGGTGGCTGCACCATGATGTCGGCGCCCACGCCCTCGGTGCGCTTGGCCGATTCGGACATCAAGCCGCTCGTCAGCCCGACTACCATGATGACCAGCGTGACTTCCACAGCCACGGCAATCACCGTAATCGCCGTACGCACCGGCCGGTGCAGCACGTTTCGCACAATCATGTGTCCAATCAAGGCTTCGGCCCCTGGGTTTCTTCCCCGACGCGCACCAACTCCGTGCCGGGCGGCTGCTCCAAGACAAAACGGTCCGGCGCGACCGCCTCGCCGAGGCTCAGCCGCGTTACCCTAATATCCAGTTTATAATCGTTCGCCGGCCGCGCGAGAGAAATCTGGCGTGGAAATCTTGTCCCGCCAAACTGGCTCCAGTCGCTATACCCAATATCCGAGCCAAGTTTTCCTCCCGCTTCGTAGGTCTGCAGGCGCGCTACGCTCAGGTCCGCTCGACTAAACCAGATCTTGCTGGCGATTTCCCAGTCGGTTGTCGCACCGGCGCTCCCCCGGGGCGCTTCGCCGGAGCTGGGTCGCGCCACGGTCAGTACATAGTAGGACGCTCCCCCTTCGCTTGCTTCCTCCAGCAGTACCAGCGCATGCTCGGGGACTGGCTGCCAGAACATTGCCCCGGTGAGGTGCTGCGGACGCAGATTCTCGATAGGCTTCGCCGAAGGACGCTCGAGCGTGGTCGAGCCCGTCAGAAACTTATGTCGCGAGGGAATGAAAATACGAAAGGTGTCGCCGTCGCTTACCATGTCGAAGACGTTGGTCCCCACGACGGGCGCCTGGCCAATCACGCGGATACTAGCGGGTTTTTGGGCAAGGATGAAGCCGGATACCTCGTGGTACTGCTCGATCACGCCGGTATAGGCGGAGCCGGCGGTCAGCAACAACTTCACGGCAGCGTTTAGCGAGGTGACTGCCTCTGCCTGATGATTGTATGCGGCGAGGAGTTCCTGCTTAGTCGCCGTCAGGCGCGCCACGGGCGCTCCCGACGGCTTCACGACCGTCTTGTGGCTGATGGCGCAGCCCCATGCCAGGGTCAGAGCGGCTGCCATGGCCATCACGCGAGGAAGGCGGCGAAAGCCCGGTCTGGATCGCGTTTGATGCACGAAACTAGAAATCTAGCAGCCGACTCAAGGGGTGTCAAACGCAGCACTCGCGAGCGCTTTACGCACCGAGGGACGCGAAGGGTTTTCGGAGCGCCCGGCAAGAGCCTACAAGTTTGAAGGCTGAAGCTCGCTACGCAGAGCCCGCTTTAGTCACTCCGCCAGCTTACCACCGGCGGAAATCCATGCCGCGATGTCGTTAATGACCTGCTCATTCACATGGCCCGGTTTCTGATATTCCTCTGGCAGCGAGGGCCCCGTACCAGCTATGAACAGATGGTTCAGGTCCGGATACAGCTTGAGCGTCACGTTCTTGTGGCCGTCGAGCGCGCTCTTCCATTCCGTGAAGTTTGTGGCAGGCGGCACTTGAAAATCGCGTCCGCCCTGGAGAATCAGGATGGGAATCTTCAATTCCTCGGCCACAGCCACGGGATGATAATTGCGCAAGTCAAGCCAATACGAGGCGGGCATGGCGCCGCCTACTAGGACCACCGTGTCGCCCGACTTGAGGTCGGGGCTTTCAATTTTGCGAACGCTGGCTTCGAGGGCGGCGAGTTGCTGCTGTTCGGAGGGCGTCGGCGTGCCCTCGGCAGTAAGAAGGGCGCGCACCTGCTCCAAAAGAAGCTGCTCCATCGGGCGCGTATTGGCAGCCAACATGACAATGCCGGCCAGACGCGAATCGCGCGTCGCAATCCATGGCGCGAGGTAGCCGCCCAGGCTGTGCCCGGCGAGGAATATGCGCTTGGGGTCAATTTTCGACTGCCGGGCCAGAAGTTCGACGGCTGCACGCGCGTCACTCATCGTTTCGTCGTCAACCGTCAGCTTTGCGGGCTCGGCGCTGCTCTGCGCGCCGTATTTTTGGGTGCGCTTGGTAAAACGGAACACGGCGATGCCGCGGCTGGCGAGTCCCCAGGCAAGATCCTTCAGCGGTTGATTGGCGCCAATGGTCTCGTCCTGGTCGTGCGGGCCCGAACCATGCAAGAGCACTGCGGCGGGAAACGGGCCGGCGCCTTTCGGCAGCGTCAACGTTCCCGGCAACTCGAACTTGCCGTTCACCAGCGTCAGCGGCTGTTCGCTGAAGCTATCGGGCTTCGCGTAATCGGGAGCGACCCAAGGCGGAGGAGGCTCCTCATGCGGCCGAAAGTACAGGCCGGCAATTTTTCCGTCTGGTCCGAAAGCGATTTGCGCGTCTATGAGCCCTCGCTCGAATTTGCACGTCAGCACGGCGACGTCGTACATGCCCACGTGATTGGTTTTGACTCCGGCAATCGCGTCGAACGAACCCATCTGCTCGAGCACGCCGGCCCAGGACGCCGCCAGTCTTCCCGGAGGAAGCGCCGCGGCCATGGGAGCATCGTAGCGTTGCTCTACGCTGTCAAATTGTCCGGCGGCAAGCTGCTGAACTACGAGTCTTCCAGTGGCGGTCGCTGCAGCCTCGCTGTCCCCCTGCTGGGCGGAAATCGGCAACACGAGAAGAAAACATGCGAGAGCGAGGGCAAAAGTCTTCATTTCGCCGTCCGTTTACGTTCGAGACCTGCGCGCAAATCGGGCCGCATTATACCTGAGGGAGCGCGGCAGCCGGAGGGCGCCTCGTGCCTACGCACGACCCTACTGCTCGGACAATTGAATCAGGGGATCGTCGTTACTGGCTGCGGCACCACCCTTGTCCGCGCCATGAAGCTTTCCCGCTGCGTCCAAAAGGAATGACCGCCGGCCGGTCTTGCCGTAAGCCTCCGGAATGGCGATGAGCTCGAACGCTTGGCTTTCTTCCTGTGAAACGATCCGGTATCGGAACTGATAGCCACCATCGTGCCCAGCGGCTAGGCGCTCATTCACCAGAGATGCCTGGTCGGCTGAGATTTCGCCCTTTGGCGCGGGCCCCAACTGCGCCAGCGACTCCGGCAGCTTGCCGTAGGCCCGGCGGTAGGACTCAAT
>Ga0187780_10002315_pt1 | contig 14322 bp, 9 predicted proteins | sample 1015_Q2_SP10_20__FD_132429 | JGI IMG/M metagenome (GOLD analysis project Ga0187780, IMG submission 132429) | Tropical peat soil microbial communities from peatlands in Department of Meta, Colombia - 1015_Q2_SP10_20_MG | ecosystem: Environmental > Terrestrial > Soil > Wetlands > Peat | place... | reverse complement strand
GAGCCCGCAACTGGCCCCGGTGCTCGTCGCTACGGCCGCGTACAACGGCATGATTGGCAGCCCGACCTATGGCGAAGGCACCACTCTGCAGCTCGATGAAACCATCGCCATCGCAGGACACACGCCGGTGCACATCCAGACGTTGTTCGCGCCCCCTGATGAGGCCACTTCTGCGGGATTCTTTCTGGCCACTGCCGTGCAGTCCACGTTCGCGCGCGTCTATGCCAATCCCTACGAAGTGCCGCAGATCGAGCGCGTGGATGTGCGCGTCACGGCCCTGCCGGAGCGCCGCTGGGCCGCGATTGACAGCGCCTGGCTGGAAAGAAGCGAAGTGCAGCCGGGCGAGACGGTGGCCGTGAAAGTGCTTCTGCGTCCGTACCGGGGCGCCCCATTCGTCCAGGAAATTCCGGTGACCATACCGGCGCAGGCGGCGCGCGGGACGCTGCAACTCGTGGTGAGCGACGCCGATTTTCTGAACCGGGCGGCGCAGTCCTTTGCCGCCGGCCCGCCGGGGCAACTCACGGGTCTGGAGGATCTGATCCGGCTGGTGAATCGCGAGCGGCGTAATGACCGCCTCTACGCGACCCTCATCCAGCCTACCCCCGCCATTTATGTCCAAGACAAGGAAATGCCCAATGCGCCCACTTCCATGATCTATGTCCTCGACCAGCGCCAGAATCCGGGGAACGCCCGCGTGTTCTGGCAATCCAGCGAAGGAGAATGGTCGGTGGATATGCAACAGGTGATCACAGGCCAGCGCATGCTGACGATCACGGTGAAGTGAGACGCGACTCCAAAGGAGATTCCCGGCAATGACCTGGCGAGAAAAATTGGTGTGTCCGGCGGCCGTGGCTGTTCTGCTGGCAGCGCTCTTGCCGGCCACGGCCCGCGCCGAACACACGCGCTACTGGCGGCAGACGGATTTTTCCGACTTCGACAAGGGCACTTTCCAAGGAGTGGCGGTGCGCAGCGATGGCAAGCTCACGCTGGCGCCCAAATTTGTGGCCTTTGCCGACCCGAACCTCGCCCAGTTGTGGGCCTTGCGCCTCGATTCGCGCGGAAGGCTCTACGCGGCGGGCGGGCCTGACGCAAAAGTGGTTCGTCTTGACGCCGCTGGCAAGGCCACGACCGTATTTGAATCTTCCGAGCTCGCCGCCCAGACCATTGCTTTCGACGCAAAGGACAATCTCTACGTGGGAACCTCGCCGGACGGGAAAGTCTACAAAGTAACGCCGGACGGACAGAAGAGCGTCTTTTTCGAACCGAAGACCAAGTACATCTGGGCGCTGGCGGTGGATTCCCAGGGCGTGCTGTTCGTCGCCACCGGAGATCAGGGACAGGTCTTCGCCGTTACTCCGGACGGCACGGGACAGCCCTTTTATCGCAGCACGGAGCGGCACGCGCGGTCGCTGGCCTTCGACGCTCAGGAACGGCTGTTGATTGGAACGGAACCGGATGGCCTGATTCTCCGCGTGGAAATCGTGCGCCAGGGTGCGAAAGGCGTTCCTGTCGCCGGCGCGTCTTTTGCCGTGTACGAGACGGAGAAGGCCGAAGTGACCTCGCTGCTCGCCGCCCCGGACGGGAATTTGTATGCCGCATCCATCGGCGAGAAACCGCGCGCGGCGGCCGGCGCGCGCTTTGGAATTTCCAGCCCGGTCGTTCCGCCCCCCGCGACGCCGACTGTTTCGCAGACCGTGGTGATTTCGCAGGCCTCATCGCCGGCGTCCACCGGCGCTGCAGCGCCTTCGTTCGCCGCGCCTGCCATCGCGGGCGGCGCGGAGGTGGTGAAAATTGCGCCCGATGGTTCTCCGCAGACAGTCTGGACATCTCGTGACGAGCTCGTGTTTGCCGCCGGACTTTCACAGCCAGGAAAGATTCTGCTCGGGACAGGCAACAACGGAACTTTGGTCGAACTGGACGGCGACGGCGTGTTTGCGCGCGTCGCAAAAACGGCGTCGGCGCAGGTGATGAGCCTGGCTATGGCTCGCGATGGACAAATATTTGTCGCTACCGCTAATCCCGGAAAAATCTTCGCGCTCGGCCCGGGTTTCGAGTCCAGCGGTACGTTCGAGTCGGAACCCTTCGACGCCAAGATTTTTTCTAAATGGGGCCACCTGACATGGTGGGGTGAGAACGCTACGGCGGATGGCCAGCTTGCGTTCTACGTGCGCTCCGGCAATACGTCGAATCCTAGGGAGAACTGGAGCCCCTGGGCGGGCCCCTACAAGATTTCCGGGGCGGAGCCGGTGGGCTGCCCCCCGGCTCGCTTTGTGCAGTGGAAAGCAGTTATCACGAGCGGAAGCCAGCAGAAAGCCCCCAGCGTTTCCTGGGTCAACCTGGCTTACCTGCCGAAGAACGTCGCCCCAGTCATTGACGACATCGCCGTGCAGGCCCCGGGCATTCGCGTAACGGGGTTTCCCGCACCGGTGGAGGGCGCAGCCGGCCCTGTTTCGGCGCCGCTGCGCTACCCGCGCTCCGCCGGGGGCGGGCCGGCGGTGACAACGATGGCCACTGAAGCCTCGGCCCGCGCCCGGATGGAGAGTCCCGCCCAGGGATTCGAGCAGAAGGGATTTCAGAGCGTGCTGTGGAGCGCGCATGACGACAACGGCGATGATCTCGTCTTCTCTATTTACTATCGCGGCGAGGGTGAGCAGAACTGGCGGCCGCTCAAGGACGGTCTGACCCAGCGGTATTACTCCTGGGACGCCAGCTCGATGCCGGACGGCGCCTATTACCTGAAGATTGTGGCTTCCGATTCACCGTCGAATCCGGCCGATCAGGCCCTGTCCTCGGAGCTCGAAAGCGATCGCTTCGAGATCGCCAACACGCCCCCGCGCATTGAGAATTTGCGGGCGGCCGTGGCAGCCGGGAGCGTGCGCGCTACCTTCGACGCCACGAGTTCGTCGGGAACCATCGCGGGGGCGCGTTACAGCGTGGATGCGGGAGAGTGGCAGATTGTCCTGCCAGCCGGCCAGCTTTCCGATGCAGCCAAAGAAAGTTACGCGCTCAACCTTACGGGACTGGCCGCGGGGGAACATACCCTGGCAGTGCAAGTTTCAGACGGCTTCGACAACGCCGCGGCGGCCAAGGTGACCTTCGTTGTGCCAACGGCGGCAACACGCTAATCGGCTGTCTCGGCGCCATTTTTCGGAACGGCAGGACGACGATAGAGATAGAGCGTGTACTGCACGTCGGCGAGCGACTTGACCGGCAGCGTTTTTTCCGGGCGCCAGCCCGGGACCGGATAATCGAGCACGACGATTCGCGCTCCGGGGCGCAAGTGGGCGGCCAGACGCGGCCGCAGTTGGTCGTTAACCGCGCTCAGCAAATAGAGGGTCACAACCGTCGCGGGACGGAAATCCGCCTTGAAAAAATCCTGTCGCTGGAAGCTGACCCGTTCCTGCAATCCAAGCTCGCCCACTCGATCCACGGAATAACGGAAAAGTTTGGGATCAATCTCGATGCCCACGGCGCGGCAACCAAATTCCTGCGCCGCCAGGATAGGAATTCGTCCGTCTCCCGAGCCCAGGTCGTAGAGCACATCATTCGCGCCCACCTCGGCAAATTCGAGCATGTCGCGGGCGATAGAAGACGGCGTGGGATGGAATTCGGCGGCCCCCTGCAATTCTGCGAGCTGGCGCTCGAGGGCTTCGCCCGGGGATTTGCGTCGCAGGAAAGAAGGCCAGCGCATGGGAAGTGTGGCTCTCCAGAGAGATTGAGAAGAAGCCGCGGCTGTTACCGGTTGAGAGCCCCTGATTTTTCGCCGCCCGCGTGGGCCGCGCCGTGGTTACTTGGCCTGGCTGGTGTTCCCGGCGCCCGTCTCGTCGGCTGACTTCGATGTCTTGACCAGGCCTTGTGCCGCGCCGGCGGCGGATTCCGTTGCTGCGTTCTTCTCCTTGTACGCCGCCTGGGCTTTGTTCCACTTGTCTTGCGTTTGCGCGTTGTTGAGTTTGAGCTCGGCTTGCGACTTATCCAGCTTCAGTTGGGTCTGCCCATTATTGAGCTTTATCGCGGCCTGTGATTTGGCATCCTTCAATTCGGTCTGCGCTTTCTGAAGCTTGATTTTGGCGGCGTCTTTTGCCGCCGCGTCCTCCTTCGAGGTTTTGGACGACGCAGTCGTCCCCGCCGCTTGGCCCGACTGAGGAGCGGCGCTTGCGGTACCCACCAACCCCAGAAGCGATAGGACAGTGAAGAGCCTATGGCGCATGGAAATGCATCTCCTTTTTTCTAGGTCAGGAAATCTTCCTCGGCAAAAACATGGAGTTCCGTTTGCCGGTGGCTGCGAATATATATCCGCCCGCCCGGCGAGGCAATGCGGTTGCCCGGGCGCTGTTCACAATCCGCCACGGCCGCCCGCAGGGCCAGGCTCAAGCCTCCTATTCGGTCTTGTGCAGGCGCCCGCGAGATCAGGCTACACGTCCTCGACGCGCCAGCCGGGCGGAGGGAAGGCGATCTTCCAGAAATTAGGCGCGGGCGAGTCGAATTCCAAAGCGGTGTGGAAACCTTCGGGTGTTTCTCGCGGTGCGCGCACGACCTTGCAAGCCACTCGCTCCTGCGTGCTCCCGTGCTCCACGACGAGCCGCGCCCCCGAAAGCAGGCTGCGCTCGATCACCACAAGCGCGCCGGCGGGGTTCACGCTGACCGTCGTCGCCTCGAAGGTGGTCGGTTTGCCCTGCAGGGCCACATGAATCAGGAGCTTGACACGCAACATCACGCGCTGCCCGCGGCGCCGCTCCTGTTCTGCGGTCTGCATGCCGCCTGCTCCTCCCCCGTTCCGTGCCGCCGAGGGTGCGTCTGCGCCCGGTAGCGCGGGCAAAGTCCCGCTTGAACTTGACGGTCGCTTCTCTGGGAAAATCTTGAGGGAATCGATCTTCAAAGTTCCACACCCCAGAAGCCAAGATCGGCGCCAAGTAATTCCACGCCCAGGTCCCAGCCGTCGGGCCGTTGTGTTCCTTTCCAGACCACGACGCCTTCCACGGCCTGGTGCGTGGAAAGATTTGTCAGCCTGAGCCGTTGCTGGGCCTGAATTTCTTTGGGACTGACCAGCAGGCAGCCGTAACTATTGACCACGCGTGTGTGGCCCGGTTGCGCTTGCAGCGTTCCTGCGTCCTCGTGCCACTCGATCGTCAGTGGTACACGGCAATTGACGCGAGGGCCACGCCGCTTGTGTCTATTGCGTATGTCGTGGGGCAGGTCCTTACCAAGTACCATTTCGGCTGGGCCTCCGGAAAGTGATTGGAAACAGAACAGTTAGCATTGGTCTGTCCCCAGGCGCCTTCCGCATCCCGGCCATGCTAGATGGTCGAAAAAAAGGAGTCAATGGTACGAAAAGACAGTTTTTGGCTGTTCCAGAGTGCAACGGACGGCCACTGCCCTTCTGCCTCGGAAGGGTACGACGACGGCTGGATTAGTCAGCGGAAACGGTTTCGTCCGTCAGACGAGGCCTTCCGAATCCGGCCACCTTGCCGAAATTACGTTCCATCCAGCCTTGGAAGGTATCCATGTAGGTATAAAAGACGGGCGTGAGATACAGGGTCACCAGCTGCGAAAAAACCAGCCCACCGACCACGGCCAGCCCGAGCGGGCGCCGCGAGTTCGCCCCCGCGCCGAGTCCGACGGCAATAGGCAGGGTACCCATCAGGGCAGCCATGGTGGTCATCATGATGGGGCGGAAGCGGACCAGGCAGCCCTCATAAACAGCTTGCGCCGCTGACTTGTTTCCTTCCCGCTCGCGGGCGATGGCGAAATCCACCATCATAATGGCGTTCTTCTTCACGATTCCGATCAGCATGATGACGCCCACGAAACCATAGAGGTCCAAGCTATAGCCGAAGAGTTGCAAAGTGAGCAAGGCGCCAAAGGCCGCCGAGGGCAGCCCCGAGAGAATCGTCAGGGGGTGAATGAAGCTCTCGTAGAGGATACCGAGGACGATGTAAATCACCAGAATGGCCACCAGAAGCAGGACCCCCAGGCCCGTGAGAGACGCCTCGAAAGCCTGCGCGGTGCCCTGGAATTGTTTCACCACTGTCGCAGGAAGCGTTTCGCGCGCAAGCGTGTCAATCTCGCTGACCGCTTCTCCGATGGGCACGCCCGGTCGCAGATTGAACGAAAGGGTTACGGCGGGCAGCTGGCCCAGGTGATTCACGCTCAGCGGGCCCAGACTGTAACCCAGGCTCGCCACGGCGCTCAAGGGGACGAGGTTTCCTTTGTTCGAGCGGATATAGAGCAGGGAAAGCGCGGACGGATCCCTCTGATACCTGTTTTCGAGCTCCATGATTACGGCGTACTGGTCGTTGGGAGCAAAAATGGTCGAAACCCGCCGCTGCCCGTAAGCCGAGTAGAGAGCGTCCTCAACCTGCTCCGCTGTGACGCCCAGTGCGGAGGCCTTGTCGCGGTCAATATTGATATTGACCTGCGGATTCTTCATCTGCAGGTCCGTGGTCACATCCTGAAGCGCCGGCAGCGTGTTCAACTTCTCCTCAAAATCCGTGGCCACACGATAGAGTTCATCGGTGTCCGGACTTTGCAGCGTCACCTGATACGGGCTATTCGTTACCTGGCCGCCGATCTGGATCGGAGGAGGATTTCGGGGGTAGGCCGCGATACCGGGAACCGTCGCGAACCTCCTCCGCAGCCGCTGGATGATTTCGTTGATGGTCTCGTGATGCGTAAACAGCGGAACCATTGTTCTGAGGGCAGCGCCCACCACCGGGACTCCGCCATACCTGCGCTCCAGATTCGAAATTATTGGGTTGGGAACCAAGGGGCGTTCGGAGGGATCCTTCAAATGGAGATAGATCATGCCGGAGTTGCCGCCGCCGCCCTGGCCGCCGACGCTGGAGAAGAAGTTCAGCCGGCTCGGATCGTCCAAGGCAATCTGCCTTAGCGCATCCTGATGCTCTTTCATCGAATTGAACGAAATGCCCTGTGCCGCCTGCGTGTAGATTATCAGCTGATTCGCGTCTGTTTCCGGCAGGAAACCTTTGGGGACGTAAACGAATTGCCACACTGTAGCGACCAGGATCAGCGCCGCCAAGACCATTACCAAAAGCCGATGGTGGAGGGCCCATTGGAGCGAGCGATCGTATTTCTTCAGCAAACCGTCGAAAAAGCGCTCCAGCGCCAGGTAGGTGCGGCTGTGCTTGCGCTCGTGCTGGGACCGGATAAAGCGGCTGCACAGCATGGGCGTCAGCGTGAGCGATACCACGCCGGAAACCAGTACCGCCATCATGATGACCACGGCGAATTCGTGCAGCAGCCGGCCGAGGATTCCTCCCATGAACAATACCGGGATGAAAACCGCCGCCAGTGACAGCGTCATCGAGACGATCGTGAAACCGACCTCGCGGGAACCTTTGAACGCCGCTTCCATCACACCTTCGCCCGATTCCACATGCCGCACGATGTTCTCGAGCATGACGATGGCGTCGTCTACAACGAAGCCGACAGATAGCGTCAGCGCCATGAGCGACAGGTTGTCAATGGTGTAGTTGAGCAGGTACATGGCCGCGAAGGTGCCGATAATGGACATCGGCAGCGCAATGCTGGGGATGACTGTGGCGGAAAGGTTCCGCAGGAACAGAAAAATCACCAGCACCACCAGGCAAATCGCCAGAAACAGCGTGAACCTCACCTCGTTCACAGACTGGCGAATCGTGACCGATCGGTCGTACACGGGTTCGATCGAAATGGAAGCCGGCAGGATGGCCTCGAACTGCGGCAGGATATTATGGACCGCGTCCACCACTTCCACGGTGTTCGTGCCCGGCTGGCGCTGGATGGCCAGAATCACCGCGTGCGTGTCGTTGTAAAAGTTCCAGACCTTGTCGTCTTCGACGCTGTCGAAGACGTTCCCGAGCTCATCGAGACGTACCGGCGCCCCGTTCCGGTAGGCCACGATCAACGGACGGTACATCGAGGCGTGGGTGAGCTGCCCGCTGGCCTGCACCGTGTATGCCTTGTGTTCCCCAAACAGCGTCCCAGTGGGCAGATTGACGTTCGAGTCGCGCACCGCCGAGGTCGCCTCATCAATCCCGATCTGCCGCGATGCCAGAACGTGAGGATCCAGCTGAATCCGTACGGCGTACTTCTGGGCGCCGAAAACGAAGACTTGCGATACGCCTTTCACCATGGAGATGCGCTGGCCCAGCAGCGTCTCCGCATATTGATCCACCACATAGAGCGGCTGCGTGCTCGAAGTCAGCGCCAGGAGCAAGACGAACTGTTCGGCGGGATTCACCTTCTCAAAAGTCGGCGGGCTGGGCATGTCCGGAGGAAGCTGGCCTGCCACGCGGGAGATGGCGGATTGCACGTCCTGTGCGGCGGCGTCAATGTTGCGGCTCAGGTCAAATTGCAGGGTAATCTGCGTGCGGGCCCGGGTGCTTGTGGACGTCATCGAGTCAATGCCCGCGATGGTCGAGAACTGCTTTTCCAAAGGCTGAGCCACCGCCGAAGCCATCGTGTCTGGGTTCGCCCCCGGCAGGTTGGCGGAAACCTGAATCGTGGGGTAGTCCACGTTCGGCAATTCGCTCACGGCCAGCGAGCGATAGCCCATGAGGCCGGCGAGAAGAATGGCCCCCATGACCAGCGTGGTCATGACCGGCCGGCGAATAAACGGTTCTACGATGTTCATGGGAGGGAGCTTCCGCCGTCCGACGCCGTCTTGCTGACTTGCACCTTGATGCCGGGAATCAGGCGAAGCTGGCCATCCGTCACCACGGTTTCGCCCGGCTCGACCCCGCTTGAGATGATCGCGTCCGGGCCCACCAGACGTGCCACCTTTACCGCCCTTTGCTCGGCGCTCGAATCGGGCTTCACCACAAACACGAAATCGCCGCGCTGCCCGGTTTGCACTGCTTGTGACGGCACCACCGTGACGTTTTCATCCTGCGCCAGCCGCAGCACCACCGTGGAAAACTGCCCGGGCCACAAGCGGCGGTCTGAGTTAGCGAACGTGGCCTTGAGCTTGATGGTTCCCGTGGTGGCGTCCACGGTATTGTCCACGAACGTGAGATACCCCTGCTCGGGCCGCGTGTCGCCGTAGGGTGTGGCTTCAACAGAAAGGCGTCCCTTGGCCATGAAATTCTGCACCGGGCCGAGATACTGCTCGGGAATCGAGAAATCCAGAAAAATCGGGCTCACTTGATTGATCACGATGAGGATGGGGACGTCGTTCTGCTTGACGATATTTCCGGGATAGACCTGCAGGGCGCCGGTGCGGCCGTCCACCGGGGCATAAATCTTGCAGTAACCTAGTTGTAGCTGCGCCGATTGCACGGCGGCCTCATCCGCCTGGACCGCAGCTTGTTCCGCATCGGCGTTCGCCTGCATCTGATCGAGCTGCTCCTTGGCGGCTACGCCAGCCTTGTAAAGCTCGGCATACCGCCGCGCCTGCACCTCGCTGAGCGTGGCCTGGGCTTTGTCGCGCGCCAGGTTGGCCTGCGCCTGCGCGAGCGCAGCCTCGAACGGGCGCGCATCGAGCGCGAAGAGCAGGTCCCCCTTGTGGACGAATTCTCCTTCCTTGACGTACACCCCCTCAAGTACGGCGTTCACCTGCGCCTTGATGGAGACCGTGGAGTAGGCCTCGGCCGAACCGATGGCTGTGAGGTCAATGGGGACGGTTTTCTGCGTTGCTTTGGCCACCGTCACCGGGGCCGCAAACATTGGCGCGGTCTGGACCGTCTTGGTACCGCATCCGCTGGCGGCCACTAGCAACGCCGCTACGGCTAAAAGGATGGCTGGCCGAATACGATTCCTGTTCATGGATAATGGCGTCCCTGTTTCTTCCGCTTCGGATGTTCGTTTCAAGGCCGGCGAATGGCGGCCCGGCTGGCGACCCGACTGCGGGTTGATCGGAGACCGCTCTGCTCAATGCCGTGGTTCTATGATACCGCACTGCGCCCCACCAGCAAGCACGGCACAAGCGCCCGTAACATCGCGCGGTCCGAGTCCCGCCGGACGATTCTGCTGCCTATCGCGACCTGGATATGCATATATTGGACGCACCGACGTGTGTCAGGTTTCCGCTAAGCGCCGCCTCATCAACGCCCGGCAGCCCCTGGAAATCCTGTGTTTTCTTCGGGGTTTCAGCCTCTGTCAACTTAGCGAAGCGGCATTCTTTGTGGTGGAGACTCTGGCACGAAGCGGTATAATCCCCCCCACCCATGCCTCTCACAAAAGGCTCGCGGCTGGGCCCCTACGAGATTCTCGAACCCAATGGCGCGGGAGGAATGGGAGAGGTTGAGCCGTCTAGCGGGCGTCTGAGCCCGCAGGCGAAATCCCGAGCGAACGAAGTGAGTCGAGGGATCTCGTGCTGAACGCTGGAACTAAACTCGGCTCTTATGAGATTACTGCGCTGCTCGGCACCGGCGGGATGGGAGAGGTGTACCGCGCTCGGGATTCGAGGCTGGGCCGCGATGTCGCCATCAAAGTTTTGCCCGAGGCCTTCGCCCGCGACTCGACCCGCATGGCACGCTTCGGGCGCGAAGCCAAAATCCTGGCCTCGCTCGATCATCCCAACATCGCTTCCATCTACGGCCTCGAAGATTCCGGAAACACACGTGCCCTGATAATGCAGTTGGCCGAAGGGCCCACGCTGGCCGACCGCATCGCCCGCGGGCCGATTCCCATCGAGGAAGCCCTGCCCATCGCCAAGCAAATCGCTGACGCGTTCGAGTACGCGCACGAAAAAGGCATCATTCATCGTGACCTCAAGCCCGCCAACGTCAAAGTCGCTGCCGACGACACGGTGAAGATTCTCGACTACGGCCTCGCCAAGGCCATGGAAGCGGAACTCTCACCCGAGGAGATCGCCAATTCCCCAACCATCAGCCGCCTGGCGACGCAGGCAGGCGTGCTGCTGGGGACGGCGGCGTACATGTCGCCGGAGCAGGCCAAGGCCAAGCCGGTAGACCGCCGCGCGGACATCTGGGCGTTCGGGTGCGTGCTCTACGAGATGCTGACGGGGAAGCGGATATTCCGGGGCGAGAGCGTGACCGAGACGCTGGCGTCAGTGATCAAAAACGAGCCCGACTGGTCACAACTTCCCGCCGGAACGCCGATGCGCGTCCGCGTTCTCTTGCAGCGCTGCTTGCAGAAAGACCCGAAGCAGCGCCTGCGCGACATTGGCGACGCCCGCATCTCGCTTGAAGAAGTCCTCTCGGGCGCTCCAGAAGGCGCAGCCGCGCTCGCCGCTGTGGTGCCGGCGTGGCGCCGCGCGCTGCCGTGGGCTGGTACGGCGCTATTCTTTCTCACAACGGCAGCACTAGCCTTCGTTCACTTCCGCGCCACGCCATCCACTCCGGGTGAGCCGGTGCGTTTCCAGATTCCATTTCCAGAAGGCGTGGTGCCGGCTGCGGGCAGCCATTTCGCGGTGTCGCCCGATGGCCGCCAATTGGCCTTCTTCGGTGTCGGCGCCGACAGTGTTTCGCGGCTCTGGGTCAGGTCCCTGGATTCCCTCCAGGCGCGCCCCTTGCCAGGATCGGAGTCCACTATCTCCCCACCGTTCTTCTGGTCGCCCGATAGCCGGTTTATCGCCTTTGATGCCGGGGGGAAGCTCAAGAAAATCGCGATCGCCGGTGGGCCCGCGCAGACCATTTGCGATGTGCCCTCGATTGTAGTTGGCGGTTCGTGGAACCACGATGGCGAGATCATCTTCAACCTGAACGGAGGCATTCTCATGCGGGTTTCTGCGGAGGGGGGAACCCCCTCGCCGCTGACCACCCTCGATCCGTCTCGCAAGGAGACCAACCACGCACTTCCTTTTTTCTTGCCGGATGGGCGGCACTTCATTTACCTGCGAGAGTCGTCCTCACCTGAAAACACCGGCGCCTTTGTCGGCTCGCTCGACGCCAAGCCCGAAAACCAGAACTCAAAACCTCTGCTCGCAACCCAGTTCGCACCGGAGTACGCTCCGTCGGCCGGAACAGGTGCTGGATACCTCCTTTTCGTTCGAGACCGGGCTCTCCTGGCTCAGCCATTCGATCCAGACCGGCTGGAATTCTCACGCGGGCCTGTGGAGATCGCCGAACCGGTGGGGAACTTCCTAGAACGGGGATTGTTCTCGGTCTCAGCCAACGGCGCTCTTGTTTACCGAACAGGCGGCGGCGAATCCTCGCAGTTGACCTGGCTTGACCGGCAGGGAAAAGTCCAGGGCGCGCCAACAAAGGGACAAGGCCCGACCTTCGACTTGGCCGTTTCGCCCAATGCCCGCCAGGTTGCTCTGGCTATGCTCGAACCCAGTGTCGCCCTTTGGCTGTACGATTTCCCGAGGGGCACGACCACGCGGCTTACGTTCGGTGACTCACTTGCCTATGGCGCTATCTGGTCTCCCGACGGAAATAACATCATCTTCAGCTCCACGCGCGATGGCGCCCTGAATCTGTACAAGAAGCCGGCGAACGGCGCGAAGGATGAAGAGCTAATTCTCAAGTCCCCTGAGGGCAAGCTCGCGACGAGCTGGTCCCGCGATGGCCGTTTTCTCCTCTACACTGTCGGCGATCCGAAGACCAAGGACGACATCTGGGTGTTGCCGCTCCAGGAAGGTGGGAAACCGTTTCCGTTTCTCCGCACTGAATTCAGCGAGAGCGAGGGTCAATTCTCCCCGGATGGGCGCTGGGTCGCCTACGAGTCGGATGAATCGGGACGCGTGGAGATTTACGTTCGGCCGTTCTCGCTCGAATCGAGCGGAGCTGGCGTGAGCGCCGGGGGCAAGTGGCAAATCTCGACGGATGGGGGCAGCGATCCACGTTGGCGCGGCGACGGCAAGGAGCTGTACTACCTTTCTCCCGATCGAAAGGTGATGGCGGTCGAAGTCGCGGCCGATCCCGCGTTCCGCGCCGGTGTGCCCAAAGCGCTTTTCCAGGCTCCGCTGGCAAGTCTGCGAGTTACCGGGTTAAGGCAGTGGGATGTCACAGCGGACGGCAACCACTTTCTCTTCACCACGGCCGCGGCAGAAACTGCTCAGGCCCCTTTTACCGTCGTGCTGAACTGGCCTTCCGCCCTGAAAAAATGACATCCTCGATTCGCGCGGAAAAAGGTTTGAATGTAGCGCCGCGGCCTTTAGCGCGGCATCGCTGTCGGCACTTGCCTCGACGGCACGCGTCTAATGATTTCGGGCCGGATGCCAACAAAACCAGATAGGTTCTAATCCCATGAGGTCGAAACGTGCTGAAAATCGCCGGGCGCTTTGTGGGTCGCGGCTTTAGCCGCTGAAGTTCCTTGCGACCCCTGACGGACGGGACATACCTTTTCCGCGCTCTCTTTCGTCGTAGGCTGGCTTTATGAAATCGAGTCAAAGAGGAAACCGACTGACGATCTTCACCATCGGCCATTCCACGCGCCCCATCGCCGAGTTCATCGAGCTGCTGCAGAAACACGGCGTCGAACAAATCCTCGACATCCGCGCCATCCAGAAATCGCGCTGGAATCCGCAGTTCAATAGTGACGCGCTGGCCAAAGCGCTCGACGCAGCCCGGTCTGCCCGCCGTGGCTCGCCGCGGCGGGGCGTAGGCGGGCCTGCCCGCCGTAGCCTTGGCGTAGGCGGGATTCGCTACGCCCACCTGAAAGAACTCGGCGGCCTGCGCCACGCGCGGCGCGATTCCACCAACCTCGGCTGGCGCAACGCCAGCTTCCGCGGCTACGCCGACTACATGCAGACCGAGGAATTCACCGCCGGGCTTGCGCACGCCCTCCAGCTCGCCGAAGAGCGCCCCAGCGCCTTGATGTGCGCCGAAGCTGTGCCGTGGCGCTGCCATCGCTCGCTCGTAGCCGACGCGCTGGTTGTTCGCGGAGTCCGCGTCCTGGAAATCGTCAGCGCCGCCTCGCCAAAGGAACATGTCCTCACCCCCTTCGCGCGCGTTCGCGGCACGCGCATCACCTATCCAGCCCCGAAATCCGCCCTGCGCACACGCAAGGGCTAGCAGCGTCCTGAAAAACTCGCAAGACCGCTTCAGGGATCAGCCCCCCTGCCCGATTCGGGCATTTTGGGGGACTTTAGGAGAGCCTTAGGGGCAGTTTAGGAGCCAAAATTGCCTACAACTCTAAAGAATGAGTTGCTCTAAACTCGAAGGACTTTTGCTGCACATTGGCGCTAAATCTAGCCGCAAGTTGTAACCATCCCCCCGGCGCCCAAGACTCAAATTAGGACACTAGCGGCCGCCAGTACTGCCCTAGTCTCGAATCCAAGTCGGCGAGCATCGTGTTGTTTAGGGGGTCGGGCCTTCAGGCCCGACAAAAAAGATCGGCGCGAAGCGCCGAGCCAATGCGCTGGTTCACCCGCGGCAAGTATTCCGGAGAGAAACGTCGGTGCCCAAGAGTCAAATT
>Ga0187780_10002314_pt1 | contig 14324 bp, 9 predicted proteins | sample 1015_Q2_SP10_20__FD_132429 | JGI IMG/M metagenome (GOLD analysis project Ga0187780, IMG submission 132429) | Tropical peat soil microbial communities from peatlands in Department of Meta, Colombia - 1015_Q2_SP10_20_MG | ecosystem: Environmental > Terrestrial > Soil > Wetlands > Peat | place... | reverse complement strand
TGAGCTCCGGGTTGAGCAGAGGTCTGCCGCTCTCGACCACGACCAGGGGCCTGAGGACGCGGCCGGAGCTGAGGCTGATGTATATTCTCGGGTAGGCCTTGTCATTCACCGGCGAAACGTAGAGCACGCTGGCGCTCGGGTTGATCTGACCCTCCCTTCTGAGCTTCCTGAATGCCTTGGCCAGCCTGTCCCCATCGTCGACATAGCCGAGGAACCGGCCGTCCATGAATATCCTGCACCCTTCGACCTGCAGCTTCTGGTCCGCGTCCCTGATCTGCTTGGCGCCAAGCTCCCAGAGTTTCTCCTCCACCTCCTGGGAGGGGACGCTGACGGAGATTATCGCGGAAAGCGCTAGGTTCTTGACGAGACCGCAGTTCACCCCTTCAGGGGTCTCCGATGGGCATATCCTGCCGAAGTGGGTCGCATGGAGGTCCCTCGCCTCGAAATTGGGCTGGCTCCTGCTGAGGGGGGATTGGACGCGCCTCAGGTGGCTGAGGGTGCTAAGGTAGTTTGTCCTGTCGAGGAGCTGGGTCACTCCGACCTTGCCCCTCCCCCAGTTGCCCGTTGCGATGGCGTTGTTCAGCTTGTCTGTGATGATGCCGGTCCTGATGGCGGCGCCGACTACGTTCCCTCCCCGCTTTTGCCCCGTCCTTTCCAGCTGGTACTTCATGTCCCTGACGAGGTTGCGGAACGCGGTCCTGAACAGGTCAGCGAGCATCTGACCAGCGAACTTGATCACTTTGTTGCCGTAGTGGTCCTTGTCGTCTGCCTCTATCCACCCGAGCCTGAGCTCAAGCAGCTTGCACGCGGCCTCGCCCAGGAACATCGACTTGTCGAACCGCCTGTCCTCGGTCTTGCCTAGGTGAGGAAGGAGGCCCCAGTCGAGCATGGACTGAGCGCGCTTGACCCTGAACTCTTCGAGCATGCCGTGTGCGACCCTGTTGCCTATGAATACGAGAGCGTCCTTCTCCGTGGGGGCCTCGGCGGCCTTGTCGAAGGAGACTTCCAGAAGATCCTGGATTTCGGCCTTCGGAGAGACCGCGTCTGCGATGTCCTTGTCAGACTTTATGCCAAGAGCGCGCATGACGATCACGTAGGGGAGGTCTACGGGGCAGCTCGGGACCTTGACATTGATGGCGCCGTCCTGCTTCAGCGTGAGCTCGAGCTTCGAGCGGTAGCCCACCACCGAGGAGTAGACCCTTGATTTGTAGGTCACGGTACCTGAAACCTTCTCGGCGTCGACGAGGATCTTGTTTGGCGACAGGTCCTCGAGCCCTACTATCACCCTTTCTGCTCCGTGGATTATGAAGTAGCCGCCAGGATCGTTGGGGTCCTCGCCCACCTCGATGAGCTGGTCTTTGGAGCGGTTCGAGAGCTGGCAGAGCTCCGACTTCACCATCACCGGGAGATCACCTATGTGCTGGCGGGTGGTGTCCCTGGGGAGCCCCTCTTCCTCGATGGTCATTTCGAGAAGGATGGGTGCGGAATAGGTCAGGTTCCTGAGGCGGGCCTCCATCGGGAGGATGCTGCTTACGGAGCCGTCAATCTCGACGACACGCGGTGAGCCAAGAGTGAGCCTTCCGAACTTTATCTTGTAGGGCGTGCTGACGGTTTCGATTTCGACCTCGCCTATCTCATCGACTATGTTCTGGAGCCCCCTCGTCACGAACTCGTTGTAGCTGTTGAGGTGCTGCCTTGCGACACCTTCCCTCTGCAGGAGGTCGCTGAGGATGATCCAGGAGTTTGAGGTGGTGAACTGTTTGCTCAACTTTAGCCCTCCACCACGTACCTGTAGTAAACGCTGGTCCCGGCCGTCTCGCTCCTGCGGGTTATCCTCACGAAGTCACCAGGCTTGGCCCCTACCTCCTTCGCAATCGCGTCGGTGGACTGGATGTACGGGAATTGCGAAGAAGTCGCGTTGAACCTTGCCTTTACCTGCTCGGCTTCTTCTCTTGTGAGGAGTTCATGCTTTGGAATCAGGAAATGCGTGCTGACTTTGAAGGTGGGTACTTCTTCCTCCACCTTCTTTCGTTTTACGGGCCTCTTAGGAGCGGCTATGACGGCAGACCTCCATTGATAATACTAGCTACGTGGCGCGAACAATACACGGAACAGGGCCCCGTCGGGGGCCGAATTTCATCGCGTATTTAGATTTTACTAGGATGAGGAGCAGGAGGGGTTTTCCGCATTGGCGTGTACCTTCCGGATGGTCCAATGGCCGAAACTCTACTCTGATTGACTGACGGAGCGGATTTTGCGCCGTTCTAGCCGGCTAGATGCTCACTGACTCGGCTTCGTACACAGGTGTCCCTTCCTCTGCCCGGAGGACCATCTTCGAGAACTCCTGGTACAGGCGCTTTGTTATCGGCCCCACGCCGCCCGAACCCACCTTGGCCCCGCTGATGGAACCAACGGAGAGGATTTCTGACTTAGTCCCCGCTATGAAGACCTCGTCGGCCGTGGTCAGCTCAAATGGGGTGACGTCCCTTTCATGGACATCCAGGCCGAGGTCGGAACAGAGCCGGATCACTCTCTCCCTCGTGATGCCGTGCAGGATTCCAGCGCCATGGGAAGGCGTCGCAATCTTCCCGTTTTTCACGAGGAATACGTTGCTCACGCTCGCCTCTGACACGAATCCCCTCTGGTCAAGCAGGATGGCGTCGTCAGCGCCAGCGCTGGTCGCCTCGATCTTGGCCAAGATGCTATTCATGTAGTTGAGGGATTTTATCTCGTGGGAGGTCGCGTCCACTCTGTCGCGCCTATAGGAGGAGACGATGATCTTGATCACTCTGGGCTCCCTGGGGCCAAGCGCACTCGCCATGGGCTCAGCGATGATGAACACGGTTGGGTTCTTGCAGAGCGAGGGGTCAACGCCTAGATCGCCGGCGCCTCTGGTGATGACGAGCCGGACGTAGGCGTCCCTGAGGTCGTTTCTCCTGATGGTCTCGAGCACCGCCTCGGTCATCTCGTGCTTTGTGAGCGGAATCTTCAGGCGGATGCTCTTGGCCGAATCATACAGCCTGTTGGTGTGATCGACGAGCCGAAAGACGTTGCCGTCATAGGCCCTTATTCCCTCGAAAACGCCATCGCCGTAGAGGAGCCCATGGTCGAATACCGATACTACGGCCCTCGATTTCTCTAGGAACTTACCATCAAGGTAGATAAGGGGCTCCTTACCCATTAGGGTAAGACCGGATTTCTAGCCGTTAAAATGGTTGCGTCAGTGCCCAGATTTGTTCAGCCTGGCGAAGACATACGGCAGAACGCCCCCCGACTCGAGATACCTCATTTCCACTTCGTTGTCCACTCTGGCGAGGACCTTGAACCGCTTCTCTCCCGACTTTCCACGGGCGACCACGTCGACCCACTGCTCGGGCGCCGCCATGGCCGTGATCCCTGACACGTCAATGACCTCCTCTCCAGCAAGCCCGAGCTGTTTCACCCCCTCCCCCTCTGCGAACTGGAGGGGGAGCACTCCCATTGCCACCAGGTTGCTCCTGTGTATCCTCTCGAAGCTCTCTGCAATCACTGCCCGCACTCCTAGCAACTTCGGGGCCTTTGCGGCCCAGTCCCTCGAACTCCCGGCGCCGTACTGCTTCCCCGCCAGAACCAATAGTGGGATGTTCTCCCTAGCGTATTTCATGGCAGCATCGTAGATGCTCATGATCGTTCCATCGGGGAGATGGGATGTGAAGCCCCCTTCTTTCCCCTTGGCAAGCGCGTTCCTCAGCCTGATGTTGCCGAAGCCCCCCCGAACCATTACTTCGTGATCCCCCCTCCTGCTTCCGTAGGTAGACATCTGAAGAAGGCCCACGCCGTGCTCCTTCAGATACACGCCTGCGGGGCTGTCTACGGGGATGGTCCCGGCCGGGGAGATGTGGTCCGTGGTGACCTTGTCCTCAAGGACGGCTAGGACGCGAGCACCCGATATGTCCTTCTTGGAAGATTCGGACATAGACGCCTCAAACCAGGGAGGGTTTCTGATGTATGTGGAGGCGTCGTCCCAGTGATAGACTTCGTCCTCGAAGGACGTCAGCTTCTCCCAGCGCGAGTCACCTTTCATGGCATCAGCGTAACGTTTCGCATAGAGGTCGGAGGAGAGCGAGGCTTGCACGGTCTTCTTCACCTCGTCGAGAGCGGGCCAGAGGTCCCTGAGAAAGAGGGACCTACCGTCCTTCCCCTTGCCTAGAGGGGTGGACGCGAAGTCGAAGTCAATCCTGCCAGCGAGGGCGTAGGCGACCACCAACATTGGAGACATCAGAAAAGCCCCTTTCACTAGTGGGTGGATCCTCCCGTCGAAGTTTCTGTTCCCGGAGAGAACTGCGACGGTGTATAGGTCCCTGTCCTTGATGGCCTTCTCAATCTCTGGCGCCAGGGGGCCGGAGTTACCAATGCAAGTACCGCACCCGTACCCGACCAAGAAGAAGCCGAGCTTGTCCAAGTACGGGAGTAGCCCCGAGTTCTTGAGATAGTCCGTGACGACCGTAGAACCGGGAGCGAGGCTGGGCTTGACCCAAGGTTTGAGCGTTAATCCTCCTTCTACGGCACGCTTTGCTATCAGGCCCGCGCCGACCATGACAGTAGGGTTGGAGGTGTTGGTGCAGCTGGTAATCGCGGCAATCACCACTGAGCCATCTCCTAGACCTGTGTGGATCGGACCGTCCTCTTCGAGCATTAGCTGGCTGCGCGCCGCTGTGGATGAGCCGGGACTCGACATCGGAGTTCTTCTCTGGTCCAGAATCGAGCGAGCGAAGGCAGGAACAGAACCCAATGAGTGCCTCTCTTCTGGGTTCCTCGGGCCTGCGACCGAAGGTTCAATCTTGTCAAGCTCTATGTGGATGACCTCCGAATAGTGCGGCTCGATATCGGAGACGAAGAACCCGAATCTCCTTGCGTAAGTCGAAACCAATTCGATGTGAGCCTTCGGCCTAGCCGTGCCTGTGAGGTAGGCGAGGGTGGAGTCGTCGACGGGGAAGAAGCCTGCCGTGGCGCCGTATTCGGGAGACATGTTTCCGATCGTCGCCCTGTCTGGGACTGAGAGCTGGCCGTAGCCCTCGCCGAAGTACTCGACGAAAGCCCCCACCACATTCCTCTCCCTGAGTTTTTCTGTGACGGCAAGCACCAGGTCTGTTGTGGTGACCCCCTCGCGCAGGGTCCCTGTCAACTTCACGCCAAAGACCTTGGGGATAGGCATGTGGTAGGGTTCCCCGAGCATCACCGCCTCCGCCTCTATCCCCCCAACCCCCCAGCCCAACACGCCGAGGCCGTTGACCATCGTAGTGTGGGAGTCAGTCCCGACAAGCGTGTCAGGGAAAGCTTCCCCGTCCCTCGACGTGACAACCTGTGACAGATATTCCAGGTTGAACTGGTGGCAAATTCCCTTACCAGGCGGGAAGACTCGCATCCCATAGAACGCGGACTGGGCCCACTTGAGAAGTGAATAGCGCTCCGAGTTCCTTTCGTACTCCTTCTCGAGGTTCACGGCGAATGCCATGTCGTTCCCCCAGGCGTCGACCTGAATCGAATGGTCAATCACTAGGTCGACAGGGACTCTTGAGTTGATCGCGCTTGTCTGGAGGCCCTTCTTTCGCGCTGCGTCTCTCATGGCGGCCAGATCGACTATGAGTGGGACACCGGTGTAATCCTGCAGCAGCACCCTCTGGGGCATGAAGGGGGTCTCAGATTCTATCGACTTCGGCCACTGGGCGAGGGCGTGGGCGGCTTCGAGGGCGCCAGGGACACGCCCTGAGTGGCGAGCGGCGTTCTCCAGGAGGACACGAATCGAATAGGGAAGCCTCCCGATGTCGTACCCCATGTCATTCAGCTTCAGGATGTTGAAGGCCGCGGCCTTTCCCGAGGGAGTCTGGATGGACTCCTTGATTATGTCGAATGTTTCAAGAGCCATGAACGAAGAAGCCACATCCGAGGCTACCGATATTTGAAGATAGATTTCTGCTAGTCTGGTTCATGACCGAATCTCTCTGCTTCCTCAGGCCCTTCCTCCGCTCTCCTTCCGCGCAAAAGCGAGGGAACGATGGCTGCGGTGTTTATTGCTGTAAGGACAAGGAAGAGGTTGTCCAGGGCTCGGGAGAATCTAGGTGCGTCAGCAGTGATGGTGTTGAGGGCGCCCTCGGAAGTGATGACTTGAGTTATGAGTCCATAGGGGAGATAGAATGTCAGGACAAGGATGACGATGTTGAAGCTGAGGACGAACCCGATGTTGAAGAAAGTTGCCCTGAACCCCGATGCCACGCCCCTGCGGTGTGCGGGCACCGACCCCATGGCTGAGCTCATGTTCGGCGAATTGAAGAGGCCCATCCCCGCTCCCCCGAGCACCAAGAAGGCCAGGAGTGTCGTATACGGAGTGCCTGGAGCGAGGTTCGACATCGCAAGCAGCGATGCGCTGAACACTGCAAGCCCTGCGGTGGCGAAGGGCCTTGCGCCGTACCTGTCGGAGAGCCTCCCGCTCAAGGGAGCGAGAAGGAGCATGGCCACGTCGAACGGGACGATTGATATTCCGGCTTGCAACGGGCTGAAGCCTTTCACGAGCTGGAGATACAGGCTGATCAGCAGCAGGAAAGCACCCCACGCCATGGAATTGATCATCTGCGCGGTCACAGCACCTGTGAATTCTCGTATGCGGAGGAGGCTTAGGTCTAGCAGCGGGGCAACGCGCCTTCGCTCTACCCAGACAAATACGACGAGGCTCGCCGCAGAAATCAACCCTAGGGCGACCGTCAAATAAGATTCCCCGATACCGTAGGCCGCAGTTGTGAGGGAAAGCAGGAGCGAAGTGATGAAGCCGGTGAAAGCGAAGAAGCCTGGCCAATCCATGGGCGCTCTGCGCTCCGGTTGATTCTGCTCGTGGAGTCGAATGTGTGCCCAGAGCGTCCCGAAAATGCCGACGGGTATGTTCACGTAGAAGAGGAACCTCCAATCGAGGAAAGCCAGGATGAGACCGCTTAGAGTCAAGCCGAACATGGAACCAGCCCTGAAGGCCACAGAGTTGATTCCGAGCGCGGTCCCCAGCTCCCCCCTAGGGAAGGCGTCGGTGATGATGGCTGCGCTATTTGAAAACAGTGCCGCAGAACCGAGTCCCTGGAAAATCCTCGACGCTATGAAAAAGTTGGGGGACGGGGACAGAGAGGTGAGCAGGGAGCCCAATGTGAAGATTGCGAAGCCTATGTTGTAGATCTTCACTCGGCCATACATATCGCTGACCCTGCCGAGGAAGAGAAGCGCTACGGTGCTCCCTATGGTGTATGCCTGTGTGAACCAGATGGCTTGCTCCGCGTCCGCCCTGAGCGAGGCGGCAACGGTGGGGAGCCCGATGACGACAATCCTGCTGTCAATGCCTGACATCAGCACGCCGACCGTTGTCACGGTCAATACTGTCCACTTGTATTGCAAATCACAAAGCCTCCCAGTGATCGATTCTACGCGCAGCCCAGGCCAAGCCGTGTTAAGCGTTACCTGTTCGGGAAAATTCAATTACCGAGAGCGAAATCGGCCGGTGAATTGGATGGAACCAAGCCGAACCGCCTCTCGAAAGAGAAGAGTCCCTACCTTCTAGAGCACTCAACCAACCCCGTTGACTGGTGGCCCTGGGGCAAAGACGCGTTTGCGAAGGCAAAGAACGACAACAAGCCGATATTCCTTAGCATAGGGTACTCGACCTGCCATTGGTGCCACATAATGCGTAGGGAGTCATTCGAAAACGTGAACACATCCGCATTCATCAACAAGAATTTCATCCCCATCAAGGTCGACAGAGAGGAAAGGCCCGAAGTGGACGCCTACTACATGGGGGCGGTGCAGGCGATGACGGGTGGAGGAGGGTGGCCTCTCAGTGTCTTCCTTACGCCTGACCTGAAGCCTTTCTACGGCGGCACCTACTTCCCTCCGACCCCCCAGTATGGCATGCCCAGCTTCATGCAGGTCCTTGAGTTCGTCTCCAGCCTCTGGAGGGAGAAGCGAGACGAGGTCATGTCTAACACCCAGCAGGTGCTCAAAGCTATCACGCCCCACACGTTTCAGGAGAGGGCGGAGCTGGGGAAAGAGATCTTCGACGAGGGATACTCGACCCTGGTTTCGTCCTTCGATCCGGAGCATGGCGGCTTCGGGGGGGCACCGAAATTCCCCCTCCCCGGTACGCTCGGGTTCCTTCTCAGGTATCAGCGGCGAACGGGGAAGGAACTCGCCCTCAGGGCGGTCCTGAAGACTCTCGACGGGATGATGGCCGGGGGCATACGGGACCACGTCGGCGGTGGATTCCACAGGTACTCGACGGATAGGGTCTGGCTGGTACCGCACTTCGAGAAGATGCTATACGATAACGCGCTGCTGGCGAAGGTCTACGCCGAGGCATACCAGGTTACGCGAAAGGAGGAGTACGCCGATGTCGTCAGGGAAACGCTAGGCTGGATCAGGGGCGAAATGAAGGATGGTGGAGGGGGTTTCTATTCCGCCCAGGACGCGGACACGGTCGAGGGCGAGGGGACCTACTACACCTGGACCCCGGAAGAGGTAGAGAGGGCGGCAGGGAGAACAGCGGGGGCCGTCTTCTGTCGCCTGTATGGGGTCACCAGGACCGGGAACTTTGATGGGCGGACCATTTTACATCTCGAGACAGGCTCCTCGCCAACCGCGGACGAGAGGGAGGTCACAGCCATGGCCAGGGAGGCCCTCTACAGGGCGAGAACCAAGCGCCCCAGGCCGGCGACTGACACAAAAGTCCTAACCTCCTGGAACGGGCTGACCATCTCCGCTCTCGCCTTCGCCGGCGTCGCACTGGGTGAACCCGAATTTGCGGAGGACGCCGCTGGGGCCGCGAGGTTCGTACTGGACAGGATGAGGACTGAAGGGAGGCTGCTGAGGAGGTACGCGGGAGGGGAGTCGGCCCTCCAGGGCACCCTGGAGGACTACGCCTTCTTTGTGCAGGGGCTGCTCGACCTTTTCGAGGCCACCTCCGACCCGAGGTGGCTCGAAGAAGCAATCAGGCTGACCAGCGTGATGCTCGACGAGTACGAAGACAGGGAAGGGGGAGGGTTCTTCTTCACCATCTCGGCTGAGCCCGTTCGGCTCAAGGAGAGCTACGATGGCCCGACGCCGTCCGGAAACTCGGTCGCGGTTCTCAACCTGATTCGCCTGTCGGAGCTCACTGGAAACAGAGGCTTCGGAGAGTCAGCACGCAGGACACTAAAGGCGTTCGCTGGCGAGGTCCAAAAGCAACCCTCGGCACACGCGGTGATGCTCCAAGGTCTTGATTTGATCCTCAACGGTTCCAGGCAGATAGTGATAAGCGCCCCCACTGCGAAGGCGGCTGAGAAGATGAAGGCGGAGATCTTCAGGACGTTCATCCCTGACAAGGTGGTGCTTGCAGCGACTCCCAAGAGTTACGGACGACTATCAAAAGTGACCTCATTGCTCGAAGGACGCGAGCCCCGGTCGAAGGTGAGGGCATTCGTCTGCCAGAACTTCGCGTGCAAGCTCCCCACTGATTCCGTTGAGGCACTTCGCGACCAGCTCGCCGGGTGATGGGATTACTGTTTTAACGCCCTCTAGGATAGCGCAGGTTCGGCTTCAGACTTGTGGGAAATAAGAGGGCTCTTCGGGAACGAGTACGCTATGGAGCAGGCCATTGAGGAATTGAAGAAGCACCAGGGATACCAGTGGGCCGTCCTCGACAGGAGGAACATCTCGATTAGGTTCGAAAGGAGGGACTCGGAGACAGAGGAGCTAGTAAAGCGGACCCTGGAGATGTATCACGGCTTTGCCGAGCACGAGGGTCCCATCGGAGAGTACGACCGCCAGCGACGCGAAGCGCGTGAGAAGAAGCTCAGGAGCGAAGAGAAGAAGCGCGCCGAGAAGCAGAAGACATAGGTCAACTAACGGTAGGCAGAGTAGACGCTGGGGTACTCCGATATGAGGGCTAGGTTCAGCTCAAGGACGTTGACGTAGGGATCTCCTGCAAGGAAAAGGGTGTACTCCACGTGGGCATCCACAATTCCCGTCAGTGCGCTGGTTGATATGCCAGTCGCGCTGGAAATGCCCGGTATCTGGTTCATCGCGTCCTGGAGCGGCACGTCCGGGTCGACTCCGGAAGCAGAAGCGTTGAGGGGGTTGCTCTCGTTCCTCGCGTGGAAGAAGATGGGGAGCGTGAACCCGTTGTCTATGTAATATGAACCGACAGTCCTGTTGCCGACCTGTGCAAGGCTACCGTTGGCCTGGTACGGGAACGCCACCTGCGCGATTCCCGTTATGACGAGGGGAAAAAGCAGGCCGCAGATGACCATGGATATGATAGCAATCGCCACCACGGGCCGGTAGACGCTTCCTTTCTTTGGTTCCGAGGACAAATCAAACTCCTCCTAGAGCGCTCCTATCAGCAGGTCGATGAGCTTGATCCCGACAAAGGGGACGATGACTCCGCCCACCCCGTAGACAAGGACGTTCTTGATGAATAGCGTCATCGTGTCTGACGGCTTGAACTCGACCCCTCGCATCGCCAGCGGAATGAGCATCGGGATTATGACGGCGTTGAAGATGAGCGCGGACAGCACGGCAGTTTGGAGGCCGAGTCCAAGGATGTTCAGCGATTGGAGCGCGGGGACGGTCGCGGCGAACGTCACGGGGAGGATAGCGAAGTACTTCGCGACGTCGTTCGATATGCTGAAGGCTGTGACCGCTCCCCGGGTCATGAGGAGCTGCTTCCCGAGGAGAACGACGTCTATTATCTTCGCTGGGTTCGACTCTAGGTCTACCATGTTCGCCGCCTCCTTGGCGGCCTCTGTCCCCGAGTTCATTGCGAGCCCGACGTCCGCAACCGCAAGCGCCGGTGCGTCGTTCGTCCCGTCCCCAATCATAGCGACGACCCTGGTTTGGGCCTGCTCCTTCCGGACGATCGCGTACTTGTCCTCTGGCTTGGCCTGAGGGACGAACTCCTCGATGCCCACTTCGGCCGCGATGCTCTTGGCAGTCAACGGCTGGTCTCCGGTTATCATGAGCGGCCTGATCCCCATGGCCTTGACCGCCTGTATCCTCTCCTTCGTCCCGGCCTTCAGAACGTCCTTCAGCCTAATCACTCCTATCACTCTGTGGTCACGTGCCACCGCCATCGGAGTGTCTCCCTTTGCCGAGATGCTTTCCACGGTCTCGGTGAAGCCGTCGGGGACGCCGAATCCCGCCCTTACCATCGAGTCTGGCGCTCCTTTGATGATCTCCGTCTCAGCGGGCGAAAGGTGCATCCCTCTTTCGCTCTCCTCCTCGAGGAAAAATTTCCTGCGAACCCTGGCGCGGCCTCCCTTCGGCAGGATGAAGCTGGATCCTTGGCGGAGCATTACCCCACTTGTCCGGGTGTTGGCTGAAAACTCGTAGATTTCCGAAAGGCCCAGGGCGTTCAACTCCCTCGGGACGTAACCTCTCTCGTAGGCGAGCCTGATCACGCTCCGTCCCTCAGGCGTGTCATCGTACCACGATGAGAGGAACGCCGCTTCTCCCAATTCCCTCTCGGTGTGCCCCTCGAATGGAATCAGCTCCACTGCCTGCCTGTTGCCGACTGTGATCGTGCCTGTCTTGTCCAGAAGGATGACATCCGTGTCCCCGGCCGTCTCGATCGCCTTTCCAGACTTGGCAACGACTTTCCTTTCGTACAACCGCGTTATCCCGGAGAGCCCGATGGCTGGAAGCAGGGCCCCAATGGTTGTTGGGAGAAGGCACACATAGAGCGCTATCAGGACGGAGAGATCTGCGCCGAGGCCAAGCGTGACCGAGAGGCCCAGCATGGCCGCTATCAGGATGGTAAATATCGCCGACAGGCCGAAGAGGACCATGGTGACCGCCACTTCGTTCGGGGTCTTCGGCCGCTTCGAAGCCTCCACCATCCGAACCATCTGGTCAAGGTAACTCTCGCCAGGGTTCACCACTATGCGGGCGGTCATCGTGTCGCTGACCACCTTAGATCCACCGATCAGGCTGTCCCCGGGGGCCTTCCTCACGGGGGCGGACTCCCCCGTGACGAGCGATTCGTCGACCATCGCGATCCCTTCCAAGACCTCGGCGTCGATGGGGATGACGTCGTTCTTCTCCAGAAGGATCAGGTCATCTTTGACCAGCTCCCTTGACGTCGAGAGAACCACGCGTCTCTCCCACCCTTCGGTGACCACCTTCTTGCAGGGCACCTCCGTCTCGAGCTGCTTCAGGCTGCTGGCAGTGTTCTTCGCCTGCTGCTCCGCAAGAGAGTCTGAAAGGGTGCTGAACCAGACGGTGATGAGGAGTATGGCTGCAACCTCCACATAGAACACACGATCGGTCGGGCTGGCCACGCCCAAGAAGGCGTGGGGGTCGATGGCCATGGCGGCCACGATGAAGAAGGTTAGCTCCACAATGAGCATCACGGGGTTCGCCAGCAGTGACATGGGGCTCAGCCTGACCACCGAGTCGGCGAGGGTCTTCCGGGTGAGGAGGGAGGGCCTCTTCGGGAGCCTTACTCGCCCTAGCACCCTGCTCAGTCCCTGGGTCTGACTAGCCAAGGAAATTCACCATTCCCTGGAACAGGGCTAGAAGAGGACCGAGTATCAGGAACGGGAAGAAGGTGAGGACGACGAGGAGCAGTATGGCCCCGATGAGGACCACGGAGAAGATGTTGCTGTCTGTCTTCAGTGTGACTTCGCTGCTTCTCTTGCGGCCGATCATGGACCCGGAAAGCGCCAGTAGAATCGCGATGGGACCGTAGCGCCCCACGAAGATGACCGCCGCCGTGGCGACGTTGAAGAATGGAGTGTTCGCCGCCGTTCCTAAGAAGTCAGATCCGTTGTTGGCGGCCGCACTCGTGAACTCGTACAGGACCTGCGTGAAGCTCACTGAGTTGGGGAGGGAACTGAAACCAGGGATGGCGCTCACGGCATTGGTGGCATAGGCAAGTGCGGTGGGAACCAGGATGATGATGGGATGAATGAGGAAGGCACCCATAACCAACTTGACATCCCTGGCGTTGATTTTCATTCCGAGATACTCTGGGGTTCTCCCCGTCATGAGACCGACCACGAACACCGTGATGATGATGTACATGATCATGTACATCACGCCTACCCCCTTTCCGCCCGGCGTAGCCTGAATCAGCATCCCCATGAATGCCGAGAAGATCCCGAGTGGGTGTATCCCGGAGAGCGAAGCGTTGACAGAGCCGGTGGTTACTGCGGTGGTGACTACCGTCCAGAAGGTCGAGAAGAAGCCCCCAAACCGCGTTTCCAGTCCGGGCCCAACCGTGGGGAGGCTGGGGATGAACGCGATGATGAGGTCGATTGCGAAGAGCCCGTAGGTCGCGATGAGTATCGGTCTTGTCTCCCTTCCCTTCCCGAGCAACCGGCCGAAGACGAAGATCAGAGCGGTGGGAAGGAGAAGCATGAGATAGATTTGGATGATGTCTGTGGCCGGGCTGGGATTTTGGAGGGGATATGCAGAGTTCGCGCCGAAGTATCCCCCGCCGTTGGTGCCCAGTTGCATTACCGAGACGAGCGAGGCGACGGGCCCAGCGTAGACAACCTGCGAAGCGCCTTCTATCGTCTTGTACGTGTTGTACCCTCCGAGGGTCTGTGGGATCCCCAGGGCAACGAGGACAATGGCTGCAATGAAACACATGGGAAGCATGATTCGGGTTAAGGTCCGGACGAAATCGACGTAGAAGTTCCCCATATGGGTCGAACCGACGCGAAGGCCCCGCACCATGGCAACGAGCGCGCAGATCCCGGTGGCGGCTGAGGTGAACTGGAGAAATTGGATGGCGCCAATTTGGGAGAGGTAGGAGAGGCTGAGCTCCCCTGCATAGTGCTGGAGGTTGGTGTTCGTCGCGAATGAGACAACGGTGTTAAGGGAAAGGTCCCAGCTCAGACCTGGGTATCCCTGTGGGTTGAGGGGGAGGCTCCCCTGGAACATTAGGACGACGAAGGCGATAGACATCTGGGTGACGTTCACGAATAGGGCTGCGAGGAAGTACTGCTTCCACCCCATGGTGACGGTGGTGTTGACGCCCGTGAGTCTGTAAATCCACTTCTCTATCGGGTCAAGGAACCTGTCGAGCCTTGTGCTCCCGCCGGTGTAGACTCGTACTATGTATGGCGCAAGGTAGTTACCTGACAGCAGAGCGGCGCCGAGTATGGCGATAACAGTGGTAGCCTGAAGTGCGTCGATCAACTATCTCAGAATCCATTGGGTCTCCAGTACCTCTCGCTTCAATAGTTCCGTGCCGAACCTAACGCGGCTTTGAATCGCCGTTGAAACGCGGGCCCTTGTGCGTGTGAAGCACTATGGCGCTCACAGTACTCTTG
>Ga0187780_10002313_pt1 | contig 14327 bp, 11 predicted proteins | sample 1015_Q2_SP10_20__FD_132429 | JGI IMG/M metagenome (GOLD analysis project Ga0187780, IMG submission 132429) | Tropical peat soil microbial communities from peatlands in Department of Meta, Colombia - 1015_Q2_SP10_20_MG | ecosystem: Environmental > Terrestrial > Soil > Wetlands > Peat | place... | reverse complement strand
GGCCGCCTTCGTCGAGATCGCGCTCTACATCCGCGCCGAGGTGGGCTTCGCCGAAGTGATCCACGTCGTCCTGCTCGGCCTCGCGACCCTCGCCCGCGTCATCGTGCTGATCGTGCTCGCGGCGCTCATTTGGGTCCCGATCGGAGTGTGGATCGGCTTGCGCCCGCGGGTCGCGCGCTTCGTGCAGCCCGTGATCCAATTCGCCGCCGCGTTCCCGGCCAATCTCTTCTTCCCGATCTTCGTGTCGGCGATCGTCGCCTACAAGCTCAATCCCGAGATCTGGCTCTCGCCGCTGATGATCCTCGGGACGCAATGGTACATTCTCTTCAACGTCATCGCGGGAACGCTCGCCCTGCCGACGGATTACCAGCTCGTCGCCGGCAATTTCGGCGTGCGCAACGTGCTGTGGTGGCGCCGGCTGGTGCTGCCCGGCATCTTCCCCGCCTTCGTCACCGGCGCCGTCACCGCCTCGGGCGGATCGTGGAACGCCTCGATCGTCGCCGAGGTCGCGAAATGGGGCGACACCACGCTGCAAGCGACCGGGATCGGTGCCTATATCGCCCAGATGACGGAAAAAGGCGACTTCCCCCGCATCGCGCTCGGCATTACGGTGCTGTGCCTTTACGTCCTGCTCTTCAACCGGCTGCTCTGGCGACGGCTCTATCATCTCGCCGAAGAGCGGCTGCGGCTCGACTGACCCATGGACACGATCACCACCGCCACCGACACCACCAACCTCATCACGGCCGCCGGCATCTGCAAGACCTATCGCCAGCCGGATCACGCCGGGAGGCTGGTGCTCGACCATGTCGACTTCACCTTGAAGCAGGGCGAGATCGTCGCGATCCTCGGCAAGTCCGGCTCGGGCAAGTCGACCTTCCTGCGCATCGTCGCCGGGTTGACGCCGCCGACCGAGGGCACGGTCACCTATCGCGGCCAGCTCGTCCTCGGCCCGGCGCACGGCATCGCGATGGTGTTCCAGAGCTTCGCGCTCTTCCCCTGGCTCACCGTCTTGGGCAATGTCGAGCTCGGCCTCGAAGCCCAGGGCATGGCGAAGGATGAGCGCCGCCAGCGCGCCATCGCGGCGATCGACCTCATCGGGCTCGACGGTTTCGAATCGGCCTATCCCAAGGAGCTTTCGGGCGGGATGCGCCAGCGGGTCGGCTTCGCCCGCGCGCTCGTCGTCAACCCGGACGTGCTGCTGCTCGACGAGCCCTTCTCGGCGCTCGACGTGCTCACCGCGGAGACGCTCCGCGGCGATATCGAGGATCTCTGGATCCAGCGCCGCGTACCGACCAAGGGCATCATCTTCGTCTCGCACAACATCGAGGAGGCGGTCGAAATCGCCGACCGCATCATCGTCTTCGGCAGCGACCCGGGCTGCATCCGCGCCGAGATCCCGGTACCGATGCCGCGCCCGCGCGACCCGACCTTGCCCGCCTTCCGCCGCATTGTCGACGAGGTCTACACGCTTCTCACCACCGTTCCCGGGCGCGAGACGACGCGGCGCGGCGCGCGCGCCGACACGCTCAGCATGCAGTACCGCCTGCCGGACGCCTCGATCCAGCAGCTCGCCGGCCTGCTCGACGCGTTGAACGCGCCGCCCTTCAACGGCCGCGCCGACCTGCCGCACCTCGCCGACAACGAGAGCCTCTCGACCGACGAGCTGATGGTGCTGATCGAGGCGCTGCAGCTCTTCGGCTTCGCGCAGGTCGGCGGCGGCGACATCGAGATCACGCCCGTCGGGCGCTCCTTCGTCGACGCCGATCTGCAGGGCCGCAAGCAGATCTTCGCGGATGCTTTGCTGCGCAATATCAGCTTCATCGTGCATGTCCGGCGCGTGCTCGACGAGCGCCCCGGCCACTCGGCGCCCGAGGCGCGCTTCCTGGGCGAGCTCGAGGATCATCTGAGCGAGGAAGAAGCGCAGCGCGTGCTCGAGACCGTGATCAACTGGGGACGCTATGCCGAGCTCTTCGCCTACGACTACAACAGCGGCGTCCTGAGCCTCGAAAATCCCTGAGCCGATGCTCGATCCGCAGGGGCGCGCCTTCCGCGTGCTGCTGGGCGCGCAATCCATGGTGTCGAGCCTCGCCGTCGACATGAGCCTGCCGGCGCTGCCGGCCTTGGGACAGGATTTCGGCGCACCGGCCGACCGCGTGCAGCTCACCATCGGCGCCTACCTCATCGGCTACGCCGCGGGCCAGCTCTTCTACGGTCCGCTCTCCGACCGTTTCGGCCGGCGCCCGATGCTCCTCCTGGGCATGGCGATCTATACGCTGAGCGCGGTGCTCTGCCCCCTCGCGCCGACGATCGAAGCCGTGGTCGCATTGCGTCTTCTCCAGGGCTTCGGCGGCTGCGTCGGCGTGGTCGTGACGCGCGCCGCCGCGCGCGATTATTTCAGCGGGACGAACCTCGCGCAGATGCTCTCCTCGCTTTCGGCGATCCAGGCCTTCGGGCCGCTCGTCGCCCCCGTCTTGGGCGGCGCGCTCGCGAGCCATCTCGGCTGGCGCTCGATCTTCCTCGCGCAAGGCGGATTCGCCGCGCTCGTGCTGCTCGCGGTGTGGACGGGCTTTGCCGAGTCGCTCCCGCGCCGCGACCCGCACGCGATCCGGCCGCGCCAGCTGCTCGCGAATTACGCAACCTTCTTCGCCAATCCGCGCTGCATCGGCTTCACGCTCGTGGCCACCTGCGTGTTCAGCGGCCTCTTCGCGGTGCTCTCGGCCTCGCCTTTCGTCCTCATCGATCTCTACGGCCTCTCGAGCCAGGCCTATGGTTTCTTCTTCAGCACCTCGGTGCTGGGCTTCATGGCGGGCTCGTTCTGGAACCGGCGGCTGCTGCGCGCCGGGGTGCGCGGCGATGCGCTCTTGCAGCGCGGCCTCGCCGTGCTGCTCGCCGCGGCCGCGGCGATGCTCGTCTGCGCCGCGATGCGCTGGGGCGGCACCGCCGGGATCATGATCCCCTACGTCATCTATTGCGTCGCGATCAGCCTCGTGCAGTCGAACGCCGTCGCCGCGGCGATGGAGCCCGTCCCGCATATGGCGGGCACCGGCGCCTCGCTCATGGGCGCGATCCAAATGTCGACCGGCGCCGCGACCGGCTTCGCGGTCGATTTCTTCTTCGATCGCAGCGGGACGCCCATGGGCATCGGCGTGGCCCTCGCCGCGCTGGGCGCGGTCGCGAGCTATCGCTTCGTCGCACGCCGCCAGCCCGGCTAGCGCCTCAGGCCTTGGGCCGCATGGTCGGGAACGGGATGACGTCGCGGATCGAGGGGCTGTTGGTCAGGAGCATCGCAAGGCGGTCGATGCCGATGCCGAGCCCGCCCGCGGGCGGCATGCCATATTCGAGCGCGAGCACGAAATCCGCGTCGAGATGCTGCGCTTCCTCATCGCCCGCGGCGCGCTCCTTCATCTGCGCCTGGAAGCGCTCGAGCTGATCCAGGGGATCGTTGATCTCGGAGAAGGCGTTCGCGACTTCCCAGCCATTCACATAGGTCTCGAACCGCTCCGTGAGCCGCGGATCCTTGCGGTCGGCTTTGGCGAGCGGCGAGATCTCGCGCGGGAAGCCGGTCACGTGCGTGGGCTGGATGAGCTTTGCCTCGACGCGCGCGGCGAAAGCCGCTTCGAGCGCGCGGCCCCAGCCGGCGCTGTTGGGACAATCCGCGCCCAAACGCCGCGCCGCATCGCGCGCTGCCGCGTCATCGGCAATCGCGAGAAAGTCGACGGCCGTTTCCGCCTGCACGAGCTCCGCCATGGTCTTGCGCGGCCAGGGTGCGGCCAGCTCGATCACGCGCTCGCCGAATTGCGCGCGCGTGCCGCCGAGGACCTCTTTCGCGGCCTCGGTGATGAGGCGCTCCGCCAAGTCCATCATCGCGTGATAATCGACATAGGCCTCGTAAAGCTCGAGCGAGGTGAATTCCGGGTTGTGCCGCGGCGAGATTCCCTCGTTGCGGAAATTGCGGTTGATCTCGAAGAGCTTGTCGGAGAGGCCGCCGACCAGAAGCCGCTTCAGGTGCAGCTCGGGCGCCACCCTCAGGTAAAGCTCGAGATCGAGCGCCTGGTGGTGGGTGACGAAGGGCTTGGCCGAGGCGCCGCCCGGAATCGCATGCAGCATCGGCGTCTCGACCTCGAGGAAGCCCAGGCCCAGGAGCGTGCGGCGCAGCGCCGCGACGATCCGGCTGCGGCGGCGCAGGGTCGCGCGGGTCTCCTCGCTCATGATGAGATCGAGATAGCGCTGGCGGTAGCGCAGCTCGATATCGGCGAGCCCGTGGAATTTTTCCGGGAGCGGCAGCAGCGCCTTCGCCAGCACCGTGACCTTGCTGGCATTGACGGTGAGCTCGCCGCGGGGCGTGCGGCGCACGATGCCCTCGACGCCGATCAAATCGCCGAGATCGAGGAGCTTGACGAGCGCGACCTGCTCGGGCGGCAGATTGTCCTTGTGGTTGAAGACCTGGATCTTGCCCGTGGTGTCGTGGAGATCGACGAACATGCCGCTGTTGCGGATGGCGCGGATGCGGCCCGCGATCGCGACGCGGTCCTGGGTTGCGGCGCCGGCGGCGAGCCCGGCATAGCGCGCTTCGAGCTCCTTCGCCTCCGCCGTGCGCGCGAAACCGTAAGGATAGGGATCGAGGCCCATCGCGCGCAGCGCCTTGAGCTTCTCGATCCGCGCCGCGCGGAACGGATTCTCCCTATCGCTGTCAGCTTCCGCCACGAAATCCCGCCCGTTTCAGGCCGGCTTTGTAACAGGCGCGGGCGGGGCGCGGAAGCCGGCCATGTCGATGCTGCGGTCGTGGAATTGCGCGAGCGTGCCGCGATGGCCGACGCTCAAAATGGTCGGGTGCCAGGGGGCCTCGCGCAGCATGCGATAGAATTTGGCCTCGCTCGGCTCGTCGAGCGCCGACGTCGCCTCGTCGAGAAAAAGGAGGTCTGGCTCGGTCAGCAGCACGCGCGCGAAGGCAAGCCGCTGCTGCTCGCCGACCGAGAGGCGCAGCGCCCAATTGTCGCTCTCGCCCAATCGCGCGGCGAAGGCGCCGAGCCCCACGCGCTCCATCACTTCGGCCAATCGCGCCTCCGGAACGTCGGAGCTCTCGCGCGGATAGATGAGGGCCTCGCGCAGCGTGCCCAGGGGGATATAGGGCTTCTGCGGCAGGAAGAGGAGTTTGCCGGCGGCCAAACGCACCGCGCCCTTGCCATAGGGCCAGATGCCCGAGAGAGCGCGCATCAGCGTGCTCTTGCCGCTGCCCGTCGGCCCGCGCACGAGCACGGCCTCGCCCGGCTTCGCGGCGAGATCGACATGGCGCAGCAGCGCGGCGCCGCTCGGGAGATCGAGCTCGAGATCCTTGACCGCGATGCCTTCGCCGCCGCGCTCGACCGCGATCGGCTGCGGCCCGCGTGCGGCGGCGGCGATCGCGCGCACGCGTTCATCGAAGCCGACGAGGCGCTGCACCACCGAGCGCCACGCGGCGATGCCGGTGTCGTTGGCGCCGGTGCCGGTGGTGTAGGCGTTGACGATGTAGGAGAGCGCGCTCTGCACCGTGCCGAACGCGTCGGCGGTCTGCATCAGCCCGCCGAGCTGGATTTCCTTGGCAAAGAAGCGCGGCGCCGAGACGACGTAGGGAAAGATGATCGCGAATTGGCTGTAGAAGCTCGTCCACCAGTTGAGCAGCTTGATGCGCCGCATGATCGCCCAGAAATTGTCGACGACGTGGGTGAAGCGATCGCGGAAATTCGCCATCTCGCGGGCCTCGCCGCCATAGAGCGCCACGCCCTCGGTGTTCTCGCGCAGGCGCACGAGGCTGAAGCGGAAATCGGCCTCGTAGCGCTGCTGCTGAAAATTGAGGGCGACGAGAGGCCGGCCGATCTTTACCGTGATCCAGGTGCCGGCGATCGCGTAGAGCAGCGCGAACCACACCATATAGGCGGGCACGGTGAAGGAACCGTAGCTGCCGAGCGGGATGCTGAGCGGGCCCGAGAGCGTCCAGAGAATGCCGAGGAAGGAGAACAGCGTCACGACCGCATTCATAAAGCCCAAGGTGAGGCTCAGGCTCGTATCCGTGAAGCGGTTCAGATCGTCCTGGATGCGCTGATCGGGGTTGTCGGTCGCGTCGCCCTCGAGCTGGAGCCGGTAATAGGCCTTGGCGTCGAGCCAGTCGCCGAGATATTGGCGCGTGAGCCAGCGCCGCCAGCGGATCTGCAGCATCTGCTGCAGATAGACCTGGTAGACGATGACCACGATCCACGCCGCGGCAAGCCCGGTGAAGACGGCGAGCTGCACGAAGAAGCCGTGCTCGTCGAGATCCTGCAGCGTGTTGTAGAAGGCGTTGCGCCAGATATTGAGGCGGACATTGATATAGACCGAGCCCAGATTGAGCGCGATCACCGCGGCCAGGAGCCCCCAAGCCGCGCGGCGGTCGTCGGAGGTCCAATAAGGCTTGGCAAGCCGCCAGGCATCGCGCAAAAAATCCCAACGGTTGCTATTCTGCATTGCCGCAACTCCTGATCATCCTGCCGCGCTTTTGATGCCCGATGCCCGCGAAATCCCAAGGACGCTCTGCCGCGGCGTCTCCCGCGCGCTCTCGCAGCGCGGTTTCGTGACGCTCGCGGAAGTCCCGCTCGCGGATGGCCGGCGCGCCGATCTTGTGGCACTGGGGCGCGATGGCACCCTCGTCATCATCGAGATAAAATCGTCGGTAGCCGATTTTCGTGCCGACCGCAAATGGCCCGAATACCGGCAATGGTGCGACCGGCTCTACTTCGCGGTGGCGGAAGGTTTTCCGCTCGAGCTCATTCCCGAAGAGTGCGGGCTTGTCCTGGCCGACGGGTTCGGCGCCGCCTTCCTGCGCGAGCCGCGCGAGGAGCGCCTGGGCGCGGCGCGGCGCCGCGCGCTGCAGCTCCGTTTTGCGCGGCTGGCGGGCAGCCGGCTGCAGCGCCTGCTCGATCCCGCCGCGCAGGACCCCGACACGGTCGTCTAGGAATCAGCGCGCGGCGCGGGCGATGGTCGCGGTGGTGCTGTAGCCCGGCAGGATGTCGGCCAGAAGCACGCGGCCGCCATAGGATTGCACCTGCGGCGCGCCCACCACCTCGTCGAGCCGGTACTCGGCGCCCTTCACGAGCACATCCGGCCGGATCGCTTCGATGAGCGCGAGCGGCGTGTCGTCGTCGAAGATCACGACGAGGTCGACCGCGGCGAGCGAGGAGAGCACCGCGGCGCGCGCGTCCTGGTTCTGGACCGGGCGGCCGGGACCCTTGAGCTTCGCCACGGATGGATCGCTGTTGATCGCGACGACGAGGCGGTCGCAGGCGGCCTTGGCCTGGTTCAGGAGCGCGATATGGCCCGGGTGCAGGAGGTCGAAGCAGCCATTGGTGAAGCCCACGCGCGCGCCGCCGCGCCGCCAGCGCGCGATCTGGTCGAGCGCCAGCGAGAGGGGCAGCGTCTTGCGCTGCTCGATCGTGTCGCGATTGAGGAGAGCCGCTTCGAGCTCGGTCGGCTCGACCACGGCCGTGCCGATCTTGCCCACCACCACGCCCGCCGCCGCATTGGCGAGCCGCGCCGCCTCGGCGAGGGTGGCGCCTGCGCCGAGCGCTGCCGCGAGCACCGCCACCACGGTATCGCCGGCGCCCGACACGTCGAAGACCTCGCGCGCCTCGGCCGCGAGCTTGAGCGTCGCATGACGCTCGACGAGCAGCATCCCGTCCTTGCCGCAAGAGACCAGCATCGCGCCGAAGCCGTGCGCGGCGATCAAGCCGCGCGCCGCGGCGATCACTTCCTCGTCGCTCCGGACCGGCGTCTTCGCCGCCGCCGCGAGCTCGGGACGGTTGGGCTTCAGCAAATCGGCGCCGCGATAGGCGGCGTAGTCGTCGCCCTTGGGATCGACCACCACGGTGGCACCCGCCGCTTTCGCGGCGGCGACGATCTGCGCCGCGACACCTTCCGCGAGCACGCCCTTGGCGTAGTCCGAAAGGATGAGCACGCGATGATGCTCGAGCGCGTCGCTCGCGAGCCGCACCAGGTCGGCGCGCAGCTCGGCCGGGAGCGGCGCCACGCGTTCGTGGTCCGCGCGCAGCAATTGCTGCGTGCCGGCGATGTAGCGCGTCTTCAGGGTGGTGGTGCGGCCGCGCTCGGCCAGGACATGCGCCTCGGCGCCGCCGAGACTCGCTACGAGCCGCGCCACCTCGCGCCCGGCCTGGTCGGTGCCGGTCGCCGAGACGAAGCAGGTCTCGACCCCGAGGGCGTGGAGGTTGCGCAGCACGTTGCCGGCGCCGCCGAGCGTGCGCTCCTCGCGCTCCAAGTGCAGGACCGGCACCGGAGCCTCGGGCGAGATGCGCTCGACGCGGCCATAGATGTAATGGTCGAGCATCACGTCGCCCACGCAAAGGACGCGCGCGTGCTTGAGCTTCTCGACGAGCGGAATGAGATCGGCTTGGCTCACGCCATCCTCTTAATGGCGGCGCGCCCCGGCTGGCAAGCGAATCCTGCCCGGACGCCTCGGGCCTAGCGCGCGGCCGCGGCCGCCTGCGGCGCGGCGGCAGACCCGCCGCGCGCGACGTTGCCCCGGCCCGCGAGCAGCCGGTCGACCTCGCGCCCCTGGAAGAGATGGAGGCCGCAATCGAGGCCGAACTGGATCGCGCCGGGCTCGGAGCAGCGCGCGAGGATCACGCGCGAGCGACCGATGCGCTCGATCGCGCCGCGCATCTCGGCGACGCGCTCGCCGCGCTGGTCCGTGGCAAGCTCCATGGTCCAGAACATCTTGACGAGATCGAGGCCGAGGCGCTCGCGATCGATGAAGGGCAGCGACAGCGCGGTCACCCCGTCGAGGCAGACGCGGTAGCCGCGCTCGCGCACGAAATCGCGCGCGAAGCTGAAGGCGCCGAGGTCGTTGAACACGTCGGCCTTCTCGAGCTCGATGATGATGCTGCCGCGCGTGCCCGGGCGCAGGCTCTGGTCGAAGGCGTGAAAATCGGGCGAGAGCACGGTGGCGACGTTGAGATTGAGGCTGCAGGAATGCGCCGACGCGCTCTCCTCGTTGCCGCTCCGCAGCAGCGCCAGGACGCGCCGGTCGAGGGTCTGGGTCAAATACTGGAAGAGCCAGCGGTCGGCGGCGATGTCGCGCCGCGGCATGTAGGTGTCGCGCAGGCTCTCGATCGCGACATAGATCTCGCGATAGATCGGCTTCGGCGGCTCGCCCCCGGCGATGTCGCAGATCGGCTGGCGCCGGATCACCGCGCTCAGATCGGCGCGCGCGATGACGGCGACGAGCTCGGCGAGGCTCTGCGGGTCGAGCGGCTGGCGAAGATCGGTCTGCGTCGCGCCGCCGGGAGCCTGGCGCTTCTGACGCCGCGCCTCCTCGTTGGACATGTGTTGCACGTAAGCCGCGAATTTCGCGTAGTCGGAGCCGAGATCGTAAGCGGTGGCAAAGCCGTCGGTCAGCAGCTCCTCGAATTGCGAGGTGAGCGGATCGTCGCCGAAGAGCAGCCGCGCCTTGGCGACGGCGCCGTCGACCGCCGCGCGGTCGGTATCCTTGCACACGACCGCGATGTCGCCGTTCTGCATGAGGAAGATCCGACCCTCGCATTGCTGCACGGGGTGCTGGAAGGCGCTCGCGACCATGCGGAATTGACGCGCGCGGTTGCCGTCGGGCCGCAGGCGCGACAGGTTCACCACCACGGCGCGCCATCCCGCGGCGCGGTTCTCGAGCTGGGCCGTGAAACCCTGGAGGAGTTGCTCGGCGTTCGGAAGCTTCTTGTTGGGCGCTTGCGCTTGAGTCATGCCCGCGTGAGACCCGGAAGGTCGAGACACGACCCTAGCGGGCGCAGCTTTGCCGTCCGTTAATCCGCCGGATGCGGTTATTAACGTTCTGGAAGCTAATTCCGCGGCGCGTGCTTGCCGAGGATGCGCTGCAGCGTGCGGCGATGCATCTTGAGCCGACGCGCCGTCTCCGAGACGTTGCGGTCGCATTGCTCGAACACGCGCTGGATGTGCTCCCAGCGTACGCGATCCGCCGACATCGGATCCTCGGGCGGCGGCGGCAGTGCCGAGTCCGTGGAGAGCAGCGCGCGCTCCACCGCATCCGCATCCACGGGCTTCGGCAGGTAGTCGACCGCGCCCGCCTTCACCGCCGCCACGGCGGTCGCGATATTGCCATAGCCGGTCAGCATCACGATGCGCGCATTGGGATGGAGGTTCCGTACCGCCTTGACGACGTCGAGCCCGTTGCCGTCGCCCAAGCGCAGATCGACGACGGCGAAGACGGGGCGATGCGCCGCCACCGCGGCGATGCCCGATGCGACCCCGTCGGCGGTGCGGACGATGAAGCCGCGCCGCTCCATCGCCCGCGCGAGACGCTGGCACAAGGGCTCGTCGTCATCGACGATGAGCAGCATGCGCTCGCTCTCGGAAAGGCCCGCCAGCGCGGCGGATCCCTCCTGCTGCGATTCGGCGTGCTCGTCGTTCATTCGCCCGCCTCCCGCAGCGGCATGAGCTGGTCCATCGCGGCCAGATTGTGCCGCCGCCACTCGATCACCACATGGGCGCCGCCATCGGCGAGGTTCGCGAAGCTCAGCCGCGCGCCGGTGCGCTCGAGCAGGCTTTGCGCGATGAAGATGCCGAGTCCCATATGCGGCTCGCCGAGCTGCGCTCCGCCCGCGCCGCGTCCGGAAAGATAAGGCTCGCCGATGCGCGCAAGCAGCGGAGGCGGGAAACCCGGCCCGTCATCCGCAATATCGACGGCGGCGGTATCGTCGCTCCAGCTGGTGGTGACGACGACCTCGGTTCGCGCGAACTGGATCGCGTTTTGAATGAGATTGCCGAGACCATGCATGATCTCGGGGCTGCGCGGCAGGAGCGGCTCCTCGAGCGGGTGGCCCTCGGCGTCGCGCCCGACGCCCAGCTCGTGGCGCACGGCAACATGCGGCACGTGATGCGGCTCGCCCGCCGCTTCGACGAGAACGGAGAAGGGCAGCCGCGCGAAAGGGGATCCGTGCTCGCCGTCGCGCTGACGCGCCAGGTCGGTGAGGATGGTGCGGCAGCGCTCGCTCTGGCTCAAGAGCAGCTCGGCGTCGGCGGCATAGGGCGAATCTTCCGGCAGGTCGCGCGCCAATTCCTTCGCGACCACGGCGATCGTCGCGAGCGGCGAGCCCAGCTGGTGCGCAGCCGCGGCGGCGAGGCCGCCCACGGCGGAGATGCGCTGCTCGCGCGCGAGCGCAAGCTGGGTCGCCGCATAGGCGTCGCGCATGCGCCGCGCCTCGGCTGCAACCGACCAGGCATAACCCGAGATGAAGATCGTCGAGCACACCAGCGCCGTCCAGATGCCGAGCATGTAGAGCGGCGGCGGATCGAGCAGCGCGCCGCCGCGCGAAGGCAGCGGCTGATGCAGGATCGCGAGCACGCTGATCGCGAGCACGGTCAGCGCCGAGAGGCCGATCACGCTCGAGCGCGAGAGCACCGTCGCCGAGATCGTCACCGGCGCGAGCATCAGCATGGCGAAGGGATTCTGCAAGCCGCCGGTGAGATAGAGCAGGATCCCGAGCTGGAGCGTGTCGTAGGCCAAGTAGAGCGCGGCCTCGCGGTCGCCCAGACGCGCACCCAGGCTCCGCGGCAGCGAAGCGACCGCGTTGAGCACGGCCGAGGCCGCGACCACGGCAAGCGCGCTCCTGATCGGCAGATTGAAGCCGAAGCCGAAATAGACCACGACCAGCGTCACCGCCTGGCCTACCACCGCGAACCAGCGAATGAGCACGAGCTTGCGCAGGCTGATGGAGACGAAGCCGCCTGCGGCCGGATCAATATCGATGTCGCCGGGTCCGCTCATATATGGACCTGCGCCCCTGAGGCGCCGATCGGGTGGTGGGAGGCGCGCCGCCCCGTCAGGGCAGCTTCCACGTCGTGTAGCGCAGCTTGTCCACGTCGACGGCGGTGCCATGGCCGCGGGCCGGTCCGCGCGGGAGCTGATCCGCGCCCTTGAAGCCGCGCTCGCAATAAAGCTCGATCATGTTGCCCGACGGGTCGCGGAAGAACATCAGCGCCTCGACGCCGCTGCGCGTCCAGAAATTCGAGCTCGGAATGCCGCAGCGCGTGAGCCACGCCTTCATCGTCACGATCTCATCGGGACCGCAATAGAAGGCGAAATGCGGATATTCGGTGCTGGGCTCGAGGAAGGTGCAGCCGACATTGCCAATGCCGACATCGACGCCGCAAAGGCGGAAGGAGGCGAAGGTCGGCGTGTCGACGTGCAACTCGCCGCCGAGCACCTTGCCGTAGAAGCGCTTGCCCTCCTCGAGGTCGCGGCACGGCATGCTGACATGGGCGAAGGCCTGGAATTGCGGCGGCCCGTCGACCGTGCTCGCGCGCTCAAGCTCCTTTGATGTCGCGGTCATGGTGCTCTCCCTTCGATCGAGCGAAAGCCCTGTGGACGCTGCGAATTCAGCGCCTTTTTATGATGCGTCCCGGGGCTTTGCGAGTCAACGCCGCGGACCTAGCGCGGGGTCTCGTCCTTGCCGCTCACGCCGGCCTCCGCGAAGGTCGCCATGCCGCTATGGCAGGCGAGCGCGCCTTTGACGATCGCGATGGCGAGCGTGGCGCCCGAGGCCTCGCCCAAGCGCATGCCGAGATCGAAGAGCGGCTCCTTGCCGAGGCAGTCGAGCAGGCGGCGATGGCCCGGCTCGGCCGAGCGATGCGCCACGAGGCAGTGGTCGAGCGCCGATTTGTCGAGCGCGTGAAGCGCCGCCGCCGCGGCGCAGCTCGCATAGCCGTCGAGCAGCACCGGCACGCGCGCCATGCGCGCGGCCATGATCGCGCCCACCATCGCCGCGAATTCGCGCCCGCCCAGGCGGCGCAGCAGCTCGAAGCCGTCATCGCTTGCGGCCCTGTGGCGTGCCACGGCCTGCTCCACGACGACGGTCTTGCGCGCGAGCGCCTCGCCTGCGACGCCCGTGCCGGGGCCGACCCAGGCGGAAGCGGGGCCGCCAAAAATCGCCGCGGCGAGCGCGGCTGCGGCCGTCGTATTGGCGATGCCCATCTCGCCAACGGCGAGCAAGTCGATCCCGGGCTCGACCGCCATCATCCCGTAGGCCATGGCGGTCGCGCATTCCTCGTCGCTCATCGCGGGCTCGCGGGTGAAATCCTTGGTCGGGGTGTCGAGCGCCATCTCGTAGACGCGCAGATCGGCATCGACGGCGCGGCAGAGCTGGTTCACCGCGGCCCCGCCATCGACGAAATTCTTCACCATCTGCACCGTCACCTCGGCGGGATAGGCCGAGACGCCCTGCTGCGCGACGCCGTGATTGCCGGCAAAGACGGCGGTGCGCGGATGGACGCAGGAGGGCGGATGCTTTCCCTGCCAGGTCGCCATCCAGATATTGATCTCCTCGAGGCGGCCGAGCGCGCCGGCGGGTTTCGTCAGCTGCGCTTCGCGCGCCGCCGCGGCAGCGCCCGCGTCGCGCGCGGCAGCGGGAAACGAGGCGATGATCGCGCGCATCTCGCCAAGCGTCGTAGGCCGTTCCTTCTGCGCCATCCCTTCCTCCTTACCCGAACGCGAGGGAATGTCCCGCATCGCTGCGCCGAGGCCAAGCGAATTTCTCCCGCGCTGGCGGGACGGGGCGGGTTGGGTTAAAGATTTCGCATGAGCGGCCCTTCCGAAGCATGGCGCACGGATTTCCTCGCCGCCATGACTTTCCTCACGCGACTGCCGTTGCGGCGCGGCGCCACGGAGGAGCCCGGCCTTGCAACCCTCGCCGAAGCCTCCTGGGCGTTTCCGCTTGTCGGCGCGGTGGTGGGGCTCGCGGGCGGCATCGCCTATGTGATCGCCTCCGTGCTCGGGCTTCCGGCGACGGCGGCCGCGCTCATCGCCGTCGCCGTGACCGCGCTCGTCACCGGCGGCCTGCACGAGGACGGGCTCGCCGATGCCGCCGACGGGCTCGGCGGCGGCATCTCGCGCGAGCAGAAGCTCGACATCATGCGCGACAGCCGCACCGGCGTCTTCGGCGTGCTGGCGCTTGTGTTTAGCGTCGCGCTCCGCGTGGCAGCGCTCGCCAATATGGGCACGGGCTCGCGCGCCTTCGGCGCACTCATCGCGGCGCACGCGCTGGGGCGCGGCTTTCTTCCCGCCGCGATGCGCTATCTGACCCCGGCGCGCGAAGAAGGCCTCGGCGCCGAGGCCGGACGTCCCGACCAAAATCGCGTGCTCTGGGCCGCGGGCCTCGCCATCGTCTTCGCGCTCGCGGGGATCGGCGCGCGCGCCGGCCTCTCGGGCGTGGTCGCGGCGGCGGCGCTGATGGCAGTCTTCGCCTGGTACGCGCAGCGCCAGATTGGAGGCTATACCGGCGATGTGCTTGGCG
>Ga0187780_10002312_pt1 | contig 14331 bp, 11 predicted proteins | sample 1015_Q2_SP10_20__FD_132429 | JGI IMG/M metagenome (GOLD analysis project Ga0187780, IMG submission 132429) | Tropical peat soil microbial communities from peatlands in Department of Meta, Colombia - 1015_Q2_SP10_20_MG | ecosystem: Environmental > Terrestrial > Soil > Wetlands > Peat | place... | reverse complement strand
GCCGCTCCCTACGTCATCTCCAAGATTCTCTTTGAAGGAAACCGGCGCATCCAGCGCGCCACGCTGCTGGCCCGCATCTTTTCCCGTCCCGGCGATGCTTACAATGTCGAGGCCGTCCGCCGCGACTTTCAGGCGCTGTGGAATACGCAGTTTTTCGAGGATGTGCGCCTGGAAGTGGAAGACGATCCCGACCAGGCCAACGGCAAGATCCTGATTTTCCACGTGCAGGAACGTCCCGTCATCCGCCGCATTGAGTACAAGGGCAACAAGTCCATCACGGAATCCGACATTCTCGATGCGTTCAAGGAGAAGAAAGTCGGGCTGTCGGTAGAGAGCCAGTTTGATCCCACCAAAATCAAGCATGCCGAGGTTGTGCTCAAGGAACTGTTGGCAGCGCACGGGCACCAGTTCGCGACGGTCAAGCCAACCTACGAACGCATCAGCGCGACCAATTCGGTGAAGATCGTCTTCAACATCAACGAAGGCCCCAAGGTGAAGGTTGGGAGCATCACGATCGTGGGCAACAAAGCCTTTTCTTCCAGGAAGATTATCCGCACCATGCGGCACGACCGGCCCATCGCGATCCCTCTGGGCTTCACTTACATTCCCATCATGAGCAAGACCTTCGACCGGCCCAAGCTCGACGAGGATCTCGAGGTGGGGGTCCGCGGGCTCTATCAGGACCACGGCTATTTCAAGGTCATCGTGGACGTAAAAGAGCTGAAAACGGTGGACGTGAACCGTCCCGGAATCCCGGGACCGTGGCCCGGCTTCGGCGCCAGACACGGCAAGGCCACCAACATCACGATCTCCATTGATGAAGGGCTGCAATACCGCATGGGCAAGCTCACTTTCCGAAGCGCCGACCCCGACCAGGGCATGATTTTCAAGCCTGAATTCCTGCAGAGGGTCTTCCCGCTCAAGGAAGGCGACCTCTTCTCCGCCGACAAGATCCGCAAGTCGCTGGACAGTTTCCGCAAGCTCTACGGTGAATACGGCTACATTGACTTCACCGCCGAGCCGCATTTCGACGTGAACGACGCCAAACGAACCGTGGATCTGACGCTGGTGTTCGACCAGCAGAAACAGTTCTTCGTGCGCCGCATCGAGTTTTCGGGCAACACGACCACGCGCGACAAGGTGATCCGTCGCGAACTCTTGCTCGATGAGGGGCAGATTTTCAATAACCGCCTGTGGGAAATGAGTCTCCTGCGCCTGAATCAGCTCGGCTACTTCGAGACCATCAAGCCCGAGAACGCCGAGCTGAAACGCAATACCAAGGCCGGCACGGTGGACATCAAGCTGAAAGTGAAAGAGAAGGGCAAGCAATCCATCAGTTTTAACGGCGGCGTGAGCGGGCTGTCCGGGAGCTTCGTCGGCTTTTCCTACCAGACCAACAATTTTCTTGGTCTGGGGGAGACGCTCTCGCTATCGGCGCAGGTCGGCAACATCCAGAAGGACGTCCGATTCGGTTTCACGGAGCCTTATCTTTTCGACCGGCCTATCGCCACAGGATTTACCGTGTTTTTCTCTAAGTTTGACTACAATACGGCGCGCCAGGAGGGCTTGCTCTTCGGGTCGCAGGTGGCTATCAATCCGGCGCTGCAGGAAAACTACAATACAAGCTCGAAGGGTTTCACGGTTTTTGCCAGTTATCCGTTGCGAAAATTTTCTTTTACGCGCGTGGGGCTGCAATACGGTTGGTCTACAACGGATATCACGCCCTATAGCCAGTCGGCCACGCTGCTGTTTGAGCTGACTAAGTTCACCAGCCTGGCCGGACCCTCGGCGCTCAGCGGCATCCGCGTGAGCCAGATTACGCCCACGATTACGCGCAGCACGGTGGACAGCCCTCTTTTCCCCACGCGCGGCAAGAGTTTCAGTTATGGGGCCGGGTTCGCGGGCGGGCCCATCGGGGGGAACGTCAACACCATCAGCAACACCTTTTCCATGAGCTATTATCGCCCGAACTACCGCCACCGGAACGTCATCGCCGTGCGCGTGCAAGGGGCGATGGTGACTGGGTACGGGGGCAAGGAAGTCCCGCCCAATAACCGCTTCTATCTGGGCGGTGAAACGGACGTACGTGGGTTCCAGTTCTACACAATTTCGCCCTTCGTGTTGATCCCCTACGCCACGACCACGACCATTACTTACCAAGATCCGACTCACATCGTGCTAGGAAGCCCAACCACGGTTTCGCTGCCCGTGAACGTGCTCGAATTTGTTCCCACGCGCCCCGGCGGTGACTTGCAAGCAGTGGGCAACGCGGAATACCGGATTCCACTGATCAAATCCTACGTGTACATGAGCCTTTTCAATGATTTGGGCCTGAACGGAAGCGTGCGCCAACTCCATCTGGATCCTGCGGCGAGTGCGTTGCTGCAGCAGCAGCAATTTCTCCAGCCGATCGCGGGCCTTCCGGTCGTGAGCGTACCCAAGAACCTGGCGATTCAGGGCGGCACGAACTTCAAGCCGCACACCTCGGCGGGAGTCGAGTTCGGTTTTCAGATTCCCATTATTCAAGCGCCCTTTCGGATCTATTACGCCTACAATTACCTGCGCCTGACGAGTACAATTGCGCCGCCGCTGGGTGGATTCAACCTGACGCCGGAGCAGACCAAGTATTTGCAGGACATCGGCGTTTACACGACGCAGGTGATCCCGAACCTGAGAACGTTATTGCAAGGCGTGCAGTCCACGCAGACGATTCCGCCGGGCCTGTTTGAGCCCAAGCATACGTTGCAGTTTGCCGTGAGCCGGACATTCTAATGAAAAACATGGCGGCACGCGTGCCTGGGGCGAATAGGGCGGGGTGCCGCGCAGATGGAAACTGAGGAGATACGGCCGGAGGAGCAGATGAGATTGTGGGGATTGGCTGTAGCGGTACTGCTGGCCCTTGTGGTGGCCGGCTGTGGAGGAGGCACCACGACGATTGGCGTGACCATCTCCGGCCCTCACGTGTCTCCGATGACCATTCTCGTCGGCCAGTCGGCACAGCTCGGCGCTTCAGTTACAGGTGGCTCGGCCACCACGGTGTTCTGGCAAATCTGCCTGGCCCCAGCCACAGCGGGGACGCAGCCGACCAACTGCACCGCGGGCCAAGGGCCTGCAACGGGCTGCACGATTCCCAGCGTCTCCAGCCCCCTCACGGGATACGGAACGATTACGGCGAATGGCTTGTACACGGCGCCCCTGGTCGTTCCTACGCCCAACAACGCCGTCATCGTCGCCACCAGCTGTGTGAGGTCTACAGACTACGGCACCTTCACGGTGATTATTGATTCGGGCATTCGAGTCACGGTCACGCCGGCCACTGCGACGATGGCCATCAATGAAACTCTGCAATTCACGGCAACCGTGACGGGTACGACCAATACTGGCGTTTCCTGGACGCTGTCTGGGTCGGGAACCCCCCCGCCGCCTCTCGGCTCCATAACCGCGACGGGACTCTACATGGCGCCGAGCGCGGCAGTCTCCCTCACGGTGACGGCGCAGTCTGCCGCCGATCCCACCCAAAATGGTACGGCCACAGTCTCGGTCACGAGTGGTACGCCGCCGGCCTTGACGAGTATCGAGCCCACCGTGGCGGCGCAGGGTTCTGTGCAGCAGGACGTGTATCTGACAGGCTCCAACTTCTTGAATACGGAGACCGTCTATGTGACGCCACCGGCGCCGCCGGTGCAGCCGCCGGTGCCCGTGCCCACCACATTTCTCAGCACGACACTGCTTCGAGCCACTATCCCCACGGGGCTGTTGACCCAGGCGGGAGCGGTTTCCGTTGTCGTGAAGATGCAAGGCGGCAGCCTGAATACTCCTGGGCCATTGAATCTCAACGTGTTCCCGGTACGGCCGGCGCTGGTAAGCTCCTCGCCCGACAGCGTCGGCCGAAGCAGTACCGCGAGCCCCAGTGTGCTTTTGACGGGGGGATTCTATTCACCCGCGAATACCACGGCGACATTCAACGCTCAAAGCGTCGCCGCGACCTTTGTTTCCACCCGGCCCAGCAGGCAACTCAACGCCACGCTTCCGCCGGGCGCAGTGGGAACTCCCGGTTTGTATCCCCTTGTAGTGCAAAATCAGATTGCCCCTAGTCAGCTGTCCATCGCGGCAGCGAATCTTGCCGTGACGCCCGAGGCGTCCTTGATTCCGGGCGCTCCATCACCCACAACGGTTTCTGTCGGTGCCAGCCCTTCCGCGATCGCGATGGACGAAGCCGATGGCATCGCAGTCGTTGCCAACACCAGTGACAACACCATCTCGCTTCTGAACATCTCGACTCTCGCGACGACCACGATCAACGTGGGCAAGCAGCCGACTGGCGTGGCAGTAGACGATCTCCTCCCGGATCCCGTGGCTCTGGTAGTGAACAGCAAGGATCAGACTGTCACGGCGCTTGATTTGGTGAGTTTGAAGCAGACGACCCTGAATGTTTCGATTTCCTCCGGGGCAACGCCCCCCTTGCCGTTTTCGATAGGTGTGAATCCGCTCACCCACCGCACCATCGTGGCCTATCAATCCACTGACGAGGCCACGATCTTGAACGTCTCCGTCACCGGTGGCGTGCCGGCGCTTTCCATCGTCCAGCAGATCGGGGGAACCTCGACCTCCTATAGCACAGGGGCGCAGCCGGCCGTGGCTATTGATCCCAGACTGAATTGGGCTGTAGTCACGCCGGGTGGCGGCGGCACCATCAACGTTGTGGACCTCGGCGTCGCTCCGGGGCTGCTGGAACCGCTCGGACGGAGTCCGCAGATCGTGGCGAGCGTCACCATTTCCACCAGCATACAGGGCGTGGGCATCAATTCCGAGACGCACGAGGTGTTCTTCGCGGACCCGCAGCCGCAGGCGCCGTCAGGAAGCCTCACCACCTTCAGCCTGCTGAACAATACGGTGACGAACGTGTTGTTGTCGCCCGCTGGCCAGCCGGTAAGCACCAAAGGATACGTAGCCGCAGCGGTCACGCCGCTCGAGAACGTGGGCATCGCCGTCAATGGCACCAGCCAGACCGCTGCTATCGTGGATTTGGAGAATAACGTCGTCTTGCAGAACGTCTCCGGGTCGTGGAGTAAGCCCGTCGCTGTGGCAGTTGATCCGGCCACAAACCAAGCCCTCGTTGTGGACCAAACGGGCGGCCAAGTGTACTTTGTGGCGCTCGGGCCGGCCATAAATCCCTTGCAGATCGTCGAAGCGAGCCCTGCCATTACAGCAAGTACGCCGGGAGTACCCAGCGCCGATCTAACCCTAACCATCAATGGGACCGGCTTCGTCAACGGCACCTCACAAGTCTTGCTGGACGGAACGCCGGTTGTATCCACGGCAAACGCGAGCGGGCGCCAAATTGTCGCCACGGTTCCCGGCGCCATGCTGAACGCGGCGCGCCGCTACACCGTGCAGGTGCAGAACGCGGTCGGGGTGGTGTCAAACGTAACGGATCTCACCGTTGTCCAGGCGGTCGCCGTGGGCAATTCCCCGGTCGGCGTCGCTGTGGATACAGACCGCGATGCGGCGGTCGTCACCAATTCCGCGGATGGCACGGTGTCGCTTGTGTCGCTGGCACCGCCGGACCCGGTACAATCGCCGGAATCTCTGGGACCGGTGGGCACGATCGGCAAGCCGATCCTCGTGGGCACGACTCCAGAGGGAGTTGCCGTAAGTCCGCGGCTGGGGCTGGCGGTCGTCGCGAATTTCGGCAGCAACAATGTTTCGGTGGTGGACGTCACGGGGGTAAATACTCCTGTGACCGTGGGATTGCTCGGCACGGGACCGACGGGCGCGGCGATCAATCAGGACACGGCAACCGCCGTGATCACGAACACCAACGGGAACACCCCCTCCACTTCGGGGACCATCAGCCTGATCACCCTGTCAGGGACGCCGGCGGTCACCAGCAGTCCGATTGTGGACCAGAATCCTATCGCGGCGGCCGTGGACCCAACTCTGAATTATGCCGCCGTGGCGACGGCATCCTCGTCGAGCAGCGTGGATTTCATCAATCTGGCCAACGGGGCCCTTGCCGGACGCGCTTCCGGAACAGGAATCCAGGACCCGGCGGGCGTCGTATTTGACCCCGTGAATCAAATGTTTGTGGCGGCCAACAGCCTGCTCAACAACGTCGTCATCATTGATCCCACCACGTTCCTGGCCACGCCGGTACGGGTGGGCATCGCGCCGATGTCGGTAGATTACAATTTCCAGGCGAGCACGCTGGTGACGGTAAATCCACCGAGCCACACGATGTCGGTGCTGGACTACGTCTGCCCGCCGGCTGCCGCGTGTTCCCCAAGCGTGCGCACCGTAATTGGCCTGGGAGGAACGCAGGTGGCTACCCCGGTGCTCGGCCCGAATACCCTGGCGATAGATCCGAAGCTGAATCTCGCCATATTGGTGGACCAGGACAACAATCGCGTTCTCCTGGTACCGCTACCCCACTAACGGGGCGGACTGCTGAGGAGCGGGGCGGGGAAGCCAACCCGACACGCTGGAAAGGCATCCGACTCTGGCAGTCGAGGGCTCGCGCGAGGAACTTGTGCGAGAAGGTGAATACGATTGACCATGCTTGTCTTTGGAAGCTATAATGCCCGATTTCTGTCCGGGAATTTTTCCCGATATCCTGACGAGGAGTGAGAATGAAGATTCGGATGGCAGTTCCAGTATTGGCAGCTTTTTTGATGACGCCCGCGGTATGGGCGCAGGCGAGCGGAGCCGGCGCCGCAGCAGCAACACCCCTTAAGGTCGGAATCATCAACGTGCAGGCGGCGATTGCGAACACGGCGGAGGGCAAGGCGGCCGGGGCGGAGCTGCAATCGCAATTTTCGCCGCGGCAGACAGAGCTCCAGAACATGCAGAAGCAGATCGAGGACAATCAGACGCGTCTGCGCACGGGCCAGAGCACGCTGAGCGACGAAGAGAAGGCCCGCCTGGCGCGCGAACTCGATACCCTGAACCGGACCTTCCAGCGGAGATCGCAGGACGCGCAGGATGACTACAACGCCGCGCAGCAGGACGTCGTCGGCCGCATCGGCCGCAAGCTGATGGACGTGCTGGAGAAGTATTCGAAAGAGAACGGATACACCGTCATTCTGGACAGCTCTTCGCAGCAGACCTCGGTCCTTTTCTGGGCGAATCAGATTGACATCACGCAGGACATCGTCCGGCTCTACGACCAGAACTATCCGCTCAAGGCCGCGGCTTCGTCTGCACCCAAGCCGGCCGCCACGCCCAAGCCGGCGGCTTCGACGGCTGCCTCGAAGCCGTAGCGTCGCTCGCACGGCTCTCGACAGTTACCGGACATCGCCGATGGCCCTCGGCGCAGGGACCCACTCACCTAGACGTGTATCTCGTCAGGCACGTTTTGTTTCTTCCAGCGTCCTCGATTATCATGTGAGCGGCGACAACGGAACTGTGCGTTCCGTAATTCTTCGCGTGGGTGACTGAGGAGGAAGGTCATGGCGCTATCCGTAGGGGCAGCCGCTCCCGATTTCGTTTTGAAGGATCAGAATCAGAAGGACGTGAAGCTCTCCGATTACCGCGGCAAGAACGTGGTCATCGTGTTTTATCCACTCGACTGGAGCCCGGTCTGCACCAAGGAGCATGCCTGCTTCGTGAACGACCTGAAGCGCTTCGAAGCGCTAAACGCACAGGTGCTGGGCATCAGCGTGGATAGCGCCTGGTCGCACAAAGCCTTCGCCGAGAAGATGGGCATCCACTACCCCTTGCTGGCCGATTTTCATCCCCGCGGTGCCGTGGCGGATAAATTCGGCGTGTACTTTGCGGACAAAGGCATCACGGGGCGCGCCATTGCCCTGGTGGATCGCAATGGCAACGTCGCTTGGTTCAAGAACTATGACCTTCCCACGCAGCCCGATATCAATGAAGTGGCCGAGGCTCTGGCGAAAGTCAAGTAGGCGGCGCGATACGCTGGTGCCTGCGGCCGTATTCTGCGGCCGCTCTCCTGCTCAAGGCAAAGGGGCCGATGCGCCCGAAGGCTTCTCCGCGAACGTGCGAATATAATCCACGGCCTGCCAGCGCTCCTCCTCGGTGAGCTTGTCGCGGAAGGCGGGCATGGGACGATGCCCGTTGGTGATCACCCAAAAGAGCTCGCCGTCCTTCCACGTATGCATCTCGTGGGCGTCCGTGAAATCGTGGGGCGACGCCGATAATTCGGGAGCTTTCTCTCCCTTGCCGTCCCCGTCCCGACCGTGGCATTTCTGGCAGTGATTACGGTAGATTTGCATCCCCGCGGCGATGTCGCGAGGGTTCGGCGGAACGGGATTCACCAGTTTGCGGGCCTTGGCCGCCGTGCCCCATTCCACCGACCAATACACCAATCCCGCGGTAATTGCTCCCACAGCAGCGAGCAGGGTCAGGACGGCGATAGGGCGGAAGTTATTCTTGCGCGTGTCAGCCGGCATAGATGGATGCGCGCGGCGCCTCTTGCTCCTGCTACGCTCGCACGGAAAATTCTCGCACGGGTGGCGCGAGGTTTGCCAATCGGGATATGCCGCTCACCGCGGGCATGCGCCAGCAAGGAGCCCGCTCGGCAAATCGGGAGCTCATGGAGAGCCATGCAGCGCGCGCACGACGGAAACTAGAACCGCTACGAGCATGAGCACGACATAGATGCGCAAGCCCCAGAGCAGAACTCGCACGCCCGGCGAGAGCCTGCGCCGCCCGAATCGCGAGTGCCATTTCGCCGCCACCACCTGGTCGGCTTCCAGAAGCGATAGGACGACCTTGGGATCGCGCAGGTCCGGCCGGACCTGGTTTTCGGCGGCGAATTCGGCTCGCGGCGTTTCCGCACCCGTCCCCGCATGTTGCGATTTCATGCCGGTTGATCCGCTCATCTGCTCGAAACAGGCCTTTCTCTATACGCGCTAAATCCTCATCAGCTTGGGAAACGCAGTCGCCAGGCCGAAGGCCATTCCTGCAAGAATCAGCAACACCGTCACTCCCACGCCCGCGACGTTCTCCCAAAAGCCATTCACGCGATCTCCCATCAGGTCCCGGTCGTTGACCAGAAGCAACAAGAAAGCCAGCGCGGGAGGCATAGCGAGAACCGCGATGACATTGACAGTCAGCACGATAAATTCCAGGGGAGCGCTGGGAATCAAGACCAGTCCTGCCGCCACCGCAGCCGAGCCCGCCAGAATAAAATAAAAGGGCCAAGCCTCCCGAAGCGGTCGGTTCAGGCTATGCCCCGTATGGAAAACCTCGCCGAAGGCGTACGCCGAGGAGGTCGAAATCGCAATCGCCGCGACGATGCCGGCCTCGAAAATACCGAGTGCGAAGAGCGCTGCTCCAGCGTGGCCAATCCAGGGTTCAAGAGCTTGCGCAAACTCGGCAGCCTGATATTGCGAGGCGTTGATGCCGTGGTGAAACAGCGGCGCGGTGGCGAGCATGGCGGCGACGGCAAACACCGCCGCGAGAGAAGCTCCGAGAAGTGTGTCGAAACGCCCCGCCCGAATATCTCGGGGCTGCATGCCTTTGTCCACGACGGCGCTTTGTTGGAAAAAGAGCATCCAGGGCGTGACCGTAGCTCCAATCGTAGCGAGAATGAGCACCAGAATTTCCATGCCGTTTCCGGAAGGAAACGGGGTCCACGTAAGGAGGGCGTGGCTCACGGCGGACCACTGCGGACGCGCCAGAATCGCCGCGGGAATGAAGAGCGCATTAAAAATGGCGAGCGTCAGCGTGATGCGCTCCCAGGTCCAATAGCGGCCGGTAGCAATCGCGCCGACCACCATCAGGAGCGCGCCGCCCACCGCCCACACGGGCCGGACTCCGAAAAATCCGAGTCCCGCCCGCACGCCGATGAACTCCGTCACCAGGGTCAAAAAGTTTCCCAAGACCAAGTCACCCATGGCGAAAAGGCCCCAGAATCTTCCGAAACGGTCGAAAATGAGCTCGGCATGCCCGCGATGCGTGATCGCGCCCAGCCGCACGGTCATTTCCTGCACCACGAAGCCCATCAGGAACGTAAGCACCGCAAAAGGAATGAAGAATCCCACGCCGAAGCGTGCGCCCGTGGCCGAATAAGTGAGCATACTGGGGGCGTCATTTTCACCCAGGAAGACGAGCACGCCAGGACCAATCAGCAGCCACAGTACCTGGGAGCCGCCGCGAAGCTTCGATTGGTGTTCCCTCAAGCGGGCCCGCGCGACCTGCCAGCGATCCTGCGCGCGATCCAAATCTTCGTGGGTCAATAAGCCGGCGAGCTCGTGCGCCGCCGGCGAGGTGATGGCGGACGCCGTGGTCGGGTGTGCGGTCTCGTAGACCGGCGGCTTGTGGCGTGGTTCCATGTGTTAACCGCGCTGAACTAATTGTATAAACTACGCTTAACTCTACGTTGCGTCAATTCTCTTCCGGCGGCGAAGGGGCGAAAAACAAAATCAGGGAACTTCCACGAGTGTTTGAGAGTCGTTCGCACGCAGCGTTCAAGCCTCTGTTATAGTGAGCGGACGAAGCGCTCGGACGATCAGGAGGAAGAGATGCCGGAACCGCCGCAACCGCCACAACCCCAGCAGGTGCAGATTAAGGCTGACGAGAAAGAATTGCTCGGCCAGTACTCCAACTTGGCTGTCGTTCATCATAACGCCGAGGAATTCACGCTGAACTTCATCTATCTGTTTCCCACGGTCCCGCAGGGGAAACTGGTGGCTAGCCTCATTCTCAGTCCCACACACGCGAAGCGCTTGCTGCGGGCGCTGCAGGAGAACGTCGCGCGATACGAGGCGCAGTTCGGGCCGCTGCCGGAAGGGCCTGGACCGGCGACCGGGCCGACAGTGGGGTTTGTGCAGTAGCGGACCGGCCAACGAAGCGCCGGTTTGGATGGTTTTATTGCAGAGAGCGGCCGACGACGAACCAGTTCGTCAACGGTTCTGGGAACTCCAGGCCCACCGCAAAGCCCATGCCCGGAACCGACTGGCAATAGGCCACGCGGGCCGTGGCGCGGAATGACCCTGCCATCGTGCTGATCGTAAGTTGTTCGTTGATCTTCCAGCGGCGGCTGCTCAGCACCCGCGCGCCACGCGAACTCACATTTTGCGTGAATGTTGTCTCGGTGCCCGGAAGCTTCGCATGGCCGCTGATATGCACTCCCACTTCCATGGGAATGCGTATTTCGCGCCGCACTTCGGTAGTGCTTTTTGGGATCCCCATCCCAAACGGCATCTCTCCCCCTCGTCGAGCCCTTGCCGGTGTTCACGCAAGCTGTGCGTGTCATCAAACGCCAGCCTTCGCGGCTAGTGTAACAGCAAAACAAACGTGCGCTCGCCGTGCGCGCAGCGATGTTTCCTGCCAAGTACTCTGCTGCGCTGGACCGCTGGGATTCATGCGGCGCGGGCCATTGGCCCATTGCCCGGAGAACCGACGAAGCGTCGCCCAGACTGCACGAGCAGCGGCGACGCGCAAACTTCAGGGTTTGGGAGGCTGCGGAGGAAGATCGAAAGCCTGAACAGAGCTCTTAAAATTCATCTTGTGGTGACTGCCGTCGCAAAAGGGCGCAGTCTGCGAATGCCCGCAGCGGCACAAAGCCACATTCGGACGTCCGGCGAGGCCGAATTTCTTGCCGTCCTGGTCCAAGATTTCAAAGTCCCCTTCGACTTTTATGGATCCATCATTGCGAATCTTGAGCGTTGCTCCGGCCATTCAATCCTCCTGGTGAGTTTTTCGGTTGCTGTGGCGATGGCGGCGTAAAGCACGTTCAAAGAGGTGAATTCAGTACTTTGGCACCGTTGGGTCCACCTCGTCCGACCACGCGAGAATGCCGCCTTTCAGGTTCCAAATCTTACCAAACCCCGCCTTTTTGAGAAAGGCGGCAGCATCGTTGGAGCGCTTGCCGGAGCGACAATAAACAACGGTCTCCCGCGACGGATCGAGCTCCTGCACACGCCGCGAAAGCTCGCCCAGCGGGATCAGGCGGCCGTTCAGATGGCAAATCTGGTACTCCTGCGGCTCGCGCACATCGAGGAGGAAAAGATCGTCGCCGCGGTCGAGCCGCGCTTTCAGCTCGCGCGGGGCAATTTCGGGGACATCTGAAGCCGTGCTGCGAGTCTCCTGGCCACGCAGGCCGCAGAACTCGTCGTAGTCAATCAGCGCGGTGATGGTGCGGTGCTCGCCGCAAACCGGGCAGTTTGGATTCTTGCGCAGCCGGAGTTCGCGAAACGTCATCCCCAGCGCGTCAATCAGCAGCAGGCGGCCCACGAGCGCGTCTCCTTTGCCGAGGATGAGCTTCACTGTTTCCGCCGCCTGAAGAGCGCCCACGATGCCCGGAAGGACGCCGAGTACTCCCCCTTCCGCGCAGGAAGGCACCAGTCCCGGCGGAGGAGCCTCGGGGTAGAGACACCGATAACACGGGCCGCCGGAATAGCCGAACACGGAAACTTGGCCCTCGAGGCGGAAGACGGAGCCATACACGTTGGGCTTGCCCAGAAGGACGCACGCGTCGTTCACCAGGTACCGCGCGGGAAAATTGTCCGTGCCGTCCACGACTACGTCGTAGTCCTTCAGGATGTCGAGCGCGTTCTGGCTGGTGAGCTGTGTCTGGAACATATCAATGCGGATATGCGGGTTCAGATTTTGCAAACGTTCGGCAGCGGCTGCTGTCTTCGGCCGGCCCGCGTCGCTGGTGCCAAACAGGACTTGGCGCTGTAGGTTGGTGATGTCCACGGAATCGAAGTCCACGATTCCGATCCGGCCCACGCCTGCCGCGGCCAAGTAGAGGCTCAGCGGTGCGCCCAGCCCGCCCGCGCCAACACACAGCACTTTGGCCTGCTTGAGCTTGAGCTGGCCCTCGACGCCCACCTCCGGCATCACCACATGGCGGCTGTAGCGCAGCATCTCCTCTCGGGAGAGCACGGCGCCAGCGGAGTCGCTGGTTTGCTGACCGGCAGAGATTCGGGTTTTCGTAGCCATCGAGGTTGTTGGTCGTCCGGTGCGTTTCCCGTCCACGTATTGACCGAAAGACCCCGGGACAACGGCAGTGCCGGACCAGTCTATCAGATGGCGCGGCCTGCTCCTACGATGCGCGGCGCACGCCGGATTTTCCGCTTTACATGAGCAGGCACTAGCAAATATTCTGAACCCGTATGTGGTACATCAACCAGCTATTCGACCAGTCCCAGATCGAGGCGCTCTCCGCAAAAGGCTTTCTGGTGCGCAGTTCGGGTGGAGTTGTGCGCATCGAAAAATACGGTTGCGGCGCGGAACTGCGCAAATCGCCCGAAGGGCGATTCTACGTGACGGTCATACCGTCCATTATGCAGCACGGGCAGTTCACACATTTATGGGACGCCGGCTACCAGAAATTTCTTCTCACGCATGAGGGCCTCAAGGTGCCCGCGCGCGCAAGCCAGCTCACCGACCTGCGCCGCTTCAATGAGGAACTGCGCGCCGCCCTCGGCGTGATCACCTACTACAACGAAGCCCTCGGTTCCACCTGTCATTACAGCGTTTACGACCGCGTCCGGGGCCGCGTGGGTGACGTGCCCGATGAATCGGTCGGCGCACAGGAACAGGCTGGGCATTAGGCGACCTCGTCCTCCTCCGTTCCGTCCTTGGCGACCCATGAATTGCTTCCTTTTCCGCCTGTCCTCGGCCGGTTGCGTTGACAGCCAACTTGCGTCCCAGTAGCATAGCCAGCAAACAAGAGCCACACTTCAGCAACGGGGCAGGAGGTGTCCCATGGCAAGTCTGGTGGAGCAAGAACTTTCGACAGTAGACGTAGTGCGCTTTCCTCAGCTTCCGCTCTATGAAGGGTTTGGCGCGCCGATGCGCCTGGAGGCGGACTTGCGGGATTGCGAAATTTCCTACGGCGCGGTGCCCAAGGATCTGAATGGCGTGCTCTACCGCTGCGGCCCGGACCGGCAGTATCCGCCGCTCGACGGCGACGACATCTTCATTGACGGTGACGGCAAAGTAGTGATGTTCCGCTTCGAAAACGGACACGTGGATTTCAAGGCGCGCTATGTCCGCACCGCGCGGTATCGGTTGCAGGAAAAGCACCGCCGCGCGTTGTTCGGCCGCTATCGCAACCGTTACACCCACGATACGCTGGCTCGAGGCTGCAACCCAGGAACGGCCAACACCAACGTCGTATGGCATGCCGGAAAACTGCTGGCCCTCAAAGAAGATGACATGCCCTACGAGCTCGATCCGTACACGCTCGAGACCCTGGGCCGCTATGACTACAACGGCGCGGTCAAGTCCGTCTGGCTCTCCGCTCATCCTCACCTCGACCAGACCACGAACGAGTTGCTCACCTTCGCGTATCAGGCCAAAGGCGACGGCACGACCGACATGGCTTATTACGTCATCGGTCCCGATGGGAAG
>Ga0187780_10002311_pt1 | contig 14333 bp, 13 predicted proteins | sample 1015_Q2_SP10_20__FD_132429 | JGI IMG/M metagenome (GOLD analysis project Ga0187780, IMG submission 132429) | Tropical peat soil microbial communities from peatlands in Department of Meta, Colombia - 1015_Q2_SP10_20_MG | ecosystem: Environmental > Terrestrial > Soil > Wetlands > Peat | place... | reverse complement strand
GGCCGACGTCGGCGCCGACCTCGTCGGGAAGATCGAGGCCGGTATTCCGGAGGATGACCAGCGCAACCCGGCGGTCATCGCGGACCTCGTCGGCGACAACGTCGGCGACTGCGCCGGCCGCGGCGCCGACCTGTTCGAGTCCACGGCGGCCGAGAACATCGGCGCGATGATCCTCGGCGCGACCCTGGCGCTGCGGGTGCAGGCGGCGAACCCCGGCACCGCGTTCTCGGTGATCGGCGTGATGCTGTTCCCGCTGGTGGTCCGCGCCTTCGGACTCATCGCCTCCATCGTCGGCATCGTGCTGGTGAAGGCCCGCGAGGACCAGGACCCGATGCAGGCGCTGAACCGCGGCTACTGGACCGCGGCGGTGCTGGCCGCCATCGGCTTCGTGGCGGGCACCTACTGGCTGCTGCAGTTCCCGGGGCACCCCGACGCGTGGTGGCACTTCGCGTTCGCCGGCGTGATCGGGATCGCGACCTCGATCGCCTTCGTGTACATCACCCAGTACTACACCGAGTACCGCTACCGCCCGGTCAGGACCATCGCCGCGGCCTCGGTCACGGGGCCGGCGACCAACATCATCTCCGGCTTCGCGGTGGCCCTGGAGTGCACCGCGCTCCCGGCGTTCGTCATCGGGCTGGCGATCATCAGCAGCTACCACCTCGGCAGCTCGGCCGTCCCGGGCGGCGGGCTGTTCGGCACGGCGGTCGCGACGATGGGCATGCTGGGCACCGCGGCCTACATCCTCGCGATGGACACCTTCGGCCCGATCACCGACAACGCCGGCGGCATCATCGAGATGTCGAAGCAGCCGGAGGAGATCCGCCGCAAGACCGACCGCCTGGACGCGGTGGGCAACACGACCAAGGCCCTGACCAAGGGCTACGCCGTGGGCTCCGCCGCGCTGGCCGCGTTCCTGCTGTTCTCGGCGTACATGGACGAGATCGGCTACTACACCAACACCACCTTCGCCACGGTGGACATCGCCAAGCCGGAGATCTTCGTGGCGGCGCTGCTCGGGGCGATGCTCATCTTCTGGTTCAGCGCGCTGGCCATCAACGCGGTCCAGAAGGCGGCGGTGAGCGTGATCAAGGAGGTGCGGCGCCAGTTCTCCGAGGACCCCGGGATCCTCAAGGGCACCTCGCGCCCGAGCTACGCCCGCTGCGTGGACATCGTGACCGTGGGCGCGCTGAAGGAGATGGTCGCCCCCGGCCTGCTGGCGGCGGGCATGCCGATCGCGGTCGGACTGGTGTTCCGGCTGATGGGCCTCGGGCCCGAAGCCGTGGCGGCGTTCCTGATGGTGGGCACCATCACCGGCATCCTGGTCGCGCTGATGCTGAACAACGGCGGCGGGGCTTGGGACAACGCCAAGAAGTTCATCGAGGCCGGCGAGTACGGCGGCAAGGGCTCGATGGCGCACAAGGCCGGCGTGGTGGGCGACACCGTGGGCGATCCGTTCAAGGACACGGCCGGCCCCTCGCTCCACGTCGTGATCAAGCTGCTGAGCACGGTCACCCTGGTGCTGGCGCCGCTGTTCATCTGAGCCGGGCGTCCTGAGCCAGCTCCCCGCTCGGTGAACGCCTCTTCGGGCTCGGGATCAAGCGGGCGGCGCGAAGGCCTGCCGCGGAGCTTGGCGGGGCATCTCGCGGCGCGCAAGACGGTCGATCAGTGCGTCGCCGACGGTGAGGTCGGCGGCGGCCTGAAGCGCAGCCTCGGTCCCGTGGCGCTCACCGCGCTCGGGATCGGGGCCATCATCGGGGCCGGGATCTTCGCGGCCATCGGCACGGCCATCAGCGGCGACGCGGGCCACGTCGGCGCCGGCTCGGCGATCATCGTCTCCATCGGGCTCGCCGGCGTCACCAGCGCGCTCGCCGCCCTCACCTACTCCGAGTTCGCCGCCCTGATCCCCATCGCGGGCAGCGCGTACACCTACGCCTACGCCACGCTCGGCGAGCTGGTGGCCTGGATCATCGGCTGGGACCTGTGCCTCGAGTACGCGGTCGGCAACATCGCCGTCGCGGTCGGCTGGGCCGGCTACTTCGATTCGTTCCTCCGCAGCGTGGGCATCCACCTGCCGTCGTGGCTGATCACCGACACCCTGTCCGCGCTCGCCAACCCGGCGCTCCTCGCGTCGGCGCCGCACCTCGGCTCCATCCCCATCGTCTTCTGCGCACCCGCGCTCCTGATCGTCGCGCTGATCACGGTGGTGCTGGTCATCGGGGTGCAGGAGTCGTCGTGGGTCAACACGCTGATGGTCGGCATCAAGCTGGCGGTGATCCTGCTGTTCCTGGCCGTGGGGTTCGCCGCCATCCACCCGCACCAGTGGGTCACGCCGAGCTTCGCGCCCCACGGCTTCAAGGGCATCAGCGTGGGCGCGGCGATCATCTTCTTCTCGTACATCGGCTTCGACGCGGTGAGCACGGCGTCCGAGGAGGCGAAGAACCCGCAGCGCGACATCCCCATCGGGATCATCGCGTCGCTCGTCATCTGCACCGTGCTGTACATCACCATCGCGCTGGTGCTGACCGGCCTCATCCCGTGGAACCAGCTCGACGTGCCCGACCCGCTGGCGGTGGCGCTCCAGTACATCCACGCCGACTGGGCCGCCGGCATCCTCGCGCTGGGCGCCGTGGCGGCGATGACCTCGGTGCTGCTGGTCTTCCAGCTCGGCCAGGCGCGCATCTTCATGTCGATGGCCCGCGACGGCCTGCTCCCGCCGTGGGCGGCGAAGGTGCACCCGAAGTTCAAGACGCCCCACGTCACCACCATCGTCACCGGGATCGTGGTGGCCGTCGGCGCGGCCTTCATCCCGATCGGCGTGGTGCTCGAGCTCACCAACATCGGCACCCTGTTCGCCTTCGTGCTCGTGGCCCTGGGCATCATCGTGCTGCGGCGCACCGATCCGGACCGGCCCCGGCCGTTCCGCACGCCGTGGGTGCCGTTCCTGCCGCTGGTGTCGGTGGTCTTCTGCCTCTACCTGATGCTGGCCCTGCCGCTGCTGACGTGGATCCGCTTCGGGGTCTGGCTCCTGATCGGGGCGGCGATCTACTTCACGTACGGCGTGCGGCACAGCCGGGTGCGATCGCTCGGACTGCAGACGGCAGACCGGAGGCGGCCCTAGAGTCGCGAGACGCCGAGTTGCGAGTGGTTGGGAGACGTGAGTCGTGAGGGGCGAGTCGAGTTGTCGGTACTGACAACTGGACTCGCCCCTCTTCACTCTCGTCTCGTCACCACTCGCAACCGTGCGGCTCGCAACCACCCTCCTAACCGACCTCCGTCTTTACTCCGAACTCGCCTTCCCATTTCGCCATCACGCACGCCGCCAGTCCGTTCCCGATCAGGTTGGTGCACGTCCGCGCCATGTCCATCAGCTGATCCACGCCGAACAGCACGGCGACGGCCTCGAGCGGGAGCCCGAACGAGGCCACGCTGGCGGCGAGGATCACTACCGAGGCCCGCGGCACGCCGGCCACGCCCTTGCTGGTGATCATCAGCGTCAGCATCATCCCGAGCTGCTGGCCGAGGGACAGGTGGATGCCGCCCGCCTGGGCGACGAAGATCGACCCCACCGCCAGGTACAGGGTCGAGCCGTCGAGGTTGAAGGTGTAGCCCACCGGGAGCACGAACGACCCGATCCGCCGCGGCACGCCCATCTGCTCGAGGCGCTCCAGCGCCAGGGGCAGGGCGGCCTCCGACGACGCGGTCGAGAACGCGATCAGCGCCGGCTCCTTGATCGCCCGGACGAAGGGCCGGAGCGGCACGCGCGTGAGCAGGATGACGGGAAGCAGCACGCCGAGGAGGAACACCACCAGCGCCGCGTACAGGGTGAGGATCACGGCCGCCAGGCTGGCCAGCACCCGGACGCCGCCGTGGCCCACCGTGAAGGCGATCGCCGCGAACACGCCCACCGGCGCGTACTTCATGACGATGGAGGTGAACTTGAACATCACCTCCGCCAGGCCGCCGCAGAACCCGACGATGACTTCCCTCGGCTTGCCGGTGACCTGGGTGAGCCCCAGCCCGAACAGGATGGACCACACGACGACCTGCAGCACCTCGTTCTGGGCCGCGGCCTCGAAGAAGCTCTGGGGGACGATGTGCTGGAGGACGCTGGCGAGACTGGCCGGGGTCCCGGCCTCCGGCCCCGCGCCCGTGGCGCCGAGGGCGACGCCCACGCCGGGCCGCGCCAGGTTCACGGCCACCAGGCCGACCACCAGCGCGAGGGTCGTGACGACCTCGAAGTAGATGATCGCCCGCAACGCCAGGCGGCCCACCTTCTTCAGGTCGTCGCCGTGTCCGGCGATGCCGCCCACCAGCGTGGCGAAGACCAGCGGCACGATGATGGACTTGATCGCGCGCAGGAACACCGTCGACAGCGGCTGCAGCTTGACGCCGAGGTCCGGCTCCAGCCAGCCCAGCAGCGCGCCCGCCACCATCCCGGCGAGGATCCACTGCGTCAGCGTGCGCCGCTTCAGGAACGTCCACATGAGCGCGCTCGGGGGTGACGGGTCAGAGCGCCCGGGCGAGCTGCACGGCGCCCAGCACCGGGTCCACCGGCTCCGGCCGGATCGTCGCCGAGGGCACGTCGGCCACGATCCGCGCGACCACCCGCTTGCGGTAATCGTCGTGCCGCGCCAGCAGGCTGCCGCCCAGGGCCACGCCGACCTGGGCGCCGTGCGGATAGCGCTCGGCCAGCGCCCGCACGTGGGTCGCGAGGTCGTCGGCGCCGGCATCCACGAGCGCGCCCGCGACCGCGTCGCCCTCCTCGGCGGCGGCGAGCACGTCGGGCGCCAGGGAGGCCACCGTCGGGATGTCCGCCGTGGTGGCCCAGCGCACCAGCTCCCCGAGGCCCGAGAGCCTGAGGCGCGCCAGCACGCGGGCGGAGAGGATCGTGCGCCGGCCCCGGCCCTCGATGGCGAGACCGACCGCGCGGAGCGCCTGGCGCGCCAGCTCGTAGCCCGAGCCCTGGTCTCCGACCACGGCGCCGAGTCCGCCGATCCGCGCAGTGTCGCCGCCGGGAAGGCGCGCCCACGCGACCGAGCCGGTGCCGGCGAGGAGCACGACGCCGGCGGAGTCGCCGAACGCCGACTGGAGCGCAATCGCGCCGTCCACCGTCACCGCGACGCGCGGCGCCAGTCCCGCGTCCTCGAGCGCGGCCTGCAGCGCCAGCCGCTCCTCCTCCCGGCCGACGCCCGCCGCACCCACGACGAGGACGTCGCCCCTGACCTCGCGCTCCGCCTTGCGGAGCGCCTCGCGGCAGGTGTCCAGGATCCGCGCCGCGACGCGCGACGCCTCGCCGGGCCGCATCGCCCCCGGCGCGCCGTCGGAGCGCACCAGCACCGTGCCGTGCTCGTTGGCCACCGCGGCGGTCGAGTGCGACGCGCCGGCGTCCACGCCGATGAGGATCCTCACGGCCGCGCGGCCCCTGCGGATCCGGCGGCGCCGCCCGGCCCTGCGGCGGCGCGGGCCGGCAGCGCCGAGAACCCGAGGCCGGCGGCCACCGTGAGCGCGGTGCCGAGGGGCACGTACCAGGGCCACGCCAGGCGGCTCATGCCGACCAACATACCGGCACCTCCCAGCCACGACGCAAGCGGGCCCGCGAACACCACCACCGCCATGAGCGCCGAGGCGGCCAGCAGCGCCGCCACCGCGTCGCGCTCCCGCACCCGGGCGAACCGCGCCAGCACGAAGGCGCCGAGCAGCGGGCCGTAGGTCAGCGACGCGATCGACAGCGCCACCACCACCACCGGGGCCTCGCGCTGCCGGAACAGCAGCGCGCCGAGCACGAGGATCGTCCCCCACAGCAGCGTGAACACGCGGCCCACGCGCAGCAGGTGCACGTCGTCGCCGCTGCGGCCGGTGAGCGGGGCGTAGTAGTCGTTCGTCGTCGCGGAGGCGAGCGAGTTGATCGCGGACGCGTGGGTGCTCATGGCCGCCGCGAGCAGCCCCGCCACCGCGAGCCCCGCCAGGCCGCCGGCGAGATGGGTCGTGATGAAGCGGGGGAAGACCTCGTCGCCCCGCAGCGCGCGGGCGGCGGGAAACGCCGCCCACATCGCCGTTCCCACCACCAGGAACAGCGCGAACTGGACGATCACCACCACGCCGCTCCCGATCAGCGCCCGGCGCGCGTCGCCCAGCGAGCGGGTGGCGAGCAGCCGCTGCACGATGAGCTGGTCGGTGCCGTGCGAGGCCGCCGACAGCATCGCCCCGCCCACCACGGCGGTACCGAACGCGTAGGGCGCGGTGAGCGAGATGCCGAAGTCGACCACCCGCAGCTTGCCGGCCGCGGCCGCCGCCCGGAGCGCGTCCGGCGCGAGGTGCAGCGCGGCCACCAGCGCCGCGGCGCCGGCCAGCAGGTACACGCCGAGCTGCACGACGTCCATCCAGACCACGGCCCTCAGGCCGCCGGTGTAGGTGTAGAGCAGCGTCGCCGCTCCGAGCACGACGATCGACGCCGGGTACGACCAGCCCGTGATCACCGCCAGCGGAATGGCCGTGGCGAAGATGCGCACGCTGTCGGCCATCGCGCGGGTCACCATGAAGACGGCCGACGAGGCGCGCCGCGCGCCCGGTCCCCAGCGCGTGCCGAGCACCTGGTAGGCCGTCTGCAGCTCGCCCTTCGCATAGGCCGGGAGCAGCAGCCACGCGATGCCGATCCGTCCGAGGAGGTACCCGAAGGCGAGCTGCAGGAAGGTGAGGTCGCCCGCGTAGCCGATGCCGGGGACCGAGATGACGGTGATCGCGGACGTCTCCGCCGCGACGATCGAGAGCAGGATCGCCCACCACGGCAGGCGGCGCCTGCCGAGGAAGTAGTCCGCGGCGCCCGTCTGCCGGCGCCCGAGCCACATGCCGGCCGCGACGACGCCCGCCAGGTAGGCCGCGGCCACGAGCCAGTCCACACCGCGCATGGCCGCCAAAGAAAGGGGCCCGGAGAACATTTCTCCAGGCCCCGATGCCGTGCCGATGCGTGCGGCGGCTCGCCGCCCGCCCTCAGACGGTGAAGCTGCTCCCGCAGCCGCAGCCGCCGGTCGCGTTGGGATTGTCGAACGTGAAGCCGCTGCTCTGCATCGTCACCGCGTAGTCGATGGTCACGCCGTTCAGGTACTGGCCGCTGAAGCCGTCCACGAACAACCGCACGCCCGACGACTCGATCACCACGTCGTCGTCCGCCGGCTGGTCCTCGATGGCCAGCGCGTACTTGAACCCGGAGCAGCCGCCCGGCATCACGCCGACCCGGAGGCCTGCGGTCGCCGCCGGCGCGCCCTCGGACTCGAACACCTTCCTGACCTGCTCGGCAGCCGCCGCCGTCAGGGTGAGCTGAATCGCCGCCTGCTCGTGCTGTGTCGCGCCCACGAATCCTCCGACGAAGAAATCCGAATGCCTTTATCATCTTAGAAGGGTGCGGCGCGCGCGTCAACGTCCCGGCCCGGACCCTTGACACCCGAGCGGCCAACGTATCCCCTTCAATCCCTTACAGATCGACGGCGCGGCAGCGGCCGCGCTCGAGAGGTCCGAGTGACGATCTTCACCCACATCCTGGCCACGACCCTGGGCGTGCAGCTCGGCGGGCTGCACGGCCGCGACGTCGCGCTGGCCTACGCGTTCGGCGTGGCGGTGGACGCCGACCACGCGGTGAAGGCGCCCTACTACCTGCGGAGCGGCGGCTTCGAGCGGCGCATCGGCTACTACTGGCGCTCCTCGCTCCAGGAGCCCGTGGCGCTGCTGTGGGTCATCCCGCTCGCCGTCGCGCTGCGCACGGTGGTGCCGGTGGTGTTCCTGGCAATCCACATCGCGATGGACTACTCGGTCCGCTACGAGAAGATGCCGTTCTATCCGTACTCCACCTGGGTGACGCGCGGCTGGCTGGTCTCCATCCCCGACTGGGTGAAGGAGGCGGTCCTGGCCGCCGTGCTGCTATGCCTGAACGTCCTCCTGTTCCTGAGCAGAAGCTAGGCGACCACATCCTGAGGGTGCCGATCCGCACCCTTCACCTGCGCCTGGGCCTCACGCCGGACCAGCTGACGTGGGCGTCGTTCTGGGCGTCGGTGCCCGCGGCCGCGCTGGTCGCGACGCATCACGTCGCGTGGGGTCTCGCAATGATGGCCGTGGGCCAGATCCTGGACGGCCTCGACGGCGGCATCGCGCGGGAGTTCGGGCTGTACTCCGAGCGGGGGCGCCTCCTCGACACGCGGCTGGACCGCGCCGCCGAGACGCTCATCTTCCTGGCGTTCGCGACGGCCGGCCTGGTGTCGTGGACGCTCGCGGTGCTGGCGCTCGTGGCCATCTATCTCCTGACGACCGTCACCGACCGCGCGCACTTCGATCCGGGGCTCAAGCGGGTGGTGCTGTACTTCGGGCTGTTCGTGCCGTGGCGCTGGCCGTTCCTGGTGATCTTCGCCGCCAACCTGGCGGGCTACGTGATCGCGCTGCTGATCATCGACTGCCGGTTCCAGGCGAGGATGGACGCGCTGGGGGGCGACCTGGACACGGTGGCCTCCCGCGCCGCGGCGCTCGAGAGGCGGATGCCGCCAGCCGGTGAGTCGTGAGCGGCGACGGCGCGGCGCGGGCGATCCTGCTCGATTTCGGGGGCACCATCGACGCGGACGGCGTGCACTGGTGCCCGCGCTTCTACGCCGCCTATCGCCTGGCCGGCGGCTCGCTCGCCTACGAGGCCTTCGAGCCGCTGTTCCAGACGTCGGAGGCGAGCCTGGCCGGGCTGCCGGGGATCCGGACGCTGGGCTTTCGCGGCGCGATCGAAGCGCAGGTCCGGCTTCTGGCGGCGCTGCTGCCGCGCGGCGAGGGGGCGTCCGCGGCCGCGTGGGCGCGCCGGCTGCACGACGACGCCGTCGCGGTGGTGCGTCGCAACCGGCCGGTGCTCGAGCGACTCGGCCTCCGCTACCGCCTCGGGGTCGTGTCCAACTTCACCGGCAACCTCGAGCCGTGCCTCGAGGAGCTCGATCTGCGGAGGGTGTTCCGGGCGGTGCTCGACTCCACGGTGGTGGGGGTCGCCAAGCCGGACGAGCGCATCTTCCGCGAGGCGCTCGCGGATCTCGGCGTGAGCGCGGAGCGCGCGTGGATGGTGGGGGACAACCCCGACGCCGACATCCGGCCCGCGCAGGCGCTGGGCCTCAGCACCTGCTGGATCGCGCCGCCGGAGCGGGTGGAGCCGCCGGACCTCGCGCCCACCACGCGGATCGCGCGGCTCACGGAGCTGGAGCGTGCCGTCGCCTGAGATGCACGGGCTCATCCTGGCCGGGGGAGAGGGCTCGCGGCTCGCGGCGGACGGCGTGGCGGTGCCGAAGGCGATGGTCACTGTCGCCGGCCGGCCGCAGGCGGTGCACCTGATCGAGACGCTGCTCGGTCTCGGCTGCCCGACGGTCACCTGCCTGGTGCGGGACGAGTTTCCCGACGTGGTGGCGGACCTCGCCGGCCGCGCGTGGCGCGGCCCGGTGCGCGTGCACGGCTGCCGGACGCCGTCGTCGCTCCACACGCTCGCGGAGGGGCTGGCCCGGGTGCCCGCCGGCGCGGTGTTCGCGACGATGGTGGACACCGTGATGCGGCCCGCGGACTGGCGAGCGGTGCACGCGGCCGCCGCCGAGCGCCTCGCGGGCGGGGCGGACGCGGTGCTCGCCGTGACCCCCTTCGTGGACGACGAAGCGGCGTTGTACGTTTCCGCGGACGCCGGCGGGCGGGTGCGGCGCCTCGCCGACCGCCCGATGGAGCCGGTGAGCGTGACGGGCGGCGTGTACGCGCTCACGCCCGGCGTGCGCGCGCTGGCGCGCGAGGCGGTGGACGCGGGAGTGGAGCGGATGCGGAACTTCCTGACGGGGATCGTGGACCGCGGACTCGTCGTCGACGCGGTGACGGCCCCGCGGATCATCGACCTCGATCGCCTGGCGGACCTCGAGGCGGCCAACCTCTGGCTGGGGCGCGATGGCTGAGCGCACTCGCGGGCGAGGTGGCCGGTGAGACGGCTCGTCGCGCTGTACCGCAGCCCCTCGTACTCGCCGTTGCAGCACATGACCAACGACGCGGCCATCATGGACGCGACGGTCGCCAGGCTCGCGACGCGGGGCTGGGACGTCGAGCGGACGCTGGAGCGCGACGTGGAGGCCGGCCACGTTCCCGCCGCCGAGCTGTTCGTCAACATGTGCCAGGGCCCGGTGGCGTCGGAGCGGCTGTCCCCCGTCGAGGCGGACGGAGCCCTGATCGTCAACCGTCCGAGCAGCGTGCTGGCCTGTCACCGGCACCGCCTGGTGCGGCGGATGGCGGCGAGCGACCTGGCGTTTCCGCGGACCCTGATCGTCCACACGGAGAGCGCGCCGCAGGGAGGCGAGCTGGCGGCGCCGTTCGGCGGGCGGGCGCAGGTGTGGATCAAGCGCGGCGACGTGCACGCCGAGCGGCCCGAGGACGTCGTGACCGTGCCGCCCGGGGACGTCGGGCGCGCGCTCGGGGCGTTCGCGGCGCGCGGCATCTCGTGGGTGGCGGTCCAGGAGCACGTGCCGGGGCCGGTGATCAAGTTCTACGGAGTTGCGGACGGGCGGTTCTTCCGGTACTACGGAGCGGAGGCGGGAAGCGCGGCGCCGCCGCCGGCCGTGGACGAAAACCGGCTCCGCGAGCTCGCGTTCGCCGCGGCCCGGATGCTGGAGCTGGAGGTCTTCGGCGGCGACGTGGCGGTGCCGGCGCCGGACCGCCCGGTGCTGATCGACATCAACGACTGGCCGAGCTTCGCGCCGTTCCGCGACGGGGCGGCGGACGCGATCGCCGGCTACATCCACGAAAGGGCGTTGGCGCGGTGACCATCCTCACTCACCCGACCGGCGTGAAGCTGCCGGGCCCGCGGTCCCAGCAGCTGTTCGACGCGGAGGCGCAGTTCCTCGCGCCGGGCACCCAGAGCGTGGCGACCTTCAGCCGGCTGTGCATGGACCACGGCCAGGGAGCCCTGCTGTGGGACGCGGACGGGAACCGCTACGTCGACCTGCTGGCCGGCGTGGGCGTGGCGAGCCTCGGGTACGCGCACCCGAAGTACGTGGCGGCCATGCAGCGCCAGGTGGCGCGGGTGCACGTCGGCAGCTTCACCACCGAGCACCGGGCCGCGCTGGTGAAGCTCCTGGCCCAGCTGGCGCCCGGCGACCTCAACCGCACGCAGCTCTATTCCGGCGGCGCCGAGGCGGTCGAGGCGGCGTTCCGGCTGGCCAAGTCGCACACCGGCCGCACGGAGTTCATCGGGTTCTGGGGTGGGTTCCACGGCAAGACCGGCGGCGTGCTCCCGGTCCTCGGCAGCAGCTTCAAGCACGCCCTGGGCCCGCTGATGCCGGGCACCTACCTCACGCCGTACGCCTCGTGCGCGCGCTGCCCCTTCGACAAGACCTTCCCGTCGTGCGACTGGCACTGCGTCGAGTTCCTGAAGCGGAAGATCGAGATCGAGACCGCGGGCGACATCGCCGCCATCGTGGTCGAGCCGATCCAGGGCACCGCGGGCAACGTGGTGCCGCCGCCGGGCTACCTGCCCGCGCTGCGCGCGCTCGCCGACCAGCTGGGCGCCCTGCTCATCTGCGACGAGATGATCACCGGCTTCGGGCGCACCGGGAAGATGTTCGCGGTCGAGCACGAGGGCGTGGTGCCCGACGTCATCACGGTGGGGAAGGGCTTCGGCGGAGGCTTCCCGATGAGCGGCCTGATCATCCGGGAGAGCGTCGCGTTCGCCAAGCCGTTCGCCAACCCGAGCGGCAGCTCGTCCAGCTACGGCGGCAACCCGTTCGCGGCCGCGGCGGCACGCGTCACGGTCGAAACGATCGTCGAGGAAGGCCTGGTGGAGCACTCGCGCGCCCTGGGCGAGCGGATGCTGGCGGAGCTCCGGAGCTGGGAGGGCGAGATCCCCATCGTGAGCGACGTGCGGGGACGCGGCCTGATGATCGGAATGGACCTCGTGATGCCGGGCACGCGCACGCTGCTGGACAAGAAGCTGACCCGGTGGGTGTTCGACACGCTGCTCGGACGCGGCGTGCTCGCGATGATCTACAACCCCGAGGTCCGGATCAACCCGCCGCTGGTGATCACCGAAGAGCAGGCGCTGGAGGCGCTGGCGACGATCAAGGTCGTGCTGAGTGAGGCCGCAGAGCGCGCTGGCGCTTAAGGGGCCCTCGGTCGAGGAGTGGACCGACGTCCACTTCTTCCGGCCGGTCGGCATCCGCATCGCCCGGGCGCTCGCGCCGACCCGCGCCACCGCCGACCAGGTGACGGTGGTCGGCCTGGTCATCGGGCTGGCGGCGGGCCACCTGCTCGTCTACCAGCGGCTGTGGGTCAACCTCGCGGGCGTCGCGCTGCTGGTCTGTTCGGACCTGTTCGACAGCGCCGACGGCCAGCTGGCACGGCTCAAGGGCACGTCCACGCGCTTCGGGCGCGTGATCGACGGCCTCTCCGACACGCTGCGGTTCCTCAACCTCTACGTGCACCTGTTCGTCCGGATGGTCCACGGCGAGGGCTGGGGGTGGCCGGCGCTGGCGCTCGTCGGGGTCGTGATCTGGAGCCACTCCCTGCAGGGCGCGGCGGTGGACTTCATCAAGAACGCCTACCTCGAGCTCGGCGCCGAGGGCGGGGGCGAGACCGACCTGCCGGAGGACCTGGCGCCCGAGGCCCCCGGCGGCGCGCTGGCGCGCGCGGTGCACCGCCTGTACCGGGCTTACGTGCGCCGCCAGGTGACGATGTTCCCCGTCACCTACCGGGCCCTGCAGGCGGTCCGCTCTGGCCGCGGGCCCGCCGGGAGCGAGCGCTGGGCGGAGCGCCAGGCCGGCCTGCTCCCGGTGCTCACCCTCATCGCCACCAACATCCGGTTCGCGCTGCTGGCCGCGGCGGTCGTGGCCGGCCACGTCGACTGGTTCCTGTGGGCCACGGCGGTGCCGATGAACCTGGTGCTGGTCGGCGTCGTCCTGGTCCACGAGCGCAACGCCGCGGCGCTCGAGCGCGCGTCCGCGGGTCGAGCCGGAGTGGCGGCCGTTGGCGACTGAGCGGCGGCCGTTCCGCGGCGCGCTGATCGGCGCCGGCGGCGTGGCGCGGCACTCCCACCACCCCGCCTACGCCGGCGTCGCGCGAAGCCTGGAGCTGGTGGCGGTGGTGGAGAGCGCACCCGCGGTGCCGGACATCCCCGGGCTCCCGCGGGTCGCCGACGCGGCGGGCCTCGCCGCCTACGAGCCGCTCGACTTCATCGACGTGTGCACGCCCACCGCGTCGCACCCGGACCTGGTGCTGTGGGGACTCGAGCGCGGCTGGCACGTGCTGTGTGAGAAGCCGGTCGCCACGACCCGGCGCGAGGCCGGCCGGGTCGCGGACGCCGCGCGCCGCGCGGGCCGGGTGGTCATGCCGTGCCACCAGTACCGCTTCAACCCGGCGTGGCGGAAGCTGCGCGAGTGGCTCGACGCGGGCCGGATCGGGCGCTGGCACCTGGCCGAGTTCCGCACCTACCGCGCGCACGCCGACCTCGGCGGCGGCGGCGCGGCCGGCGTCCCGTGGCGCGGGACGCGGGCCGCCGGCGCCGGAGGCGTGCTGCTCGACCACGGCACCCACCTGCTGTACCTGCTCGACGACGTCGCGGGCCCGCCGTCGGGGGTGCGCGCGTGGACCGGCCGCCTGCGTCACCGCGACTACGACGTCGAGGATTCCGCGCAGGTCGTGCTCGAGTACGGGGACGCGCGCGCCGCCACGATCTTCGTCACCTGGGCGGCCCACGCGCGCGAGACCGTGATCCGCTTCTGGGGCGAGCGCGGGACCATCGCGTGGATCGGCGGCGAGCTGACGCTGGACGCTCCCGGCGACGCCGAGCGCATCGACTTCACGGCGGCGCTCGACAAGGCGTCGTACAAGGACTGGTTCACCGGCCTGTTCCGGGAGTTCGCCGACGCCATCGAGCGTGGCGATGGCGAGGGCTACCTGCGCGAGATCACCGCGGTCGCCGACGTGCTCGAGCGGGCCTACGCGGCCGCCGGCAGCGCCAGACCGCCCGCGGTCGGGGTGCGATGAGCCGACGCGCGCAGGTCGCCCTGTTCGTCGTCGGCACCGCCCTGTTCGTTTTTCTCCTCCTGCACCTCGGCCCCGCCCGGCTGCTGCACGACCTGCAGGAGACCGGCTGGATGTTCCTGCCGATCGTCGCGGTGTACGCGGGGGTGTACTCGTGCAACGCGCTGGCCTGCTGGCTGGTGATGGCCGACGAGCCGGGCCGTCCGTCCTACCCGCGAACCTGGCTCATCATGGTCTCCGGCTTCGCGCTCAACGCGGTGACGCCGTTCGTGCAGCTCGGCGGCGAGCCGTACAAGGTGGGCGCCCTGGCACCGTGGCTG
>Ga0187780_10002310_pt1 | contig 14336 bp, 13 predicted proteins | sample 1015_Q2_SP10_20__FD_132429 | JGI IMG/M metagenome (GOLD analysis project Ga0187780, IMG submission 132429) | Tropical peat soil microbial communities from peatlands in Department of Meta, Colombia - 1015_Q2_SP10_20_MG | ecosystem: Environmental > Terrestrial > Soil > Wetlands > Peat | place... | reverse complement strand
TAGAAGCCCCGATGCCGCTTGTGGTGTTGGATTGTGGATCCATATCAACTAACAGTACTTTGCGCCCTGAAGCGGCCAGAAAGGTAGCAAGATTGATGGCGGTAGTAGTTTTCCCAACTCCCCCCTTCTGGTTTGTGATTGCATAGACTTTCGACACAGGGTGCATCCATACCTTTCATCCGACGATAGCAGGTTGCTATTTTGCATGCTTGCAAATTGTAAGAACATTGTATCAAATGCGCTGTTTATAAGCAACTGGCGAGTTTCTATTTGACACGTACTCCTGTCAGGCAATACAATCTGAGGAGAATGATTGTATTCCATAACTGCTTGAGCACAAAAGAAAGTTCCTATTCATGCAACAAACTTCCCCGGCGCAGCCTCCCCGCAAGAATGAGCCGCTTCCCGAAGCTCGTGAGGTTGCACCTGGTATCTGGAAAATTACCTTACCAATTCCCTTTCCTTTACGCACAGTAAATGTCCACACGCTTGTTGGCAACAATGAGTGGGCGCTTGTTGATGCCGGTATAGGCATGCCAGACTCTCGCGCTGCATTGTGGGCCGGTTTAGAACACGTAGGACTTACGCTGGATAAACTGCGTACTATTGTCTTGACGCATCATCATCCAGATCATATCGGACTCTCAGGAGAGCTGCAAGAAGAGAGCGGATCTGAAGTCTACATGCATCCCATTGATGAGGCCGCAATACAGGTCATCTGGACAGGTACGATGCCTGAGCGCTTCCAACATGTTTCGCAGTTCTTCCAACAGCATGGTCTTCCTCCGACAGATTTCTGGTTTACCCAGGTCGATCCACAAATTATGCGCAACATTATTCGAGTGCCATCTCATGAAGCGATTACGCCTGTCGAAGATGGGGAAGTGATTGATCTGGTGGGCGAACGTTACCGCGTGATCTGGACGCCTGGACATTCAGATGGGCATATATGCCTCTTCCGCGAACGCGATGGCGTTTTTCTTGCGGCTGACCACGTGTTGCCTCGTATTACACCAAATGTTGGTCTCTATTCTGCTGGGGACCGGGTGAATCCTCTGGGCGACTATTTGAACTCGCTGGAAAAGGTGGCGAATCTGCCTGCTAGCATCGTGCTACCAGGGCATGGAGAACCATTCACAGATCTAGCAGGGCGTACCGCCGAGATCATCGAGCATCATAGGAAACGCGAGTTGGAAATTTTAGCCATGCTTGAAAAAGAAGCCCAACATGCATATGGGTTGGCTGAACAACTTTTTGGGCATCGCTGGGATAATAGCGAAGCACGCCGTATGGCTGTGGCCGAAACCCTCTCACACCTCGAGCATTTACGCTATAATGGACAGGTCGAGCAAAAACGTACGACTGAAGGGATTATTCTCTATTCCGTTATTTAGCAAATAGTATGGACTAGAAGCTGACATTCAGGATTTATGCAGCTTTTAGAGCCAATTTTATTGTTGTATGCTTGCTTTTGACAGGCTTCTCAGGCTCTGTTAAAGTGTGAGGCTAGTTCTCAAGCAGATTCAGCCCCTTGAATTCTTGTAAATCGCGTGCTATACTCGTTTACGGCAGTGAGTAATGAAGCCGCTCTAGAGGCCCAACAGTAAATTATTGGGACGAAAGGCGACATATGTTGTCCGTTGTAAGGAGGATTTCAAACCCATGGCTACAACAAAATCTACTTCGACCATTGTTGGTCGACAAGAATTAACGAAACGTATTGCCTCGCAAACTGGATTAACCCAGAAGAAAGCTGGCGAGGTTTTAGAAGCTACTCTCGATACCATTCGTGATTCATTAAATTCAGGTCACGAGGTACGTTTGGTTGGCTTTGGTTCGTTTAAGGTACGCCAAAGCGCAGCGCGCAAAGGCGTGAACCCAAGAGATCGCAAGCCCATCCAGGTCCCTGCAAAAAATCGCGTGCGATTCTCACCCGGTAAAGAACTCTCGGAGGCAGTTGTCAAGACCAAATAATAATGCAAGAGCATCACAAAAGGTTGCTCTTTTCTAATGTGAATGGGGGCAGAAGGCTGCCCTTACAAGATGTTTTTCTCGCTGCCAAATCGTTACAGCCCCTTGTAGGAATTGGTGGAGATCTGATTCAGCAAGCTATTTAAGTACTTGCCTGTAACCCCTGATCCAATCCCTACAAGGGTTTGCCATTTTTGGCTAACTTTTCTCAGCATGTCATCAGTCTATACATATCAGGGATGGATGGAGTAAAATAAGATCACAAAGAAGTAACCATTTTGACCTCGATACGATATAGTACTATGGGTCATGCATGTAGCAGAAGTGAGATACTTCCGAAGAAAGAGGGGCCTATGGCGATCAGCAACTTGACGCTTGGGGGTCTTACCCGAACTCAATTACTGGAAATGCATTACAAAATGGCGTTGTTGCGTCGTTTTGAAGAGAAAAGTGCAGAAGAATATACGCGTGGTAAAATAGGTGGCTTTATGCACTTGTACATCGGTCAGGAAGCTGTCGGTATAGGTGCAATCGCAGCCCTGAGAGCGGATGATAAGATCCTCTCCAGCTATCGTGAACATGGGCATGCGATCGCTAAAGGCATGGAGCCACGTGCAGTAATGGCTGAACTGTTTGGTAAAATAACGGGGTGTAGCAAAGGCAAAGGCGGCTCTATGCACATGTGGAGCGACGAGTTAGGCCTTTTGGGAGGCAATGCTATCGTGGCTGCTCAGATGCCTATCGCTGCAGGCATAGCGCTTGCAATGCAATATCAAGGACTTGATAGTATTGTGGCATGCTTTTTTGGTGATGGTGCTGTAGATGAAGGGGCGTTTCACGAATCGCTGAATCTGGCTTCTATCTGGAAATTACCCGTCGTCTATATCTGTGAAAATAATCAGTACTCGATGGGCATGGCTGTTGAAAAGGCCTGGGCTGTGGATTCATTGATTCCTCGTGCTGGTGCCTATACGATACCAGGTGAGCAGGTTGATGGTATGGATGTCATACAGGTCTATGAAGCCGCGAAACGTGCTGTGGAACATGCACGTAGCGGGAAAGGGCCTTCATTGCTCGAAATCAAAACCTATCGTTTCCGCGGTCATTCAATGACTGATCCTGCCTATTATCGCAGTCGAGAAGAAGAACATCAATGGCGAACCACACGCGACCCCATCGGATTTTTTGAGAAGAAGCTACTTGATCTGAATCTGGCAACGCAGGCCCAATTTGACGAGAATGATGCCAGGGCCATCGAGATCGCAGAAGATGCTGCCGAGTTTGCCGAGAATAGTCCGGATCCAGAACTCGATGAGCTGTATACCGATGTGATGGTTGATAATTCCACTGCACTTAGCTTCCGTTACGAAAGAAAATGAGAAGAACTTACACATGCGAAAATGATGCAAGCGCGAGACGCGCCGGGCAATCGTGCGCATGAGAGGAGTAGAGTATGCGTACCATAACCTATCGTGATGCGCTGCGAGAAGCTATCCGTGAAGAGATGCTACGCGATGAGCGTGTTTTTATCCTGGGCGAAGATATTGCCGGATATGGTGGAACATATGCTGTTTCTAAAGGTTTGTTTGAAGAGTTTGGCGAAAAGCGCGTACGCGATACCCCTCTGGCGGAAGAAGTTATTACAGGAGCGGCCATCGGAGCTGCTCTCGGGGGATTACGACCTATTCTCGAGCTTATGACTATCAACTTCAGCCTGCTTGCAAGCGATTTACTTGTGAACAGCGCGGCCAAATTCCGTTACATGTTCGGTGGACAACCACACATTCCCATGGTTGTGCGAATGCCGGGAGGTGGGGGAGCACAGCGAGGCGCACAGCACTCTCAGATGTTGGAGTCCTGGTACGCACATATTCCAGGTCTCAAAGTTGTCATGCCCGCTACCCCTTATGATGCGAAAGGCATGCTCAAATCGGCTGTACGCGACCCCAACCCAGTGTTATTTATTGAGCATGAACTACTCTATAATGTAAAGGGAGAGGTACCTGACGAAGGCGTCGATTATACGGTTCCTCTCGATCGAGGCGAGATAAAGCGCGAAGGCCAGCATGTAACAATCATTACCTTCTCACGTATGTTACACGTAACCATTCAGGCAGCAGAAGAACTGGCAAAAGAGGGTATCCAGGCAGAGGTAATTGATCTGAGAGCTATTCGTCCTCTAGATATAGACCTGATCCTCGACTCGGTGAGGAAGACAAATCGTGTTGTGATTGCCGAAGAAGGTTGGAAGTACTATGGAACAGGGCAGGGTCTTGCAGCGCTGATTTACGAGTTCGCTTTTGATTATATGGATGCGCCCGTCCAGCATGTCAATGGCGCCGATGTGCCGATGCCCTACTCTAAAGTGTTGGAACGTGCTGCTTTACCGAATAAGAACGATATTGTGAAGGCGGTAAAAGCCGTTGTGCCCCAGGCGCTTGTTCATGGTTGATGTGGAGTGAAGGAATGAAAACTGTCGAAATGCCCAAAATGGGCGATACTATGGAAGAAGGAAAGATTCTTCGCTGGATAAAAAAAGAGGGCGATGAAGTCAAGAGAGGCGAGTCGGTTGCAGAGGTCGAGACAGATAAGGTCAATATTGAGATAGAGTCATTTGCCAGTGGAGTGCTGCGTAAAATACTGGTTCCTGAAGGCGAATCTGCACCGATAGGCGCGGGAATTGCTTTGATTGGGTCGCCCGATGAACCCCTACCCGATTCCTCGTCTGGCAATGGTTCGGCTAAAGCCATTGCTACAAAAGATGCTGATCAAGCCGCTTCCGCTACAGCGGGAAATGGATCGATGCTGAACGAAGCGAGAAGCGATTATCGAGCGAGTCAGACGAGCGTACAATCTCCTCCAGAAGCTAGTAGCCAGGAGCGTATCTTTATTTCGCCGATCGCACGCCGTATAGCGGAAGAACATCATTTAGACTACAGCCATATTGAAGGCACCGGGCCAAATGGGCGCATCATCAAGCTGGATATTGAGGCCGCGCTTGCGAAAGAGCAAGAGGCCGCAGCAGCTTTGACACCAACTCAAGTGCCCATATTGGAAACAGGACTGGCAACAGTAGAGGCAGCAGAAGCGACAGAGGTGCCTTTGACTGCCATGCGTCGCACTATTGCAAAGCGCCTTAGCCAGAGCATGCAGACTGCGCCGCATTTCTATGTAACAAGCGTCATCGATACCGGAAAACTGGCTGATTTGCGACGGCAGATCAATGAATACGCACAGAACGTGCCGGATCCGGTCAAGGTGAGCTTTAACGATTTGATTGTGAAAGCTGTCGCAACCGCACTGGTGCATATGCCACAGGTCAATGTCTCGTTTGCCGAAGATCGCCTGATCATGAAAAAGCAGGTGCATATCGGTATGGCAGTAACCCTTGAGCAAGGTCTGATTGTGCCTGTCATACGCAATGCTGACCAGCGCAGCGTTCTTGCTATTGCGCGTGAATCACAGCGCCTTGCTGAACTAGCGCGTACGGGTAAGCTGCGCCCGGAGGATTTCAGCGGGGGCACGTTTACTGTAAGCAACCTGGGCATGTTTGAAGTGGAAAGTTTCACAGCCGTCATCAACCCCCCTGAGTCCGCAATTCTGGCTGTTGGCTCGATTACGCCAACGCCTGTGGTCGTAGATGGACAGGTAGTCGTACGAGATCGAATGAAAGTGACACTATCATCCGATCATCGTGCTATCGACGGAGTAATTGCCGCGCGATTTTTGCAAGAGGTCAAACGATTATTGGAGGAACCTTTCGGGTTGTTACTATAAATGGAAGAGATGTTTATGGCTACCCGCACTATCAATGGTGTAACACTGGCGCTGATACGAGGGAACATTGTTGAAGTACCAGCTGAAGCTATCGTCAACGCTGCAAATTCGGGCCTTCGAGGTGGAGGAGGTGTTGATGGCGCGATTCATCGTGCTGGTGGGCCGCGCATCATGGAAGAATGTCGAAAAATAGGTGGGTGTCCAACTGGTAAAGCCGTGGCAACAACGGCAGGAGATTTACCCGCCACGTATGTCTTCCACGCCGTTGGCCCGATCTACAGTGGAGGGCCCGATGATGAACGCTTGTTAGCAAGCGCCTATCAAAGCTGCCTTGATCTTGCCGAGAAACATCAAGTCAGGAGTGTCTCTTTCCCATCACTTAGCACAGGCATCTATGGCTACCCGTTGGAGTTGGCTGCCCCAATCGCGCTCCGTACGATCATGGAACATATAAAAAAGCCGACATGCCTGCAACAGGTGCTGATGGTGCTGTATGGGGAAAGTGCGTATAAAGCACATGAACAGGCGCTTGAAAAACTATTATGATTACAATATTGCTATGAGAAACGAACTACTGGCCTGGTTTGCTCGTGAAGGCCTCCTGCTCCAACGAGTCACAACTTCAGCTGATGACCCGGAGCATGATGAGATCAAGGTTACTGTTAAAGCGCCCATTGTAGCGCTCAGCAAAAATATAGACGACTTCCGGGAATGTCCTGATCCAGTGCTCTTTGGCTATCCCGAATCCTGCCTCGATATGATGACCATAGATGATTTCAACAGTTTTGTGTACCAGTGGTTTGAAAAGGCTGTTGCGGCAGGAATAGGCCGTTGTTTTGTCTGCGATAAGATACTCGATATGGGTAGTGACAAGCCCTGGGATGCCGTTTTTGTGAGCAAAGAGCTTTATTGCTGGTTGATGGTGCATTACGATTGTAAACGCTACCTCAGCCGTGATCTCAAAGGCCGGCATCCTTTTGAAGTGACACTCTACCAACCTGAATTTTTTGATATGCGTTTAAGCTGATAGAGGACGGCATTGTATGGATAAGAATCAAGTTGCCAGCTTACTGGATGAAATTGGGTCGCTGCTTGAATTACAGGAGGGGAGTAATCCTTTCGAAGTGCGCGCTTACCAGAATGCAGCCCGCGCCGTGAACAGTCTCGATGGCGATATCGAACAACTGACGCACGAGGGAAAGCTGAAAGGTGTGCCGGGATTGGGAACAACCATCATCAAACGTATCGAAGAAGCTGTCGAGACAGGTCATATCGCACTCTATGATGAGCTGGTTGAAACCACACCACCTGTAAAGATTGAAATGATGCGCATCCCCGGAGTGGGACCAAAGAAAATCAATGCGATTTATAGCCAGTTGCAGGTCAAGAGCATACCTGACCTTGTACAGGCATGCGAGGAGAACAAAGTTGCTGCTCTTCCTGGTTTTGGCAAGAAAACTCAGGATAAGATTATACAGGGTATCGCGTTTCTCGCTCAACATGCTGGTAGGTTCCTCTATCCTGTAGCTGAAGAGGAAGCTTCGCATATCTACACAGTATTGAAAGAGCTACCTGAGATCGTGCGCCTGCAGGTAGCTGGCAGCCTGCGCCGCCGGAGAGAGACTATAGGAGATATTGACATGGTAGCGAGTGTTGCTGATTCTGCAAGTGAAGATGCCAGGCGCAATATCATGGAGATTTTTACAAGCCAGCCGTCGGTTCAGGCAATTACGGGAAAAGGTGAAACAAAATCCAGTGTTGTGCTAAGTAGCGGTATCAACATGGATTTGCGTGTCGTCAACGATAGCCAGTTCCCGTATACACTGCATCATTTTACGGGTTCCAAAGAACACCACATTCCTTTACGCAGGCGCGCACTCAGCATGAACATGACGATCAACGATTATGGCCTCTTTAAAGGCAAAGAACCGAACCTGGAGCTTGTGCCTTGCCGGGATGAAGCAGATATTTATGCTGCGCTTGGCATGGCCTATATCGAACCAGAGCTAAGGGAAGATATGGGGGAGATCGAGGCAGCTATCAATGGCACACTGCCGGAGCTGGTGCAGGAGAGTGATTTGAAGGGCGTACTGCATGTACATTCAACATGGAGCGATGGGCAAAATACAATTCGTGAAATGGCCGAAGCATGTATCGTGCGAGGAATGACATACCTAGGTCTCACAGACCATAGTAAAACGGCAGCATATGCTGGTGGATTGAATGAGGACGATTTACGCCGCCAGCACGAAGAAATCGACCAATTGAATAAGGAATACGCGGGCCGCCTCTACATCCTCAAGGGCACAGAATGTGACATTTTACGCGATGGCTCGCTCGATTTCAGCGACGATGTGCTGGCAACGCTTGATTTTGTTGTTGCATCAATTCATAGTCTCTTCAACCTTCCACCTGAGGAGCAAACACAAAGAATGCTGCGAGCTATCTCAAATCGCTATGTTGACATTGTCGGGCATCCTACCGGTCGCATTCTCCTTGGTCGAGAAGGATATGTGCTTGATATAGAAGCTGTGATTGATGCGGCGGCAGAGCATGGGACCTGTATTGAGATAAACGCACATCCCTCGCGTCTTGATCTAGATTGGCGTTACCTGCACCGGGCGAGAGACAAAGGCATCAAAATACCAATCGATCCTGATGCGCATGTTATCGGTGGGCTGGATGACATGCGTTTCGGCATTGGTATAGCGCGTAAAGGTTGGTTGCGAGCGAGCGATGTGCTCAATACGATGACAACCGAAGTATTATTGGACTTCTTTAGAAGTAGAAGAAACAGGTAGTTTTGTTACCTATATATATACAGAGACGTAGTACCATTATGGTAAAATAGGCAGAGATATTACCCACACATGCGATAAAAGGACGTATGGAATTGGCAAGGTAAAGTAGAGGTGCATGTAGGAAGCGCACCAATGTTAAGAAAGAGTTTTTTAATATGGCACAAAAAACGGAATTGCAAATTAGTCCACGTGAAATTACAGGAAAGGCTACCAAACAGCTGCGAAAAGTAGGCATCATTCCAGCTAATATTTCGGGTCATAAGGAAGAGTCACAGGCCGTTCAAGTTGAAGCCCTTGCCTTTGAAACTTTGAAGCGAACACACGGTACGACAGGTATCATAACCTTACAGTTCCCGGGTAGCAAGCATACTCAAACTGTGCTTGTGCGCCGCGTGCAGCGCAATCCTCGCACAGGTAAAATTCTGCATATTGACTTCTCTCGTGTGAGCCTGACAGAACGTATTACAATGAAAGTTCCCCTGCACTTCATTGGCGAAGCTCCTGCAGTCAAAAATGAGGGAGGTGTTCTGCTTCGCCTCATGGATGCCCTCGAAGTCGAGTGTACGGCAAGTGAAATTGCTGATTATATTGAGGCAGATATCTCCTCGCTCGCTGAAATTGATGATATATTACATGCAGAAGATGTAAAACTCCCTGCAAACTATACATTGATTACCGATCCAAATGAGGGTATAGCCAAGGTCGCAGCCACACGTGCTGAAATGGCTGAAGAGGCTGCGGAGGCTGCGGAAGAAGCTGCTGCGCCTGCTGAGACACTCGCTGCTGAAGAAACTGGTGAAGAAGCCTCAGCAGAATAAAGAAGATTGGTGTTTAACGAGCGATAAACATGCGTATAATGATCGTTACTGATCAGTATCCTCCAATGGTCGGGGGTGTTCCAACAGTCACCCAGGGACTTGCGGTTGATTTTGCTAATCGCGGAAACCAGGTCTGGGTTGTCGCGCCTAGCTATGGTCAGCGGGACTTTCATCGCCTTGAACAAAAGGTGCATGTTTATCGCTTTTCTTCATTTGAATGGCCCACATATGAAGATCTACGCATACCTTTCTTGCCGATTCTTCCATTTCGCAGACTCTTAAAAAAGATTGATCCCGATATTATTCATATTCATTCACCGATTGTCCTGGGCAATATTGCTCAGATTGTGGCCGGCAGTTTGCGTAAACCTGTGATTGCCACAAATCACTATTTACCGATCAACATGAGCCGCTCTCTTTCTGCCGATCCACTATTTGGCAAGCCCTTTAAGAGTGTGACATACAGCTACCTGGTACACTTTTGTAATCGTTGTGAATATGTTACAGCCCCAACAATGACGGCTCTGAACCTGTTATATGAACATGGGCTGCGTGCTCCTGCACAGGCCATATCAAATGGCATCGATTTGAAAAAGTTTTCGCCAGGTGCTCGTGACGCGCGACTGCAACAACACTTTCATCTCCCAAAGGATCGTCCGATTATACTTTCCGTCAATCGTTTAAGCCTGGAAAAACGTATAGATGTGCTCGTTGATGCTGCCGCAAAAATGACACGGAATGCGCACATCGCTATTGCCAGCACGGGTCCTGCCGAAGCAGATTTACGCGCAAAAGTTGAAGAACTCAACTTGATGGATAAGGTATCATTTCTTGGTTTTATACATAACAGGGAGCTCGCTCCCCTGTATCGTCTCGCGGATGTTTTTGCGATCCCATCAGAAGCCGAATTACAGAGCCTGGCTACCATGGAAGCCATGGCCTGTGGTCTACCTGTAGTTGCCGCAGATGCATATGCGCTACCTGAACTCGTGCACCATACAGTAAATGGCTACCTGTTCCAGCGGGGAAACAGTGAGGAAATGGCACGATATCTGGATATGCTTGTCAAAGATGCAGAGATGCGCAGTCAGATGGGGTCAAAAAGCCTTGAAATCATAGCCAGGCATGATCGAGCAAAAGTACTCGACCAGTGGGAAGCACTGTATCTTCGTCTTTCAAATGAGTTCGTTGAGGCCAGAGAACGCAAACTGCGGCGGCATCGTGAGCAGAAAAAAGCTGGCTATATAAGGAATAGGAAGACTCGACCGCGCATAATGCATAGCGGTGACCTGGCAATTGACCCAAGATTCGCAGCGGAAGAATAGCTCTTCATCTTCCCCAACGCCGATGGAAGAGCCGTGCAAGACGACGTTCAATGTCCCAGCGCCACTGGATACTGAAGTATTCTATCCATGATCTGAGGCGTGACCACCATGGTAGAGGTCGGTGGAATGTAGACAACTGCTTGCGCTCGCCATGAGAATGGACCAAAACAAATGACGGGAAAGGTCGAGATGTTGCTTTCTTTGCTTTTGTCTCTCTCATGCCGAAAACTTCTCCTTGAAACACACGTCAAAGTGACTTGTATCAAGTATAGACATCTGGTAATAATTTGTCCAGTGGAGGAAACGCGTTATGCCAGCAGATGTTCCATTTCTACAGAGGCTCTTTACGACCATTGGCATAAGAGAATCCAGCTATGAGCGATTCAGTGACTCTGTAAATGAGCTGGTCAGCGAGCTATTGGCCGAAGTTGGCATCGAAGCAGTGGCTCATTCCAACCAACAATCCAACCATAAGGATCCATTGAGCTATCATCACGAGCATTTTTTGGAGCAGTACCATCCTCAATTGCGTGAATTGCGTGGTGTCTACTATACGCCTGAACCTGTAGTCCTCTATATAATTCGCTCCATAGACCGACTGCTTCGTTTCCGTTTTAATCACCAGAATGGGTTAGCTGGTATTTCAGAAGATATGATACTGCTTGATCCAGCATGTGGAACGGGGATTTTTTTACAGGCAGTGATAGATTACATCCGGAGTGCATACCGGGAACGTAACGATCCCAATGGTTGGCAGGAGTATGTTGGTCTCAAACTACTCCCCCATCTTTATGGTCTTGAATTACTCCCTGTCCCTTACACATTGGCTCACCTGAATCTCGTTATCAAGCTGGCTGCACTGGATTTGCCTGAAGCAGAACGACACATATGGGCCTACCGCTTTCAGCACGATGAACAGCTCCATATCTACCTGGCCAACACATTAGAAGAGGTAAAAGATACCTTTGTACAGCAAGAGCAGACGAAGGCTCACCAGGTATTGGTTATGCTGGGTAATCCCCCATTTGCAGGACATTCATTGAACAAGGGTCAGTGGATTACGTCCTTAATTGATACCTATAAAGAAGGTTGCCCTGATTTGCGTAAGCCTGGACAGGCAAAATGGTTGAGTGATGACTACGTAAAGTTTGTGCGTTTCGCACAATGGAATATCGAGCAGGCCGGGTCTGGAATTCTGGCATTTATTACAAACCATAGTTACCTGGATAATCCCACCTTTCGCGGCATGCGCCGCAGCCTGTTACAGACTTTCGATGATATGTATATACTTGACCTGCATGGCAATAGAAAAAAGCATGAGTGCGCTCCCAACGGCTCGGCAGACGAGAACGTCTTCGATATCCAACAGGGTGTTGCTATCGGCATTTTTGTGAAGTGGCAAGATTTTGGAGCGGGAAAAAACTCTTTGGAGAGAGATCAAGGGCAGGAAAATAATGGCCAGGCACAGGGTAGAGGTAAGCCTCGCTCCGCCATTTCCGGAGAACTTGCCAGAGTGCATCATGCTGATTTGTGGGGTGTACGGGAAGTATATCGTCGTGATGCTTATGGACAAGCAACGTTAGTAGATGGAAAATATGCCTGGCTTGCTGCCCATGATCTTGATAACACACAATGGACCAGGCTTAATCCCCAGGCTCCTTTCTATCTCTTCACGCCGCAAGAAAGTCAATTTTTAGCTGAATATAGCAAAGGCTGGAGCTTAGCGGATATTTTCCGACCTGGCGGTGATTCTGCTCCCGGGGTGGTGACATGTCACGATCAGTTCGCTATTTCCTGGACAAAACAAGAGGCATGCGCAAAAATCGAACGCTTCCTTTCGACTGAGTCTGAAGCAGAGGCACGCCAGCTCTTCCATTTATGTTCACAGAGCCAGTGGCAATATCATGCTGCGAAATATGAGCTGCAACAAGACAAGTGGCAAAATGATATCACAGAGATTCTGTATCGTCCTTTCGACAGGCGTTGGACGATCTTCAATCGTGCTGTTGCTGTACACAGGCGCGAGCGTGTGATGAAACATATGCTCCGTAGGACAAATATTGGGCTGGCTGTTGGGCGAGCGGGTCATGTCATTGATCAGAAAGAATGGGATATCGCATTTTGTAGTAGTTCTATTACAGATTTCAATCTCTTCAGGCGCGGCGGGCATAACCTCTTTCCTCTCTACCTCTATGATTTGGGCGAGACCTCCCCTTGTAAAGCTAACCTTGCTGGAGCGTTCATCGAAGAATGTATCATGCGTCTAGGGCTAAAGTGGGTACCTTGTGGACAAGGTGATCTGGCAGATAGCTTTGGTCCGGAAGATATATTTGCCTACCTGTACGCCTTGTTCTATTCGCCTGCTTATCGCGAGCGTTATGCCCCGTTTCTCAAGATCGATTTTCCAAGAGTACCCATCACCTCAAATATCTTACTTTTCAGAGAGTTATGCGCACTTGGGAGCAGGCTGGTCAGGCTGCACTTGAAGGAGAAGCATATACAATCCGGTGTGGCTTTTCCAATTTCGGGAACGAATGCTGTCATTAACGTATACTACGAGACACCGGGGAGGGTATGGATCAATGAGAGTCAGTACTTTGATGGGGTGCAATGGGGAGCCTGGAACTTCTCCATTGGCGGTTACAAGGTGTGTATGAAGTGGTTGAAAGACCGCAAGGGACAAACGCTGAGCGATGATGATGTAGCTCACTATCAGCAAATTGTGGCCATCCTGGCAGAGACGAACAATGTGAAGAATGCAATCGATGCAGCTATTGAACGATATGGCGGCTTTCCATTATAAGATCAGATATCTGCCTGGAGTTTGATGCTCTTGTAGGTATCGCTCAGAAGCTCTAGATCCAGTTGTTTGACGTTCCAGTGTGAATCGCATGTGATTTCGTAATGGAGACGAAATGGCATGCGATTACGAATTCCTACAATGATGCTATCGGCGAGGATAGTTTCATCATGTTGCAGTAGGTGCAGGTGTTCAATACCCGGCTCGCTCCATGGTGCCCACAAGATGTGTCGTTCCATGATCGGACCTTTCAATTATTATGGAGCGAGCAGGAGCATACATTTCCTGACAAATTTGTGCGTTACGCTGCATGACCACTATGAATTTCGCTAGCGCGGTATTCGACTTTTGCTTCCCATGTGTGGATATCATCTTTTATCCAGATGAAAGCCTCAAAGTAGTGTGCTAGCAATCCGACGCCCCAAAGAACGATTGGGATCAAGCACCAGGGAAATGCCGTCAAAAACGCTACGTTGATGATGATCAACAGAGCATTAATGAGCACATATAGCGCTGCATGGGTGTAAAAGTTCGCATGCCGCTTCCTGGTTCGCAACTCAGCTTCCGCTCTCTCATACTCTTTGATAGTAAATTCTTCTGCCATAATAATCATCTCCTTGGACGTTTTGCCACCTCACATATGGGTCTTTGTGAGGCAATCAAACCCGCCGATGCTCAACAAATCTTTTGTATAATACGTCCACTTCCATCTTTCGTTTGGAGCATAGCACCACATTCTCTCAAAACCTTCACAAAACGGCTTGCAAACATAACAAAAGAATCACAAAAGGCATCGGTTTTTCCACAGCTGTCACATGGCCTATTGTGTTGCCGGGCAGGTAAT
>Ga0187780_10002309_pt1 | contig 14339 bp, 13 predicted proteins | sample 1015_Q2_SP10_20__FD_132429 | JGI IMG/M metagenome (GOLD analysis project Ga0187780, IMG submission 132429) | Tropical peat soil microbial communities from peatlands in Department of Meta, Colombia - 1015_Q2_SP10_20_MG | ecosystem: Environmental > Terrestrial > Soil > Wetlands > Peat | place... | reverse complement strand
TACGGCGTGCGTCTCGATTACCACATTTCTGAGGACTTCTTTGCCGAAGCCAGCGTCGGGCGCACCAACACCGGGCGCACGTCCTACGAGGTGCTGTCGGGCTCGGCGGACCTGCTGACCGAGAGTCAGAGAAGGCTCACATATTACGAAATGGGCTTCGGCTACAACCTGTTCCCCGGCGAGGTGTTCCTGGGCCGCAACCACGCCTACAACTCGGACGTCTACGTCCAGACCGGCGTGGGCGCGACCCAGTTCGCCGGCGGCGACCACTTCACGGTGATGCTGGGCGCGGGCTACCAGCTGACGCTCAACGACTGGCTGGCGCTGCGCCTCGACGTCAAGGACCACATCTTTCAAGTCGACCTGCTCGGCTACCAGAAGACGACGCACAACCTGGAGACCGCCCTCGGCGTAACGGTTTATTTCTGATGGAGGATCGACCGATGCTCGCTCGCACTACGCTCACCACTCTCGCGCTCACCGCCGTGCTCGCGCTCGTGCCGGTGGCGCTCGCCACCGAAGTCGTCGGCCAGCCGGCGGCCAACTTCACCCTGCCCCTGCGCGGCGGCAACGCCCCGGTGTCGCTGTCCGGGCTCAAGGGCCAGGTGGTCATGATCAACTTCTGGGCCTCCTGGTGCGGCCCGTGCCGCCAGGAATTCCCGCTGCTCGACCAGATCTACAAGAAGTACAAGCCCATGGGCTTCACGCTCCTGGGCGTCAACGTCGAGCCGAGCGAGACCGACGCCGAAGGCTTCCTGAAGCAGACCCCGGTCAGCTTCCCGATCCTGTTCGACAAGAAGAGCGACGTCACCAAGCTCTACGGCGTGAACGCGATGCCGTCGACGGTGATCGTCGACCGCAAGGGAACGGTGCGCTGGCTGCACCGCGCCTACAAGCCCGGCGACGAGAACGAGTACCTGGATCAGGTGCGGTCCCTGCTGCGGGAGTAGCGAGCATGCGGCGACTCTGTCTGGTGACGCTCGCCCTGTCGGCGGCGCTTTCCGGCTGCGGCCACGTCGAGCCGTGGGTCAAGCCGTACGAGCGTGAACGGCTGGCCGATCCGATCATGGCCTGGGACCGCGCCGGCATCTCCGCGGGCTACATCCACCACGTCTACGAGAACCGGGAAGCCGCACGCGGCGGCAACGGTTCCGCGGGCGGCGGCTGCGGCTGCAACTGAGGCTCGGGACGCGGATCGACATGCGCCTGCGTATCCGGCTGCTCATCGTCTGTGTGCTGCTCGCGTTCGCGGTGGCGCACGGCGACGTTTTGCCGCCGGATGAATTCGACATGATGTACAAGCACTACGAGGGCGGCGGCATCGTCGCCGAGGGGCCCGCGTACCTGGTGCGCGTCAATGCCGGCGACCAGGTGTCGATCCACGCCGAGTACGAGATCGACCAGGTGACCGGCGCCTCGATCGACATGATCACGACCGGCGCGAGCCCGCTGCGCGAGGACCGCAAGGCGAAGAGCATCGGCGTTGATTACCTGCGCGACAAGACCACCTACAGCCTGCAGGCGCTGTCGAGCATCGAGAACGACTACGACTCGAGCACGGTCAATTTCAGCATTGCGCAGAGCATGTTCGGGGATCTGACCACGGTCACGCTGTCGGCCAGCAAGGGCTGGGACGTGATCACCAAGCGCATCAACCCGTCAGGAGTCGAAGGCGGAGCCACAATCGATGATCCGGCCTTCGGGCGTCAGCACCTGGACCGGCGCAACTGGTCGTTGGGCATCTCGCAGATCATGACCCGCAACCTGATCATGAGCTTCAACTACGAGGCCAACACCGAGCAGGGCTACACGCAGAACCCGTATCGCTCGATCCGCTATCTCGATCCGACCAGCGCCTCGGGATTCAGCTTCGCGCCCGAGACCTACCCGACCACCCGCACCGGCAACGCGTTCGCGTTCGCCGGCAAGTACTACCTGTCGTGGCACGCCGCCGCCAACGCCGGCTTCCGCTATTACTACGACACCTGGGGCATCCGCGCCGAGACCTACAACGTGGGTTACACCCACCCGTTCCTCGACGAGGCGCTGATCGTCGATGTCACCTACCGCTACTACACGCAGAACGCCGCGACCTTCTACAGCGACCTGTTCCCGCGCGCCAACTACCAGACCTACGAGGCGCGGGACCGCGAGCTCGCCTCGCTCTACACCCAGTCCTACGGTGGCGGCATCAGCTACGACTTCATGCGCTCGCCGTGGCGGTTCCTCAAGAAGAGCACGATCTCGTACCGCATCGACGAGATCATGTACCGCTACCGTGACTTCCGGAATGCCTACGTCGAGGAGACCGAGCACCTGGTGCCCGGGACCGGCCCCCTGTACCGCAACAACGCGCTGTCGCAGCAGATCTACATCCAGTTCTACTTCTGAGCCTGGTCAGGCTTCAGTGCGGGGCGGCGGCCTGCGCCGGCATCGGCGCCAGGCCTTTCGAATACCAGACCTTCCCGTGCTTATCGACCACCACCGCATCCATCCCCGGATAGCGCTCGACCAGCTTGATGCCCTCCACCGGGCCCTTGATGAACACGCCCTTCGAGAACCCTTCGGTGTCGGTGGCGGTCGGCCCGATGATGGTGGCGCTGCGCACTTCGTGCGGGCTCTTGCCGGTCTTGGGATCGATGATGTGGTGGTAGCGGACTCCGCCTTCGTCGAAGAAGTGCTCGTAGTCGCCTGAAGTCGAGACCCCGACATCCGCAAGCGGGATCCGGGTCACGACCCGGCTCGGGTCGTTGGGATCGCGGATGGCGATCACCCACGGCCGGCCGCGACGATCGCCCAGGAGCCGCGAGTCGCCACCCGCGGTGACGATGCCGTTGGCGATGCCGAAGCGCGCCTTGAGCATCGCCACCGCCTGATCCGCCGCCCAGCCCTTGGCGATGCCGCCTAGGTCGATGCGCATGCCCTCGTGGCCGAAGCGCACCGAGTGCCGGGCCGGATCGAGTATCAGATTGCGGTAGTCGACGGCGGGCAGCGCCGCCTCGATCTCAGCATCGCTCGGGTGCACGTGACGGCGGTAATCGTAGAGATATCCGACACTCGCGTAGGTGATGTCGAAGGCGCCGTCGGTCACTTGCGAGTAGTGAATGGACTTCTGGATCACGTCGAACAGCTCCGGGTCGACGACCACCGGTTCGAGCGCGGCGCGCGCGTTGATCTGGCTCAGCTGACTGTCGGGCCGGAAATGGCTCATCAGCAGATCGACGTGGTGCATGAACTGCATCACCGCGTCGAGAGCCTGGTTGCCGTGGTCCGGGTTCTCGTCCCAGACCTCGGCGTAGACGCGCGTCCCCATGATGGTCTCTTCGCGCTTCAGCCACTCGGCACGCGCGGGCTGGCCCCAGGCCAATGTCGCCAGCACCAGACAGGTCGTTACCCACCGCAATGGAAGCCTCCGATCGTTGCGCGGAGTATTATCACATGCGGTGGACGCGCGCCGGCGTGCCGGGGCGGTCCAGGTTCGGTTCACTTCGGGGGGTGGAATGATGCGAGCGATCTCGACGACGGTGCTGGCAGCCCTGCTCGCCCTGGCGACCGCGAACGCGGTGGCCGATACCCGCGAGGAGGCACGACTTCTCAATGCCAGCGCGGTGCTGAACGAGTGGCAGCAGATGCCGGATCAGTCGATCCCGCAGCGCCTGCTCGACCGCGCGCAGGCGATCGTGGTGCTGCCGTCGGTGGTCAAGGCGGCGGTGATTTTCGGCGGCCGCGGCGGCAAGGGCGTCGCCGTGGTGCGCGATGCGGACGGACGCTGGAGCGATCCGGTGTTCGTGACTCTGGGCGGCGGCAGCTGGGGATTCCAGTTCGGCGTCGAAACCACGGACGTGATCCTGATATTCACGACCCGCCGCGGCGTGGAAGGCATCAGCGGCGGCAAGCTGACCCTGGGCGGTGAGATGTCCGGGGCGATCGGCCCGGTGGGCCGGGACATGTCCGGCAGCACCGACATCGGACTCGCGGAAGTCTATTCGTACTCGCGCGCCAAGGGCCTGTTTGCCGGGGTGGCGATCGACGGCACGGTGATGACCATCGATCACTCGGCCAACGACGGCTACTACCAGAAGCCGGGCCTGCTCGCCTCGGACATCTTTGCCGGCAAAGGCCCGCAGATGCCCGCGAGCGGACAGCAGTACGTCGCAGAAGTGACCAAGCTGACCACGGGAACCAAGACCGCGGCAGCACCGACCCCGCCTCCGCCCGCGCCTGCACCACCCGCGTCGACCGCGTCCCAGGCGGAGACCAAGGGCCTGGAGTCGGGCGGCGCCGCGACGTTCCCGCTCGAGAAGCCCAAGCTTTGAGCGACCGTACCGATCGCGGCGGCAACCGCCGCGATCGGCTCGCTACTTAAGGTGTTGCGCCAGCCAGTCCAGCACCGTCTGGTGCCACTGCAGCGAGTCGGCCGGTTTCAGCACCCAGTGGTTCTCGTCCGGGAACACCAGCAGCCTGCTTTCGATTCCCCGGCGCTGCAGGGCGGTGAACGAAGCTAGCCCCTGGGACAGCGGCACGCGGTAGTCGAGTTCGCCGTGAATCACCAGCATCGGCGTGCGCCAGCGGTCGACGAAGCGCGCCGGGTTGAAGCGCTCGTGCTGCTCGACGGCGTCGTAGTAGGGACCGCCGTTCTCCCATTCCGGGAACCAGAGCTCCTCCGTTGAGTAGTACATGGAGCGCATGTCGAACACGCCGTCGTGATCGACCAGGCAGCGGAATCCGTCCGGCCAGTTGCCGGCGATCCAGTTGATCATGTAGCCGCCGTAGGAAGCCCCGAGCGCACAGGCACGCGAGCGATCGAGCCACGGATACTTGGCGACGGCCGCGGCCAGTCCCTTCTGCAGGTCCTCGAACGGCGCGCCGCCCCAGTCGCGGTTGATGGAGTCGGTAAACGCCTGTCCGTAACCCGGCGAGCCATGGAAGTCGATGAACACCACCCCGTAGCCCGCACCGGAGTACACCTGCGGGTTCCAGCGATAGCTCCAGTCGTTGGAGAAGCTGGTCTCGGGGCCGCCGTGGATAATGAACGCGATCGGATAGCTCGCCCCCGGCGCCGCGTTCCACGGCTTGACGACGTAGCCGTAGACGGTCTCGCCGCCATGCCCCGGGAACGAGAACTGCTCGTAGTCCCCGAACTTCACGTCCGCCAGCCGCGCCTGATTAACGTGGGTGATCTGACGCGGCGTGCCTTTGTCGCCGGCGAGCCAGAAGAGCTGCGCCGGGCTCGACAGGGTATTCAACGCAAACACGATTCCGCTGCGCCCGGCGTCCCAGGCGTGCACGGCTCCCGCGCCGGTGAGCTTCGTGACCCGGCCGCTGGCGACGTCCACGCGAAAAAGCGCCAGCTGGCCGACGTCGTGCGCGGTCACGTACAGGGCGCGTCCATCGCCGGTCCAGGCCAGACTTTCCACCGACCGATCCCAGTCTCCGGCCACCACCCGCTTCGCGCCGCTCGCTCGGTCCAGCACCACGATGTGGAACCGGTCGGCTTCGTAGCCGGGACGGCTCATGGCCCGGTAGGCAAGCGAGCGCCCGTCTGGCGAATACGCCGGCTCGGCATCCCAGGCCGGATTGTCGGCGGTGAGATTGCGCGGCGTTCCGCCGGTCGCGGGCGCTTCATACACGTCGAAGTTGGTCGACCAGGCTTCGCTGCGTCCGACCGCCTTGACGGAGAACGCCAGAGTCTTGCCGTCCGGGCTGAAGCGATAGCTCGCCTCGTCGCCGAACGGCGGGTCCGGCACGTCGCCCGCGAGCGTGCCGGAGATGCTGACCGGATTGCCGGCGCTGTGGCCATCGGCGGAGATCGGCACGCTGTACAGCACCGACCGGCGCCCGTCGCTCCAGGTATCCCAGTGCCGCTCGAGCAGTTCATCGTAGCGGCGGCCATTGGCGGGATTGGCGGCGCGCGCGGCGAGGCGCTGCTTGGTGCAGGCGAGATCCGCACAATCCAGAAATACCGCGAGCGTCACCGCGAGCCGGTCACCGCCCGGCGCCACGCGGAACGTGCCGACGTCCACGGGAAAGTCCGTGACCGCGGAAGGCTCTCCGCCGGTGAGCGGCAGCCGCCATACCTGCGTGGTCCCGGTGCGATTAGAGAGGAAGTAGACCGCGTCGCCGCGCGGCGACCAGCGAGGATTGGTGCTGTTGGCACTGCTGCGCGTCAGCCGCTGCGCAGGCGCGTCGGGATTGCGCAGATCGAGCAGCCACAGTTCCGTGTGGCCGCGATTCTTGTCGAGGTCGGTCTCGCGCACGGAGTAGACGACCCGCGTCTCATCGGGCGAGAGCACCGGCGTGTCGATGCGTTCGAGGCGCACCAGGTCATCCGGCGTAAACCCGCGGGGCGCGGCCGCCGCCAGGGGCGCGACCAGGGACAGGCACAGCAGAGATCGGCGCAGGAACATGAAGCGCCTCACGTACGGCAATCAAAGGGGCAGCCATTGTACGCTGGGGACGACACTGCCAGTCTCCCGTCGCCCTCAGCGCTGTGGTAGCGTCGCGCCAGTGTCGGGTTGGGGAATGTCATGCGCAGCCGGGCCTGCCTGAACATCGTTGACGTCGACCTGATCCTGGCCGCGTGCCGGGCCGAGGCGACCAAAAATCACTGGCCGGTCAGCATCGCCATCGTCGACGATGCCGGACACGCACTGGCCCTGCTTCGCCTCGACATGGCCGGCGCGCATACGCCGGAGATCGCCCTGCTCAAGGCGCGCACCGCAGCATTCATGCGCACTCCGACCAAGACGCTCGAGGAGATGACGCGCGACCGCCCGGTTCTCAATCACCTGCCCGGCCTGCTGCCAATCCAGGGCGGCATGCCGATCCGGCACGGCAACGACATGCTGGGTGCGGTGGGCGTGTCCGGCGTGCAGAGCCACGAAGATGAACAGGTGGCGCGGGCGGGCACCGCTGCCTTCGCCCACAGCCAGCCCTGATCGTCAGGCGATTCGGAGCGGTCTTCGGCTAGGCGTGGCGCGGGAATCGCCTGCCCAGCAGCGCGCGGGCGGCGAGTGCCGCGAGCACGGCAGCGTCGAGTGCCCCGCCGCCACCACCGCCACCGCCACCGCCGCCGCCTGGCGAGTCAGCGGTGACCGTGAGCTTGGCGGAAGCGACCGTCGAGGTGCCGACTCCGTTGCTGCAGGCCAGCGAGTACGTATAGCTGCCCGCGCTCCCGGGGCCGGCGACGAAACTCCCGGACGTTGCCTTGTTTCCGGACCAGGTTCCGCTCGCCTGACAGGCCGTCGTATTGATGCTCGACCAGCTGAGCGTTGCGGTACTGCCCGCCACGATCGAACTCGGGTTCATGGTCAGTGTGGGCGGTCCTGGCGGCAGCGCGGCCAGAGCTGAGGTCGCATTGATGAAACCGTGGCCCGAATGGAAGTTTGGTGATACCAGATTCATCGGGATAGCGGTGCCGCGAAGTGCGTCGTAGATCTGCGTGGGCGTGAGGGCCGGATTCGCCTGCAGCATGAGCGCGGCAATGCCCCCGGCGTGCGGTGTCGCCGCGGAGGTACCGAAGAAGTCCGGATAGCTGACGTTGTTGTCGCACTGAGCGTTAGCCGTGCCGTTCGCACCTTGCGTGAATCCGATGAAGGTGTTGTTGGCCCCATCGGGGCCGACGAAATCCGGCTTCTGGCGCACGACCTGCATCTGCTGCGAGTACCGCTGGCCGGTGCTGTCGAACAGGATCGGATCCCCGCCCGAGGACGAGTAGTCCTCGAGCACCGCCGGACTGGTACCGCATCGCGGCGTCATGAAATACCACGCCGCACCGACCGCCGCCGCGCCCGCGGCGCCCGGGTGACCCTGCAGCGTGGGCGCGTTGTTGGCGAACTGACCATTGATCGACGTGCCCGGCAGACCGTCGGCCTCGACCACGAATTTAATGCGGCCCGGCGTAGTCCCGCTCACCAGCCCGATCTGGATGTTCATGGTCTCCGGCTGGGTGTTGCCATTGACCGTGGGCGGATTGCCGGATTCGGCTGGATTGCCTAGAAATATGAGCTGAATGGGATCGTGGCCCAGCGCATTGGTGCCGCTGCACTGGCTCGGCAGACTGTTGCCGTTGATGTCGGTGATCGTATCGGTGCCGTTTGCGGCGGTGATGCAGATATCGAGCTGCGTCGTAGCGCCGCCGCTGGCGGGCGCGCCGGTGACATACGGCTGATCCCACTCGACCACCAGTGCCACGTACTCCCCGGGGGACAGTCCGCCGAGGGTGATCGGCAACGAATAGGTGTTGGTGGCGCCGCTGCTGTCGAAGTTGAGCAGGTTCTGGTTTATGCCATCGGCCTGCGTGGTCTGCGCCATCGCGAATGCGGGCTTCAGGTTGTCATACGCCATCCGGCCGTCGTTGCCGGCGGCGGAAAAATACGCGACGCCCCTCGCCTCAACGCCATCGACCGCCTGCGCGAGCAATCCATCCTGGAAGAACGGTTCGTCGAAGTAGCCGACGTCGTCGAGAATCACCTTGGCGCCGGCGCTGGCGAGCGTGCCCATGCCGTTCGCGAAATCGGCTTCGCTGTTGTACGCCGTGTAGAACGCGAGGCCCGCCGCGGGCGCCACCACGTACACGGTCTGCATCATCGCCCGGCCCTCATCGCCGAACGGCACCTGCTGGGGGGCTCCATAGTTCAGGCAGAACGCGCTGGCATCAGCCGCGGTTGGCGACAGGACGGTAACGCCGGCCGGCAGGGCGCCGGTCGCGATGTCGCTCGCGTAGTTGGCGCTGAAGCCATTCGATGCCCATCCCGCGGCGCCGGTCTTCGGCACCGCGGCATTAGCGGCATAGATCGAATAGCAGTCGAAGCTGTCGGACATCACACCGACGGTGACGCCGCTGCCCTTAAGCGTGGGGTTCTGGGCGCGCAGGTCCTTGCTGTACTGGGCGTAGTCGCCCTGGGTCGCGAGGGGTCCGGCTGCCCGCTTGTGCGGCATGGCCGCACGCAGCGAGTGAAGTTCCGTTAAGGCTGCTGCCGCTTCGATCCTGTCGACCGGGAGCCAGCCGCCGACGTCGTTGAGAAAGACCGAACTGCCGCGCAGACCGAGCGCAATCAACTGGCGCTCGAGCAGTCTCGGGTCGCCCCGGGTCACGGCATCGATGGCCACTTCGGCCGGCGCGCTCGCTTCGGTCTGTCGGAATCGCGCCGCCGGGGCGAGCGCGCGCAGGTCTGCCACGGCGCGCGAAGGCCGAATCAATGCCCGGTGCTGTGCGATCTCGCCCAGCGCCCCATCCAGCTTCGCCCACGATGCGGGCCGCGTGCCCGGCGCTGGCCGCAGACCATAGACGACCAGCCTGCCGGAGCCGGCGACCGGACCGCGGGATTCCAGCCGCGGCGCGGCGATGCTCGCGGCGGCCGCTACCAACAGTAGTGCCCCGCCGGCAACAAAATCGCGCGACAACGACATGCGAGATCCCCCTGATTCCCGCGGCACCCGGCCATTGCCGGTGCGCCAGCAGGAGGTACTCAATTCAGACGGTGGGTCTCAAGTGACCTACGAGGACAGCATAACCCGCCGGCGTAGCCGGCGGCGGCGAATGAGCGGTAATGCGGGTATCCCTGGATGAGGTCGCAGGCAAGCGCTGCTGTCGCGACCCGGCGACGGTTGTCCAGTCGTTACCGAACGGCAGCTCGGGCGGCGCTGTGCGCTGGCGCAGAGGCAGCCCCCGCGGGAGCGGCGACTGGCTTCAGGCGGATTTCGGCAACTTGTCTCGCGCCAGCAGCAGAGCCTGAATCTGAAGCGCGATGTCCGCCACCGGATAGCCCAAGGCCACGCAGACCCAGACGACCACCTCGTCCGTCGCCGGCGTGTTCTCCCAGCCCGTGATTCCGCCGATCACCCGCACTTCAAGAAATATGAGCGCCATGCACAGGCTACGTGTCATCCATTGCCGGTGCTGTTCCATCCTGCGAGTGCGGATGAAATAGAACGCCGTGAGCGTCGCAAACGCCCACAGGAACGCGAACGCCATTGATGCCACGACGAACGAGTATGTGTAGCCGACAGGCAGATCCAGATAGCTGATATACGCGCCCATCGGCGCCACGATGCACACCGCTACCACGTAGATCCGGCCGCACGTACGATGCAGCCACGTGAAGCGGGTCCGCAGCCGGGTGCTGAACTGCATGAACATGAGTGTCAGGGCCAGGGCGCCGATCAAACCATGCGGCAGCAGCCAGCGCCCGATCTCGTGGTAGTGCGGCCACTGCGGATCGGCGGGGTCGATCAAAAAGTGCTCGGTGTGGTAGAGCACATAGACGAGCATCAGCGCGATCGCGCCGAATACCAGGTATTTGGGCCGCAGCACCTTGGCCGCTGGTCTTTCAATAGGAACACTGGCCATGGCAAAACCTCCCCCTAACTTGCATGCGTGCGTTCGAGTTGGTCCCTCACGCGTCCGGATCAAGTCCTCTGTCGGCAACCGCTGCTAGTCTGAGCTCGCGGTTGAGATCGACCGATCGGTAGGCGAGCAAATAAATCGCCGTCGCCACCGGCAGGCCGACCAGCATGGCGATGTCCGCGCCGCCGAGCGCGGTCGCGACCGGGCCGCGGTACAGGCCGGTGCTGAAGAACGGGATCATCGCTGCAAAGCCGCCAAAGTAGGCGAGCAGTCCGCGCCAACTCCAGCGACCATAGAGCCCGTTGGGATTGAAGATTTCGCGAATCGAATACTGCCCGCGGCGCACGAAATAAAAGTCCACCAGGTTGATGGCCGTCCACGGCGTGAACAGATAAAGAAGAATGGCGAGGAATTCGCCGAACTCGGCCGCGAAGTGCCGCGACGAACCGAGCGCGATGACGCAGGAAACGACCAGCAGCGCGAGCAGCGAGAGCAGCCGCACCGCCATGGTCGGCTTCACGGGCCGGATCGAGTCCGCAACACTTAATAGAGTGAGCGATGCGCTGTAGAACATCAGGGTGGTAATGGTTACCAGCCCCAGCAGCGAAGCGACCAGGAATGGTTTGCCGGCGTTGGGCAGCACCCAGTCGGCGCCGGCTTTGAGGGCCGCGGACAGCTCGAGCTTCGGAAACAGCGCCGCGGCGACCGTTCCGATCAGCATCGGCCAGGCCCCTCCCACCAGTGCACCAATGTAGGTCCACCAGAACGATGCGCGAACGCCGACGTCGCGTGGCAGGTACCGCGAATAGTCCGAGACCGACACTGACCACGACAACTGATAGGCCGCCGACGCAAACATCTGCGTCAGGAACGGGACCATCGTGAAGTGCTGGAGTCCGAGCTGATCCGGTGGGAAATGGACCTGGGTGGCGGCTATGGTCAGTGCCCCGAATGCCGCCAGCAGCACGTACGCGAGCAGTCGCTGCACGCGGTGGATCAGGTCATAACCGACGATGGCCATGAGGACCGCAACCACGCCCATGACCACCATGGTTAGCGACCGGTTGCCGCCGACCAGCGTGAGCACGGTGTCCGCCGCCAGCACCTGGTTAAATGCGCAGTAGCCGACCAGTGAGACCAGCGCCACGCCCCACACCAGCAGCGCCCCCAGGTAGCCAAACTGTGGCCGCGACTGGATCATCTGCGCCAGGCCGAGCTGCGGCCCCTGGGTCGAATGAAACGCCATGAAGAAGGTGCCGAACGCGCAGCCGAGCAGCACCGCGATCGTCATCCAAACCAGATTGCCGCCGAGCGCCACGCCGACAAACCCGGTGGCGATGGTCGCGAGGTGCGCGCCGCCCGTGAACCAGACCGGCCACAGGTGCCACAGCTTGCCGTGGCGTTCACGGAGCGGGATGTAATCGATGGAACGCTGTTCGATGACTGGTGGCTTGCGAGCCACGGCACCGTCCACGCCGTTCCAGCGCGATGAGCCCAGCGCGACCGGTTCTGCGGCGGATTCGATGCGATCGCTCACGACTCTTCAATTATAGTGTCGGTCCCCACCAGCGCCTGAGAATCAACGCGTTATGTGTTCGGCGCCGGTGTTGGGGCCTACTGAATGGCCACGCATCGAGAGGTCATCGCACGGCATAGCGCTCGCCCGCCTCACGCAGGCAGAGGTGACGATCTCCCGCCCAATCGGCTTGTCCTATACTCCTCTGACGCCACTTGAGCGATGCAAATCGTCCATGCGGCGCCAAGGGGGATGAATGACGACCACTCGCCGCGAGGTGCTCACCGCTGCCTTGACCGCTTCCGGTGCGGCAGCGGCCGGTCCGATCTCCGGGGCGAGCGATCACGACCACGATCATCAGGCGATTCCGCCGGATCCCGCACTGCGGGTCAAAGCGCTGGAGTCCGTGCTGATCGCCAAGGGTCTGGTCGAGCCCGCGGCTCTCGACGCACTGGTCGAGACCTATGAACACCAGATCGGTCCACGGAACGGCGCCCGGGTAGTCGCGCGCGCCTGGGTCGATGCCGCGTACAAAGCGCGCCTGCTGGCGGATGCGACCGCGGCAATTGCCGAGCTCGGATACACCGGCATGGAAGGCGAGCACATGGTGGTGGTCGAGAACACGCCGCGGGTCCACAACCTGGTGGTCTGCACGCTTTGCTCCTGCTATCCGTGGCCGGTACTGGGTTTGCCGCCGACCTGGTACAAGTCTGCGGCCTATCGCTCGCGGGCCGTGATTGACCCGCGCGGCGTGCTGCGCGAGTTCGGCCTCGAGATAGCGGCCGACGTCGAAGTGAGAGTGTGGGACAGCACCGCGGACCTGCGCTACCTAGTGCTGCCGGAACGGCCGGCGGCGACTGAGCAACTGAGCGAACCGCAACTCGCAGAGCTCGTGAGCCGGGACTCCATGGTCGGCGTCGCTCGTGTCGTCGCACCACAATCCGGGGCCCGATCATGAACGGCGTGCACGATATGGGCGGCATGCACGGCCTGGGGAAGCTGCCGCTCGAGAACGACGAGCCCGTATTCCACGCCCCCTGGGAGGGGCGCGTATTCGCGATTTATGTCGGCGTCAACGGCGACTGGCCAAGCGGCAGCGGCCGCTACCAGCGCGAACTGATTCCGGCGGCCGACTACCTGCGCATGAGCTATTACGAACGGTGGCTGGCGAGTGTCAGCGCACTGCTCGTGAAAAGCGGGATCGCGACGTGGCAGGAAATCGAGACTGGCCAAGCGGCCTTCGGCAACATCAAGAACCGCGCGACGCTGCGCGCTGCCGATGTTCCGGCGCTGATCGCGGCTGGTGACCCGGCCCGCCGCGACGTGCCGGCGGTAGCGCAGTTCCGGGTCGGCGAACGGGTGCGCGGGCGCAACATCAATCCCCTGGGCCACACCCGGCTGCCGCGCTACGTGCGCGGCAGGCCTGGAAAGGTAATGCGCGATTACGGGGTGTTCGCATTCCTGGACTCGAAGGTTCAGGGACTGGGCGACAAGCCGCAGCACGTCTACTCAGTGCGCTTCGCGGCGCGCGATTTGTGGGGGGAGCAGGGCTCGGCCGTGGATTCCGTACATGTCGACCTCTGGGACGAACACCTTGAACGCGCCTGACTCGACCGGTGCTGCATCGAGGATCGGGCAGCTGCCCGGCCTGCCGCGCAATGAAGATGGCCCGGTTTTTGAACAGCTTTGGCAGGCCTCGGCGTTCGCGCTCGCCGTAACGCTGTCCGAGCGCGGCCATTTCACCTGGAAGGAATGGGCCAGCGCTCTCGCCCAGGAACTTAAGGCCAGCGCGGCCCGCGGCGAAGCCGATGACGGCTCGCATTACTATCACTGCTGGCTTACTGCGCTCGAGCAGTTAGTGGTCGGTAAGCGGCTATCGGACGCGGACGCGCTGCGCGCACGCAAAGAAGCCTGGGCCGAGGCGTACCGCCGCACGCCGCACGGTAAGCCGGTCCAGCTGGCGGAAGATTCCACCCCGCGGCGGGCCGTCACCCGATAGCCGGCACACTCTCGCCATGTGGCGTCGCGCAAAGGTCGCGCCGGGGGTATCGGCGTGGGATGTCTGTTATAGTTTTCGCGGGGATCCGCTGGGAGGGTACATCGTGCGCGCTCGGCAATTGGCTCTTGCAGTTTTTGCGTCGGCCGTCACCGGCCTGACCGCTTGTTCCGGTGGCAATCCGTCAGCGCCGGGTGCGTCGGCGGGCGGCGAGCTGCCCGCGAGTGTGACGGATACCCTGGAGAAGGTATTGTCGCAGCCCGATCCGACCGCATTCAGCGCACTGCTCGCCGACAACGCGCGCATCCTGCCGCCGAATGTCCCGGCGGTGGAGGGCCGCGATGCGATTCTCGACTACTACAAGAGCGCCGTGACACCCGAGCTGCATTGGGACCTCGTTCCGGGCAAGAGCTACGCGATCGGCCAGGCCGGCATTCTTGAAGGTGCCTACCACATCAAGAACTCCGCTACCGGACAAG
>Ga0187780_10002308_pt1 | contig 14340 bp, 15 predicted proteins | sample 1015_Q2_SP10_20__FD_132429 | JGI IMG/M metagenome (GOLD analysis project Ga0187780, IMG submission 132429) | Tropical peat soil microbial communities from peatlands in Department of Meta, Colombia - 1015_Q2_SP10_20_MG | ecosystem: Environmental > Terrestrial > Soil > Wetlands > Peat | place... | reverse complement strand
TGCCCTGCGGCTTAATCCCTTTAACGATTTCCTTGAGAAAAATAGACGACCACAGCGCCCCGGCCAACCGGGGCGCTTTTTTTTAGTCCTCGTCCAAGTCAAGTGCGACCGAATTGATGCAGTAGCGGAGGCCGGTTGGCTGGGGCCCGTCATCGAAAACGTGCCCCAGGTGGGCGTCGCATTTGCTGCATTTCACTTCAATTCGCCGCATGCCGTGACTGGAATCGCCCTCGGTTTCGACCGCGTCCTCGCTGGCCGGGGAGTAGAAACTGGGCCAACCCGAGCCCGAGTGGTACTTGGTATCGGAACGAAATAAAGGCTGGCCGCAACAGACGCATTTGTACGTGCCAGGAGTCTCAGTATCTTCGTATTCACCGGTGAACGGGGGCTCGGTACCTTTCTGGCGGGTCACATAGTATTGATTCGGAGTGAGTTGCTTGCGCCAAGCGACGTCGTCTTTGCGAATCTTCTCTTCCATGGTCCCTCTCAGGCAAGTATACGAACAGTGACGGCAGAAGTGCTGCCATTGGATTCCCCACCTTTACCAAAGGTTTCAATCAAGAAGTTCTTAGCAAGACGCAGCGCGTGGTTGGACAGAATCTAACAGAGACACGAGAAGGTTGGCTACTGTGAGAAAAGTGAGCGAAGAGCGGTGCCGCTAGCGGCGGAAAGCCGAATCGGCGCGATTGGAAGCGAGCTTTCCGTCTTTCGCTGCGGGCTCGAGCGAAAAGACTTGAATTTCGCTCTTGGCGGCGAAGAGCTGGCACTTGACGAGAACCCGCTGACCTGGATGGCCCGCCAAAACATCGGGATTGGTGACAGTCCAGATCTCATTTTTTTCGGTAATAAAGGTCTTTCCATCTAAGCTGACTTGACCGGAGAGGAGCGAGGCCTTTTTGGAGAGACTGGCGTCGACCTGCTTGGTCTCGGCGGCTTTCGAGGAATGTTGAGGCCAGGCGGAAAGGGGGAAAAGGAAACAGGCTATCGCAAGAAGGAGGATTGTCCGTTTCTTCATGGCTGACCTCCCAAAAGTAAGAATGATTGCAGTGAGCTAAGTGTAGGTGGCGCGGCCAGGGGGTCAACCGGGAAATTTGGATGCAAAGCATCGAAAAATGCGCTAAGTCTTTGAGGTTGCCGTTTCAAAATCGCTATGCCTGAAATCCTTCGTTGACACCCGGCATGATTTCTTTTAGGTTTGAAGCTGGAAATGAGCAGCACACAGACAGTTCGGGCGCACCGGCATCATCATCACGGCCACACGCCGCGCCCGCTGAGGTGTGCATAGCAAACCGCTAAACAAAGCACTCTTCAGCCCGCTGGCGCAGCAAGCCCCAGCGGGATTTTTATTTTGAGGCGAGATTTTCAGGAGGCCGCAAAGTGGAGATTGATTTTCAAAAAGACGCCGGTCTGGTGCCGGCGATCATCCAGGACGAACGAAATGGCGAAGTGCTGATGCTGGGATTTATGAATGCCGAAGCGTTCGAGGAGACGCAGCAGTCCGGAGAAGTGGTGTTTTTCAGCCGGTCGCGCGGGAAACTGTGGAAGAAAGGAGAAACCAGCGGGCATGTGCTGCGCGTGCGCGAGATTCGAGTGGACTGCGATGCGGATGCGCTGCTGGTGCGCGTCGAACCCATAGGTCCCGGGGTCTGCCACGAAGGTTACCGGAGCTGTTTTTTCCGGTCATTGGATGGAAATGGATCGCCGAAGCTTATAGCCGAACGAACATTTGTCCCCGAAAAGGTGTACGGACAGGAGAAGCCACGATGAGCCGGTTAAAGCTGGGGATTCCGAAAGGGAGCTTGCAGGATGCCACGATAGATCTGTTTGCGCGGGCGGGCTGGAAGATCACACTGAGCTCCCGGAGTTATGTTCCAACAATCGACGACGCGGAGATCGAGTGCCTGATGGTGCGCGCACAAGAGATGGCGCGGTACGTCGAATCCGGAGCACTGGACGCGGGGATCACGGGACACGATTGGGTCGTGGAAACCGGCGCAGCGGTTGATGAATTGTCGGAGCTTGTTTATGCCAAGCAGCGCCTGGCGCGCGTCCGCTGGGTACTGGCGGTGCCGGAAGATTCGCCCATCCGAGAAGCGCGCGACCTGGCAGGCAAAGTTATCGCAACGGAAGTAGTCCACATTACAGAGAGCTATCTCGCAAAACATGGCGTGAAGGCGCGGGTGGAATTCTCCTGGGGAGCCACAGAAGTGAAAGTGCCGCAACTGGCGGATGCGATTGTGGAAGTGACCGAAACGGGCTCCTCGCTGCGAGCCAATCGCTTGCGCATTGTCGATACAGTCCTGGAATCGGCGACAGTGTTTATCATGAACCGGACAGCAGCACGCGATCCCTGGAAACGGGAAAAAGCGGAGAACTTGATTCTGATGCTGCAAGGCGCCATTGCGGCAGCCAGCAAAGTGGGGCTATTGCTGAATGTGCACCGGGATGATCTTTCCGGCGTGCTGAGCGTGCTGCCGGCCCTGAAGAAGCCGACAATTTCCGCTCTCAGCGACCCAGACTGGGTGGCCATCAACACGATTGTGGAGGAAGCTGTGGTGCGGCAGATTTTGCCGAAACTGAAAGCCGCGAAAGCCCAAGGAATCGTCGAGTATCCGTTGAACAAGATTGTGATTTGATGCGCATACTGAAACTCACGACTCGAACGGAAAAATGGCTGCTGTCCCGCCGCGCCCAGCAGGATGCCCAGGCCTATGCCGTGGCAAGTGAGATTGTCAGTGATGTGCGACGCCGCGGCGATGCGGCTTTGTTTGACTGGACGAAAAAACTCGATGAAGTGGACCTCGCAAAAAGCGGTGTGTGGATTACGCAAAAGGAAGTTCACGAGGCAGAAAGACGGGTCAGCCCGGAGTTTGTGAAGGCCATCCGGAAAGCGGCTGCGAATGTTCGCTCTGTGGCGGAGAAGCAGCTTCCGCGTCCGTGGAGCGTCGAAACTACGCCGGGTGTGAAGATTGCGCAAATCGTCCGGCCAATCGAGGCGATAGGGTGCTACATCCCAGGCGGGCGATTCTCTCTTGTTTCAACCTTCGTGATGACTGCGGTACCTGCTCAGGTTGCAGGCGTTCCCAAGATCGTCGCGGTTTGCCCAAGACCGAATCCGGAGTTGCTGGCGGCCGCAAAAATCCTTGGCGTCGACAAAATCGCGCGGATCGGAGGCGCACAGGCGATTACGGCCTTCGCCTACGGCACCAAGACTGTTCCCCGAGTCGATAAAATCTTTGGACCGGGAAACAAATATGTGACGGCCGCCAAGCAGATTGTGAGCAGCGAATGCGCGATTGATTTGCCGGCGGGGCCAACGGAAGCCATTGTTTTCGCCCAGGAAGGCAATCCGCGTTGGATTGCCGCCGACCTTTTGGCGCAAGCCGAGCACGCGGAAGACGCTGCCAGCTTTTTTGTCACGACTTCGCGCAGCTTCGCCCGGGAAGTTCAGCGCGAAATTCATTGGCAACTCGAAGAATTGCCACCCGGCGTGGCGCGCGTTTCCACAGAAATTGCAGGAGCCATTTTGCTGGCGAGTTCACCCGAGCAAGCCTGCGAATTCATCAACCGGTTCGCGCCGGAACATCTCAGCCTCCCCGCAGACGGAGCAAAGTTGCTCGCCAAAATTCACGGAGCAGGCACTATCTTTCTCGGCCCCTGGGGAGCGCAGCCACTCGGAGATTATGCGACGGGGAGCAATCACGTTTTGCCAACAGGAGGGTGGGCACGGAGAAGAGGCGGGCTTTCCACGGCGGACTTCGTGAAATGCATCAGCGTGCAAACGATTCAGCGCGATGGGTTCACCCGCCTCGCCGATACCGTGGAAACTCTGGCAGAGTCCGAGGGACTGCTGGCCCACCGCAACGCCGTAAGGGTTCGCCGATGAGAGTTCAATTGCCCGTACGCAAGGCGATCTTGAATCGCCGCACCTATGAGGCGCCGGCCGAAGGGCGCGCGGACAAGATCCGGCTGGATTTCAACGAAAACACGGCGGGCTGTTCTCCTGCAGTCCGGCGAGCGCTGGCGAGGCTCACTTCCAAGCAAATCGCCATGTATCCCGAGTACCAGGCCCCCACGAAGCGGATTGCTCGTTATTTCGGCGTGCGGCCGGAAGAATTGTTGCTCACAAACGGCGGTGACGATGCTTTGCGGGTGTTTTTCGACACGTTCGTCGAGCCGGACACGAGCATCGTGATCTGCGAACCGACCTTCCCCATGTACCGCTACTACGCGGAGATCGCGGGCGCAAAAGTCCAGGCGCTTCGCTATGGCGCTGAAGTGCAGTTCCCGCTCGAAGAAGTGCTTGCCGCGTTGCGCGAGAAACCGCGTATTCTATTCGTCGCCAATCCGAACAACCCCACCGGCACGTTGATCCGCGAGAAAGAGCTGCGGTGGATTCTGGGAGTCGCAACGCACACCGTCGTAGTAATGGACGAAGTATATTCTGAGTTTTCCGACTTTACGGCTGTCCCATGGATTCGTAAGCATCCGCACCTGTTCGTCGCGCGCACATTTTCAAAAGTGGCCGGTCTGGCGGGGTTGCGGCTGGGCGCCGTCATCGGATGCGAGAAATCGCTGGCGCTGGTGCGCCGGGCGATGCCGCCTTTTCCGGTGAATCTCGCGGCGCTGGTCGCGGCGGAAGCCGCAGCGGGCGACCGCAAAACGATGCGACGCTACGTGAGTGAAGTGAAACGACTGCGCGCTTGGCTGTCGGCAGAGCTGCAGAAAATCGGCGTGCGGACTTTTCCGAGCGCCGGCAATTTTCTGCTGGCGAATTTCGGACCTGTTGGACCGGCGCTGTTCCGCAAACTGGAAAAGCGAGGCATTCTGCTGCGCGACCGCAGCAAAGACATGGGGCCAGGTTTCGTGCGAATCACGATTGGAACTGCCTCCGAAATGAAGGCTCTGCTTCAAGCCATTCGAGGGGAATAGGTAAAAAGGCCTGAGAATTAGCGCAAAGAAGAACCTATGCCGCGAACAGCCACAATTCACCGAAAGACCAAAGAAACGGACATCTGCGTCAAGCTGAACCTTGACGGAAAAGGGAAAGCGCGCGTGGCCACTGGAATTCGCTTTCTGGACCACATGCTGGAACTCGTGGCGCGACATGGCGCTTTTGATTTGGAAATCGGGGCACGCGGTGATCTGGACGTGGATCAACACCACACCGTCGAGGATCTGGGGATCACACTGGGTGAAGCAGTGCAGAAGGCGCTTGGTTCAAAGCGCGGCATCTTGCGCGCGGGTTATTTCCTAATGCCGATGGACGAGACGCTGGCCGCCGCAGCGATTGATCTTGGTGGAAGGCCTTTCTGTGTCGTGAAAGCGAAGATTGCGGCGCGGCACGTCGGCGATTTGCAAGTGGAGCTTCTGGAAGATTTTTTTCAGGGCTTCGCGCAAAGCTCGAAGGCCAATGTGCACTTGCGCGCGCTGTACGGCCGGTCATCGCATCACCAAGTAGAGGCCATGTTCAAAGCGTTTGCGAGGGCGCTTCGTTTTGCGGTGAGCCGCGACAAGCGGTTGCGAAAAATCCTGCCCAGCACCAAGGGGCTGTTGTGAAGGTTACGCTCATCGACTATGGAGCAGGCAACGTTCCGTCGGTGGAACGCGCGCTCCAGCGGCTTGGTGCTGAATCGCAACGCGCGAACTCGGCAGAGTGCATCAGCAAGGCTGAGGCTTTGTTGCTGCCGGGAGTTGGTCACTACGCCGCACTGGTTCGCGCATTGGAAGCGCAAGACTTGCGTGCAGCGCTGGTCGACGCGATTCATCGCGGCGTTCCCTTCCTGGGGATCTGCCTCGGCTTGCAGGTACTGTTTCAATCGAGCCAAGAAGCTCCCGAACTGCATGGGCTGAATCTGTTACCCGGAAAAGTTTGCGCATTGTCCTCCACGGTCAAGCTTCCGCACATGGGATGGAATCGCCTGAGTGTGAGGCGGGAGTCGCGGCTTCTTCAAAGCGTCGCGTCAGATGCCTATTTTTATTTTGCGCACTCGTTTGCAGCCATTGACATAGGTCCCGACGTGTCGGCGACCTGCAGACACGGCGCTCAATTTGCCGCAGTTATCGAGCACAAGAACATCTGCGCCGTGCAATTCCATCCGGAAAAGAGCGGAGACGCGGGCGCGTGCGTGCTGGAAAATTTCCTGAGGATCGTGACATGAGCCTGGCGCACCGCATTATTCCCTGCCTTGATACGGACGGCGAGCGAGTGGTGAAAGGCGTGAATTTTGTGGGCTTGCGCGATGCGGGCGATCCTGTCGCGCTCGCAGCGCGATACAACGAAGAGGGCGCCGATGAACTGGTTGTGCTGGACATCGCCGCCTCACGCGACCGCCGCCCCACGTTTCTCGAAACGATCCGCCGAGTGGCTGCAGAATTAGCCATCCCACTAACCGCAGGCGGTGGCATCCGAACGCTGGAAGATGGCCGCGCGGTCGTTCGCGCCGGCGCGGACAAAATCACCGTGAATACTGCGGCCGTCGAACGGCCTGAATTGATTTCGGAACTTTCCCGCGAATTTGGCGCGCAAGCCGTGGTGCTCGCAATCGACGCAAAGCACCGGGGCGATCACTGGGACATTGTGGTGCGTGGCGGACGCGAGTCGGCTTCGCTGGATGCTCTGGAATGGGCAAAAATGGGTGTTGCTCAAGGTGCCGGAGAGATTTTGCTCACTTCCGTCGATCGCGACGGAACACAGATCGGATTCGATGTACCGCTAACGTCGGCGATTTCTCAGGCAGTGTCCGTCCCGGTGATTGCTTCCGGCGGTGCGAAGTTGCCGGAACATTTCGCCGAAATCTTCAGAGAAGGAGCGGCCGATGCCGCACTCGCCGCTTCCATTTTTCACGACGGCATACAGCCAATCCGGGGACTGAAGGAGTTCCTTGCGGCGAACGGCATCGAGGTGCGCTTGCCGTGTTAATTCCGTGCATCGATTTGCAAAATGGCCAAGCCGTCCAGTTGATTCACGGCCGGAAGCGCGAACTTGCCGTGACGGATGTTTTGGGGTTGCTCCAGAAATTCAAGAACTACCACTGGTTGCATGTGATTGATCTCGATGCCGCCATGGGCAAACTCGATAACGATGTATTGGCCAAGGAGCTTTGCGCAAGAGCAAAGAAAGACTTTGCGATGAAAGTGCGCGTCGGCGGAGGCATCCGAACGCTGGCTCGCGCACAAAAAGCAGCGGCCTGGGGAGCGGACCAGATCATTGTCGGAAGTGCAGCGTTTCGGGAAGGCAAAGTGAATACGCGCTTCTTACAACAAGTCGCGAAGAAGCTGCGCCCCGAACGCATCGTCGTGGCCCTAGATACGGACCGCGGTCAGATAACGATCCACGGGTGGCGGAAACACATCTCTCTCCAAGCGCAAGACGTGATGCCTCAGCTTGAACCATACTGCGCAGCATTTCTTTGCACGGACGTGGATCGTGAAGGCACGATGACCGGCGCAAACCTCACCTGGTTCCGAAGGCTGCGCGCCGCCACTTCGCTTCCCATCATCGCGGCAGGCGGCATCAAGACGCGAGGCGAAATTGCCACTCTCGAAAGGTTGGGCATGGACGCTGCCGTAGGCATGGCTCTCTACAAAAACCGCCTCCGTTGAGGCGACCATTTCCCTACTCGCGTTTTCGTCTCAGCACTTTTGAAACCCGCGCTATCTGGAGTAGCATACCGACCCATGAAATACACAACTCGCTCCGCTGTCTTCCTTTGCCTGTTTGCGTGGTCAAACTGTTTCGCCGCCGCTCGAGCCCAGGAAGCAACGACGCCGGCCAATGCCCTGCCCTTCACGCTGAAACCGCTGGGCCACAATGTCTACGCGGCAATTGACGATGCCAAGGGCGATGCGGGCGCAAACGCTGGATTCATCATTGGAGACGACAGCGTACTGGTGGTCGACACGTTTGAAAGAGAAGCGGCAGCAAAGCAACTCCTCGCCGAAATCCGCAAACTGACGCCGCTGCCTGTCAAATATGTCGTCAACACGCACTACCATCTCGATCATGTGGCGGGAAACGCCGTGTTTGAGCAGGCAGGCGCGGTTATCATGGCTCAACGGAACGTAGCGGGCTGGATCCACACGGAAAATCTCAAGTTTTTTGGGAAAAACATCAAGCCTGAGCAGAAATCAATGGTGGAAGCGCTTGCGTCCCCAAACATCGTTTACGACAATGGCATCGACGTTTTCTTAGGAACGAGAGAGATCGTTGTACATGTTTTCCCCGGCCACACCGGCGGCGACTCCATGGTTATGATTCCCGACGCTAAAGTCGTTTTCTGTGGCGATTTGTTTTGGCGCACGACGCTGCCAAATTTGATCGACGCTTCAACGGACAAATGGATGGCAACGCTCGAAGATCTGCAAAAGCCTGCGCTTTCAACGGGGACTGTTTATGTTCCCGGGCACGGCGATCCGGGGGATGTTCATGACCTCGCGGCCTTCCGCGGATATCTATCGGATGTCCGCGATTGGGTTCAAAAGCGAATCAGCGAAGGAAAAAGCGGTGATGGGTTGATCGAAGCGGTCCTTGCCATTTCCAAGGAAAAGTACGGCCAGTGGAACTTCTTCCAATATTTCGCGAAGTCTAACATCAAGGATATAGAGGCCGAATTGCGTAATACAAAAAGAATTCCGCAGCCCGTGGCGGCCCATTCCGATGAAAAGTAAACAGGGACGAGCTATCGCAGATAAGCGTCGGTGATGTATTGCTGCACCATGCGCTGCGTGTTGAAGAAGGAACCATTGATGGCGATGGCGTGCTGCATGACTTCCAGAAATTTGTGGCGTTCGCTGTAATACAGCGGAAGAATAACGCTCTCCAGTTTCGAGTAAAGCGATTCGGCCTCCGTCTGGTTGTCGATCGCCGTGCCACTTCCGGGGCCGCGCCTCGGCTCACCGATAGACCAGCCGGTGACCCCTTCGATGTGGCCCTCTACCCACCAGCCGTCCAAAATGCTCAGGCTCGGCACGCCGTTGAGCGCAGCCTTCATGCCGCTGGTGCCGGAAGCTTCCAGAGGAAATTGTGGCGTGTTGAGCCACAAATCCACGCCGGAGGTCATTTTCCCGCCAAGGTCGAGGTTATACTCGTCCAGGAAAACCACAGGAATGTTTTTCCGAAGCGCTTTCTTCGACTTGAAAATGCGCCGAATGATGTCTTTTCCCCCGCCGTCGTTCGGATGCGCCTTGCCGGCAAAAATGATCTGAAACTGCCCGACGTCTTTTGCAATTTCGCGCAGCCGGTCGAGGTCCGACAAAATGAGGTCGGCCCGCTTGTATCCAGTGGCGCGCCGCGCGAAGCCAATCGTGAATATTTCGGGATCGAACTTTAGACCAGTCTTCATTCGAACCACTTCGAGCAACTCATGCTTGGCGATCAAATGGGCCGACCAGACATCTTCCGCCGGGAGGCCCAAGGCGCTGCGCAAGCTGTAATTGTCCTCGCGCCAGGAAGGAATGTAGCGGTCGAAGAGCTGTTGAAACGCAGGGCACGTCCATGAGGCCGCGTGCACACCGTTCGTGATGGCCTCGATGGGGACTTCCGGAAACATTTGGCGCGACGTTTCGCCGTGCTGTTTGGCCACGCCGTTCACGTAGGTGCTGAGGCTCAGCGCCAATTGCGTCATGTTGAGAGTGGCACCGCTGCGAGCCGCCTCCTGGAGTCCCGAAAAGGTTCGTTCCGTCTGCAGGACCCGTTTCAATAGTTCGGCGGAAGCCGCATCTTTCAAATCCAGAAATTGCATCTGCGTTGGAAAAACCCGCACGAGATAGTCCATCGGGAAGCGATCGTGACCGGCGGGAACGGGTGTGTGCGTCGTGAAAACACATTTGCCGCGGACTTTTTCAATATCTTCTTTCTGGACGGACTGCCGCCCAGCCTTCTCGACCTCATCATCCAGCAATTGCAGGGAGAGGAGGGCGGCGTGCCCTTCGTTCATGTGGTAGCGCGTCAACGTGTCGTAGCCTAACGCTTTCAGCATACGCACGCCGCCAATTCCCAACACGACTTCCTGGCAAAGGCGGTAATAGGAATCGCCTCCATATAGCGATCCGGTAAGGTTCCGGTCCGCTTCGGCATTCGAAGGAAGATCCGCATCCAGGAAATAGATGGGAACCTCGAAACCACGAACACCCTTTGCGGAATACCGCCAGCAACGAAGGTCTACGCGGCGGTTTTCAATTGATACGTGGGCTCGAGCCGGTTCTTCCTTCAAAAAATCTTCGACGCGCCACTCGACCGGTTCTTCGATTTGCGAGCCATCCTCGGCCAGCCGCTGCGTGAAGTATCCCTTGCGGTAAAGCAACGAAACCGCCACCATCGGCAGACGCAAATCCGCGGCCGCACGAATGGTATCGCCGGCCAGAACTCCTAAGCCGCCGCTGTAGCTCGGCATGGAGTTCTCCAACGCAATTTCCATGGAAAAATAGGCGATAAATCGTTTTGTGGAACTAAATGGACTTGCCATCTTTCTATGTGTTTACCAGACTCGGCGCAATTCACCGTCGTAATAATTTCGATTCCGTAAAACCTATATTCTCGAGGATTGGACAATCTCAAGCAAGCACTGCTCGCTGCGTCTGTGTCCTTCCCATGGGCGCGGATCGTCGCCGGAGGCGCCCAAGCAAGCGCAACAAGAGTCTGAAGCGCGGCCACAACCACGAGTTCAAGCGAATATGGGACATCGATGTCAGATATAATCTCGCTCCGTGAATGCAATTCTAGACGGCATCCGCGTGATAGAAATGACGGAAGCGCTTGCCGGTCCCTATTGCGCCATGCTTCTTGGTGATTTTGGCGCCGACGTGATTAAAGTGGAGCGCCCCGGAACCGGCGACCAGTCGCGCACCTGGGGACCTCCTTTGGTCGGAAGCGAATCCGCGTATTTTCTCGCGACCAATCGCAACAAGCGTTCCATCACGCTCAACTACGATCATCCCCGCAGCGCCGAAGCGCTTCGCAAACTTCTTTCCACCGCCGACGTCTTCCTTCACAACCAGCCCTCGCTCGCCTCGCTTGAAAAACGCGGGCTCGATGCAAAATCTCTTACGGCAAAAAATCCACGGCTCATTTATTGCAGCATCACCGGCTACGGGTTCTCGGGACCGAAAGCCGGCATGCCCGGCTACGACATCCTCGCGCAAGCCGAAGCCGGCGTCATGAGTTTCACCGGCGAACCGGACGGCGGCCCCATGCGTTACCCCATCGCCATCGCCGATATGACCTGCGGCATGTACGCAGTCATGGGTATTTTGGGCGCGCTTTTTGCCCGGGAAAAGTCCGGCCTCGGCCAGGTCATCGACATGGCGCTGTTCGACTCGCAACTCACTTGGCTGGCGAATATCGGGAGCAGCTACTTGAATGTCGGCGCTTCTCCTCGGCGCTGGGGCAATGCGCACCCGAATATCGTTCCTTACGAAGTGTTCTGCTCCGCCGACGGGCGCTCTTTCGTGATTGGCGTTGGCACCGACGCGCTTTGGAAGAAATTAGTGGATGTCCTCGGCGTTCAACACGGAATCGGCGCCGACCATCGCTTCCGTTCGAACGCGGAGCGCATCAAACACCGCGAAACTCTGATTCCGCTATTGCAAGGGGTTTTTCAGCAGCAGCCCGCAGCGGCTTGGCTCGAAAAATTCGCGCAAGCCGAAATTCCCGCCGCGCCAATCAATACCGTCGCCGAAGCCGTCAACGACGTGCAGACGCGCGCCCGCAATTTAATTGTTCAGCTCGAGCACGCCGCCATTGGAATCGCCAAGAGCATCGCCAACCCCGTCCGCCTCTCGGATACTCCTGTGAGCTACCGCTTGCCCCCGCCCCGCCTCGGCGAACACACTTCCGCAATCCTGCAAAGCCTCGGCTACTCCGCATCCGAAATCCTCACCATGGCCGCCGATTCTGCCGTTTGAGTTTTCAAGACCTAGCTAGTACAGAGAGGGCCGTGCCGATCCACCCAGAAGCGACGTATTGACGTTCGCGATTGTATGCGTGCCTTCCTTTCCGCCCCACGAAAACAGCAGAAACACTTGAGGAAATCCCCCAGCGCGCAGCGTAAGCCCTGTAGAAAAGCTGTGCAACCAGGGATTCGAACCTAGATCCCCTCGGTTTAGCCCTACTTTCCCCTCATCCACCATGAAGGCCACGCCGATCGGGAGGCTGAAGATGGATTGCTCGAAGTTCTCCCGAATTAACAGAACATTAGGGGCTCGAAAGCGAAAATCCTGATAGCTGCTCAGGGATTGGTTGCCGTTGATATCCGAGCCTCCAAGGGTGGGCAGAAAATAAAATGGCACCACGTTTCCGCTCGGCGTCATTGATAGCGCCGAAAATACGCGCAAGCCGAAGCTACCTTGCAGATCTCGGCTAATCTCCTTGCATTCCGGACTCTTTGCGCTTTGCGCATTGAGGCATTCGTGGTGCTGCGCGAACTTGTCTACGGAGCATTCCGCATTCTCCGAGTCTCGATCCACCGAGCATTCGTCTGGTCCATTGGTGTCTCTGGGCAAAATGATGCGCGTCGTCTTCCGCCAGATTGCGAATTGATGCGACAGATCGGTGGTCAACCGCTCAAACGTGAACGCGGAGTTCCCGGGCGCGACATACTGCTGAAAAGTCAAGTTGTAGTCCAAGTGCAGAAAATCATCAAACAACACCGGGCGCATGCGCGCGCCTTCTCCAAACTGCACTGTTCCAGGCTGATTTGTGAGGCCAGGGGCTGTGGCTTCCGTGTACAACGCACCAATGGTTGGGCTTGGCTGACCGAGGCTCGGCCGGATATCCACGAATCGTCCGTTGATCTCTCCATAAAAAGCGGCGCTGAGTTTCGCGTAAAACGGTTTAACGACGCTGGCGCCTGCAATCGTCTGCCTCATTCCATAAAAGGAGCGCCCAGCCTCTGTCGTCTTCGGGCCCAACCCAAAGTACGTGAGTTTATTCAATGTGATCGTCTGGGCGTACAAGTTGATGACCGGCCGTTCCGGAAGCGCCGTCAGATTTGGCTTCAAGTTCCTACCTTTGGTCCCGAATTCAGGTTTGCGCGGCGGTTCTTTCGTATCTACGAGCTTCAAGTAGACTCCAGCTCGCCATGAGCCGTTGATCGAGCCGACCGCGTCCGCGTCCCAGGTGGTTCTCCAATTCGTGGTTGTCTTGTGTCCCACGTATGCCAACCCAGCGCCAAACCCGTTCTGCGGAGCGATGCTCCCGACCGCGATGTGCACAGGCTGTCCGGTGAACAATTCCTCCGCGCAATCCAGGATGCCTTTGATTTCGAAGCAACTGTGCTGCAGCTTATACGCCTCCGATGGATTATCCGGCCCGGTGTCCGCTTTCGTTGAGGGCTGCTGCGCCAAAACAATCGGCGCGCATGACGTCAGGAAGAAGAGAATCATGAAGTTTCTTCGCACGAGCCTCCCTCACTTTCTCTGGCGCGTCCTGCCCTGCTGGTGCAAGATCGCCGTCGCTTGCCGGATGTACGTGCTCACTTCGCCTTCTGTTTTTATGGACCTGACGTCGATCGCCAGGACCTTGGCGAGTTCCTCCATGTGTTTGATTAGCGCCTCCCGAATGTGCAATGTCTGGGCTAGGAGAAGCTTGCCGGCGGGACGGTTTGGATTGAAGGCTTTGGGGTCCGTCTTAGGCACTTTCACGAGTTTCGGGGGCATGATTTTCTACCTCCTTAGTTGAAGACGACGCAGTCGTCATCCGGGCGCATTTGGTCAGTCAGGATGTTAAGAAAGGTCTGGGCGTTTTTCTCCCTGGCCGTGCGGTTGTCAAAGTTCCCGAGAAAAAATTGCGTCACGGTCGCGGGGATGGAGGCATGTTCGAAAATGCGCCCATTGGCTGGATCCTCGGTGCCGGGAATAACGGTTCCGCGCGGAATCCAGGGAGAGACAAGCACGGCAGGCACTCGAATGCCAAGCCGGTCAAATGCGAAAGGCGTTCCCGTGCCTGTGGCATCTCCTGACGCCGTGTTTCCGTCTGGAAAATTGGGATCGCAGTTCGGCGGCACGACATGGTCGTAGATGCCTCCATGCTCGTCGTACACAATTAGCAGCGCTGTGCTTTGCCAGAGGTTGGGGTTTGTGCGAATGGCATTAAACGTATTTGCCATGAAATTCTCGCCTTCCTGCACGTTGTGATCGGGATGTTGGTCGGAAGCAAGAATCTGGCCGCCATCCGCCCCAGCATGATCGTTATAACAGGGCTCGATGAAGCTGTACTCGGGCAGGTCTCCGGACTTGCAGTCAGCTATGAATTGATCATAAGTCGAAAAAATCTGTGGCTGATTCTTCAGCAGGTTGAAGATTTCCAAAGTCGAACTTTGCTGGTCGTAGTAATAAATCTTC
>Ga0187780_10002307_pt1 | contig 14343 bp, 14 predicted proteins | sample 1015_Q2_SP10_20__FD_132429 | JGI IMG/M metagenome (GOLD analysis project Ga0187780, IMG submission 132429) | Tropical peat soil microbial communities from peatlands in Department of Meta, Colombia - 1015_Q2_SP10_20_MG | ecosystem: Environmental > Terrestrial > Soil > Wetlands > Peat | place... | reverse complement strand
TCACGCGCGGGTCGTGGCTTCGGGCACCTCTCGTCGGGGCTCGGCGTCGGCGACGTCGGCCGTGACATCGAGCACCTCGAATGGCCTCCTGGGCGCCTCGGAGGCCACGACGAGCAGGCCCTGCTTCGTGTAGAGCCCACTCACGCAACTCACGAGGGCGCTTCTCGCCCTGTCCTCTGCCAGGCGTTCTGCGGCCCGGACGAGTGCGGTGAACATGTAGCTGTTGAACGGGCCGCCGGCGAACGACATCCCACCTGTCACGGTGAGGTCGCGCTCCTGAGGCACGGAGAGGCCTTCGGCCGCGACGAGCACGGCAACGGGCATCGGGCTGTAGAGGTCGAGGATCTCGATCGCCGTCGTGTCGACACCTCGTGTCCGTAGCGCCTCGGCCATGATCCGCACGGCGGCCGGCTGGGTGAGCCGGCAACGGGCGGCCACCGGGACGATGTGGTTGGACTCGGCGGCCGCCACCGGGAACAGCCACCGTTGGCGCGGCACACCAAGCACCTGGGCGGTGCCGACCGTGGTGAAGAGCAGCGCACTGCCCTGGTCGACCGTCCAGTTGGAGACCATGAGCTTGGTGTAGGGGAACGCCACCATGGGGTTGGTGTCGGACGGTTCCCGGATCGCCGCCGCATCCATCCGAGCACGGCGGAGCGCGTGTGGGTTGTGCGAGGCGATCGCCGAGAAGCGCTCGTAGAGCGCCCCGAGCTCCTCTCGATGTGCAATGACGGTTCGGCCATGCGCCGATCGCCATTCACTGTCCAACAATGCATAGAAGCCCGGCGCAGCCGTGAGACCGGCAGCGATCTCAACGGGCAGCAGCAGGTCGGCGTCGGGCTCGAACGTTTCGTCCGGGGCCACACCCTCCGCCTGGAGGGTGACCTCTGCAACCTCGCCGACTGCCGCGGCACGGACATCGCGATATCGGGCCTCCGCGCCGACGACCAGCGCGAGTCGGGCGCGTCCTGAACCGACCGCCCTGCACGCCTCGGAGATCAACGTCTGCTGCATCACGCCGACCTTGGCGAGGACCGTGTGTGCGGTGGGGGCGCCGATCTTCGTACCCACCAGCCTGCCCGGATCGGCATACGCCGTGAGCCCGTTGGTCGCGCCGATCCAGTCCACGGCCGGCAGGACCATGTCGCGCAGGTTGTCGGCCACCGTGCTCCTGGCGGCCTCGACCATGAGTTGCGCCGCCTCCGATCCGGCTCTGAAGTCGGCGTCACGGCGTTCGACCGATCCCCAGCCCACCAACACTGGGGTCATCGGGTCGAGCGCAGCCATACTGGGGTGAGGAGTCACGTCGCTGTCCGTGTCGCGGCTGGGAGGATGCCTAGACCCCCGCCGCGCTGGCGAAGGCCCGCAGCTCCCTCCCGACGTCGGGCCCGCTCGGGGCATAGATGATCTCGGTGGTCCCCTGAGCCTCGGCCGCCAAGACCATGGCACGGATCCCCTCGGGATCGGCGATCCACGCCAGGCTGGCGATGTCTTCGCCCGCGGCGTCGACGAGAATCCGGTCGAGGTCGGTGACCGTCGTGGCGTGGCCCTCGTGGACGGCGAGGTGCCGTTGCGCTTCCCGGCGGGTCGACTCGAGCGTGGCCCGCCATTGCGGCCCTCCGGGAAAGACGTCGACTGCCTCGGGACTGCCCTCCCAGGCTGCGTGGGCGAGCACCGCGTACCAGGGGCCGGCGGAGTCCTGCACCCGGCGGGACGTGATCGACTCACCCGGTTCGAGCACTGTGCCGACCACGAGCTGGGCGCTCCAGTCGAACCCGCCGATGCCGAACCCCACGGTGAGGATGCCGTCGGCGACCTCCCGGGTGAGAGCTTGGCCTTTGGGACCCAAGGCGCTCAACAAGAGCGGCACCTCGATTGGCCGGTGCGCTGCGAACGAGGGCAGCTGGCGCATCTGCACCGCGGCGCCGTCGACCTCGACGACGTCCCCCCGCAGCAGTCCGCGCAGCTGCCGGAGGTACTCGCCGGTCTCCTGCAGCGTGAGGGCGTCCTTGCCGAAGAGCCAACGAGCGGTCGCCCCGGTGCCGAAGCCGCAGGCGAGCCGGCCCGGTGCGATCCCCTCGATTGTGGCGATGGCGGAGGCCGTGACCATCACATGGCGCAAGCTCGGCACCAGCACCGCGGTCCCGAGGCCAATGCGGTCCGTGTGCTCCGCGACGCGGGCCATCGTGGCCCAGATGTCGCCATAGAGAGCCGGCGAGTCATAGAGCCAGGCGCGCTCATAGCCCAACTCTTCTGCCAGGCGCACCTGCTCGACGGACGCAAGCGAGGGCGCGATGCCGCACGAGATCTTCATGTCACTCCTCCGATCATTGCCTGGGTGAGATCGGAGGCGTCCGTACGTCTCGTAACGTCATGCGCGACCCCCGCCTGGCATGATCTGACTCGAATGCGCTCGGACGATGTGAGACGACAGGGCCTGTTCACCCCATCGGGCTGCGGCCGGTGGCGAACCACTCCGACATCATCGGCTCGAGCGTCCGGCTGACGAGCTCGATACGAGGTCCAAGGACGCCATGGCAGTAGGCCCACATCGACGAACCATCGGGCACCGGGGCCCTGACCTCGACGTGCATGCCGTGGCGCATGAGCAGATCCACATCGCGGTCGACGTCGTCCGACCAGTAACCCAGGTGGTGGGCGCCCGAGGTCGACGGCGTCCACACTGTTCCGGCCACGGCCTGCAGCACCTCGAGCCGAGGTTCGCTCATGGAGTAGGCAAAGCGGATAGGGACGGTCTGTTCGCCGTCGGGCGTCCAGACGACCTGTTCGATCGCCAGCTCGTCGCACCAGCGGTAGCCGGCCACGTCGGTGAACCACCGCAGGGCGGCGTCGAAATCCTCGGCGACGATGCCCGTGTGGTAGAGGTCCTCGGGCTTCATGTAGGTTCTCCGCTCCGGGGGTAGTCGATGCTGCGGACCGCTCGAGCGTAACGTCGATGAAGCAGATACGCGTCCATGGGCCGAACGACGTCAGGCTCGATGACGTCTCTCCCCCGAGGCCAGGACCGCGTGACGTCCTCGTTCGCATCGCCGCCTGCGGGATCTGCGGCACCGACGTGTCCTTCGTCCACATGGGCGGGATGACCGGCCGACCGATGGCGCTCGGTCACGAGATGGCCGGTGTGGTCGAGTGGGTCGGCGACGAGGTCACGGGCGTATCGGTGGGGGACCGAGTCATCGTCCATCCGGGCGACGACAGGCTCGGCCGGCTCGGCAGCGGTGCGCCCCAGGGCGGGCTCACGCCGATCCTCCTCGTGCGCGAGGCAGCCAACGGGCGGCGGTTGTTCCCGGTGCCCGACGGGATGCCCCTGTCGGTGGCCGCCCTGGCCGAACCTCTTGCCGTAGGCATGCAAGCGGTCAACCAGGTGGATGTCACCCGGGGGGAGAGGGTGGCGGTCTTCGGGTGTGGTCCCATCGGGCTCATGTCGATCGCCACCCTCGTCGACCGGGGCATCGACGACGTCGTGGCCATCGATCCGAGCCGCACGCGCCGGCAGCTGGCGGCGAGCGTGGGTGCCGGCCACGTGCTCGACCCATCGGCGGTCGACGTGTGGGGCGAACTTGCCCGGATCCATGGCACGGCCCCCTTCATGTTCGGCCCCACGCCCGCCACCGATGCCTTCGTCGAGGCATCCGGATCTGATCGGGTCCTCGGCGAGATTCTGCAGCACGGGCGCTTCGGAGGCAGGATGTCGGTCGTGGCCCTGCACTATCAACCCGTGCCGACCAACTACCTACAGCTGCTCATGAAGCAGTTCACGATCCGCGGATCCTTCGAATACCCGCCACGTTTCGAGGATGCCATCGAGCTCCTTGCCCGGCGCGATCTGTCGGAGCTCATCACGCATACCCTGCCGCTCGAAGAATTCCACCGCGCGCTGGCGATCCTCGAGGGATCCGACAACTGTGGGAAGGTCATGATCACGATGGGCGGGGACAGTTGACGAATCGGGTGCGTTTCGACTTCGGTGGCACCTCGGTCCTGGTCACCGGTGGCACGAGCGGCATCGGCTACGCCGTTGCCTGTGCCTTCGCAGACGCCGGTGCCGAGGTCACCGTCACCGGGACGCGAGCCTCGGCTGCGGACTACGACCGCGACCTGGCCCCGTTCGCGTTTCGGCAGCTCGAGATGCGCGACCGTGACGACATCGATGCCCTGGCCGCTGGACTCGGCGGCCTGGACGTGCTCGTGAACAACGCCGGCGCCAACCTTCCCGACGGGCGCGATGAATGGGACCCGGAGGGCTTCTCCAGCGCGCTCGACCTCAATGTCGAAGGGGCGATGCGTCTCACGGTGCGGTCCCGAAGTGCCCTGGCCGCGAGCTCGATGGCAGGTGGAGCCAGTGTGGTCAACCTCGTCTCCATGACCGCCTTCCGTTCCACGACGATCGTTCCTGGCTATTCCGCAGCCAAGGCCGCGCTCGTGGCACTGACCCGGAACCTGGCCGTGCACTGGGCGGCGGACAACATCCGGGTGAACGCGGTGGCCCCAGGCCTGGTCGACACGCCCATGACTGCCCCCATGACAGCGTTCCCGGAGGTCCTCGATGCCGAGCTCGGTCGTGGGGCCATTCGTCGCATGGGGGCGCCCGAGGAGATCGCCGCCGCCGTGTTGTTCCTGTGCAGCGAGGCGTCGGCCTTCACCACCGGCTCGGTGCTTGCCGTCGACGGCGGCTACCTCGCCCGCTGAGGCGACACGATGGCCGCGGAGATCCGGATCGACGATCTCGCCGCTCCGGCACTCAACGACGTGCAACGCATGGCGATCGACTACGGCGAGTCCAGGCCCACGACGCTGACGGCCGAGGCCGTGTGCGAGGCGGCCTTCCTCCGCACCGGGCTCGAGGATCTCGGGCCGGGCGATTTCGCCGAGCGGCTCGGACTCCAGCTCGCCGAGATGGACGCCGACGAGGAGCGCACAGGCATCGGCCGAATGATCATGTTTGGCGACTGCACACGCTATGTGGCGAATCGACTGCTGATCCGGGACCTTCTCCGACGCCACCCGGAGATCCTGGAGATCCCGATCGAGCGACCCGTCATCGTCGTCGGTCTCCCTCGCTCGGGCACCACCAATCTCGTCAACATGCTCGCGGCGGACTCCAGGTTCCGATCGATGCCTCTGTGGGAAACCCACGAGCCAGTGCCGAACCCCAGCGACGTCTCCGGGTTGGACGGCCCAGACCCTCGGTGGATCCGCTGTGACGGCGCATGGCAGGCAATGCAGGCGGCGGCGCCTCTCGTAGCGGCGATGCATCCCATGTCACCCGACCACATCCACGAGGAGATCGAGCTCCAACTCCCCGATTTCTCGAGCTACACCCTCGAGTGGACGGCTCGGGCGCCACGCTGGCGTGACTACTACCTTGCCCACGACCAGCATCCGCACTACGCGTACATGAAGACCGTGCTGCAGATCCTGCAGTGGTATCGGCCCCGGGAGCGGTGGGTGCTCAAGTCTCCCCAGCACCTCGAGCAGCTCGGTCCGCTGCTCGCCACGTTCCCCGACGCCACGATCGTCGTGACCCACCGTGATCCCGTCGCGGTGGTCCAATCGACGATCACGATGAACTGTTACGGTGCCCGCACCACGTACCGGACGACGAGACCCGAGTGGTACAGGGACTACTGGACGGACCGCATCGGCCGGCTGCTCGATGCCTCGCTGCGCGACCGGCACCTGCTGCCCACCGAGCGTACGGTCGACGTGCTCTTTCACGAGTACATGGCACACGAGATGCGAACGGTCGGGCGGATCTACGCGTGCGCCGGCATCGAGCTAACGGACCAGGCCCGCCGCGAGATCGCCGGATACCAGCAGGCTCATCCCAGGGGTGGGGAGGGGCGGGTCCGCTACGACCTCCGCGGCGCCTTCTCCACGACGCCCGAGGAGGTGCGTTCGCGCTTTGGTGCGTACCTCGACCGCTTCGACCCACGAATCGAGGTCACGTGACGCCGCAGGAGCTGGTCGACCACCTGATCGACACCCGGCCGGGTAAGGAGCTCCTACGCCCCGCCTACGAGGACACTGCACACCCGGTGGGCGATGGCATCTACCGCTCGGCCGGGACGACGGCCGCGTACATGCTTCTCACAGACGGGGGCCGGGTGATCGTGAACACCGGCATGGGATTCGAGGCTCCGCACCACAAGCGCCTCTTCGATGCTGTACGACCCGGACCTACCCACTACATCGTCACCACTCAGGCCCACGTCGACCACGTGGGCGGCGTGGATCTGTTCAAGGAGCCGGGCTCCCGCTATGTGGCTCAGGCCAGCAATCCGGCATGTCAGGCGGACGACGCGCGCATCCGCCCGCTACGGATGCGCACCGCATCCATCTGGTTCGAAACGCTGGGGACCGAGGCTCGTCGTATCGCCGAGCAGAACCCTGGAGTATCGATGCGCCAAGCGGAGCCGACGCCGGACATCACGTTCGACAAGCGGCTCGGGCTCGACGTCGACGGCCTGCGGCTCGAACTGATCGCGGCCGTGGGGGAGACGATCGACAGCGCGATCGTCTGGTTGCCCGAACAGCGCTCCGCCCTCGTGAGCAACCTGTTCGGCCCGCTGTTCCCCCACTTTCCCAATCTCAACACGATCCGGGGCGACAAGTACCGTTTCGTGGAGCCCTATCTGCAGAGCGTGCAAACGGTGCGCGAGCTGCGGCCACAGACACTCATCACCGGCCGCGGTGAGCCCATCACCGGCGCCGAGTTGATCGATGCGGCCCTCGAACGGCTGCATGGCGCCGTGGACTACGTGCACCGTCGCGCCCTGGAGGGCTTCAACGCCGGTGTCGACGTCTGGACCCTGATGGAGGAGATCAAGCTCCCCCCGCATCTGCGCGTCGGCCAGGGCTACGGCAAGGTGTCGTGGGCCGTTCGAACGCTGTGGGAGTCCTATGTGGGTTGGTTCAAGCTCCAATCCACCACCGAGCTCTACCCCGAGTCGTCCAGCGCCGCGCTCGCCGAGCTGGTGGCCGCCCTGGGCCCGAATGCCGCGCTCGAGCGGGCCGAAGCGGCGCTGGCGCGTGGGGAGCCGGTCCTGGCCATCCGGCTCGGCGAGGCCGTCGCCGCCCTCGCTCCCGAGGCACCCGGCGTCGTGGCGCTCATGGCCGATGCGCACCGGTACCTGCTCGACCATGGCGGTGACGTCAGCTTCTGGGAGCACGGCTGGCTTCTCGACCAGCTCAGGCGTTGGCAGGGCTGAGGGCGCTGACAGTCCCAGGCTGCGTGAGCGCTGCAGGAATGGACCAGATTCGGGTCCGGACGGCAGCCGTGGGGAACAGCGTCAAGGTGCGACTCCTGCGCCCACGTCGGCCTGCTTGGTGGACGTGACGATGAACCAGCCTGCGAGTGGAGCGAATCGATCCATGAACGTGTGGACGTGTTCCTGGACGGTGATCGCAAAGATGCCTACTTTGCCCGGGACTGGTCCCATGCTCAAGATCTTCATGTTGGAATGCGTCGCAACGATCTTGCTCGCAGCCGCATCGGCAGCCGGCACGCCGGCCGCCAATGCCGCAGAACCCGCTCGAGCTGCGGCGGCCGTCGTTTGCTCGAGGCCTTTTCGCGCCAGAACCGGAGGCACGAGCCCGATCCCGAGAACGATCAGCGTGGCGGCGAACAATCCCCCGGCGAATCGACGCATACGTTGCCACCTCCAACGCCGTCAATGTGCCAGGCCCGATAGCGCAGAGCAAGCCTTTCGCATGTCATTGCCCAGGGCACAGATCCTGGGCTGACGTTCAAACGATGTCGAGCCCGAGGACTGCGGTACGGCGGTCCTATCCCCTTGTCGAGCTGTGGTTCTCACTAACGTCCGCAAATGATGCGCATGGCTCGCGACCTCCGCCATGGGGAACGGCGGGAAGAGTTGCTCGTGGCGATTCTGGCTTTCGTGCTTCTGGGTTGGCCTTGGCTTGTCCCGGTGCCGTTCGGGGCACGAATTGCAGTGGCGGCCTTGTGGTACGTCGGTTCGCTCGCAACTCTGGTCCTGGTGATCCGGGCTCGTCAAAGGGATGCTCGTTTGCGAGTGCCCGAGAGGCCGAGGGTCAGTCGTCGGAAGATGATCATCGCCCGCCGAGAATCGGAGCCTACAGAGGCCACCCCCCCGCTTTGAATGTGAGACTCGCCCGGAGGCGCTGCCTCGATCAGGTAGGTGTCCACGAAACCGGGTCAACTCCACCCGGATGTCAACCCCAAGGGCTGCGACCCGTGGCGAACCGGTCCATCATCGCCCGCTCGAGCGAGCGGTCAGCTCGCAGCCCCGTCAACATGCCTGTTCGCTCTGAGGAGGCGGCCTCGCTCCCGCGGCGTCATGCCACCCCAGATGCCGAATGCCTCCTCGGAGTCGAGGGCGAAGCGCAGGCACTGCTGCTGTACCGGGCAGGCTTGGCACACGGCCACGGCTCGATCGGTCTGTTCGTGGAATTCTCCGAACCAGGCGGCCTGATCAGGGTGTCCGGCACAGAGCGCCAGCCTTCTCCAGGGTTCACGGCCTCCGGTCTCGAGGATTCGGATCACAAGTGGAGGTGTCGGCGTGTGGACCGGGCTTCATCAGGGCCGAAGGTCCTCGATCCAGCTCGGATCCCTCAGGGCAGATCGCCGTTCGACCCCTCGGCGACCGTCTGGATCGTCAATGCCGGTCACCCATCCAACGAGGGATCGGCGGGCGCGGCGCGTACCTGAAGAGGCCGCCGACAGCCCAATCAGACCCAGGCCGCCAGGGCCTCCGGGGCGGCCCGGACGTCATCGGGTCCGAAGGTCCCCGGGAGGATCGAGTCGTCCGACACCCTGCGGAGGACGTATTCGGTGCCCCTGAAGCCGGCGATGTGGAAGCCCAGTGCCCAGCTCCCCTGGAAACGGTCACGAACCAACACCCGACTGCCGATGGTGAGGGGGGGGCCGACGCAGTCCACCGGGGTGGACTCGTCGATCAGCCGGGCCAGGCGCCGGTAGGCGTCGGCAGCCGGCAGGCCGGGTGCGAACTCCAGGATGCACTGACCGACACGGGAAGCCTCGGCGAAACGAATGGACTTGCGAACAGGCGGATCGAGCACCGGTACGCCGTGGCGATCCTCGAAGTCGGCCATGACCGAACGGTTGTGCATCGTGTGGTGGTCGAACATGGTGGCGATCACGCCTCGGACCCCCAAGGCGGGATTGGTGAAGGTTCGGACGTCTCCTACCAATTCCAACAGCTGCGCCACGCCACGATCGCTCAGCGTCTCGCACTGGGAGGGGATGACGACCTCGTGCGCTGCCGTCAGCGCGTTGACGGTGAGTATTCCCAACGACGGGGGGCAGTCGACGAGGATGAAGTCGTAGCCGTCGTGCAGTGGCGCAAGGGCTCGTGCCAACGCATACTCTCGTCCCGTTCGCGGCGCGAGGTCGACCTCGGCCACGAAGAGCTCGAACGTCGCCGGAAGGAGGTCGAGCGTCCCCTTGCCGGGCAGTGGCACGCGCGCGTCTGCGGCAAGGGTGGTGCCGCCCATCACCGCGTACATCGACGATCTGAGCGATGCAGGATCGACGCCGGCACAGAAGGTCAGATCGCCTTGGGGGTCGAGGTCGACCAGCAGAACACGTCGGCCCATCGCGGACAGCGCGTGTCCGAGCGCATGCACCGTGGTCGTCTTGGCCACGCCGCCTTTTTGGTTGGCCACCGCCATGAGGCGCGCCATACGAGGATCTTAGGATCATGGGTCGTGGCGGGAGCGGGATCTTCCAGTGCGGCCGGGATGGTTGCCGACGATAAACGTGTCCCCTAGCCCTGGTGCGGCCCGCCGCTGAAAAGGGCGCCGCGCACGCGGTCGCGCTTGCCCTGACCCGGTCGCCCGCGGCCCTCACCGGGGACTGGCACCACCCGCACCTCCGCTGACAGGGTGATCCGGACGCCCCCGGCCCCGATGGGCTCGTCCAGCGCGGCCCGTATCGCAGCAGCCAGACGTTCTGCCTCGGGACCGCTTTCGGGCTCCACGACGAGGAACTCCGAGCGGCCGCGCCGTCGAACGGCGGCAGGGTCTCCGAGGAGCCTGCCGATGCGAGCGGAGATCTCCGCTGCCAGCGCCTCGGACACGGCCGAGCCGAACAGATCCTCGAACCTCTGCAACTCGTCGACCACGCAAACGACGGCGCGGGCGGCCCCGCCGGGCGTCTCGACCGCCTGGCCACCCTGACTGGACGGCTCAGCGTCGATGCCGGTCATCCAGCCACCGGAAGATCCCGCCGCCACGGGACCCAGCGCAGCGACGACGACCAGCGATGCCCGGTGGCCGTCCCACGTGATCGGCCGGACGCCGAACTCGACGCGGCCCTGTCGGCCGGGGACCGCCACCGTCGTCGGCCCGGTTCTCGAGCCCTCGATCCCAGTCTCCAGCACCTGTCGGGCGATGCCGTTGGCGAAGACAAGTCTCCCTTCGCCGTCGAACACGAGGATGCCGTACGGACCGGCTTCCACGATGCTGTCGAAGCGGCCCTCGGCCGTCAGCGCACGTGCGCGCCAGTCATCGGCCCCTTCCTCCGACCCCTGGTCGCCACCGGCCGGCGCGCCGCCTCCGTCGATCATCGTGCCCTCGTCCTGCCATGCAATCGCGCCGCTCGAAGAGCATATTGCGGCACGGATGCGCCTTCTCGAACGGTGATCGCCCCGACCGACGGAGGGGACTACGTTCCGTGGCCGGCCCGGTATCGGCCCGGGTCAGCCCCGTTGTCGGCGGCCTCGATCCTCGATTGTGCGTCGCTGAGCGCTCCCCGAGCAGCGCGGGCATCGGCCCCCTCGGTTCGCTCGACATCCCCGGCGAGGGTTGGCAGGCGAAAATCGGTGTACACGACCTTGCGAGGGCGCTCCAGTGGTGGATAAGCGCGGTGCAAGGCGTCCGAGCAGTGCACCGTCACGTCGCCCGTCGTGGTCTCGAGCACCAGCGGCTGCAGATCGAGCCGACGGTCGCGTCCGGCTGCCATGGTATTGGCCCGGTGGCTCCCCGGGACGACGCCGAGCGCACCGCTGGTGCGCCCGGCGCCCGTCACCGAGATGCCACATGTCAGGCTGTTGCAGATGTAGGAGTGACCTCCTTGACCGCAGTCCTTGTGCCACGGCAGGTCGGACAGCCCACGGGTGATCCCGAGCGGCTTGACGAGCCCTTCCGCACCACCGCTGAAGCGGTGTCCGTCGCCTGTGAGGTCGCCGATCCACCGGAACCGGGGGTCGTGCAGCAGGGATCGGAGCACAGCCGACTTGTCGTAGAAGAACAGCACACGTACCGCCTGCTCGACACCTTCCTCGTCCGTCGCCCACCACGACGCCCCGTCGTCGGGTTCGGCGCGGGCGATCCACTCGTCGACGTCGGCACCGAGTGCCGCCATCTCCGACGGGGTGAACACTGCCCGCAAATGCAGGAACCCCGCCTGGTGGAGGAAGTGCGCCATGATCCGGGGATCGTCATCGATCCCGAAGGTCTGCTCGAAATCGAGCGCATGCCCGTCGAGGTCCACGAAGCCGACGTCGCCGGACTCGTAGACCTTGCGACCGTCGAGCAGCGCTCGCAGCACGGGTTCCCACTCGACCCAGTCGCTGATGTTGCCCCTGGTGATCTTCACCCGTGACGTCATGGCGAGACCCATGGTCGATTGCCTGTCCTGGACCATGTCGGACAGGGCATCGGCGTCCAGCGTGGCGACCACGCCGGCCGATTCCGTGCCCGGACGCAGCGCCAATCGGCCGGCGGCGGCCTCGAGGGTGATGGAACGGCCGTCCACCTCCAGCCCGAGGGGCAGAAGCCCCTGGTACAGGACGCCCCGGGCGGCCAACTCGCCGTGGACGCTGGCGGCATCGGGCAGCAGAGCGTCGAGCACCTCGTCGCGGGAGATCGCACGTACGTCCATGGCGCGCCGAGTGCGAACGTCCACCGTCATAGTGCTGCCTCCGATCGCCATGATGACACGAGACGGGCCCCGCCGAGAAGAGAACGACCTGCGGCCTGAGCGCGATCGGGAGTTCCCGTAGACCGCGCAGCGTGATGCGTGGTTCCCACCGCAAACGGCCGAAGCCCGGGAGAGCAAGGGGCTTCTCGACCGATGCCCTTGTACTATCGGGCCGAACAGGAGGTATCTCGTGAGCATCGTCGACCGGCAACCGGTACCGCTTCACCATGTTGATCGCCTCTTCATCGGGGGCGCGTGGGTCGAGCCTTCGTCGCAGTCGTGGATCGACGTCGTCGATCCGACGACCGAGGAGCGGTTCCTCCGGGTGCCCGCTGCCGATGCGACCGATGTCGCACGAGCCGTGGCCGCCGCCCGCGACGCCTTCGATCACGGACCATGGCCGGCCCTGAGCCACGTCGAGCGGGCCGACTACCTGCGCCAGCTGGGCAAGGCGATCGCGGGCCGGGCCGAGGACCTCGGCCAGATCTGGCCACGGGAGTCCGGCGCCCTCTACACGCAGGCGGTCGCCGCCGGGCAGTTCGCCGGTCTGCCCTTCGACGCCTACGCCGCGCTGGCCGACACTTTCCCGTTCGAGGAGCGGGCCCAGCCGACCATGGGCGGAGTCTTCGGTCTCCTCGTGCGCGAGCCGGTCGGCGTGGTGGGCGCCATCATCCCGTGGAACGCCCCCTTGAGCCTGATCTCCCACAAGATCGGCCCGGCCCTGCTGGCCGGGTGCACTGTGGTGCTCAAGCTGTCACCGGAGGCGCCCGGCGAGGGGTACCTGGTGGCCGAGGCTGCGGAGGCGATCGGCCTGCCGCCCGGCGTCCTCAACGTGATCACCGCCGAGCGCGAGGTATCGGAGCTGCTGGTGCGCGATCTGGGTGTGGACAAGATCACGTTCACCGGATCGACCGCCACGGGACGCCGCATCGCGTCGCTGTGCGGCGAGCGGATCGCCCGCTGCACCCTGGAGCTGGGTGGGAAGTCGGCAGCCGTCATCCTCGACGACGCCGACCTCGAGATCTCGGCCAAGACCCTGGCCCGATCGGAATGCTTCCTGTCCGGCCAGGTCTGCTCGTCGCTCACCCGGATCGTGGTGTCCGAACGCCGCCACGACGAGTTCGTCGACGCGTTGGCGGCGACCTTCTCCTCCGCGCGGGTCGGCGACCCGTTCGACCCGTCGACGAAGCTCGGCCCCCTGACCTCGGCCCGCCAGCGCGACCGGGTGGAGGGGTACATCGCCAAGGGTGTCGAGGAGGGGGCGAAGCTGGTCACCGGTGGGCGCCGCCCGGGCCATCTCGACCGGGGCTGGTTCGTCGAGCCGACGGTGTTCGGCCAGGTGGACAACGCCTCCACCATCGCCCAACAGGAGATCTTCGGCCCGGTCCTGAGCGTCATCCCAGCCGCCGACGAGGACGACATGGTGGCCATCGCCAACGACACCATCTACGGCCTCAACGCCTCGGTGTTCACGCCCGACGCCGATCGGGCCCGCGCCGTGGCCCGCCGGCTGCGCTCGGGCACCGTGGGGCACAACGCCTGGCGCACCGACTTCGGGATTGCCTTCGGCGGGTTCAAGCAGTCGGGCATCGGGCGCGAGGGCGGCCGAGAAGGCCTGCTGCCCTTCCTCGAGACCAAGACCGTCATCCTCGAAGAGGTCCCGAGCGGCTACGAGCCCTGAGGTGCCGGCGGCCGAGCACGAGTGCCCTGGACGCGCGTAGGGCCTGGGTGTGGCCGGCGCATATACAATCAGATATACTGAGGGTGATGGTCCCGGCGGAGCTGCTCAAGGAGGTCCGACGTCGACACGGCTTGACCCAGGCCGACTTGGCTCTGCGGGCGGGCACCTCGCAGCCGGTCATCTCCGCCTACGAGCGCGGTCTGCGAGACCCGACCTACGAGACGCTGCGCAGGCTCGTCGAGGCCGCCGGTGAGCGGCTCGAGTTGGACGCCGTCCCGACGACGCCGGACCTGCGCCCGCCCTCGGATCCCGCCGAGCACGGTCGCCGCCTCATCGACGTCCTGTCGCTCGCCGACGCGGTCCCCGCGCGGCGCCGGTCGCCCACGCTGCATGCGCCCCGGCTCGTCTCGCGGTGAGCGGCCTGACCCTTGCGCAGCGGATCCTCGCCATCCACGAGGCCCTGGCCACGATGCCCCACGCCTTCGGCGGTGCGATCGCACTCGCGTACTACGCGGAGCCGAGGGCGACGATCGATATCGACCTCAACGTGTTCGTCCCCGTCACCGGCTACATAGAGGTGGCATCGGCCCTGGGGCGCATCGGTGTCGCGACCGACGACCCTGAGATCGCTCGTCTCGTGGATCGTGACGGCCAGGCGCGGGTCCTGTGGGATGCGACGCCGGTCGACCTCTTCTTCGCGTACGACCCCTTCCAT